>Ga0302230_10000663_pt1 | contig 26842 bp, 22 predicted proteins | sample II_Palsa_N2_1_FD_193523 | JGI IMG/M metagenome (GOLD analysis project Ga0302230, IMG submission 193523) | Peat permafrost microbial communities from Stordalen Mire near Abisko, Sweden - II_Palsa_N2_1 | ecosystem: Environmental > Terrestrial > Soil > Palsa > Peat permafrost | place: Sweden... | reverse complement strand
GCTGCCGTCGCCTTCATGAGCGTGGACCAACGCCATCAGGCCAGGGATGTCCATCTCGGATCGCAACAGCAGCATGCGCCGCAGCCGGCCCACGTCGAAGCGCGCGACCGCGTTCCGAGCCCCCGCATCCGTTCCAATCTTTCCGAGATACGGAGAGAGCAGCAGGGAACTCACCCTCTCAAGCGGCAGCGGACCCTGCGTCCATCGCACCAACTCCAGGGCGTCGATAACTATGGCGAGCGACGACAACTGAGCGCCACCGGAAGACTCCCACGGTGTAGACGAAAGATCCGCGTCGATCGATTGCAACTCTGGCGCCAACACTTCGCGGAGCACGCCCTCAAGCTGCTCGCGCTCCTCCGCAAGATTCGGAACCAACACCGCCACGCGCGCGGGTGGCTCTCCCGTCCGGCGCGTGTCAAGGAACTCTCGAACCCATCGCACGGCAAGCAGGCGTTCTTCGCCCTCGGTCGGCACAAGCACCGACGCGACCAGTCGATCCGCATCTCCCGTCGCATCGAGCGTTCGCTGACGAACGACAGTTCCGCGTTCCCGAAGTTCCGCTAGCAGCGCCTCCTGGCTTGGCACAATCTGTCCGTAGCCCGCAAGATCAAGCGAAGCCGGTACGGTAAACTCGTCAAGCCGGACGTGCTCGAGCAGCGCGGCATTCAGTTGGCCTGCAGAAACGTAGCCGTGCTCCGCGCATTGTCGCGCGAAGCTCTCGGACCATGCGGCAAAGATACGGCTATCGTGGGACGCTGCGAACTCTCGCAGCTTCCGCGTCGCATCGTAATTGCTTGCCAGTTGCCATGCCGACTGCGCGAGCTCTGCCAGGGAATCCACGGAGCCAATGGAGCGTTGGTTCGCATCGTCCGCAATGATCTTCCGCCACACACTGTGCTCCTGCGCGGCATTCAGCAGGAGACGTCCTTCCTTGCCTCCAACGATCAACTCACTCCACAACGAGTTGGTCCACTGCGACCAGCTCAGCGCTTGGGCCGGCTCCCACGCTGGCAGCCCACGCGACCGCTGTCGAGCATCGAAAGCCGCTCGTATGTCCCGGGCCGCGCGCGCATTCGGCAACAACAGAAGCGCGCCTTGATCCAGTGCGTCGAGAAGCTCGGAGAGGGTCGCAGAAGACATCGTCTACCGTTATACCCAATCTTCTCCAAAACTTCGCCTTCTGGAAAAGCTATCCGTTAAGAAATTCAGCATCTGCGCCATCACGCCTGACGCTAAGTATCAATAAAGTCAACGCCAGACCAAGCGGAACGGCCATCGCGACCCGTAGCGACCCGCTTTGGGTCGAAACGAATCCCATCAGCCATGGAAACAGCGCGGCACCCAATCCCGATACCGCAAGGATGAATCCCGCCTCGCGCGCCGTCGGCCTTCGTTTCATCAGCAGCGCAAAGGTCGTCGGAAAGAACGGCGCCAGGCTCAGCCCGAGCAGCACGCAGTAGAGCGACAGCAACGGCCCATGTCGCGTCGTCACCAGCGCTGCAATCAGCAGCGCCGAAAGCGCAAGCCCAATCCTTTGCAGCGTCGCCTCGCGCATCACTCGCAGCGCTGCCGACGACAGGGCCCGTCCAGCCGTTAGCGCCGACCACAACAGCACAATCGCCGACTGCCCCCCCAGCAGCCGCACATCCGAAAAGCGCAACGTGTACGTCGTCAGCCATCCAGTCATGCATGTCTCAAGGCCGCCATAAAGAAACAGCAGCAGGGCGAAGCGCGTGAGTATTGGCATTGGCAATGGAGGAGCGTCGACGGCCAAAGACTCTTCCGTCGCCGCTGCCGTCCGCGAGGGATTCACGAATCCTCCCAGGCCGGTCACCAGGAACAATCCTGCAAACGTCAGCAGCGGCCCATGCAGATGAAAGCGAGGCAACGCAGCCGCGGCGATGACGCCACACAGCACCGCGCCCAGGCTCCAGAAGAAGTTGACCGACGCCAGCGCCGAGCCCGTATGCTCGCGGTATCGTCGGCCAATCACAATATTGGTGGATGCAATGACCTGGCCTAGTCCGAAGCCGCCGACAAACAGGCAAGCAGCGCCGCTCACCAAACCGCCGCTCAGCGCGAACGCCCCAAACCCCGCGGACGCAAACGCCATCCCGCCCAGCACGCCCAGCCGCAGCCGTCGCGGCACCGACACGCCGCCCAGAAAAGAGCCGACAAACTTTGCCGCAAGCAGCAAGCCGCCCTGCTGGTCCGTAAGCCGCCAGTCGTGCAGCAGCGTGGGCATTAGCGGCCCCAGCATCACAGTTCCCAGGCCAGCCAGAAGGAATCCGATCGCCAGCCAAACAACCGACGGTCCCGCGACGCCATCCTGGTTGGTTGCAGATGAGGTGGGTCGTTGCGTCATACGCTCTGCACTCCGCTCAATAGAATCCGACCCCGTTTGAAGAGCTGTGTTTCGAAGCAGATGCTACCATGCGGCCGCCAGCTCCTGCGCGTTCGCTCGCCAAGGTGCGTCCGCGTCCACAGTTATCATGATGTCGGGGCTCATGTTGGCGCGAGCGATTGCTCAACCGTTGCTGCCTCAAGGAGATTCATCATGCGTGTCCGCTCGTCCTGTGCTTTGTTGTTTGTTGCGATCGTCGCGATTGCCATCGGCATGACCGGCTGTCGAGGCAGGGCGAACGCGCCCGCTGTCACCAAAAACCCTTCGCAGTCATATTCAGTGCGCGGCGTCGTGGTCGGAACCGACCCGGCCAACGGCGAGGTGATTCTCAAGCACGATGCGATCCTCGGACTGATGCCCGGAATGACCATGCCTTATCACCTGGAAGATCCGTCGGCGCTCTCCGAGCTGCATCCCGGCGACCTCATCACCGCCACCTTGCTCGCTGATCACGATGCCGCGGGGCCTACCAATCTCCGTCTCAAGAACATCGTTATCATCGCTCAGGCGCGCCCCGACTACAAGCCAGCCGTCAGCTATCACGTCCCCTCCAAGGGCGACGATGTCCCAAACTTCAAGTTGCTCAACCAGTCCAATCACGCCATCGACCTTAAGCAGTTTCGCGGCAAAGTTGTCGTGATGACGTTCATCTACACTCGCTGCCCACTCGCGGATTTCTGCCCCCGCATGAGTCGTAACTTTGCAGAAATCGACAAGACCCTGCAATCCGACCCCACGCTCTACAAGAACACACACCTGCTTAGCGTCAGCTTCGATCCCGCCTACGACACGCCCAAGGTGTTACGCAGCTATGGCGCCGCCTACACCGGCAACTTCGTCAACGAAACCTTTCAGCACTGGGATTTTGCCGCCCCCTCCGTCGCCGACCTCCCTTCCATGGAGCAGTTCTTCGATGTCGGTGTAACCCCCGGCCCTGGCGGTTCCCTGCAACACTCACTCTCCACCGTGGTCATCGGCAAGGATGGCAAGATCGTCGCCTTCTATCCCACCAATGACTGGAACCCCGCTCAAGTTCTCGCGGACGTTCACAGCGCGGCATCCTAAACTTGTATCTGCATCGTAATGGCGGCTCAGCCGCATCGATTCGACTCCCCGGCGCATCGTATCTTCGCGCATCCGCGAAGATTACAGTCGCTATCTTCTCCCCTGAAAGGAAAATCATGTCGCGGATCACTCTTTACTTTGGCGCCATCCTCATTGGCATCGGTATTTACTTTTTTGTCTCCACCGGATCCACACACCCCACCTCGCTCATCCCGGTCTGGTTCGGTCTCGGGCTCGCACTCTTCGGCATCCTGGCAAACTCGAAAGACGCCGGTAAGCGCAAGCTCTACATGCACATCGCCGTTACTATCGGATTGCTCGGCTTTCTCTTCCCGGCATTCAGGTCAACGAGCGAGCTCATCAAGGCTCACTCCGACAACCTACCACTCGCCCATCCCGCCGCCGTTCACGAGCAGTTGCTGATGGCGGTCCTTTGTTTCATCTTCGTTCTGCTCTGCGTGCGCAGCTTCATTACCGCCCGCCGTACAGGCATCGTCTAAGCGTCATCGCAGCGTAAAATTAAGGCCAAATGGCAAATCACGGAATGTCCAATATGGGTGGCACACCCCGCATGCGCGCGGCCGATGCGCCTACCCGCGGAACCGGCCGCGCGGCCGCCGCCGACCTCACAAAGACCCGCCCCAAACCGAAATTCAAAGACATCTGGCCGGAAATCTGGGCGCTCGTCCGACCGCGGCGGTGGCTGCTCGCCGGCTGCTTCCTCTTGATGATCGTCAACCGCACCTGCGCCCTGGTCCTGCCCTACTCCTTCAAGCCGCTGATCGACAGGGTCTTCACCAGGCATGATCACGCGATCCTCCCGTGGATTGTCGGTGGCGTCCTGCTAGCCACGTTCATTCAGGGCATCACCTCATACGCCCTGACGCAGCTGCTTTCCAAGGCCGGCCAGCGTCTCATTGCCGAACTTCGCATGCAGGTGCAGCAGCACGTCGGAAAGCTCTCCGTGTCGTTCTATGACGAGAATCGCACCGGCACTCTCGTCGCCCGCATCATGAACGACGTCGAAGGCGTTCGCAATCTCATCGGTACTGGCATCGTCGACTTCGTCGGCGGGGTTCTCACTGCCGTCCTGGCCTTCACCTACCTCATGCACGTGTCCGTCAGTATGACGCTGCTCGCCTTCGTCATCATGACCGCCTTCGCGCTCGTCCTCCAGCGCGCCTTCAAAGTCATTCGCCCCATCTTCCGCGAGCGCGCCAAAATCAACTCCGAAGTCACCGGCCGCCTCACCGAATCGCTCGGTGGCGTCCGCGTCGTCAAGGGCTACCACGCCGAAGAGAGCGAATCCCATGTCTTCGCCGGCGGTGTCGACCGCCTCCTCCAGAACGTCATCAGTTCTCTCACCGCGCAGTCCCTCATGACGCTCTCCTCCACGGTCATCCTCGGCATCGTCGGCGCGCTCGTCATGTTCATGGGCGCGCACCTCAACGGCGTCGGCAAGCTTACCACCGGCGGATACTTCTCCTACGTCATGTTCCTTGCCTTCATGACCGCGCCAATCGTGCAGCTGGTAGCCATCGGAACGCAGCTCACTGAAGCCCTGGCCGGCCTTGACCGCACCCGCGAGATCATGGGCGAGCGCGAAGAGGACGCCGATCCCGCTCGCTCCATCGAGCTCGGCCCGCTGTCCGGCGATGTTCGATTCGTTGACGTTGGCTTCGCCTACGTTCTTGACAAACCTGTCCTGCACAACATCAGCTTCGAGTCCCGCCCCGGCACCGTCACCGCACTGGTCGGTTCCAGCGGCTCCGGCAAGTCCACCATCATCTCGCTCATCTGCGGCTTCCACACCGCGCAATCCGGCGCCGTACTCATCGACGACCACGACCTCGCCGCCGCCCGCCTCGCCAGCTACCGCCAACAGCTCGGTGTCGTGCTGCAGGAAACCTTCCTCTTCGACGGAACGATTCGCGAGAACGTAAAGTTCTCCCGCCCCTCCGCCACCGAAGAAGACTTCTTGAAGGCTTGCAAAATTGCAAGGGTAGACGAGTTCGCCGAGCGCTTTCCCGATGGCTACGACACCATCGTGGGCGAACGCGGCGTCAAGCTCTCCGGAGGCCAGCGTCAGCGTCTCTCCATCGCCCGAGCCATCTTAGCCGACCCCCGCATCCTCATCCTCGACGAAGCCACCAGCTCGCTCGACTCCGAGTCTGAAGCCCTTATCCAGACTGGCCTCAACTTCCTCATGCAGGGTCGAACAACCTTCGTCATCGCCCACCGCCTCTCCACCATCCGCCGCGCCGACCAAATTCTCGTCGTCGAGCAAGGCCAAATCGTCGAGCGAGGAACCCACCAGACCCTGTACAACCTCAACGGCCGCTACCGCGATCTCTACGACCGCCAGCATGGCCTCGAAGCTAACCTCTTCCTGGCCCCGGGCGAAGGCGACATCGTCCCAGAAACCACCTAGCCCGCACTCTCCACGCTCAGTTCGCGCAGTACAAACGCGTCATCAAACGCGATCTCCTTCAGATAGTCATACCGTCCGCTGGCCCCGCCGTGCCCTGCATCCATGTTCACGTGCAGCAACAGCGGAGTATCGCCAGTCTTCAGCGTGCGCAGCTTCGCCACATACTTCGCCGGCTCCCAATACATTACCTGCGAATCATTCAGGCTCGTCTTCACAAGCATGGCCGGATAAGCGCCCGCATGCAGGTTGTCATACGGCGAATAGCTGCGCATGTAGTCGAAGGCCGCCTGCTCATTGGGATTGCCCCACTCCTCATACTCCGCCACGGTCAATGGCAGCGTTGCATCGAGCATCGTGTTCATCACATCTACAAATGGCACATGGATCAGCACCACGCGAAACAGGTCCGGCCGCATATTTACCACCGCACCCATGAGCAGCCCGCCGGCGCTTCCGCCCTCAATCGCCACCCGCTTCGGATCTCCATACCCGCGGCGCAGTAAGAACTCCGTAGCCTCGATGAAATCCGTAAACGTATTGAGTTTTTCCATCATCTTGCCGGCATCGTGCCATGGATCGCCCAGTTCGCCGCCGCCGCGTATGTGCGCATACGCCATTACCACGCCGCGATCCAGCAGCGCTAACCGCGACACGCCAAACCCCAGGGGCAGCGCATACCCATAAGATCCATACCCGTACACATATAGCGGTGCGCTTCCATCCTTCTTGAACATGTCTCGTCGATACACCAGCGACACCGGAACCTCTGTCCTGTCTTTGGCCTTGAACCACAGTCGCTCCGACGCATATAGCGACGCATCGAACCCACCCGGCACCTCGTGCTCCTTCAGCAGCACCGACGAGCCTGTCCGCATGTCGTACTCAAACACCGATGGTGGCCGCACCAGCGACTGATACGCATACCGATATTTTGTCGCCGCAAAGTCTTTGTTCACATCTCCATCCGCCTCATACGCCGGGTCGGGGAAGCGTATGTCCCTGCGTTCTCCTGGGAGCCCCTCATCACTCAGCGAAAACACGCGCATCACCGGCAGTCCGCGCTCCCGATAGCTCGCCACAAAAAAATCGCGGAACAGATCCACGTCCTCCAGCGGCGCATCCTTCTGCTCCGCCAGCACCTCCACCCAATGCTCGCGCCCAGTCGCCGACACGGGCGTCCGTATCAGGCGAAACTGCTCCGCCTCATGGTTGGTTCGAATATAAAAAAATCCCTCGCGGTGATCGACGTCATACTCCTCATCGTCCACACGCTCCGCCACCACGCGGAATGCCTCCATGGGATCCGCCGCATCCATCACCCACGTCTCGCTGGTCGTATGGCTGCCCGCCTCCAGCAGCAGATACTTGCGGTCGCGCGTCCGTCCCACGCCCAAATTGAACCGCTCATCTTTTTCGTGGAACACCTCAACCGGAGTTATTCCCAATCCGTGACGAAACACCCGGTCCTGCCGCTTGGTCTGCTCATCTTCGGTCGAGTAAAACAGCGTAGCCGAATCCGGCGCCCACACAATCGACCCCACCCGCTCCGCCGAATCCGGCAGCAACTCGCCCGTCTCCAGGTTCTTCACCGCCAGCGTGTACTGCCGAAACCCCGTGTTATCGGTGGTGTACGCCAGCAGCTTTCCATCCAGGCTAACGCTCATGGTGCCCACATCCATAAAGGGCTGTTCCTCGGCCAGCACATTCACGTCCAGGATCACCACTTCGTCTTCAGGCTTACCCACCGGCCTCCGGCAGAACCGCGGATATTGCTTACCCTTCTCGGTACGCGTCAGGTATTCCCACTCCCCTTCGCGGTATGGAAGCGAGACGTCATCTTCCTTGATGTGCGACAAGATCTCGTCATACAACGTCTTCTGCAGCGCCTCGGTCCCACTCATCGCCGCGGCCGTGTAGGCATTTTCGGCCTCCAGGTACGTCGTCACCCGAGGCACACCCTTCTCGCGCATCCACGTGTAATCGTCCTGCAATTCTGTTCCATGGATCGGTGTCTTTTTTGGCTCGCGTTCAGCAACAGGCGGTACAGGCAAGGTCATTGTCGTAAGAACTCCACCCCCAGCATAAATGTCCGCGGCGTGTGCAACGCCAACCCCTGCAATCCCCCTCTTACACCTCGTATCCGTTCGTAACTCGCGGCATTGCCGCATTTGAAGAGGGACTCCCATGAACAAAATCACAAAATTGGTTTGCACCGCAACGCTCGGTTGCGCCGGAATGATGCTCTCCGTAACCGCACGCGCAGTGGTCACCGACCAGGACAAGCAATTCCTCACAAAGGTCTCGCAAGGCGGTTTCGATGAGATCAAGTTCAGCGAGCTGGCCGAGACCAAGTCCACCAATCCCCAGGTCAAGGCATTCGCCCACAAGATGGTCGTCGAACACAACGCCCTCGCCGCGCAAATGAAACCCTTTGCCGATGCCTGGGGTCTCACCCCGCCAACCAGCCTCGATACCGACCACCAAGCCGAATATGACAAGCTCAGCGGCCTCTCTGGCATGGAGTTCGACAAGGAATACATGAACATCATGGAGAAGGACCACCATGATGCCCTCAACCTCTTCAACGAAGAGGCGAAGACCAGCACGGACGCGAAGTTTAAGGTCGCCGTCATGCATGGCCAGAGTGTCGTGGCCGCCCACACCCACATGGCCGATGACCTCGGTGCCAAACTTGGCTAACCCTGTCCTTCAGCGATTCCATCAAAGGCCTCGGCAGATGGAGGCCTTTGATGGATACCCCCGTCCTTGAATCTAACCACGCCTTCTAGGCGTACCATATCGGTGTGACTGTCAAAGGCATACTTCTCCGGGTCGCACTCCTGGTTTGCCCGCTCGTCGGGCTTGCCCACGCCGAAGCGCCCGACAAGCTACCTAAGCCCACCAGCTACGTCAGCGACTTCGCGAATGTCATCGATCCTGCCTCCAAAGAAAACATCGAAGACATTGCCTGGCAGGTTTATTCCAAAGCTCACGCCACGATTCAGGTGGTTACTGTCAAATCCCTCGACGGCGAGGATATCGACCCCTGGACCACTACGCTCGAAGACAACTGGAAGGTCGGTCCAAAGTCCACTGACAAGGGCGTCCTCCTCGTATTTGCCATCCAGGACCGTAAAGCACGCATCGAAGTCGGCTACGGTCTCGAAGGCATCCTGCCCGACGGCAAGGTCGGCGACATCCGGCGCAGCATGAACGCTCAGCTTGCCCAGGGCCAGTACGGTCCGGCCATCCAGAACGGCGTCCAGCAAATCGCCGACGTCATCGCAGCCGATGCCAATGTCACCCTTACCCCACCCCAGCAATCTGCGCCCGTCTACAATTACCAGCCTCAGCGACACCACACCAACTGGTTCGGCATCATCTTCTTCCTGATCTTTATCCTCCTGATGTTCCGTGGCGGAGGCCGCGGCTGGCTCTGGTTCCTGCTCGGCAACATGATGGGGGGAGGCTTCGGCGGCCGCGGCGGTGGCCTTGGAGGTGGGGGATTTGGCGGCGGTGGCGGCGGCGGCGGTGGAGACTTCGGCGGCGGTTTCGGCGGTGGTTCCGGCGGCGGCGGCTCCAGCGGCAGTTGGTAATATCGCGCTGGCGCCAATTGAAATAAATTCATCTCAGCAGTCACAAAGGTTTGTAGCAAAATGACTACCATAGACGCGAAAGGGAATACATCGATGAAAGCTCTTTGGGTTGTGCTCGGAGTCGTCGGCCTTATAGTCCTGGTGGCCATCCTGTGCTTCGGCAGCTATGTCTCCACCAAAAACCAGCTGGTCCAGCTCAACAATAACGTCAACCAGACCTACTCGCAGGTTGATATCGATCAGCAGCGCCGTCTCGATCTCATCCCCAATCTCGTCGCGAGCGTCAAGGGTTACGTAAGCGAAGAGTCGACTGTCCTGACCAACATTGCCAACGCCCGGGCTGGCGTTATCGCTGCCGGCTCCGATCGTGCAAGCAGCATCAACGCCAATCGTCAGCTCGATGTCGCGATCAGCCCCCTCCTCCGCCTTCAGGAGCAGTATCCCGACCTCAAGGGCAACCAGCAGTTCATGCGCCTCGAAGACGAACTCTCCGGCACCGAGAATCGCATCGCCGTCTCTCGCCGCCGTTATAACCTGGCGCTTGAGAGCTACAACAATGGCGTGCAGATGTTCCCCAACAGCATCTGGGCCAACATGTCGGGCTACAAATACCGCGACGAGTATTTTAAGGGCAATCCGGCCAACGCCACCGCCCCGACCGTCGACTTCAGCAAGTAGCCTTCACCTCGGTGGCGACTAACGTAGAAGGCCGCGATCCCGCAGCCCTCGCAGCACCCGCTCGATCGACCAGTCCAGCGCCTCCGCGCCACTGACCGTGATCGTAGCCCGTACCTGCGAGGGCAGCACATACTGCTCCGCCATCGGCCGAGCCGTCGCGTCAAACTGCGCACGCACGCTCTCCTCGGTGCGCCCTCGCTCGCGCATATCCCGGTAAATTCGCCGATTCAGACAAATCTCATTCGGCGCATCCACGTATACGCTGAAGTCATACAGCGGCCAAAGCTCCTCATAGTGCAGCGCCAGGATTCCCTCCACGATAAGGAACGGTGCTGGTTCCACGGTCTCGAACTTTCCACCCACCCGGGTATGCCGCGAGAAGTCATACACCGGCCGCTGGATGGCACGCCCCTCGCCCAGCTCCCGGATGTGTTCAATAAACAATTCGCTCTCGAGCGATTCCGGATGATCAAAGTTCTGCATCTCCCGCGCATTGAGAGGGAATTGCGACAGGTTCCGATAGTAGAGATCCAGCGGAAACAGCGTCGCCTCGAGCTCCCTCGCCAGTTCCCGCGCCAGCGTCGTCTTGCCCGACCCCGAACATCCCGCAATTCCCAACACTGTAGCCGGTCGCGGTAGGCTCATCTGTTCCGGTTGTTGCTTCGTACGCTCCAAACCCACGCTCCCTATGCCGTAGCCGCGGCCACCTGTGGCACCAGCGCCTTCACCAGCGACGTAAACTGCGCCTCCACACGCTGTCCCGTCTCCATCACTTCGGCATGATTAATGGGCTGGTCCAGCACGCCCGCCGCCATATTCGTCACCAGCGAAATCCCCAGCACTTCAATCCCCATATGCCGTGCCACGATCACCTCGTGCACCGTACTCATCCCCACCAGGTCCGCGCCCAGCACGCGGAACGCGCGTATCTCCGCCGGCGTCTCATAGCTCGGCCCCAGCACCGCGAGGTACACGCCCTCGGGCAGTGGAATTGCCTGCCGCTCGGCCTCCGCATGCGCCAGCGCACGCAGCTTCGGAGAGTACGCCGCCGTCATATCGAAGAACCTCTGCCCGGCGCCCTTCCGCAACCCAAACCGCGCATCATTCCGGCCCAGCGCCGCATTCGAACCCGTCAAATTAATGTGGTCGCTGATCGCCACCAGCGTCCCCTCCCCATAGCTCTGATTAATACCTCCCGCCGCATTCGTGACAATCAGCGCGGTGCATCCCAGCAGCCCCAGCACCCGCATCGGAAAGGTCACCTCGTTCATCGAGTAGCCCTCATACGCGTGCACGCGTCCCTGCATCACCGCCACCGTCACGCCGCCAATCGTCCCCAGCACCAGCCTTCCCGAGTGCCCCTCCACCGTCGACACGGGCCAGCCCGGAATGTCTCCGTATTCGATCGTCGTCGCATCCTCCACCCGCGTCGCAAAGTTTCCCAGCCCCGAACCGAGAATGATTGCCAGTCTCGGTTCCGTCGTATGCATCGAGCGAACGTACTCCGCAGCCGCAAACGCCCGCGTGTAATGGTCAGCCATACTCGTCCCTCACTCTTACTTAATCAACATGCTCACAATGCTAGCCGACATCAAGTTCGCCATCGTTCCCGCCAGCATCGCCCGCACGCCCAGCTGCGCCAGATCGTTGCGCCGATTTGGTACCAGCGCTCCAATCCCGCCAATCTGCATCCCGATCGATCCCACATTCGCAAACCCGCATAGCGCAAACGTCGCAATTGAAAACGTTCGCGGCGTCAGCACGCCCTTTAGCTTGCCCAGCTGGTTGAACGCCAGGAACTCATTAATGATCGTCCGCGTGCCCAGCAGGTTCCCAATCACCTTACACTCCCGCCACGGGATTCCGATCAGCCACGCCACCGGAGCTCCCACCACGCCCAGTACATTGTTGAGCGAGTGCGGGAAGGGAATATGTCCATGCCCCCAGGCGAAGTTCGAAATCGCCAGCATGATCGCGTTGAACAGCCCCACCAGCGCCACAAACGCAATCAGCATAATCGCCACGTTGAACGCCAACTGCCCGCCATCGATCGTTCCCCGCGCGATCGCCCCCACAAAGTTTTCGTCCTTGTGCTCTTCATTGGGCGGCATCTTCACCGTGCCCGCCGTCGCCGGAACTTCCGTCTCCGGCACCAGCATCTTAGCTACGAGGATCGTTCCCGGCGCCGTCATGATCACCGCCGACAGCAGATCCTTCGCATTGATCCCAAACAAAATGTAAGCGGCCATAATCCCGCCCGACACATGCGCCATCCCCGACGTCATGATCGTCATCAGCTCACTGCGTGTCGCGCCCGACAGAAACGGCCGAATCGTTAACGGAGCCTCCGTCTGCCCCATAAAAATCGACGCCGCCACATTCGTCGACTCCGCGCCCGACGTCCCCATCGTCCACTGCATGATCCACGCGACGACGCGAATGATCTGCTGCATCAACCCGATGTGATAGAGGATCGCGAAGAACGCGCTCACAAAGATAATCGTCGGCAGCACCGCAAACGCGAACACGCTCAGCGGATTGCTAGGTATTCCCAGGTACCCGAACACCAGCCCCGACCCGTCCGCCGCATGCCCCAGCAGCCCCGTAATCACCGCCGAGACGTTACTCAGAATGATCTGCCCGTAGTTCCACTTGATCACTGCGAAGGCAAATACAATCTGCAGTCCCAGCCCCCACACCACTGTCTTCCACCGGATCGCGCGCCGGTTCGTCGAGAAGATATAGGCGAGCGAAAGAAACACAACAAGTCCGAGCAGTCCGGTAAATCGTCCCAAGGGCAGGCTCCGGTGGTACAGGCTGGGTGATACAAGGCTTAACAATAAGCCAAGAGTGAGGGCAGTAAGGGCAGTGTATCGATTCATGTCGCTACAGGCCAACCTGCCCCCGGGTCACCCCGTCTCTACTCCGCCGCGCTAGCCGTGATCGTGCACTTCGGGTACCTCAACCTCTCGGCGCAAGCCACCTTCACTTCTGTGCGCTCTATCACCGCCAAGTGTGTGTTGAGAAGGCCAGTATCAGTCGGGAGTAGGTGCCCATGCATGTAAACAGAGATTCTTGGTTCCACCGTATAGCCAGCTTGTCCTTCGTTGGCGCCGTCCTAATCAGCTTCACGCCGGCACTTCACGCCCAGTTGGGATGGGAGGGCGAGACCGGCGTCTTTGTAACACCCTTCGCGTATACCGCTTCCGCTCCAGGCCAAAAGCTGCACCCGGTGATCGCCTACCACTACTTCAACGGCGGCCCCATCATCGGTCAATTCCAGGAGATATCCACCGAGGTTGGGATCGGCAAGCGCTTTGAGCTTGGTTATACGCACGAATTTCATTCGTTCGGAGACGACCCAGCCTTGAGCTTTCTCTGGCAGAACGGTTTTGAGATATTCAACGCGAAGGTCAACCTCGTCCCCGAAAACAGCCACGGGAAGCTTTGGGTTCCGGCAATCTCTATTGGCACCATGGTCCGCGGGAACGTTCGCAATGGCGGCAACTATATGGAGGAGTCAAACCCTGCGTTGGGGAGCGGTAAGACCGATGGCGATATATATCTCGTCGCAACCAAAATAGTGCCCCAGATATTCAAGAAAGTTCCAGTGATTCTGAGCGGTGGCGTGCGTGGAACCAATGCCGAGCTTTGGGGTATGAGCGGCAATGCTCCTAACTGGTCCGCGCAGGGCTTCGTCGCGGTAGCCTTCGTGTTCACCGGACCCAAGAAAAGCTCCATCATCGTCGGCTCTGAGGCGGCCCAGCAGCCCCACCATCCCATGGACTTTCCGACCCTGAATATTCCTACAACCCTGACCTATTGCGTGCGCATTGTGCCCACCCCAAAATACAAATTGAATATCGACTTCGGGATCGCGCAGATCGCCGGCCAGGTGGAGCCAACCGTCAATCTGCAGGCTCGACACCAGTTCGGCGCGCAAGTCACGTACGGTTTTTAGCGAAGCTGCCACACTCAGCTTGGATGCTTGCTTTATTCCGTGACACCTCAATCCTGTGGGTGGTAGAGTGGCAACTCGCGGGGGTTGCTGTCCCTCTCATGAATAGCAGGGCTTCGTATCAAAACATAGGCGCGAGGCCCTGACGTCCGCTTGTCAGGCGGACCGTAGGGCAGAGCGAGGAGGTGCTGCCATGTGCCGTCGGTGCATTCGGGTGCTGCTTCTGGTAACGGGCTGTGCGCTGTTGTTCTTTGCGGTGTTTCCGGTGCTGGCGTTTGTCTCGCTCGGAGAGCCCTGGCAGACGGCGTTAGTTGCGTCGAAGCTTGTGATGCTTCCGGTAGGTGCGATCTGTCTTCTCGGGGCTGCGAAGATACAGACGGCTCACTCACCTCGGTGATCACCCGTTGGGGCGGGAGCAACCCCTCTATCTAATTGATTCCAATGCCCCCAAGCAGGCCAGTATCCACGTCACAAGCGGTGCATGGTATACTACTTCTGGTCGTCGAATACGATTGGTCAATTTGCTTGTTCCGGCAGTATCGCTCTACACGCAAACAACACCAACATTGCGTTCAGCGGTACATTGCTTTAAGAGGAACAAGAATAATGGAACAGGGAACAGTAAAATGGTTTAACGATGCCAAGGGCTTCGGATTTGTCAGCCGTGAGAATGGCGACGACGTCTTCGTGCATCACTCCGCCATCCAGAGCAACGGCTTCCGTTCGCTTCAGGAAGGTCAGCGCGTTCAGTTCAACGTGGTCAAGGGACCCAAGGGCTGGCAGGCCGAGAACGTTCAGGCTCTGTAATTGATTTTGCAGTAATCCGAAGGGGCAGTTCGTTAAGAACTGCCCCTTTCGCTTTTTGCCTCTCATTGCCTTCTGGCTCGCGCTCCGCGCAACGCGGAGTCATCGGTTTTCCTGTGTAACTGTAGCACCCCACACCTGTCCTGCACGGTCCGATCCCGCAGGCAGCTAACGTTTTGAGTCCTCACCGACTCTGGAGCGTGTATGACCAGCCCCACCCCCCCTACCGCGATCGAAAGCAAGTATCAACTCAAGACACTGCACGCTGACATCGACCTCTTCGATCGCCGCCTCGCGCACCTGCTCAAGTATGAAGTGTTCGCCACCGAAGCCGCCCGCGCCGCCGCTGCTCGCAAGATCACCCTCAAGCGCGACGCCCTCGTCATCACTGCCAAGCGTCTTGCTGCCGAAGGTGTCGAGTACAAGGAGAGTGAACTTCCGCGCTCCTTCCGCCCCGAAGGCGTCCCCGCTCCGGTCGAAGTCAAGCTTCCTGAGCCCGAACCCGCCGCCTCCGCCGCGCCGCATAACCCCCTCGAGAACCGTTCCACCCGCCGCCAGGGCTCGCCCTACGCCGGCACCTCGCTCGACTGGGAAAAGTCCGTCCAGCACTACATGCAGAACAAGGCTGCCAAGGCATAGCGTTTCGTGCGCCAAAACCCGGTGCCTGCTCCGATTCCTTTACCCCACACCCTGTCATCTCGGCCGGAGCTAGACGGCTTCATCGTTCGGCGCAGCGGAGAGACCGGCAGGTTAACCGCCGGCCGTTCTATCCCCTCTGAGAATCGTCAGCTCGCCCGCGCCACCTCGCGCAGCAGCGGTAGTCGCTCCGGTCGCTGGTCCGCAATCTGCACCGTGCCCGCGATCATCCGCAACGGCTCCTCGATCAGCGCCTCGTCCTCGCTGAATAGCGTGAAGAGTGCCTGCCCCGCCTCCACCCGATCGCCAATCTTCGCGTGCGATTCAATTCCTGCATGCGCACTCACCGGATCGCCCGGCCGTACCCTGCCCGCGCCCAGCCGCTGCACCGCCCAGCCCACTTCTTTACAGTCCATTCCCACCAGAAATCCCGCGCGCGGAGCTCGCAGCATGCGCGTCGCCTTTGGCTTGTGAAACGCCGCCGGATCCTCAAAAACTCTGGTGTCCCCACCTTGCGCCGCCACAATCTTCAGCCACGCCGCATACGCCGCCCCAGAGCGCAAAATCTCATCCGCCATCGCCGCGCCCTCCTCCGGCGACCCCGCCCGTCCTGCCAGAAACAGCCCCCACCCGCTCAGCGCATTCGACAGCTCAATCAAGTCAGCCGACATCGCATGCCGCACGCCCTTCATGATATCCACGCACTCCCAAACCTCCACCCAGTTCCCGGAAAACCTCCCCAGGGGTTCATCCATCGCGGTCAGCAGCGCGACCGTTTTCGTCCCCGCCGACTCACCCGTAGACACCATCAGCTTAGCCAGAAACCTCGACCGCTCGGCCGTCGGCATAAACGCGCCCGACCCCACCTTCACATCCAGCACCAGTCCACGCAGGTCCTCGGCCAGCTTCTTGCTCATGATGCTTGCGCAGATCAAAAACGGCGACTCCACCGTCCCGGTATGGTCGCGCATCCCATACAAAATCCGATCTGCCGGCACCAGCCGCGGCGTCTGCCCCACCAGCGCCGCATGACACTCCCGCAGCACTTCGCCCATCCGCCTAAGCGTTAGCTGCGAGTCGAATCCCGGAATCGTCTCCAACTTGTCCAGCGTCCCGCCCGTATGACCAAGCGAACGTCCGGAGATCATTGGCACCGACACACTCGATTCACCATCCATCCCAGCCGCCGCCCAAACCGGCGCAATCAGCAACGAGCTCTTATCCCCCACCCCTCCCGTCGAATGCTTATCCACCGTAAACGAATTCAAGCCCGACGCATCGAACGTCTCCCCCGAGAACCGCATCTCCCGTGTCAAATCCGCCAATTCCCGCAGCGACAGCCCGCGTTCGAACACGGCCATCAAAAATGCCCCAATCTGCGCGTCCGTGATCGTCTCGCTTTGTTTTTCGTCGTTATCCTGACCCTGAGCTTTTCCAAGGGAACGGACGCCCGCATTGCTTGCCGCAGCCCCCAGCTTTGCCGCTCCGTTCCGCACCACAGCGCGCACCACAAACTCAATCTCCGCCGTCGACAGCTCCCCGCCATCCCGCTTCTTCAGCAACACATCAATCGCATGCATCCAGCCGCTCCTAATCTCCAATCCCCAATCCGTCTTCCTTTGCGCAACTTTGCGCCTCTCTTCGCGAACTTTGCGTCAAGGCCCTTCGCCGGTCGCTCCCCTACCCGAGGAACTCTCCCCGAAACGCATGTGGCAGCAACTCCCCCAGCGTAGTTTCCATCGGCCCGCTCTCACCCGGATACAGCACCACCATCCCATCCTCACCAAACTCACTTAGCGTCTGCCGGCACGCGCCGCACGGCATACTTGCCGCGTCATTCAAATTCGCCACCGCCACTGCCATCACTCGAATCCCAGGCCCATGTTCCGCCACCGCCCGCGCAATCGCGCCCTGCTCTGCGCAGCTGGTCAGACGATACGAACAGTTCTCAACATTGCACCCCGTCACGACGGCCCCATCCTCCAGCAGCAGCGCGGCGCCCACGCGATACCGGCTATACGGCGCATACGCATGCTCCGCCGCATGCGCCGCGAACTCCCTGAGCCTCGTCTTCTCCGCCTCACTCAACACGTCGCACCTCCTTTACCCACAATCGTCTTCATCTTCTATATCCTCAACGTAAGTCGTCTAGGGTAGACGTTCAGCCCCGCCGCCGCAAGCCACCAGCACCACCGGAGTCTCCCGTGCCCCACCTCCTCCGCACCGCCGCTCTGTTCGCCTTCCTCGCCACCACAACCCTTGCCCAGACTCCCGCCCCACCCGCGCGCACACCACCCCCAACGCGCGACCCACACACCCCGGGCTACGTCATTGCCACCGAACTTCCCGACGACACGCTCCCCGCCCCCACCGCCAACGGCAACTACATCCTCGGCCCCACCCACACCCCCGCACTCGAGTCCGTCGTGCACCCCGGCGTCCCGCAAGGCATCCTAACGGACATCACCATGCTCTCTGCCGACAGCAAGTATTACCCCGGCATCGCCCGCGATCCCGGCACTTTCGGCACGCCCGACCCCGCCAATCCCGCCAGCCTCCTTGTCACCACCAGCCACACCGCGCCATACACGCGCCATGTCACCGTCTACGTCCCAGCGCAATACGTTCCCGGCACCGTCGCCCCCTTCATCGTGGGAGCCGATGGCCCCGACAAACTCCTCTTCACGGTCCTCGACAACCTCATTGCTGAGCACAAGCTCCCGCCCATGATCGCCATCTCCATCCAGAACGGTGGCGGTGACGCGCAAGGCTCCGAGCGCGGCCTCGAGTACGACACCCTCTCTCCCCACTACGCCGAGTTCGTCGAGCACGAAGTCCTTCCCCTCGTCGAAGCCCAGGCCCACGTCAAGCTCTCTCACGATCCCGACGCCCGCGCCACCATGGGCGGCAGCTCCGGTGGCTCCTGCGCTCTCATCATGGCCTGGTACCACCCCGACCTCTACCACCGCGTCCTCACCTACTCCGGCACGTACATCAACCAGCAGTGGCCCTGGAATCCAGAGACCCCGCAGGGCGCCTGGGGTTTCCACACGACTCTCATCCCGAAATCCCGCCGCAAGCCTCTCCGCCTCTGGCTCGAGGTAGGGGATCGTGATCTCTACAACCCCAACACGATGCGCGACGGAATGCACGACTGGGTCGTAGCCAACGAGAACATGGCCCGCGTCCTGGCCGCCAGGCACTACCCGTACCAATTCCTCTTCGCCCGCAACGCCGGCCACGTAGACCACGCCGTCAAAGCCCAAACCCTCGCCGAAGCCCTTGAGTACGTCTGGCAGGGCTATCCCCGCTAGCCCTCTGCGTATACTTGTACCGCCCAGCAGGAGGATCCATCGATGCCGCCCTTCGACTATGACTACCTCATCGTCGGATCCGGCTTCGGTGGAAGTGTCTCTGCATTACGCCTCACCGAAAAAGGCTACAAGGTGCTCGTCGTAGAGATGGGTCGGCGCTGGACCCCCGACAACCTCCCCAAGACCAACTGGGCTCTCAATCGTTACTTCTGGAAGCCCAAACTCGGTCTGCGCGGCTTCTTCAACCTCAGCTTTTTCCGCCACGTCATCGTCCTGCACGGCAACGCCGTGGGCGGCGGATCCATCACCTACGCCAACACCATGCTCGTTCCACCAGACACCATCTGGGACCACGGCACCTGGGCCGGCCTCGACGACTGGAAGCAAGTCATGTCCGCGCACTACGCGACCGCCAAGCGCATGATGGGCGTCGCCACGAACCCCATCCTCGCCCCCGCCGACCTCAGGCTCCAAAAGATGGCCGCCGCCGCCGGAGTAGCCCATACCTTTTACCCCACCGACGTCGCCGTCTTCTTCGGAAAGGATGGCGATCAGCCTGGCACCGCCTCTCCCGACCCCTACTTCGATGGCGAAGGACCCGACCGCCAAACCTGCATAGCCTGCGGAGGCTGCATGGTGGGCTGCCGCCACAACGCCAAAAACACTCTCGACAAAAACTATCTCTATCTGGCTGAGAAAAAGGGCGCGCGCATCCTCGCCGAAACCAAAGTGATCGACGTTCGCCCCCTCAACGGCGAGGCCGACGGAACCGCCGGCTACGAGGTCTTCACGCAATCCTCCCGCGGCTGGTTCAAAGGCCCCGTGCAGCGCTTCATAACGCGTGGCGTCGTCTTCGCCGGCTCCTCGCTGGGCACCCAGGAACTGCTGTTCAACCTGAAGCAGCGCGGCTCCTTACCCAACATCTCCGACCAGCTTGGCCAGCGCGTGCTCACCAACGCAGAGTCACTCATCGCCGTGCGCTATCCCGGAACTTCGGACGACATGTCCAGCGGCATCGCCATCGGCTCCGGCATCTACATCGATGCCAACACCCACATCGAGGCCGTCCGCTACCCAAGGGGCTCCGACGCTCTCAGCCCGCTCTCGACCCTGCTCGTCAACGGCCGTTCTGGCCCCACCCGCATCCTCACCTGGCTCCGAACCCTGGGCCTTCAATTCCTCAAGTCCCCCTGGCGCACGCTGCGGGCCCTCCAGCCCTTTGGCGCTTCCCATGAGACCCTCATTCTGCTCTGCATGCAGGCCATCGACGGCCATCTCACCATGCGCCTAAAGCGCCCTTGGTACTGGCCCTTCACCAAGGTCCTTACCACGGCCGGCAACCCCATCCCCACCTACATCCCCTCCGCCAACCGCTTCGCTGAACTGGGCGCCGCCGTCACCGGTGGCGTCCCCTGCACCACCGTCACCGAGATCCTCTTCAACATACCCATGACGGCCCACTGCATCGGAGGAGCAGGCATGGCCGACACCCCGGAACGCGGAGTCATCGATCCCTACCACCGCGTCTTCGGTTACGCCAACCTCTACATCTGCGACGGCTCCGCGATCAGTGCGAATCTCGGCGTCAATCCCGCCCTCACTATCGCCGCCCTGACCGAACGCGCAATGCACCACATCCCATCCAAAAGCACAACGGGGATCGCCGTGAATTCATCAGCCGTGAATACTGTTAGATGATGGTGAAAAATCGTAAAGAGCACTCTCGTGATTTGGACGGTCGCGACGGCTGTTCTGCAAACCGCGCTCCATGTATAAGTGTGGATGAACGCGCTAATGGCTGGAACGTACAAGGAGAGAATTGTTTTTGTCTGCTAAAGCTCTTGGTGTTGTTAGCGCTTTCAATGCACCCATACGACGATTGCCCCCAGTCGCCGCTGTAGCCGCCGCGCTTGCCGCAATTATTTCCTGCCTGCTCTATGTGATGTACAGCATTTCGCATTCAGAGTCAGTCTTTATTGCCGGCGACGCACGGTTCTACCTTGGTATAGCCACCGGCGACTATAACCAGGTGATGCAGCCCTTCGCGTCGCGCCAGCTTGGCGCTCTGGTAGTGGTTGGATTGATGCGTTTGCTGCATTGCACGGTTGAGACCGGATTTGTGCTCGAAGGCACCGCGTCCATCGTTTTTACGCTCGTCGCAATTTACTACCTTGCGCTCAAAACCACAGCTCCGAGATGGTTTTTGTTTGCGATGGCCTTCGTGGTGTTCTGGCCCTTCCTCGTGCAGGACCTCGTCTTGCCCGACCTTTGGTACTCCGCGTTGTTAGCCCTGCTGCTTCTGCTGCTGGAAGGGGAATACATGCTGGCAGCAGCCGTGATGATGTTTCCTCTAATGCTTTCCCGAGAGTCGACGTCGCTGACCTTGGTCTGCTTCCTGATCGCAGCCTGGAAGCGGTTGAGATGGACGGACAGGGTTGTTGCAGTTCTCTCAGCTCTTGCTGGCAGCGTTATGGTCAAACATCTCGCAGCGCGCGCGCAGCCCAACTCGGAGCACCTTCCCGCATCAATCTATATGCTCGCCAAAGTGCCCTGGAACTTTATGAACAACGTCTTTGGACTCGTTCCGTGGAGCAATGTGAATACCCAATTCTGCGGGGTTCCTCGATGGGCATTCCACGTTCACCTTGGACAAGTGCAGGCGATCGGCATATGCGGATTTTCGGTCACGGGTTGGATCGATATATCTGAAGCAGTCTTGAGTGAATTTGGCCTCTTGCCGCTGCTACTGGGATTCCTTTGGTGGCGCACTAGAAAGCTCAACCCACCAAGTGTTCTCTTGCGGTTCACTCTGCTCTACGGAGTTGCATCCCTGGTACTGGCGCCCGCGCTGGGGACCTGGTTTGCGCGCCTCATCGGATACGCCTGGCCAATTTTCTTCGTGGCGCTACCCTTGCTCTTCGACAGGATTCTGTACAAGGCAACGACGCTGGGCCGTGAGTGCGCAGGCCTCGCATTTTTCGGAGCTCATCTGCTGCTGTTTTCTATGGCATATCGCTGGTTTTGGATCACACAGTTAGAGGTGAACCTGGTCATCTGGACGATGGGTTATTTTCTGCTCCGATATTGGCTTGGCAAAGAGGCCCATCCGATCGACCGACCGCGCGTGAATCAGCATCAACCGGTCGAGCCAGCCTGACAACAAGGAACAATCGGACGGCTCGATTGGAGAGACAGGTTACCAAAGCTTACTGCGGTGTTTCTTCCTTTGGCTTGTCCTTGCCGGTGCCAAATATCTTTTGCAGCAGATTTCGATGCTTCGTGGGATCGGCGGGCTGTGTGTCGTTCGGATTCGCCGCAGGAGCCGGCGTCGCCGTTTTCCCGGTAAAGAAACCGAAGATGCGGCTGCCCAGGGACTGGGAATCGTCCCCCATATGCGAGCACGTGCCCTGAGGTGCGGCTCCGATCAGGAAGGCCGCTGAGAAGGCGTTGTTCGGGCAGGAATCGTCGGCGATGAGGCCAGTAGTTCGATCGATGCGCAGCACCTCGACGCCACTGGGAACGGGACCCAAAGGTTTCATGTCGGAGTACTGAGGAATACGGATGGCCCGATTCATGAACTCGGCCCAGATGGGCGCGGCAGCATCTGCGCCCTGAAGCTTGATGTCGGTGTAATCATCATTGCCGACCCAGATCACGCAGAGAAGGTTGGAGGAATAACCTGCGAACCAAGAATCGTGCTCGGTGCCCGTCTTGCCGGCTGCAGGAGCGGTGAAGCCGTGCGCCCGAACAGTCGAACCTGTACCGTAGGCCATCACGTCTTCCAGTAGAGACTGGGTTAAGAATGCCGCGCGTGGGTCAAGGACTTGTTTAGCTTCCGGTGCGAAGTCAGCAACGATGTCGCCCTGGGGATTGCGAACGCTCGCGAGTACCCAGGGTTTGAGATGCACGCCGCTATTGGCGAATATGGTGTAGGCGCCGGCCATCTCCAGCGGTGTGGCGTTATAGGTGCCGATAGCGACCGACGGCGTACCGCGCGCGTTGACGATACCGGCGGAGCGTGCAAGCGCCGCTACGTTGTCATAGCCAACCATATGGGCAAGCGATATGGTTGCGATGTTGAGAGAGTGGGCAAGGGCGTCAGCTGCCGTAACCATCCCGGGATACTCGCCGCGCACAAAATTGCCAGGCATGTAGGTCTGGCCGTTTGTGCCGAAATCCTGGGGATCGTCGTTGATTTTGGTCAGAGCACTGAACACTCCGCCGGATCCGAGATAGGTGCCGTCGAGAGATGTGTTGTAGGCAGCGGCGAACACGAACGGTTTGAAGATGGATCCAGTCGGGCGCTCGGCCAGGGCGTGGTCCAGCTGCGAGTCACCGTAGTTGCGGCCACCAATGAGGGCCAGGATCTGGCCCGTGTGTGGATTGAGCGCAACCAGGGCGACCTGCGGATAGGTGATGTGCCCGTCAGGCGCATAGTCCTTGCTATATTTCTCGCCCTTCTTGTGGTTGAGCGCAAAGTAGCGACGGCGCACAAGTTCGTCGACGTTTTTCATGCCGGCCTCGATGGCGGAGGCGGCTGCGCGCTGAAGTTCGGGATCGAGCGATGTGTAAATCCGCAGTGCGGAGCGAGTGACGTCCGAGTCGCCGAGCCGCTGTACGATCTGATCATGAACGAGGTCGACGAAATACGGTGCTTCGCTTGCATCGGCATCGGGAGGGGCTAAGCGAATTGGCTCAGCTTTTGCCTGGTCTGCCTGCTCTCGTGTGATGGAGCCCGTTTCAACCATGGAGTCCAACACAACGTTGCGGCGCTCCATGGCTCGGTCGGGATGACGATAAGGCGCGAAGTAATTTGGCCGCTGGATCATCCCCGCGAGCAACGCGCATTCCGCAAGATCCAGTTGGCGAAGGTCTTTTCCGAAATATGCCTGAGCGGCTTCGCCAAAGCCATTGATTGCGAACGATCCTCGTTGCCCCAGGTTAATTTCGTTGGCATACATCTCGAAGATCTGCTGCTTGGAGAAGCGAGCCTCGAGTTGGTACGTGATCACAACTTCAGCAATTTTCCGGGAGTAAGTTTTTTCCGATGAAAGAAAGAATCCGCGGGCCAGCTGCTGTGTGAGGGTAGACCCTCCACAGTTCATGCGGTGGGCGAGGATGTCCTGAACCGCGCACTTTGCTGTGCGCACGTAATTGATCCCTGAGTGCTCAAAGAAACGTCGGTCCTCGATCGCCAGCACGGCTTGAACCATATTCGGAGGGATCTGCTGGTAGGTGACGAGCCGGCGCTTGGTTCGATTCTTATCCTCTGACAAAGCCGTAATAAGCTGAGGCTCAAGCTTGTAGGCAGACAAAGCAGCGCCGTTTTCCGCGGTGATGCTCTCAACCTGGCCGTCTTCGGATTTGATGGTGGCGCCATCCATCGCGAGGTAACTTTGCGGTCCGGGTTTGATGAGGATCGAATCGCTACGTAGCTCATAGCTGCCTAGCTCCGGGTTGGTGTTGTATCCCGCGCGCCGCAGAGCCGCCGCGATGGACGCAGCGGATAGCTGCTGGCCTGGTCGGACCTCTTCAGGAGCCGCATAGACCTGGGCGACCGGAGCGAACAGTGGTCCCTTCGCGAGGCGCTCAGCGACCAGACCACGGTACTTCAGGTAGTAGTAGCCGAAGACGGAGGCGCCAATGACGACAAAGACAGCCGCCAGCATCAGAGCTGCACGCGCCAGCCTCCAAAGAAAGGGATGAGAGGTACTATCGAGTTTGACTTTGACTGGCATGCGATCGAATCGAAGATCCTATTGTTTGGACGCAGCAAGGAGTGTCACGAGGTGCTGCGTGACGGAATCAATGGTTAGATCTTCGGTCTTCTGGGAAAGACGATCCACGAGCTCCACTTGGCCGTTTGCGAGCTTTTTACCGATATTGATCCGAAAGGGAACTCCGATTAGTTCCGCATCCTTGAACTTTACCCCGGCGCGCTCATCGCGATCGTCCAGCAACACATCAATACCGGCCTTCTCCAGCTTTCCGGCGATGTCTTCGCCCGCGCGAAGAAGCTCCGGTTCACGCACATTGGTGATGGTCACGATGACCTCGTAGGGTGCAATCGAAGCCGGCAAAGTGTACTGCTCCGTCGAGGAATCTGCAGCGTACTTCGCTGCGCTGGACTCAATCGCAGCCGTTAGGATGCGCTCCACGCCGATTCCGTAACAGCCCATAATTGGCATAACCTCTTTGCCATTGGCATCGAGTACGCGCGCATTCATACTCTCGCTGTACTTGTAGCCAAGCTTGAAGATGTGACCGATCTCCATAGCTTTTCCGAGACGCAGCGGCTGGTCGCCGAGCGGATCAAGCTCCCCTTCATTGATGTTGCGAATGTCTGCGATGAGGGTCGGTGTGAAGTCGCGGCCTGGCGTGACGTTGCGATAGTGGTAATCCAGCTGGTTCGCGCCTGCAACGAGATTTGTCCGGCCTTCCAAGCCAAGGTCCATCACGATGATCGACTTTAGCCCTTCGCTCGGATTTTCGCGTAGAACGCCCTTGAGTTTCGCAAGTTCCTTGCCGGAGTTCAGGCCGTTCAGCGAACCTTGCGTCATCACCTCACCAATGCCAACAGGCCCCAGGAATCCGGCCGGACCTCCGATGTGAACCTCCAGCTCGAGCGGCACCATGGGACGGAGCTCAGTAACGCCGGTGATAGCGGCAAGCTTCGTTTCATTCACCTGATGATCGCCGCGAAGGAAGGCGACGATCGGGCGAGGCAGAGATTCGGCCTTGGTTGTTAGCCCCATGAAGGCGACGCATTTGATGTCCTGTGAGGCTTGGATGCCGAAGAACTCAGTCACGTCGGCGATCGAAGCTTTGCCTGGGGTGTGGATAAGTTCCGGTTTACCATCGCCTACCGGTGCAAGATCCTCAACCGGAGTGAGCTTGCTCGTTGCCTTCTCCAGGTTCGCCGCATAGCCTGATGCAGAGCTGGCGATGAGGTCTTCTCCGGCTTCGGTATAGACCATGAACTCCTGCGACTGCGAGCCTCCCATGGCGCCAGAATCGGCATCGACGGCTACGAACTGTAAGCCGCAGCGTGTAAAGATCGCACGATACGCTGCATCGTGCTTGTTGTAGCTATCGTCGAGACCGGCTGTGTCGATGTCGAAGGAGTAGGAATCCTTCATCATGAATTGCCGTACGCGCATCAGCCCTGCCTTCGGCCTAGGCTCGTCGCGAAACTTGGTCTGGATCTGATACCAGATCTGAGGAAGCTGCTTGTAGCTGCGCAACTCGTTGCGCGCGATCGAGGTCATGACCTCTTCATGCGTCATTGCCAGGCAAAGCTCAGCGCCTTTGCGATCTTGGAGTCGGAACATGTTGTCGCCCATGCCGATCCAGCGGCCAGACTCCTGCCAGATCTCCGCGGGATTCAGCGCAGGGAGGAAGAACTCCTGTCCGATCTTGTCCATCTCTTCGCGGACGATGGCAATGATCTTGTTCAGCGAACGCTGACCCAGCGGCAGATAGCTGTAGATGCCAGCGCCGAGCTGGCGGATATATCCACCGCGCAGAAGGAGTTTGTGGCTTGCGACTTCAGCGTCTGTGGGAGCTTCGCGAAGGGTGGGAATGAAGAGCTTCGACCAACGATGCATATTCGTACGATTGTATCGGAGCGCGTCTCCAAAGGTTCTCGAGGCTTCAGACTACGGAGCAATCGTACTCAAGCAAGTAAATCGTGTAAGTGCAGAACGCCGACGACGGGCGACGTTCCGGTGCCGTCCTCGGTGACGATCAGGGCGGTGATCTTGTGGCGCTCCATGAGGGTGAGGGCGTCGGCGGCGAAAGGGGTGGGGGGGATGGTGCGGGGGGTGGGGTTGAGGAGGGTGATGGCTGTCAAGTGGAAGGCTTCGGGGCCCTGGGTGGCGAAGAGGCGGCGGAGGTCGCCGTCGGAGAGGATGCCTAGCAGCTTGCCGTTGGACTGGACCGTCGTTAGGCCGA
>Ga0302230_10000661_pt1 | contig 26942 bp, 12 predicted proteins | sample II_Palsa_N2_1_FD_193523 | JGI IMG/M metagenome (GOLD analysis project Ga0302230, IMG submission 193523) | Peat permafrost microbial communities from Stordalen Mire near Abisko, Sweden - II_Palsa_N2_1 | ecosystem: Environmental > Terrestrial > Soil > Palsa > Peat permafrost | place: Sweden... | reverse complement strand
GAAAGAATAAAAGTAAGCAATGAATGGCAGCGAAGCTGCCATTGTGTATTAGAAGACCTTTGCGAAATGAAAGCCGGGAAAAATAGGTTAAGTATGTGTACCAATACATGTGCCTTATTTTTGCTACTAATATTTCAGACTTATATATTAGTATTGCCGGGATTTAGTACATTTACATTATTGTGTGTTATATAATTTAAAGTATATTATAGAGCTATAATGCCAGGGTTTAATACCTACCCATTAGCGAGTATTTGCGAGTTTCGTAAATTATATCAAGTGAAGGCTTACCAATAATAATTTACCATTAAAAATGATTAAGTAAATACGAATAAATATATAAATGGAGGGTAGCGAGGCAATACTTGTGTATTATAAAATATGGTCCGAGATATCGGTTATCAAAGGAGAAGGTTGAGGGACTAGACCTGCAGCTTAATAAATATTAGAGCATAATAAAAATATAAAGATTTAAGACTGTAGCACGACAAATATACCTTAAGTTAGTATTTCTGTAATTTAAGTTTAATATATTTTAATACAAGGGGATAAAGTATCCCCATTATATATTAATTAAATAAATTATATTATATAAAGAATAAGGGAAGAGTATAATACTTTCAGGGAAATTAAATAATCGCGAAGTAAAGGGTTTAAAGAGGTTAAGCTGTAGAACAATATAAGTCTTATTGCAGTTTAGAAAACCTTTCAAGGGGAATAAAAATTTAAGGCTGTCGTATCATACTTGTAACTCAGAGCAGGGTTAGCCGGCTTAAGCCGGCTAAAGAGTGAAATAAGAGAGTACCATACCTGTGTATTAGTTAGTAAGTCAAGTCTTATTAAACCATTTATAATTTAAGGGGGAGTTCAAGAGGCACACAAGTTAACTCGCATTTGTAAGGTCATAATCTTATAGATATATAAAGGGGGATATAGAAAACATGCCAATTAAAGAGCTAAAAAAAGGTCGGCACTAAAATTGAAGGCTGTGAACCAATACATGTGCTTTTAGGGCTTACATACTCCGGCTCAGAAATAAAGCTAAAGGACTATAGCTAATTAAAGCTGATTAAAGGGGCAGGCTAAGCGCGTGTAGTTTAGAAGAATTAAGAAGCGTAGCGCGAAAAAGTACATATATCTTTGTAAGGGCGCGCTTTAAAGCGCGCCTATTCATGTCTTCGCCTTCCGGCTTTATTGAGTCTTGCCTTGTCTGGCAGGTTGGTCTTATCTTTATTAGGCTAGGCTTTTATTAGCTAGGGTTGATCTTATCTTATCATTATTCATAATAGTGAAGGGCTGTACAAGGTGCTTAACTGGGCTGTACAAGCTGCCATTCTGGTACTATATAGGTCTATAAAAATGGCAGCCATACAAAGGGACACCAGAATTATTAAGAATACAGTACTAATAAATACCTATAAGTTCCTATCGCGCTACTTCTTTTCTCTAATCGCAGGCTTATATAGGGGAGTTTACCTTATTGGAGTCTAAATAATAAACAACACCTCTTAACCAATTATAGGACAATATACTACACCCTTTAGCCGACTACGTCGGCTATAGTCCAATACACTACAACCTTTAGCCCCCACCTACACTTATAACCTCATTTTGGTTACATCCCCTATACCCTTATAACCTCATTTTAGGGCCGTCTCCCTATACACCTTATAGCCTAATTTTAGGGAGCATACCAATACACCTTATAACCTAAATTTAGGGAGCATACCAATACACCTTATAACCTAATTTTAGATGACACCTTATAACCAAATTTAGATGACATATGCAATACCCTTATAATTAAGGTCTCAATAGTCTACTTGGCTGTCTTTATACGGGTATCGATAGTATACTTGGCTGTCTTTATACGGGTATCGATAGTATACTTGGCACCTTAATAGGGTATCTATTTATACTTGGCTTTATCGGCTTAGGGTGCTTAACGGTCTTTATAACCTTAGCGGGGTACTTCACAGGCCCATTATTTAGCACTTGGGTTGGGGTTGGCTGGTTGGCTTTGGTCTCTGCTTTACTTCTGTGGGGGTATTCTTACTTAGGCTGTTGTTGGTCTTAGGGTATTCTAACTGAGGCGAGGCTGCCTTCCTTTCTTCCTTATCCGCAATCTACCTTCTGCTTAGCGGCTACGCCGCCATCTATCCTTCTGCTTAGCGGCTACGCCGCCATCTATCCTTCTCGCGCAAGAGCTTTATCCATCTCCTTTACCAGCGCTGAGCTTTATCTTAGGTCGCGCTGAGCTTTATCCCTCTCTAGTTTGCTTGCTTAACCCCCCACACCTTATCTTAGGTCTTCCTTATCCTTCTAACTCGGCTTAATCGCCTTCTTCCACAACCAGCCTTAGGTTTGCTATTCATCGTTGGCCATCTACTTCCCTTTACCGCGCTACGCTTTTTCCTTATCCGCTTCCTGTCATCTATCTTCCCTTCTTCAGCTTAGCTTATCCCGCCTTCCTTAATCGCGCTTCGCTTTACTCCCCCTCTACAGTTTTACTTTATACACCCCATCCATTATTTTACCTATTACTCCTTATATTTATACTACCCATTCATCTCTTTACCTATTACTCTTTCATCGTATACACCCCATTCATCTATTTACCTATTACTTACTTAATCGCGCTTCGCTTATTACTTACCCTATCCCTCTATCATACCCCTATCCCTCTATCATACCCTATACCTCTACCTCTACCTCTATCATACCATATACCTCTAATTATATAATACCATTCATAACTTATCCTATACTACCTTCATATTATCATACCCATTCATTACTTTACCTATACTACTTAACTTATCCTTAACCATTCATAACTAGACCTTCTTATACTACCCTTTACATCCTTCTGGCTACCCATCTATTAATTCTTAACCTCTTACATTATTTAGGTATTAAATAATAAACTATTCTATAGGGAGGGATATGGGGAGGGGGTACCCTCTGTGTCACCGGCGATAATGTTTTTTTTAGTAGATAAATTCTCGGTTCATTTTATGGTTATTTTAAATAATAAACAATTTTGTATAATAGGTGTATAGTAAGTAACCGAGTATTCATTTAAGTTGATAATATGGAAAACACCGCTAGATATTAATATAGGGGGGTAAATTGATTAGCGAAGCGCGAAAGCTTATCAGAGGTTTAAAGGTAGTCGTACAATCAGTGTCGCTTATTTGAGATTCTAGAAATTATTGCCGCTTAAAGGTTTAATGCTTTAGTCCAACTCTTGTATATTATTTCATCTTATATAAGTTAAGTAAATATAGATTTGTAAGTCTGTAATTAAAGCCATCGCCATTAATTTATAATGGCTAAAATTTGTGTCTAATTTAATTAATAAGGAAATCAGAGGGCTTATCCTTTTTTTCTCTTATATCTATATTTCTTCTAAAAATAAGGTAATGAGAGGGCTTATGGTTACACTATCTATTTATTAAAACTAATTTAACCCGAAAGATAGAAAATTATAGAGGAATTATGAGATTAATTTGGTAATAACATAATTTATGATTTACGTTATTCCTTCGAGCCTTTCAGCCATTTATACACGGACTTTTTTAGTATTAAATGCGGGTTTATTTGACATTTCCCTCATATAGCGCGTTAACGCGCGCGATAAATAAAATCAAGCCTGTAGTACAAGACATGTGCCTTATTGTCTTTTATTATCATGCAATACCGTTTATACTGGTCCGGTTGGATTAAAGTAGTTTTTATAGTTAGCAGGCAGTGATCTCACACTTGGGCATTAGTTTCTCTTTTAGTTTTATGTAATTTATACGGGTTAAGGATGGTTCTCCTCGCTTTATTTGTCTTCGCTCCAATTTCCTCAGCTTTAGAGGGTTAATGGAGGGTTAACCATAAATGGCACTTAGTAGATTTAAGGGTGGGGTATACTACATGACCTTTATCGGCCTAGAAGTAGACTTACAAAAGTAAAAAATATTTAATCTTGTACTACAAGACATGTGTATTAGTGGGCTTATAATCTATCTTCCCTTAATTAATTAAGGCGTAGTAATCAAGCCTCCCCCTATTTAAATGATAAATTAAATATCCGCGCGAAAGAAGGGAGTGTAGGGGCTTCAATTAAACTATACGATATCTTTAGATTTATTTATTATTTTTAAAAATAGCCTAACCAAACCATATCCTTATTAAGATAGCCCAATAATACCTATCCAAATTAGAACCTAAAAGATAGTCTAACCATAGCATATCCTTATTATGACCATATCCATATTTTAACCCTACAATAACCATAGACTTAATTAAACCATATACCATCCTTTTTTCCCTAACCTAAACTATTTAAATAATAAATAGTAGAAATAATGAAATTGTTATGGGATATCCTTTACTATAATTTATATTCGGCTATATTTTTAATTTATTATTTAGAAATAAAGCAGAAGAGGGGTTTGACGACGATAGCTTGACAATGCCGTGAAATATATAATTTAATAATATGGAGAAAATTTAAATATTGGTAGATCATATTGCGTAATTATCACTTTATTTCTACTATTTCTTAAATTCTACCTATTTATATTAGATAGCTTAACTCTAGACTTTATATATATATTTTACATTTTCTTTTATATAGCTTAATGATAAATTTTACCTATACCATTAACAAATAATATAATTGGGCATTATGTACACATAAGATAGCTTTACTAGACTATATTTTTAAATGATGAGAAGGTTTGACTAGACTAAGAAGGTTTACTATAAGATAAGCAAAAAATATTTATTATTTAAACGAATAATAAAATCCTAACCGGCTATTAAGCCGATAATAATTACATGAATTTAAGATGTTTTATGAACCCCACCAGTAAATACTTACGAATAAGATTAACCACACAACATCGACAAAATGCCAATACCATGCAGCCGCTTCAAATCCAAAATGGTGAAGATTAGTTAAATGATATTTAATTAAACGAATTAACGATACTGTTAAAAATATAGTACCGATTATTACATGAAAACCGTGGAAGCCTGTGGCCATGAAAAAGGTTGAACCATAAACACCATCTGCAATAGTAAATGCAGCTTCATAATATTCATAACCTTGTAAAGCAGTAAAGATTATGGCAAATAAAATAGTTAAACATAAAGCTAAAATTGCCTCACGTCGATTATTTGCAATAATAGCAAAATGGGCCCAAGTTACTGTTGCACCCGAAGACAGTAAAAGAACTGTATTTAATAATGGGACATTCCAAGGATTTAATATGGCTATACCTTTAGGAGGCCAAATAGCACCTAATTCAACAGCAGGAGTTAAAGAAGAATGGAAATAAGCCCAAAAAAAGGCAACAAAGAAACAAATTTCAGATACGATAAATAAAATCATACCTAATTGTAAACCTTTTCTAACTTTATGTGTGTGATGACCTTGAAATGTAGCTTCACGAATAATATCTCTAAACCAAAAAAAAAAAGTTAAAACTAATAAAACAAGAGAGATATATAATAAGATTAATCCATATTGAAAACCTTTCATAAATAAAACACCAGATATAGTTAAAACAAAACAACTTAAACTTCCAAATAATGGCCAAGGTGAATTTTCAACTAAATGATAGGAATAAAATTTTGTCATCTTAAATCAATTGACGATATTGCTAAGAATACCATAAACTCACTAAATAGTATCAGAACACAATGTGTCTAATAGGATAATGGAAATTGGAATCGAACCAATAACAGATGGATTATGAATCACATTATTCTAACCATTAAATTATTCCATTAATCTGTACCCCACGAATACTAGAGGTTCACCCATAAAGCCATTTTAATTATAAGCGAAGCGCGATAAGCCGATTATAGTGTAAATAATGGAACATGGTCGGAGAACTAGAGATGTCCATAGACCGAATATGAGAAGCGAAGCGCGAAAAGAGATGTGAATTATAGCACAAATACAGCGAATAGAACCATAATAGCAGAAATAAAATAACAGCAAAGCTGAATAAGCGGCTTGAATTCTAAATTGTGAATAAGTTATTCGGGACTTGAACCCGAATTTGTGAATTAAAAGTCCAATACTCTACCATTGAGTTAATAACTTATAAATATTTCATAAGAATAAGAGAATGAAAAGTTCAAGACTCTACCATTAAATTAATAATCAAATTAAAATAATAAGAAAGGGAGGTAAAGGTAAATATTTGAATATCTCAATAAGTTAATAATAATTCAAGCGCGGATCTTTTTCCTTGTAAGCTAAAATCAAGTGAAATGCCATTACTAAATATATATCTGAATATGAGGTCTAAGGGGGAAATCAAGTATAATCCCATAACTAAATATATAAATTAAACAATGAGGGATTGTTGTATAAGGCTAAATCAAGTCTAATCATATTAATAAGTTAATCCCATTATGCCGCGAAATTCGTAAATATAAGGAAAATCAAGTGAAATACCATTAATAACTCTAAGATAAGGGGATAAGAAGCTCAGCGGGAGAAGGGGAAATCAAGTAGAATTATATCAAGTAGTATAAATTAACCCGCGACAATAAGCGAAGCTAGCTTCGCGTAAATCAAGTATAACCCTATCATAAGTTAATAAATAAACACCTTAGCCCGATGTAAGAAGGATAAATCAAGTTTAATCCTATTAACTCATCTCAATTTTCATCCCTATATTCTTAAGGGCATAAGGACAAATCAAGTCTAATCCTATCAATTATTTAATAAATTACCTAAAATCGTCGCGCGATATAAGGTTAAATCAAGAAGAATACGCCCAATTTTTTAATTTATCGGTGGATAATGCGAAATCAAGGACAATCCCATTACTAAATCTATAAATTAATGAAGCTTCGTTTGTAGGATAAGGTAAAATCAAGTACAATCACATTTTAAAGTATAAAATTATAGACATTTATAGTTTAAGAGTATAAGGTAAAATCAAGAATAATCATATTAATAATTATAAAAATAAATGAAATTTTTATAAGATTATAGGGCTAAGTCAAGAATAATCCTATCAAACCGTATAAAAAATAAACCGCCGAGAAAGAAGGGGATTAAGGGGAAATCAAGTAGTTAAGGAAGAAAAATCCCCGCGTAAGAGTAGATTATTGAACTATAGGAATAAGCGAAGCGCGAGAAACGCTATAGATTGGAATCGAACCAATAATCAAATAGTTAACAGCCATTTGTTTTAACCATTAAACTACAATAGCTTTCTTTACTATAATCATTTCCAAATGTATAGGTACCCCAAGGTAATCCACGCCAGTGTCGCCGGATAACTAAAAGATTAACCAAATAAAAGGAGGTAATAGGTGATACATGTAGGATAGCCCTTTAAGAAAAAAAAAGATGCCGCGAACCAAGTTCAAGTGGATCTAAAGATATGTAAGATTGGCATAGAATAATATTAGATTGGAATTGAAGAAGATTAGATTCGAACTAATGAAGTCTTAACGACTATGGATTTACAATCCAATGTTTTAAACCACTTAACTACTTCTTCGACATGTTCTTTGTGCACAGTGTCTTCACATTTACTTCTATATCCATTTCGCATTCTTTCTTTAACGGTCTTTTCTGGTAGTTTACCTATGGCCCGTGCTAGCACGGGCAATCTGTAATTAACGGGAATGTCTTTTAGTATCCCAATATTTTACTACAATTTAGCCAATATTTTAGTACCGGGATTTGGTGGGGGATTTACCAAGACCTTAAAAGAGTATAAGTGAAAGTACCATAGTAAAAAAATAAATAGGTAGAATAGTATGATTAACCATTACATGTAAATCTAAAGCGTAGCGCAGGAGTAGGTAGAATAGTATGATGAAAGCGTAGCGCGAAAGCGTAGCGCGGGATAAAGCGGAGTAGGTCTAAAGCGTAGCTGCGGGTGTAGGTAGAATAGTATGATTAACCATTACATGTAAATCTAATAGAATGTATGAAGAGGTAGATATAAGGTAAGGAGAGAGCCATAAGCGTAGCTCGAGTAGAACCATAAGAATATAAGCGTAGCGCGAGTAGACCCATAAGAAGCGTAGCGAGAGAGTAGATTAAAAAGCGTGAGAGTAGATTAATAAGAATATAAGCTCGAGTAGATTAATAAGAATATAAGCTCGAGTAGAGCCATAATAAAATAAGCGTAGCGCAAAAGCGTAGCGCAAAAGCGAAGCGCGGAGAATATAAAATAATATGAAGAGAGGGAGACCGCTTAGCCGAGTAGAGATAAAAGTAAAGGCAAGGAGAGGGGAAATCAAGCATAAACCCACTGCAGATAAAGTAAGATGAGTAGGTCCCGCGTAGGATAGTAAACCATAAGAAGATGAGTAGGTCCGCGTAAAGTAGTAGGCGGCTACGCCGCTAAGCAGAAAGGTAGGAGAAAGCCGGAACAAGCGAAGCGCGGGAAAGTAGCAGCGATGTAGTGGGTGGAGCTTAGCCGAGAAACCCATAAAAAGAAGCGAAGCGCTAATGTAGTGGGTGGAGCTTAGCCAAAGAAGTAAAGGGAAATGAATTGAAGTAACAGGACTCGAACCTGTGATACTGATATCAAAAACCAATGTCTTTCCACTTGACTATACTTCAATAGCAAACAAGACCAGCCGGAGAGGGGAGTAAAGCGAAGCGCGGGTGTAAATAGCTTAGCGCGGATAAGGGTATACCCCTCAAAAGGTCGGCTCGAAGCAGTTAAAGCAGGAATAAGGGAGCTTAGAAGGAAAAAGGTAAATAAAAGGGCTCAAATCTAATAAGCGGTTTCAGGCGAAAGAAAGGAAGCACGGAAAGATAAAAGGGATAGGCGCGCTTTAAAGCGCGCGAATCAACCCCGCGAAGCCGGAATAAATAGGAATGGAATAAGTATTAATGTAATTTGCCGGATAATCCTTAGACTGCCGTATGTAATTAGTATTGATAAGTAACGAGAAGGTACATTAAAAAGGCGGTTAATGGGAACGTGATTTTTTTTGACGACATCCATTATGTGGATAGGCTGTAATATCTTTAATTTGAGAAATTTTTAATTGAGCGAGTCTTCGTAAAACATAATTACGTGCAGGACCCAAACCTTTAACCAATAAAATAAAAGAATGAGAAGATAATTTAGAGGAATGCAGACGACTAACAAATTTTTTAAATAAATTTTCAGCTGCATAAACGGAAGAACGTGTAGCGCCTTTAAATCCTAACATACCTGTAGTATATTGAAATAAGATAGCGCGAATAGGAGTACCAATGTTAATAGAGGAACTACCAAGATTTAAACCTCGAGAATTAATGACTTTATTAATTCTTCTAGTTTGAGATAAAATAAGTCGTGTATTATTATTAGTACAAATTAGTCTAATAGTCATTTTAGAGGTATCACAAAATCTAATATACAACCTTTAAACCCCTCAATGGATAATAAAAGAATGAAGCGCGGAAAGGGGGAAATTAGTTGTAAGATATATGTGAAAATATATACTTTCTTTTCTTATTTATAAGATTGATAAATGGTTAATTAATAGCTTCTTTATTAGTGACCATTAAAGTTAATAAGATAAGATTAACCCAATAAAATAAATAAGCTCTGCGCGAAAAGCCTTAAAAATGTAACCGATATTAAAAGAGTTATAAGGAGTACTTAAGTCTTTCCGAGATTAAGAGTTTATTAAATAGGTCAACCATCTGATGCTGCCTTAAATTACGAATTTAAAAGTACTTAAATCCGATTTAAATAGTATAAGAGTAATTAATTGGCTAAACTACTAACTCAATATCGGGCTTAAAAGGATATCAGACTTAAAAGGCTTTGTTCAGTTATCCGCGGCAGAAAGCCGCCTTTCATTATTTATTTTCTTGGCTTGTGCTCTTTTGCGCTACGCTTCTAGTACTTACTTTTTCTTTTTCTACTCAGCCGGCTCCGCCGGCTTTACTGACCTTTTTTCATCTTTTATGGTTTTCCTTATCTACAACTAAGCGGACCTTTTCGTCCTGATCTTCCTTTTTTTAGCCTGAACCCGCGCTACGCTTTTACCTTCTTTCTTTCGCCTGAGCGAGCTGATTTCCTTTCTGGGTTAACCTTATCTTATTTGGCTAAGTTAGAGAAAAGTGGCCCGTTCTTTATTAGATATAACTATTTAATTTCTTTTTACATTATTATATTCATTTAGACTTCCTTTTCCGTCTGTGTTTCTTCCTTCTTTCCGCCTGTGTTCCTGAATTTAAATACACTTGCCTTTATCCTTTTTATCTCGGTTAAGGTCTTATACTCGCGCTCCCTCTCCCGCTCTACGCTTTCTATCTTTAAGGTCTTATACTCGCGCTACGCTTATCCGCGCTTCGCTTTTGCGCTACGCTTTTGTGCTACGCTTATCCGCGCTTCGCTTCTGCTTAAGGCTCTATTCTTTCTCCGGCAAAGCCTCATTTCCTTCCGCGCTTCGCTTCTTTCCCGCGCTACGCTTTCGCGCTTCGCTTTTAAGGGTTACTCGAGGCTTATTGGGTTACTCGCGCTACGCTTATCCTTCTATGTATCTCACCTTCGGGTGGGTACTGGTGGATGATGGTAACTACATATTAATTATAAGGTTAGAACATCCTCACTAAAATGGTAACTACATATTAATTATAATGTCAGATAGAACATCCTCACTAAAATGTTTTCTTAGTTTCTATCTCCTTTAGTCTTCTTTCCCCGGCTTCGCCTCTCCTTCCTTTAATCATCTTACTCCGTGCCCTTAAATACACTTAGCTTACCCTGTCCGCGCTTCGCTAATTCCCCGGGTCTAAACTTTAGTGGTTATTTTAATCTTATCTAGGTTTCTCGGCACTTCCCGGGGTCTGATTGAGTTTATTTAGATCAGCGCTGGCATCACCTCCTTTTTGAACTTTGGTTAGTTAATTAAATGACGGTTGACTAGAATTTACGATTAAAAAGTAGATAAGCAGTACTGTCATAAGCGAACGATTAAAAGGGGTATGCTGATAAAGGCAGGTATTTGCAGATAACCAACATTAAAAGATAAGCAGTACTGTAAAGAGGTATTGCTGTGAACCAGCCTTTAAAGAAGATAAGCAGTACTGACCTTAACAATATGAAGTTAAAAGAAGATTAGCAGTATTGCCATATACCAAGGATTAAATAAAGATAAGCAGTACTGTCATATAATCAAGGGTTAAATAAAGATAAGCAGTACTTCTACTTCTTAAATATGATAAGCAATACTATTATTCTAAACTCCTTTATCAGAGCCATAAACTCCTTGCTGTTTATTAGATAAGCAGTACTTTATTCTCTGATTAGCTGTAAAGATAAGCAGTACTTATAACATCAAGAGACTTTACCTTAACCTTTTACACTTCATATTTATTAAACCCTTAACTTGCTTGCCAGGATACCTTGCCTTCACCATTTTATATAGTACTTATGATACGTATTAATAAATTGACTTAATTAAGCTACGCTTATATTGACTTATACGCTTATATTTCCTTATTAATAGTACTTGTTATACTATTTTATTAATTGGCTAAACCTTTGGACATTGCCTAAATAGTACTTGTTATACTAATTTATTAATTGGCTAAACCTTTTGACATAGCCTTAACCTTGTCTTAAATAGGTTTAAATGGAATTGAACCAATAATTAACCCGTTATGAGCGGGGAGTTTTAACCATTAAACTATAAACCCCTTATTTGGTACTCTGTCGCATGTCATTCACTCAATTCTTAATCTGCTTCGCGAGGTTCCCTGACTTCTTTGGCTAAGTACTCTAATACTCGACTAGAATTTATTTGGCTAAGTACTCTAATACTTGACTAGAACCTCTGATGGATTAAGTGGATAATGGGACTTGAACCCATAAACTCAGTTTGGAAGACTAAAATTTTACCATTAAATTATATCCACGTAAGAATAGAATATATTTGCATAAGTTTTGATAAGCATTGGCAATCTTCATCGCCTTAATCCTTTTGGATTTTTACCATCAACCTTTTTTAACCCTAATCTTGAGTCAGCATCTTATGGTTATTCTAGGGGAATTCTCTTATTATGATAATTTCAATGATAATTCCATGATTAATTTAACTCACCGAAAGGGTTTATTCTATTTTTCCTTTTTCGGTACATCATTGATTAACTCATATAAATCCTCTCGTACTAAATATGATCCTAGTTCCCATATTTTCAAGCAGAAGATAGGGACCGAACTGTTTTACAACGTTCTAAACCCAGCTCACGTCTTTATTAATTCTTTTAATAAGTGGACTATATCTTTCTTATTTCATCGTCTTTTCCTTGTCTATAATCTACAAGAATGTGTATTAATAAGAATCCACGTGTAGTCTCTGAAGTTTACATTAATGTAAACCTGCGGATATATAAGGTTAACACAAAAGGTTAACAAATATGTTCTCGGCAATTAGTGGATTTAAACCACAAGTATATACTTGAATGGCACGTAATAATTACCATTTTTATGGACGAACAGTCCAACCCTTTGATTCATGTACAAATCGAGGATATGATGAGCCGACCGATATGTTATCGAAAACCATTTAAGGATTACAGCGTTTAAGCTTGTAATTAGCTAAAGCTATTTTCTTCAATATTTTTCAATATTGTCCAGACTATGTCATCAATATTATTATCAAAATCTATTAATATTGCCGGGCGCTCGTGGAGTGATTATTGGTTGGATTCCTCACACTCTAGTCGTTGAACGTTCTTATTTACTTAATATCCTTCAATAAGCTTCGCTGCAAGTTGGCATAGATAATCAAATCCTTAGCTATTCTTGAGCATATAATAATATTATATGCATTTCAATTCACCCAGTTTTTACTCGACATTTTTGGTTTTGTATTTCATCGCATTTTCTAAGACTTTATCATGACAAATTTTCTATTGTTTTTGGCGTAAAGTCGTTGAGATATAAATTAGTTAATTACCCTTTATATCTGCTGATTTAGATTCTTACTTTTCTATCTATTTCAGCATATAGCCAATTTCAGACACGAGATTTTCTCGTCGCCCCAATGAATTAAACTTTAGATTCACTAATTGAAAAAACATATCTGATGGATTGATAGGGTCCGCATCCATCAATTTACGGGATTATAAATCAATAAGAAATTTTCTTTCTCGAAACCTTTTATGATTCTTTAATTCTATTTGTTATTCCCCTAATTTAAATCCTCATGTGCTTCTTGTGTCAATAAGACTTTTCTTTTTTCAATTAGTTTCTCCATTGTTTGTGCATTTAAAAGGTGTCAAACGATCATGTAGATATGAACTCTTGATGATCATTAACCTGTTATCCCTAGAGTACCTTTAATTCGTTAAGTGACATATATTCCACACTTGTATGTCAGATCAATATAACCCGCTTATAGCGCCAGTTTGAATTGTAGTTCTTACTGTCAATCCATTATTCTGTGTTTTCAGTTTTTATAAATGAATGTCGCACATCTTCGTTACCTTTTTGAAGACAACCGCCCCAGTTAAACTGACCTTTTGACATTTAGCATACGTTTTATATAATGGATTTACACGTATTAACCATTTCACTATGATATAATCTGTATGTTATCATATCAAATTACAGTAAAGGTTCATAGGGTCTTTCCGTCTACCTGCTTTAAAATCGCATCTGCACGATTACTTCAATTTCATTTAGTTGATCACGGAGACAGTGGGGAAATTGTTACATCCTTCATGCGCGACGGAAATTACCCGTCAAGGAATTTCGCTCGATTATTTGGATTATATCTTAATTAATATTTTTCTTTCTTTTTAATCTAAAATCTTCTTTGTTTCCCTTTTTTACGCCGATTTTTTCTTTCTTTTTCAAATCTTTTAAGGGAGAATCCCTTTATTACGGCATTCTTCTTTTAATTTTTTTTAATGAATCTCAGCCATTTCACCTTTCTTTACTATAGTTTAACGTGCGACTAAACGGGCAAATTAATAAAACTACCATATAGTGAATAAGATATGATATTAAAATCTGAAATCCGACTATTATATCGTATATATTTCTACATAAAAAGTGCCCTATTAACCATATAATTCTAATTTACCCATCTCTTTGATCTAATTAGCCGGCGAAGATTGAGCAATAGTATATATGTTTGCAAACAATGACTGGCTATTTGTCTTCAATCCATCGGCAATCCCCTATATATTAGCATATGATAATGTAAATAAAGGAGTATACAATAAAAGGGTAATCCACTAGAAATTAGCAGATAGTCAAATACTGTATAGACCATATCTAAATTAGCCGGCGGAAAGGATAAATAGAGCATATCTAAAATAGCCGACGATCAAGGTAAAATAGACCATATATAAAAGAGCCGAAGGACAGGGTCTAAATAGCCGGCTTAGCGAAATCAAATCAGTTTAGCCTAAATAAAATAAAGCAGCCGACAATAGGTAATAGTAAGTATCATCATTCTAATTAAGGTAATTTCATGTAGCCGTATTTTTTCTTGACTAAAGGGCGAGCTAAGTCTATTAAAGTCTATTTTGTAAATTGGGGATTAATGAAGTATTTAGCGTATTTAAAGGAATAAATAGGAGATAAAAAGGAATACGAAATATTAATTCTTCACGTGTAATCTCTGAGAACATCCATGAGGATGATCAGCATATTATCAAAAACTCGATTTTATGCGTATAGTGAAGTTAATTGACCATCAATTTTGATGGGAAGGCAGCAATAAATTACCTTCGGACCGTTATGGTTACAGCCGCCGTTTGTTAGGTTTTCAGTTAGTTTCTTTCAATTCTCCCTTTATACTTCTAACACTGGGCAGATGTCAGACTCTATACATCTTAATTGTTCAAATTAGCAGAGTCTTGTGGTTGGAATAGGTAGGCTTTCACAAGCTTTCCCCTCCTCAGAACCGTACATGCCACTTTCATGGCATACGGCTCAAGCAATAATTCAGACATAAAATGTCCTAATCCAAAATAAATCTTTTGGCCATTTAAAAGGAAAGTACTTGTACTTTCATACTAATCTTTTCTTTATTTCTTTTCTTCTAAATCATCACCTACTGCTTATTCAGCTTGACTTTGGCCTATCTTTACACAAATTTAATTATGATAAGATAGTAAAGTATAAGTCTGAGAAAGTATAAGATAAAAAAATAATTTTCTAAGTTTTCGAATAATTAATATAATGTTTAATTGTTAGCATTGTTTTCTCTTTCAATTAATTACTTTTCCCTATCACATTGAAAGGGGATCTCACAAAGGAAATCAAATAGATTATCACCCATATGCAAGTTAGCACGCTTTCACGTTAATTATAAATCTATCCAATACATTACATATTGGCATTCGCTTTTTGCATTATCCTCTCTCCACTAATCAATACAATTTATTACTAAATTGCTAGCGCTAAAATTTTATAGCGCGAATTATTGGAGTTACTCTGTTCCGTTTTTAACACCTCCAAATAAGAAAAATCTTATTTTTTTATTAACGTTAGGATTCTACTCTACGCCAGAGAATATAAGATTGATTGACTAAGTTATAAAAATGAAATTAGCCCAATTCTCAATAATCGTATCAATCATAATTTCGATTTTCTGTTTTAATGACGCATCAATGTAGATTCATTTTCATTATCCTTGGTTAACGAGTCTAGCTTTAATTAATCTTATGATTTAATTAATTAAATACATTGTCTCTTAAGCTTAGCACTATCAAATTACTCTAATAGCACCTTAAGATAGACTTATAACAATCAATTGTTATAATGGAATCAAGTCACCCATAATAATCTTTATGGGCGCCGATATTAATATCGGCCATATTGTTAAAAACGATTTATCAGATCGCACTTTTTAGTAAACAGTCATTCCCCCCATTTATGTTTCGGCTATAAGCCCCTTTTTCTCCCTAAGTTACAAAGTCATTTTGCCTAATTCCTTCGCGATCATTAACTAAACCCCTTAATATTTTCTATTTGTTCATCTGTGTTGATTTTAGTACAGTTAATAAATTTCCTGTTTATGATCTAAATCATACGATAATAGTTTCGACCATAAATTTCCCATCGATTAATATATGAAACCGGTTAAAGTTAAATATAAATTTTGTATCTTAGAAACTGTTTTACCCTATTTAGTTTACTTTTAATAGGAAACCTTGAACTTCAGGGGACGATGATTTTACACCATCGATTACATTACTCATGTCAACATATTTTCATGTGATTAATATTTTCACATTATTCCACTACCTATTTCAATATTTCGGAGGTATCTTTTAGTCCCGTTAATTGTTTGATTTTGTTCTTAATAATCGATAAGCTATTACGCTTTCTTTAAATTGTGTCTGCTTCTAAGTCTAAATTTCGATTTTTTTTAAAACTTCTATCATTTGTCCCACTTAAGATACACTTTGGGTCCTTAATTCTTGATCTGGGTTGTTTCCCTTTTGGCTCTAAATCTTATCACTTATTGCCTGTCAATTGTCTTCTATTTATCGTTATTCAGGTTTCGCCAAAGTTAATTGACTTTTCCCTACCCGCGATAAACCAATAAAGGAAAAAAATTCCTTATCTAACAACTTTGCACTTCAATGCTTTTCGTGGAATACCAGCTATTTCCGAGTTTGATAAGCATTTCACCTCTAATCACAATTCATTACAAACCTTTACTACGGTTACGTATTCGATCTTCCAGTTTCTTGTCGAAAACCTTCAATCTGATCATGATTAGCTCACTCGGTTTCGGGTCTATAATCGTTTAATAAATACCAATAATGTATGCTTTTCAACTTTTAAACGCCTATAACTCGTTGACTCATTATGCAAAAGGTACGTCATTTTTTCCTGACTGCTTTATTCATATTATTTCAAGATCTTTTCACTCCATTTATTTATATGGTTCTTTTCATCTTTCCCTCACGGTACTATACGCTATCAATCATAGAAGTTTATTTATAGTTAGAAAGTGGTCTTTCTAATTTCAATTTTTATTCTTTACACAATTAGGAGTATTAAATTACTTATACGGGATTTGCCCTGTATCTTTTAAGTAAAATTAAAATAATCCAATAATTTCTCTATATCGATTGCTTAAATGCAAATCGAATATTGATTTCACTCGCCGCTACTTTCAATCTCTCTGTTGATTTCCTTTCCACTTACTATTTAGAAGTTTCAGTTTGTAAGGTATTTTTTTATGGTTTCCCTTTGGATATTTTAGGATCACTATGAGATTAACCTAAATTTTCGGCAAGACCGTCCAATGTACTTCAATGTTTAGATATTCATAATATGATTTTGTATGCACATTCTATTCTAATTAAATATATAATCTACCACACATATAGTGCATAAATCTTTTTCAATTGATATGATATGACTTAAAACGGGTATTACTATCCGTTATAAATTTATTCATCTATTTATACCATATTTTACTGCCAAATTATTTATTATTTAGCTCCCAAATATGCAGGAATCAAGGCAGATTGTGGGAAAAAAAGAAGCTCAGCGCGAAAAGGAAAGCGCGAGAATATGGCGACATCCGCGGATCAGGCAAGAAAGAAATTGAGACCTGGCAGGAAAAAAATTGAGACAGCGAAAACAACCTATAACCCCTAGTAACGAGACAAGATACCGAGTAACAACCTATCAACGACCTATAAAAAGATGCCGGCTTTGCCGGCAATCAGAGATTAAATTATGAATAAAAGCAGACCAGGGTTAGACAAGAATCTAGGCGATAAGTAATATAAAATCAACGGAAAAAGCGAAGCGCGAGGTAGGGGAATAGACAATGATTATAGGAAGCTAAGGAGAGAAATAAAAAATTAGGCGAAACAGCAGGAAAGACAATCAAAGAGCAGACCCGTAAGAAACAAGAAAAAAAGGCAGCGAAACCCGGCATAGCCGGAATAGCAAATCCGCGGAAAACCGTAGCGCGACAAGACCGCGAAACAGAAGACCTCATAGATAAAGACCAGTAACCACCCTTAAAATAGGCGAAATAATATGAGTCCTGGTAAAGATATTAGATGGAGACAGGCTATCCCGCAAAATATAGTATATTATATATAAAGTCCTGGTGGGACAATAGAGATAAACCCTGGCGAAAATCCCATGCAACGTATAAATATATTAATAAGCGAAGCGCGAGATCAACCATAGATTACCGAATAACAGCTAGCGACTCCTTTATCAAAATCTATCCATATTAGTAGTTATTTCAAAGCAGAGAACAAGGCCGATCTTAAGATCGGCCTAACCCTTAATGTGGAATAAAGACCTATCCATATTATGCAGTACCCGACAAGCAACGACCATATGAAACCAGCAAGCGACGATCCAGAAGAATACCGAATAAAGAAGCAGTGAATTTAGTAAAATTAGTATAAGGGGAACTGTAAAAAATTAAGTAAGGGATAAGTTTTAAGGGTAGCTTACTTTAGGAAAGGGTATTCACATGGCTTAATAACTTAGGCTTCTTTATTAATAAGTATAAGAAGTACTGTGAAAGAAAAGAAAGACATAGCCGAAAGTAAACACATTACGATAGCAGAATTGGATTAAATTAAGACATAGCCGAAAGTAAATACACCGCCGGTTCATATCTATGTAAGGGGGCGCGCTTTAAAGCGCGCCTATTCATGTCTGCTTTGTCAGATAATCCATAGTCTGTTAATTGTAGGGTCGGTCATAATATGGGTATACTTATAAGGTAAACAACCGGTAAAAGGAAACGGGTTTAATTTTAGAAATAATATATAAGATCTTAAAAATTAGAGATAAAGGTGACATGAGCCCAAATTTAGGGAATAAAAAAAATAATTTATTATTTAAGGGTAAAAAAGTTGCCCAATAATGTTTAAAAATTTTACCATTAATTTATGCTATCTCATTCCTTTCTTACTCTTTATCTTCCATGTTGTGATTGACTTAACATGCGAGGGCGTGTTAAAACTGAATAATATATTCGGGAATACTCCCCTAATAATTCATTTGTCCAATTTGTACTATAATTTCTAGTTATTCCTAATTCGTCTTTTCTTATTAATGACCCATTTCCTGTTTTTCCCAATATATATCCATAATTTTTATGTATTGGTGATAATCCTCCTATTACTAATTCAAATAACCATTTACATTTTATATATTGATAATCGTTTAATGTATTTGAAGTATCCGTCGGATTCCAATATGTTGGTTTTATTTTATTAATCGAGAATTCAAGGGGTTTAGATCTAAGCCCTGTCATAGGTATTTTATTTTTTAATATATTATTGCTTGAATAGGTACGTATGGTTAACTCGGATATTATAGTCATAGAATTTAGAGATGAATTAATACTATTAAGCCTGAAATTGGCTAAATTTCTATTGATATTAAATAAAGTTTTCATTTTTTTCTATCGGAATAACGGGACTTGAACCCATAACCTTTAGTTCCCAAAACTAATATACTGCCATTATATTATATTCCGTAAGACGGCTTATCCGTCGCCTAATTTATTTTTAACGAGTTCTTTCAAGTTACCAATGAGTGCTTCTTCTACACCCCATAAATAGGTTATATAAGGGAGATATAATTATCACCCGATTAAATTTTATTAATGCCGATAAGGGATCCTGATAATGCTAATTTACGAAATGCTATACGTAAACTTTTTCTATTTTGTTTTTTGTACCAGGTTGGAATGCTTTCACGTGATTCATTCAATATATTTGACGTGTTTAAGGTTGGTTTTAATAGATTTATCTCGCGATTTATATATATATTTGTTATTTTCATTTTTTAAGCTTGAAATTTTCTTAAATTAAAAGGATAAGGTATTTCATTAAATTTGGGTTTATTTAATATGATTAATGTTTTAATATTATTATTTATTTCTAAATATGGAATATTAGGTATTATTTTTTTTTTTATTTCAGATGCCCAAATTTTTAAAGATAAGGGAGTTTTACTAATGTTTTCGTTAAAATGTGAAGTTAACCATAAATTATTTGCTATACCTCGGGTATTTACTTTTATTATATCACCTGGATTTAATTTTATCTGGCCATTAGTTAATGAGGAACCTTGCAATACAACACCATTAACTTGAATTAAACCACTTTTAATGGCAATACGAGCAGCCTCTTGATTAAGAAACCAATTAGTTCGAAATAAAAGGATATCAAGTCGAGTTTCAATATGAGAAAGATGCGCGGTTTGATAATATAATTTTAAATATCTGTTAAAAAACCATTTAATATTAAATTGATTATTTTTTATTCTTTTCGGGCGATTACGAATTATTTTAGTATTTAATAAACCACGTTTTTGTAGTGGATTAGCACGTGTTAATTTAGTTTTTATATTATTTAGATTATGTTTAAATACTGAGTACAAGAGCATATAAGCCATATTTTTTGTATTCCAATTTAAATTTAATATATAGCGATGAGTCATATGCGGATAACGGGACTTGAACCCATATGAATAATTCGTTAGAGTCTAAATCTAATGCGTCTACCAATTCCACCATATCCACTATCCACTAAATTCATGAAAGAAAAAGATAGTGATCAAAGCCAAATAAGAGAATCGAACTCTTTTCCTACTAATTACAAATCAGTTACATAACCATTATGTTAATTTGGCAATTTCATGCGCGCCTTTACTTATAGGCTAATCAAGTACATCACCCTTATATAGAATAATAAATCTTGAGGACTAAGGCTAAATCTATTTCTGTTTATTTGCGCGGTCATTTTTCTTCTTCCGACCAAATCAAGTCCATTACCCTTCTGTTAATTTAAACTACATTTAAGGATTAAGGTAAAATATGGCCCATTAACCATCTGTTTATTAAACTAAACTTTAAGGATTAAGGTAAAATATGGATCATTAACCATCTGTTAATTTAAACTAAACTTTAAGGATTAAGGTAAAATATGGCCCATTAACCATTAATTATATTTGGCCAGTAATATTGAGTATTAAGGCTAAATCTGGTCTATCCCCCTTCTGTTTATTTGCGCGCTTATTTTAGGATTAAGGCAAAATCAAGTACATCTCCATTATGCTAATTTTATAGAAAATGGGGGTGTGAAAAGGGGTTTATTATCCCCCATTCCCATTACTTTTATTTTGGCTAGTTAATTTTAATAATGTATTGAAGCTGAAATCTAGTCTATCCGCATTATCTTTCTTTTTCCGAGCTTGATCATATTCGAGTTTTATTTAGTAAAATAAAGGACATCCCCGTTATGTTAATTAGGCTAATCCTGGAATAATTAGGCGAAGCTCGAATCAAGTACATTACCCTTATACTCATTAAATTTAAAGATTAAGGCTGCGAAGCTCAAATATAATATACCCCCATTAATAAATTAGAAAAATATTCCAGATTAAGGCAATCGGGGGAAATAAAGTAAAGTATAACCCCATTATGCAGACGAATGTCCGGTCTTAATTCCAAATCAGGTACCCCTTTTTCGCGGCCTTTTTTAGTCTTAATGCGAAATCAAGTACACCACCCTTAAGTCTCTGGGGAATATAAAAAAATTCAGGCAGCGAAGCTAAAATCTAGTACACTCCATTACCGCGGGTATTAGTGTAGCGAAGGCCAAATCTAGTACATTACCCTTAAATTTATTTGGAGTGCCCATATTTCTGTCCAAATCAAGTCTATTCCCATTATCTAATTCATCTCGGCTATTAATACGTGGGGAACCCTAGTCGGCTAAATCTAGTACATACCCCTTATGTACCGGCGAATTTGGGTTTAATCTAAAGGACTAAGGATAAATCAAGTATATAAGCATTAAGTTAATTCTACGTAAGATATATATATGAAGGGGCGCGCACCTTTAATCTCGGCCTTAATCCCGGCTTCGCCGTTTACATGTATATGCTTAAAGATGCTTTATCTCGGCATTCTTCCCATTTTTTAATCTTACATTAATCTGCGTAAGGCTACTTATCTCGGCTATTTCTCTCGTCAATTCCCCCATTATTTTCGATTTCTATGCTTTAAGGCTTGATCTCTCGGCATTAGTCCATATATTAGTAGTTGGTATTGGAGAGGTTAAATGAAGTCGGCGCATTATTTAATTATCTTTTATGGGAATTGAACCCACATTTATATCGTGAAAGAATAATGTCCTGACCATTAGACGAAAAAGACTTTCTATTTAACTATTCACGTCTTTATGACTTATTTCCAGTTCTTACTATTACATTAGGTAATATTAATTACGAACTTTCTGAATAGGTGAATAACGGGACTTGAACCCGTAATAAAAAGAATCACAATCTTTCATTTTACCAATTAAATTATATTCACAAATAGGCATTTATCTACACCTCTGTATTCTCTATTATCAGGGCAAACAATCATTCCCCGGCACCTCTGTAAATCTAATTAGAATTGAACTAATGACAAACCGCTTATCAAGCAGTCACTCTACCACTGAGTTATAGATTCTATACATTAATTAAATAAAATTTTATGAGTTATGGCTGAATTTCTATATCTTTATACATTTTTTATCATAAATTTATGAGATCATCCATTATTTCTTAAGGGAAACTACCTTTAATTTTTAATATTTATAAAAGTAAAAACATTATCTAAAAATGAAAATAATGGGACTAAGACAATAAAATACATAAAATACGTTATTGTTAATATTTGTCCTACCATTACATAAGGCTCTTCTACGGGATTTCCCCCGATCCAGCCTAATAATAAAAAATTAGCCACAAATAGCCAAAATAAAATTTTCCATAAGGGACGGAAAGTAGAAGAACGGATTAAAGATACATGAAAGAATGGTAATACTAATAAAATTAATATAGCCGCAATCATACCTATTACTCCTCCTAATTTATCTGGTACTGAACGTAAAATTGCATAAAATGGTAAAAAGTCTTTTGACATTCATTATATCTCTTTTTCTTATTGGATGAGTATACTCATCTCTTATATATCTCATTAATTAAAATATATCTTAAATACCCACGATTATGTAGATGTACTTAATTCGTTAATATCAATTTATTTTAATCCCGATCTTTCACCCGCCGATTTGGTTTCTCATAAGTCATTTCATTACGCCGAGTTTTTTTTCCGGCTTAGGGTTTTACTAATTCAATGGGCAAACCCCTACGAAGTAAAGAAGATATAAATATTTACAGATTAAACGTAGCGCGTTTTAATGGTAATAATCTTTTAAATTCCTTTAAATAAGATAATTGATTAATAGTCACCCCAAGAGCATAATATTGGGTTTTACCCTTTTTACAGTACTTTAAATTTTTATTTTCTATTACTAATTTAAGGGATAATAAGATTTCCGAGTCTTTCGAGCTATGTCAAATTTTATTTATTTTATATAATTTCGGCTAATATCGTATTTTACTATACTTTGCCTTACTTTTTGGATATGAACATTAGATAAGCGAAGCGCGTAATGTTGACTATAAGTCCATGAGGTTATGTCTCCAAATTTGTAATCTAAGCGAGGGGTAATGGATAAGCGCGGGCAAACTTCTATATAAGAAGCGAAGCGCGGAAAAAGCGTAGCGCGGTATGAGGCTAAGCGCGGCAGGTAATAGGAGAGCCGTTTGACTATAAGATAATGGATTAAGATGGTTGGCAAGTTGTATAAGAATACCATAGAGTAATATCATCTAGTATAAGATCAACTCCCTAAAATAATAAAACCAATGATAGGGAATCAAAGAATAGTATCATTTATAGTTTTAATAAAAGATAATATTGCGGTTCAACCCTTAATCAGTAAAGCGGGACTAAATTCAAAAAATAGCGGTAAAAGCCTTAAATCGCCTAAATTAATAGCGATTTTTAATAGAGGAAATTAATATATTAATTTCTTTAATTGCGGTTCAAACCTTAATGATCTTAGCCCATTAAATATGATGAATTGCGGTTAGATTATGAATACCCCTAAATAGACCTTAACGGTCAGGGATCAAATTACGGTGAAATGGATAATATTGCGGTTAAATCCTTAATCCATCTTGTACCTACCCTTAATCAGCTTAGCAAAAGGGATCTTTTCTAAATTATCTTAATAGATAATCGAGCGGTTCTCGCGCTGAGCTTTATCTGGTTCATTAATATATAATCTTGCGGCTCTATCCTTAATGGGGTACCTAATTGATAATTTTCCGGTTCTCGCCTTATAACCTAAATTTCTTTAATTCGGTTCTATCCTTAATACCCTATAATTAATAATTAACCGGTCCATGCGGAATACCCCTAATTGTGAATTTCCGGTAATATCCTTAATGTAAATTTAATATCGGTAAAGTAGAAAAAGACTGAAATGTCAATAATGGATTATATCTTCAACTTTATGTTGTTCTGCGTATAATCTCTGAAGAATTTAAATATTTTTCTTATTAATTTCTTTCTGATTTTCAAAACTGTAATCTAATTTCTTCTTTATTCTGATTACTTTGAATTTTCAGTAAATAGCAGAATTTCTGAGTTATTTCTCTTTTAATGGCACTTAACCATACCATTCAGGTACTATATGTTCTGGCGTTACTAGTGGATTTGCTTGGGTGAAATTGTCTGCGTGCGATATGGATACTTCCCTATTAAAACAGATACACTCCTTATGAATAAGTTTGAAGCAGCTTGATTGTTAGTTAAGTGAGATGCCGAAGGATTTTTTAATCGGAAGATTAGTCCGTAAAGATTAATATGCTTCATTATTAAGATATTTTTTAATGGTTTTTGGCGAGATTTTTAATTCTTTAGCCGCATGCAGCTGCTTCAAAGCGCTAAATCATTAACAAAAGAAGTGCCCGAGTTTAAGTTATGGGCTTAAGTATACTTTATCTGGACTTTAACTTGCCACGAGGTCTCGGGCTAATACGTTAAGTCTCTGAGATTTATTTATTAATTTAAGAGAGTAGACCCATAATATACTTAGGTACCTTGTGCTCTTAAAGAAATTATATATCTGCGGATTTATAAAATTGTAAGTTAGAAGAATCAAAGGGGTTTCTTTGAGCCCATGTGGGCGAATAAGTGGTTAAAAGTCCCTTGTAATATACAATCTAACGAACTTTTTCTTTCCAATTTTAAATATTGGACAACACCCCTGAAAAAGGTATTTCTATATATTTTCCGCATTTAGTATTAAAGACAATGGATCCCGCACGGTTGTAAGCGTGAGCGCGTCTATTTAGGTCAAACCAAATTTAACCACAGATATAGATCACGAACGGGAACATGTCATATTAGGCCAATTGAACCTAATAAATTTGGATAAAAAAATACAAGGAATGAGAAAGCAAGACCAAATAGAGCTACTCCAAAATAATCTTTATACATAAAATATGGGTGAATTGGCAATTTATCCATATTAGATGAGATTCCTAGAGGGTTGTTGGAACCGTGTACATGCAAAAAGATTAAATGAATCATAACTAAAGCAGTTAAAATAAACGGTAATAAAAAATGAAGTGAAAAAAAACGATTTAACGTTGGATTCTCAACACTGAAACCACCCCACACAGTAAATACGATATCTTTACCTAAATATGGGATAGCAGAGGCAAAATTAGTTATAACAGTTGCCAAATATTAAAATTTAATTATTACAAGCTGTATTAATTCCATAATTAAATCCCTGTACTTAAATTTTTTTACTTTCTTCTTTAAGCCTTGTGAAATACGCCAATATTGCGTATTTTAATATTTCGAATGTACATTAAGCATCATTGCAGACACCTACCGATGGACCATTCTGTCGGGATAAAACACATTACCCACGGTCTTTAAGGGGAATTACCTGATTGACCTTGTTTTCATCAGTATTGCTACAATTAAGTGAGTCCCTATGGGGCTCGAATATATTCTCTGTGTTGATTAAATAATATAGATTAATTGTAACTATATTTATCTAATTAATATAATTTATATTTCATAGTTGGATGTAGATAAGGTCCAACAATTTGCTTTAATTTTTCTATTTCTTTATTTGGTAAAAATATTATATATTGATCAGGCCTCCCCGCAGATTGAATATTAGTAAATAAATTAAATTTAAGATGTAAAAGTAATGACAATCTTTCGACATCTGACAATCTAAAACCATTAGTATAAAATTTTAACCCGGTGGAAACTTTCGCGCCATCATGCATTAACCATATTGTTAAAGTTAATGGCGATAAATATTTCTCAATAATAGGGGTATCAGGAATCCTTTTGATTTTACCATTATACCAAGAATCATGAATCCAATTAAAACTAGAATATGAATAAGTATGAAATCTCATTATGTGCCTAATTTTTCCATACTTCCCTAATCGTGGATTTAAGGTCGGAGTAGGATAAGGCGTGTAACCCTGTAAATAAATTAAAGAATGAAACCAAAATAAATAGGGAGTATGAGGGGCTTCTAGATTAAAACAAATTCTAGTAGAATTATTAAAAAACTCGGCAGAACCATTACCCAATAAGGAACCCGTTAAAATAGATAAAATAAAATAATTATGAGGACCAATAAATGCAAATAGACTATATAAACGTATATCAGATGAATTAGATAAACATATAGGGCAAGAAAATTCACCCCAAAAGCTCATTTGACCCCATGGAAGTACATACAACATTTAGAAATTAATACAAAATAAAAGGAAAATTCCGTGTAACGTGGAACACTATAGGTTCTAATTTCTTTGTATCTTGAGAAAACTAAATAAATATCTCGTAATAATCAAGACCTTGAAACAGATTATTTTCTCTGTTAAATGTCCGACTGTACATTAAGCATATCTCGCCATTAAATTTCGAATATACCCATTTATGAACCAGTCTGTAGCGATCCTTAAAGAATCGACGGTCTCTAAAGCGGAATACTAAATTTGACCGTTAACATAAATGTAGCACAATAAATAATATTGTACTATGTTTTT
>Ga0302230_10000652_pt1 | contig 27149 bp, 36 predicted proteins | sample II_Palsa_N2_1_FD_193523 | JGI IMG/M metagenome (GOLD analysis project Ga0302230, IMG submission 193523) | Peat permafrost microbial communities from Stordalen Mire near Abisko, Sweden - II_Palsa_N2_1 | ecosystem: Environmental > Terrestrial > Soil > Palsa > Peat permafrost | place: Sweden... | reverse complement strand
CCAAATCTCTTTTAAAGAAACACACTGGACTGCTTGCTGTTATCGACGAAGACTCTGGTCTTCCGAACGCAACCGACGCAACCTTGCTCGAAAAACTGCACGCAAACCAGAAGAACCCGCTGTACCTCTTCCAGCAGAAGACCAACAAGACACATTTTGGCGTTGCTCACTATGCTGGCGACGTTATCTACACCATCAACGGCTTTCTCGCCAAGAATCGCGATGCCCTCAACCCCGACGTCGTCAAGGTACTTTTTTGGAAAGTGAGCAACTTAATTTTGTTCATGAATGAACTACCAGCTGCTGGCCGCGTCAAGCAGCAAGGTGGTCGGGGAGATCTTTGCATCCAAGGCTGGCATCAGCGCTGATACTCCACAGTCGGGGAAGATGACAATCAAGAGTCTGAAGAAGGCACTGCACCAAGTCAGTGTATCGTCCCAGTTTCACGAGTCGCTCGTCAAGCTCCTTGCAATGCTTGATTCATCGCAGCCGCATTTTATCCGCTGCATCAAGCCCAATGAGCAAAAGGCAGCTAAGAGCTATGTCGGCCAGTTTGTTTTGACGCAGCTGCGGTATGGATTACAAGGGAAGGGGAGGCGTCAAAAACTGAAAACCTCCATCGAGAATACAGGTACACCGGCCTCCTTGAAACTGTGCGCATCCGTAAGCTTGGATATCCCCTACGCCATGTCTTTGCCGAATTTGTGACTCGATACGGCATGGTAAGCGCACTACAAGGGCAAGCACGAGCACGTTTATCCGGATTCTTCCTGCAGGTCACAAAGCCGATGAAGAAGGCTCCCAAGGGCACCACGAACGATGCAGCCAAAACCCTGTGCAAGGAGATTGTGCACGCGATGAAGATCAGCGAGGCCAATTGGCAATTGGGAAACGAAAAGATCTTTCTTCGGTATTTATTTTTTTGTTGGGAGCGTTTTTCAAACACATTTTGTTTTTTTTCCTCTCAGCAATGAGGCCGCTCTCAAGTTGAACCAGCTCCGAGAGGTGGTCGTCCACAAGTCTGCTCTGTCTATCCAGCGTGTTTATCGCGCGTGGCGTGTACGTCGCATCTACCTTCGCCAGCGCAAGGCTGCCAAGATCATCCAAAAGTATACGCGTCGTATGGTATGCGCGCACGATAATTATTTTTTCGCTATTATTATTAAAAAAGCAATGGTGATAGCTTGCACGTCAAGGGTTCCTCCGTGTTCGAAATGCAACCAACCGCATTCGTGCAATGTGGCTCATGTACAAGCAAAGAACCAAGTACATCAAGCAACTCAGGTCAGCTGTCCTCATGCAGAAGGTCTACCGTGGCTACCACGTCCGGGTCCTCTATAAGAAGCAGCGTGGAGGTACGAAAGTCGCCCTTGATAGTCAATCAAAAACAATAATTCTTGGTGTAGCCATCCTGCTCTTGGAGGCCGCAATCAAGATCCGCAACGCCAAGAAGCACTTTGCTGTACTGAAGCAACAGCGCGATCTCCTCGAAGAGACCCGCCGTCGAAGCGAAGAGGAGGCCAAGCGATTGAAAGAGGAACAGCTCCGAAAGCAAAAGGCGGACGAGGAGCGCATTGCCAAGGAAAAAAAGGTCGCAGAAGAGAGACGCATCGCCGAAGAAAAGCGCATCGCAGACGAGTCTCGATTGGTTCAGGTATGCATACTAAAGTAGGAAGAAACTGAAATCGTATTGGGAAAATAAAATAAAAAAAGATCGAAGACGATCGCCGTCGTGCCGAGCAGAAAAAGCAGCAGGAAGAGCGAGAGCGTCGTGAAGCTGCCGAGAAAGCACGCCGAGAACAAGAAGAAAAGGAGCTCAACAAGAAGGCAGCCTCTGTTATCCAACCTATGCAAGCCAAGGCCGAGAAACAAAAGGACTCGGTATGCTTGCATGATAGAATGCTGCCAAACAAGAAAATCTTTTTTTAAAAGGGCATGGACTTTATGGACACGAGCACGTTTGAAAAGCCAGAGTCGCAAGACACAATTGAGGGCAACTCAAAGTACGAGACCATTGTTGTCCAGGTGAAACGCCCCGAGAAGGGTTTTGGTATGAGCGTCAACGCCAGCAAGCTAAAGTACGGCTTCATGATCGACAAGGTAGTAGTACATTTATAGTATCATCCCGGGAAATTCTGATTAAAAAACGTTTGTTTTTTTTTCTTTTATAGGTGCTGGAGGGCTCGTATTCCCAACAGCTGGAACTCCGCGTGGCTGACATGATCATCGCCATCAACGGCATCCCCCTGGCCAATTGGATCTACGCCAAGGTCATCGAGGAACTCCGCAGCCCTGCGCTCAAGAGCATCACCTTGCTTCGCCAACTCCAAGCCCCAGTCATCTCGCACGCCCTCGATGACAGTAGATTCAAATTTGTTACTATTTTTCTTGCTTTACTAAAGAAAACGTTCTTCTAGGCAAGAAGAAGAGGGCGACTCCGTTCACAGGCTGGGACTACTCGAGTGACATTGTCTCACGTCGCAAGACTGCCCTCAACCTCGCATGGCTTCAGGATGTCAAGCAACTGTGCCCGGAATTGCCGAAACCGATCCGTCTCGTCGAGCCAATCACGGCGGACGAGTTTGGTGTGCGTCGGTCTACGCTGACCGACTACAACTTTGTAAAGTACGCCGCGTCATTCTTCCATCCAAAGCAGTCGCCGGTCTTTACCCAACTGGAGGTCCTCACCAAGCCGTTGCTCATCACCACGAGCAAGAAAAAGTCCAACGAAGCCTTGGCAACCAAGTTTTCCAAGTGTACGTTGTTTTCATTTTGCTCTTGCGCTCCTTTAAAAGAACCGGCGAATCTACAGTGCTGTGCCACTTTATCGACCCTGCCAAGTTTGGTGGCGACGACGACGACGATGACAAGGACGATGGCGAAGGGAACGAAATCGACTCTATCGTGGACGTGGTGAAAGCGATCGTTAAGCTTGGTCAGAAGAACGTCGAACTGCGGGACGAATTCTACTCGCAAGTGTGCAAGGTTGTCAACGGCAATAAGGACAAGTATCCGCCAACCTTTTTTTATTTATTTATGTTAAAATTCTCCCTTTATCTTCGCAATAGTCAAATGAGTGCGCGCGGTTGGTACTTGATGGGTGTGTGCCTCGGATGCTTTGCGCCATCACAAGCCTTCGAGCCCTACATTGAGCAGTTCATCTTGTACAACGGCCTCTTTGGCTATGAGCACTACAACTGGCGAGGACTGCGCCGTCTGGCTCTTTCGCCACGCCACCGTCTGTTGCCGCCATCGCGTCTGGAGCTTGCCGCTGCGATTGCACAGGCTCAGTGCTCCATGCCTGTCCTTCTTGCCAACGGCCACTCGGTCACGATTGTTGTATGTTGAACTCTCGTTTATGCAGCTTCAAAAAGAATGTCACTAGATCGGCCGTTCCACAACCAACGCCGATGCCGCGGTCCTGCTGGCGCAGCAGCTCAGTGTGCCGAACCTTCCTGGATTTGCATTGCTTGTCAATGGCGTTTCCATCGGCGACAAGAGTGCGTTTGTGATGGATGCCATTAGCAGTTGGGACACCGACGTTCTTGCATCCAATGTACGGCTTGCAAGATTTTAATGTGTACTGATACTTTTTTTTTTTTTTCCCTCCGTAGGACAAGAAACAACAACAACTTGAATTGAGCTTGCGCAAGGAGTACTTTGAGCCCAACGAGAACCTGCCGACAACTGCAGTCGTTGTTGAGATGGTGTACAAACAAGTGTACAATATTGCTGCCCCTCCGCAACTCAAGGCAGGCCCCGAGGCCGCTGCCCTAGTTTTGGCAGCTCAGCAAGTGATCGATCTCAAGGGTGACCTTCCCGCCGACCATGCTGCCAGGTAATTTAGCCAAAATAAAAATATTATTTATGTTTATGTTTTTTTTTTTCTTTTCCATATGCAGCTTGGTCAAGTCCAACGCTTTCGAACTTCAAGCCATTGTAATCGCTTTCAAGGGCACTGCAGGATTCGAGGACATTAACAGCGTTGCCAAGCAAATTGCTCAGAAAGCGACAACACTGAAAGGACAGTTCAATCCGAAAGAGTATCTTTTTGTTAATTCGGTCCTTGGCTAATCAAGGTGCAATAGCCCAAGCGGCAAAGCACTCAAGCTCGAAATCTTCCTCAAGTCAAAGACATGGCCATTGATCTATGCCAAAATGTTCAATGCCCTCTTGCTAAACGACGTCCAAACATTGAAAAAGGTCAGTAGAAGATGAAACAAGGTATTTCTGATATTTGTCGCTTTCTTTTTTTTTTTTTTCAGAGCACGGTCGTGCAACTCGCCCTCGGGCCAACTTCTTTCTCTATGGTTCCTGTGGATCCCGCAGTTGGGTACAAACTATATTTTCCATCGCATAACATTCAAAATGTCGCGTGTTTTTTTTTTTGTTGTTGTTGTTGTTGTTATGCAGCTCACTTTCCTTCAAGTATCTTGACCTCACAAGCGTAGCCTCTGCTTCGCGTTCATTGACTATCGCAGTTGGCACTGGACCAAAGCTTGTGACGATCGTCCTCGATACTGCGGTAATAAACGCAGTGCCTTTCTTTGATTGCACTACATATGAAAACACCTTTCTTTTTTTTTTTTTTTTTTTGATCTCAGGCCGAAATCGCAGAAGAGTACATCAAGGTTCAAATGAGAAACATGAAGAGCGAGTCGGTGTACGCAATCGCTGCCGGCTTGCAAAAGGTGGATTTGAATTCAGCCATCCCGTTGCTGGATTTCAAGAAGGGCGACATCCTCATCCTCACCGATCGCGACCCCAAGTCTGCCTGGTGGAAGGGCTGTCTGGCGGAGGATCCCGAGCGATGGGAGGGCGCCGTCCGACGAGACATCGTGTTCTCGCTCTGTGGAACCTACACAAACATGCCCACGGCGATCTTCCAGCTCGCGCTCGACAATCAGGAAGGACCCTTCCTTTCTGCCAGCGATCGGGCCGCTGTCAGTGTGACCAGACCCATGGACAGCGAAGACGTCGTTTTGGATGACGAGGTGGAGAACCCTATCGACCAAGACGATCGGTAAATACGAAGAACAAAAGCTTTCAAACAAATGCATTAAGTTTGAATTTCAAGTCTGCTGAGCTATGCGACCAAGTACGTCCGCACAGTATTTGCGCCCGCGCCACAGTCGACCGGACTGAGAAATACGATCAAGTACTGCAATGGAATAATCATAGCTCACCTAGTCCTTTCCCTCGTAGGATGACAATGGTCGGCACCCTGCGCGGTGCCTTCCTCAAGCGCTCGTCAACCTTTGGCGCTGGCATCTCGTTCGAGACGCTTGACATCCCTGACTCTCCTTCGTCCCCGATGACGCCCGTCTCGCCAAAGGATCGCGAGCCACCGACAACGCAAGAGCTCCTCAAGGTCATCTCGTTCAACAAGGAGCCGATCACCGAGGCGCTTCATTGGGAACTCGACAAGAACACTGACCGCAAGTTTGCCAACGAGATTTTCCTGGGCATTATGAAGCTCATGGGAGACTACCCCAGCAAGCGTGCCATCCCCGACATCATGATTGGTAAAAGGATGGAATCTGCATCGCATTTTGACTACGTTTGTTGCAGCAATCATCGAAAAGTCCCAAGGCCTGATGACTGATCTCTGGCGGGATGAGATCTTGCTGCAAGTTGTCAAGCAAACCAACGGCAACAAGTCCAAGTATGAGGAAATTGGAAATTTCGTATTGACAAGCAAAACAACGACGACAGAAACAGCATGAAACGCGGCTGGGACTTGATGGCGGTGTGCTGCGTCTTTTTACCTCCGTCTCAGCGATTTGCTCCCGTTCTCAAAAACTACCTGGAGGAGCATCTGAACCGTGGCGAAGTCATGGCCAAGTGGTGTCTCCGCAACCTCAAACGCTCGATCTCCAGCGGCGTGCGCACGTTCATCCCCGATCTGACCGAGATTGAGTGCATCATGGGCATGAAGCCCATCGTCCTCAGGATCTACTTCCCTGGAGGCTTTTCGCCTGCCTACTACGAGCTCAACCTGGACTCGCTCACGACGGCCAAGGAGGCAGTCGAGACGATTTCCTCCAAACTGCAGCTCGTTGACTCGGCGTACAACGGCATCTATCGTTATGAGAATGGCAGCCGTAAGAAAAATGACACCAGTATTTAGCAAAAGTTACCTAACAAATCTTGCTTTCTGCTGCAGGGAGCCTCGTGCCCAACAACGCCATCCTTATGGACGTTCTCCAAGAGATCTGGATCGCATCCAAGGCGAAGAATTTCGACGCTGGCGACGAGCAAGTGTGCCGGTACGCTTGGAAATAACCTCCTTGAGAGAACTGTCTCATCACTGGCAATCCCCACTAGACTCGAGTTCCGTAAGAAGCTTTTCTTCTCTGGCTCTACGGAGGACCCCTCGCCGGCCGTATCAACCCTCGTCTACCTCCAATCGCTCGAGTCCTTCAGGGAGTATGCGCTTGCCAGCATGGACGATGCGATTGAGATCGGTGCTCTCCTCCTCCGTCTGCGCACCGGCGGGGATTCACTCCCTCGTGAGGGTGTCGAGTATGGGCCGACTATTCTTTCTTGAAATTGTTTTTTTAAACAAAGAATATACACATATTAATGATAGGATGATCCTCAAGCAGATCATTCCCGCCAAGCACTACACGCAAGCCAAGGTCTCCGAGTGGGTCGACTGGGTTACGGAGGCGTTTGAGCGCCGCAACGTATGCCGAATTTATGTGAGAGGATTCCTAAAGTATTTGTTTCCACAGGGTCTCAAATACCGCAACGACATTCTGAAGGCTGTCCACAAGACGTTTACACAGAGCCAGTTCTTTGGCTGCGCATACTTTGACGTTAACGTACGTCTCTATATTTGATGATTTTCCCTGTTTTTAAGACCACCTCTCGTATTCCCTCTCAGCAAATCTACGACCAGACGATGCCCGCCAAGGTGACCTTGGCGATCAACCAAAACAACATTTTTGTGATCGACACCGAGAAGGAGGCGGTCCTGACCAAGTATCGCTACGGTGATGTCGCGTCCTGGTCTGCTAGCCAAGATCGTCTCTCGATGAAGATTGGCAACATGGTCGGAGGCACTCGGTTCATCGCTGACACCGACAAGGGTGCGGAGATCTGCGCACTGCTGGACTCTTACGCAACCATCATCAACAAACAAAAGGCCAAAGCCAACACAGGAGCATCAAAATAGTTTTTTATTTCACCATTTCTCAAAGGGTTCTTTTTTTTTTATAGAAGGGAAAAAAAGGTCTTACAAAATATTGGCTACTTGGTGGGGAAGAAAAAGGGATTGCCAGTGTAGTACGCACGGAGGGCAGCATAGAGGAGGAAGCCGATGGGGCCCAGCATGAGCGTTGCGTAGAGGCACGGAGCAACGAGGACTTGGGGGATCTTGTGCTGTAAACAAAAAAAAAATTTTTTTTTTAAAAAAAAAAGCTAGCACGGATGGGATCGATCTTCGTATATTACTGCAGCAGCATCGCGAGTGATAAACTCGCCGACGAGCAGGTCGAACGCGAGGTAGTGGACCCATGCGCCCAGGAGCGTTTCGTCGTTGCTCTTTCGCAGCAGAGTCAGGACCGCGGGCAGCGACGAGAATCCGGGCTTGGCCTCGCCTTTCAGAGTAGCCAGATACGGTGGCAGCCTCGATCCCTTGGCCATGTTGACCAGGTAGTTGACACAGCTGGCCAGGACGATCGTCCGTGTTGCGGGATACGTGTACTTCCAGTTTGGGGCCAGCGCCAGCAGCACCCATCCGATCAGGGCTTTTTTGTGTGTGTGTGTGTGTGTTTCTTTTTTTATAGTGCTTGCAACGCGTGTTCCACATACATGAATTGGTGCCGATCGAGAACAGCACGGACGACGACGACATGGGATAGAAATTGAGGCCACGTGGATTAATTGTGTGTGCACCCTATTTCGGCGATTAAGCAAAACCGCCGAGTCGCCCTGCATATCGCCCGCGAATGTCACAGGCCTTTGGTGAGCTGGGAGAGCGGAACCTGGGCGACGCGGTGCGTGCCCGTCAGGCCCTGCTTGGTACGCTGTGTGCTTGCCACGTTATTCTGTGTCTAACTATAAACGTCACGGCTCCCTTTCGCCTCGGACCAACTCTCCATGACCGCTTCCGTCCCTCGTTATCCCTCCTCGGAAAACCAAACAAAACAACAAAGCAAACGAGCGAGGCCTGGGACCGCCGGACTTTTGCCACGTCGTGCTGGCCAACTCGTCGTCCGGCTCGTCGTCGTCGCTCCTGGCTGTCGGAGGCAACAATGGGTCGTCAACAAACTTGAACTTGGGGAGCACTGGACCGTCACCAAACGGGACGCCCAATCTGGCTGCGTCCTCGCCACCGTCCTCCTCCGCGGCAGACAGCGCTAGTCTGCACCACCACGTTCCGATTGGCCTGCAAAAGTGTACGTTGGCCCGTGGGTTTCTGTGCTGGCATCAGTCAAACCAAATCACCTGTAGCGGGCAGTGACAAGGCACTTCGTTTTTCCGGCAGCAAGAACCTAAAGCGCCAGGGCACGTACCACTATGTTCTGGGCCTCAACACATCCGCGCCCGGCCCGGTGGCAGCCTACTTCAACTCGCTGTCGTCCTTGCTCCAACGCAACGAGCAGTCGTCTGGATGGTTCAGCCGCAACACAAAGTGGTCAGTCGCGGGCGCGCTGTTCTGCTCCTGGAACGCATTCCGCCAAGAGGACGTCTACATCGAGATGCAAATCCCTGGCGGCGTCAACGCTTTCTTCCTCGATGGGGCCAATCAACGGTACGCTGTTCTGTTGTCTCGCGCACACACACAACACAAAACTAAAGACATGTATTCTGATCCAGTGTGCCGCTGGATCAACAATGGTGGAACGAGATCTATGTGTCTGGTGTGCTGCGAGCCCTCCGTCCCTCCACTGTCAGCATTCCTGGCCTAAGGCGTCTGCCCATCTTTTCGAACCGCGCAGATGAACAGGCCTTCCTCGAGGCCGTCAAAACCGTCATCAGCCAGGGAAGCGATCTCGGCCCCGACGACCTTTGCAAAGAGGCAACGATCCTCAACAATGTCTTGGTCCGGTACGTTTGTTTGGTCTATGGATAACAGGATATTCACCTTAATATAGGGAGCTCCTCGACTACTTTTTGCGCTACCAACGTATGGACATTGCAACGACCTTTTTCGAGCAGCGTAAGCACTGTTCTTGGAGGTGGCACCTTGTCTTATAAAAATGGAACTAGTCTCCGCGGTCCACCCGGAATTTGGGATCCTGGCGGCATACTGCCTCCTGAAGACGGACGAAGAGGCACGGGGCGTTTCGATCCTGTACGACATTGTCAAGTCTGTGCCGTGGAGCCAGCTGGACTACAACGCCCTTGTCGTCCAAGCACAGTTTTTGCTCCGAAAGGAGCAGGCCGACTTGGCGACAAAGGTCGCGCTTTCCATCGTCGAGCGCAATCCCGTCGAGCCCCGCGGATGGCTCACGCTCAGTGTGGCCTGGGTTGCAAATGAAAAGCCCCATCATGCCCTCCGTGCCCTCAACTCGTGTCCCATGGTCCGGCCACTGCCGGTACCCTATGTTTTGATGTTGCTGTTTTTTGACTTGAAAAAAAAAAATTTTTTTTTTTTTGAAGGACTCAATTCCTGTGCCTGGTGAACCTTCGGAATGGCGCAACATTCGCCTAGAGTTTGAGGAGGACGAAGAGGACGATGAAGTCGACGAGCGGCTGGCGACTCTGCCTGCCCACGATCTCAAGGGCACCTTCAAAGAAGGTTTGTGTTTTTTTCTTTTCTGGAAATTTTGCTGGCTGATTAGGCGTCTCCCATGCAGCCTACTCTATCCTCGTCAGCCTTTACAACAAGTTGACATGGCCGGGACTGCTGCAAGTGCGCTCAGAGACCTTCTGGATGGAAGGGGAGGATTCATCAAAGGCAGCAACCCTGGACATCCTGGATCGACCTCCTGTGTCGGCGAATGTGATTTATGGTATCTTTTTATTTATTTATTTTTGTTGTTTATTTTCCCATCCAGGGAGCACGTCGTTCATGGCTGGCGCTACTACCACACAGCGCAAGTACTCGGCACTTGACGAGAAGGGCCTTCGTCGCACGTCGCTTCACATTGTCTCTGGTGATGGCGAGGTAAGCGAGCCCCTCTTCCAATTTTGTATCAACCGTTTCCCAGTTCCAGCAAATCGGCAATGCCGACCCAAAGCGCATTGACGAGGAGCCTTCCGATCTGCTTGAAGCTCTCTCCATTTCCTCGAGGAAACCGTCCTCGGAGCCAATGAGCCCTTTGCCCATCAACCCAACGTCGGTTCTTCCACACGAATTCCGACGAACCCCATCGCAGCCTAACGACCTGCGAAGGGCTTCGCATTCTGCCGAGCTGCAAGGACAACAACGCGCAGGCTCTCTGGGTAATTTTTGGTCGACTGCGCCATATGCAGCTTATTATTTTGCAGATGATGGAATGTCCTCAAACATGCTCCTGGCACGACGAGACTCTGGTGAGAACACTCGTATGCCCCTGGGCCGTCTCAACCGCAAAAACAGCCGTATCAAGAGGTAAGGGCGCAACCAAAATATCTAGTGCCAAATTAAAATAATATGCTCTAGGGACTCGTCGCTGCAGCCAGTACGTCGCTCGTCGTCGGACGACAACATGCCCATAGTCCACTTGCATCTAGTGCAAACAGATGGAAGTGCGTCCAAACGTCTCAGCACGCCCTGGCTGACAGAGCTCTTCCTGTGCCTCTACGAGGATCTGCGTGTGTACTTGTCAATCTTCACGGACGAGAAGGTCCCGCTAAAGTCGCTAAAGTTTACGTGCTCTGAATTGCGACTGCTCGGTGACCTGTGCTTGCGTCTAGGGAAAAAGGTATCGCAAGCTGTTTTCTCGCATAAGTGAATAAAAAACCTCGTACGCAGCTCGAGGCAAAACAGTGCTATGATCTGTGTGCGTCCATGCCACGGTTCTCACGCCGGGCATGGCACGGACTCCTTCAGATCTACCTGGACGACGAGGACCACGAGAAGGCAGTGGACGTCCTCGCCAAGCTCTTTGGTCCGGACGAGGTCCAAGATGTCATCAATGTATATATATTTTTTTTTTTTTAATTTCTGCAGATAATAAAATTTTTGTTCTAGTTCCCGTCCCCTCTCCTCCGCGGCCTTGCCATCATCATGCAGCGTCTGGGCTCGCGCAAGGAGACTGTCAACCTCATCACCAACTCAAAGACGGTGGACACGCGTCGCCAAGGCCTCTTGCTCAAGGCCCTTCAAGTCGTCGACGCGATGTGGCTTGCCCAGCCCAAGTGATTCTTCCATGAAACGTGAAAGCATTAATTCAGACTGTATAAAAAAATAAAATGGCTGTGTTGGACGGAGCGAAACTAAGACTTGCCGTGGCTGTGACGATCGTGCGCCTCAAGCCGGACCATTTGAGCATTGAACAGATGATTGTGAAAACACGGGCATCGTTGCGGCAACCCACCAGTCCGGGCGAGTCTGTGCACGTCAATGTGCCGGCCGCCGAGATGACCTTGGAGGACAACGTCAACTGTCTGGTTCGACGATCCAATCCAGTTCCCAACTGACTTCGTGCAACAACAACAAAATATAGATGGACGACGTGGATCTCAAGCTGGCTGCTCTGCGTGGCGCGATCTGTGCTCTGCCCAAGGACAGTCTGACGTGGAATAGCATCATCGACCTGCCCGAGCACGTTGTCGTCCTCGAGACGATGGATTTCCTATACTGTCTGATCAAGGTCGACGGCGACGGGGACTCGGACGTAGCGGCCAATGCAGCAATGATCGCACTCAACACGTGCATGGAGGAGCTGCTCGGTCTGAGTGGCATGTTGCGCCCGGGGTCAACAGATGCTGTCATGGCACTCTTGTCACCCTTTTTCGACTGGGCCGGCCATCCACGTCTGCGACCGGTCTGTCTCTGGCATCTCATAACCACCGTCTCGATCGCACGCGGAGGGGCGCGCCGTGCCGTGCAAGGTAGACAGGATTATTTGCAATTACTTGCAATTAATTATCAAATTAAATAAAAAAGATGACGCAGTGGTCGCTATGACCATCCTTCAAGAGATCGTACGGAGCTTCAACACGGCTCCATCCGTGAGGGACTTGTCGTGTATCCCCATCGAGCAGCTGCAACAGCGACTGGCCGATCTGCTGCTGGAGGCGATCGTGTCGGAACGGATGCAGACGGAGGCCAACACCGAGTGGCTGGAAGCCCTGCGGGAGCTGCACGCCCACTTTGAGTTTTCCTCGTGTTCCTCCTCGCTCTCTGGCGTACTCCTCTCTGATCTCGTCCTCAACCGCATCTGCGTCTGCGGCCGCTCCAAGTGACTTAATTATTTTTCTATTTCAAGCTAATGACGAAATAAAGAATGAAGACGCCACAGGTTTGCAAAACACGAATGGGACTCTCGCTTGAAACAAAAGGGAAAGACGGGAGAAGAAAAGCAAACTAACCAAGGGCAAAAAAAAAAAAAAAAAAAAATTCTAAAAAGAGATTTATTTAGCTGGAATAGAAGATCTTTTTGTGGATGATGTCCGGATCCTCCTTGTACTCGTCCGCTGACACCCAGATTTTTCGGAACGTTGTGAGACCAGCCAAGATCGAGCTGGAGAAGAAGGCATTAATTTCACAAAAATAAAAGTAATAAACAAAAAAGAACAGAACGTACCCACCAATCCAAGTCGAATACTTTCGTTCGGGCGGTGCGAAAATGCGAACTTTGACATTCTTAGGCTTGAGATTGTTCATTTCCGCAAGCAGACGGTCCGGGAAGCCTGGACAGTTCAAGAAAGTAAGTCACCAGCTACTTTGTTAAAAAAGCTACCCTTGAACATGGTCGAGCCGCCAGAGAGGACCATATTCGAGTAGAGGTGTTGACGGAGATCCACGTCAGTCTTACGGATGCAGTCATTGAGGACGTGATGGACACCGAGGCTTTCGTTGCCAATGATCTCCGGGTCAAACAGGACCTCGGGAGCAAGGACGCGCTCGGCTCCCAAAGTGATTTCAACTCCATCGGGAAGCACATAGTTTTGCGTCTCTCGTGATGAGTCGCCTGCCCGTGAAGCATTCTAGTTTTTCAAAAGATAAAATTATAAACTTACGAAAAGAGAACGAGTAAACTAAAAGTACCTCCTTAATGGGCGTGCTAGAGACGGCACAGATGCGCTCCTTGATCTCGCGAACAATCTCAAACTCTGCAGATGTTGAAAAGTAGTATCCCGACTTTCGGAGAAGTGTCTGCAGGTGCTGAGTGACGTCGCTACAGAGGCTTCAATGAATATTCTTTTTGTTTGTTTGTTTGGTTTGTAGTACCGTCCAGCAACGTCAATTCGTCGAATCGCGTGCGTCATGGCAAATCCCTCGTACACTGGTACTGCGTGGGTAACACCATCACCCGAATCGAGCACCACACCAGTTGTTCGGCCGGTCGAGTACCTACGAACCAGTTTGTTACCACACACAACCAGAAAAAAACAAACGCAAATTGTGTAGAACCGTACAGACTGAGCACGGCTTGCATCGAAATATACAGTGCGGGCACATTGAACGTCTCAAACAGGAGCTTTGCAGACTCCTCGCGGTTGTATCGAGGGTTCAGGGGTGCCTCGGTCAGCAGAACAGGGTGCTGGACGAAGGAGAAAAAAAAAACGAGTGTTTGTTTCCAACAGCACGATTCTTCACATCCCTTACCTCTTCCGATGGCGTGTTGAGCTCTTTGTAGACGTGGTTCCAGATGCGTTCCATGTCGTCCCAGTTCTCGACAATGCCGTGCTCGACAGGGTAGCGGATCTAAAATAAGGTTGCGGTCAAAACCAAAGCGGTTTGCGCGCGCGCACGTACCTTGAGAAGACCACGGCAGTCCTGCACCTTGGAGCCGATGAAATAGTCGCCGTCGACTGGCCCGCCTGCCATGACACGCGTGTGCTTGGGGCGCCCGACGTAGGACGGGAAGTAGCACTTTGGCTGTGTGTCGCCCGCGAACCCCGCCTTGATCACGCCCGATCCCTGCAAGAACGCAAACAAAACCAAAAAAAAAAAAAAAAAAAAAAAAGGAGGCAAAGCAGCAGCACTGCGTTAGAGCACACAGACACGGGATCTCGTTGAACGTACGTTGTCGAGGACGACGGGCTGGTTGGTCAAGTTGCTCATCGCTGTGTATCCCTTTTTTTGAGTTTTGCATACAGGTCAGCCGTTGCAAAAATAAAAGAAAAAATGTAACATAAAGAAGACGGGGACGAGCGAGAGCCAAGCTAAGGCGCTGTGAACAAACAAGAGGCGAGAGAACGACTGAGGAAACGTCGACGAGTCCGAACGTCAAAACTAAAGCATGGGTACCGCACTTCTATAATGTCGGATGATCCTTTGCTCGATTTGATTGAGAAAGCCGTGCCGTTCGACGAGCTGCGAGAGCCGCGGCGCTTTGGTGAGCCCGACAGTGACAACGACGTGCTCGAGGAGGAGGATGGCGATGACGACGTGGATGCGTGCGATGACGATGAGGTGCAGGTGCCGCCCGAAGTGGCTGCGGCGGAGGGCAGGACGAGTGGGCCGCAGACGGGCATCAAGAGCGTGCTGGCCGACAAGAAGTACTCGGATCGGAAGCAGAGCGAGCAAAAGCAGGAGAATCAGCGCAAATTGATGGAGAAGATTGGCAAGAACTCGATCGTCCTTCGAACCCTCGTACGTTGCGTGCAAGTGTCTGCGTGTTTTTACTCACGGTAATGCGAAACAGGACAACGACGACGACGACGATGATGACGCGCTGTTTCGCGAGCTCGAGGAGGGCGAGGATTCGTTCACGAAAGAGTATCGTGCCAAGAGGATGTTTGAGATGCGCGAGCAGGTGCAGAATCGGTATGTCCTCATGTTTGTACTTTTCTCGTTTAAATATATGTTATTTCGGTAGGCCTGTCTTTGGTACGCTGCCCACCGTGAGTGAGGAGGGGTTCCTCGTTGCTGTGGAAAAGGAGAACCCGTTGGTGCCTGTGATCGTTCACGTCTTTGACAATGTACGTTTTTTGCTTTATCAGGCGAAACTAAAAGCAACCTCACAGCGATCGAGCGATTCTAGGAGAATGTCAATTTGCCTGGCCGAACTGAGTTTGCGGTACGCGCACGCCAAGTTTGTCTGCTTTGGAGCCAAATCGGCTGGGTTTGACCTTGCCGTGCTGCCTGTCTTGCTCGTGTACCAGCGCGGCGACCTCATCAAGTCGCTCGTGCATACAAACGACGAGACCGGCGACAACTTTACTGTGGACTCGGTCGAGGGGCTTTTGCTTGGCCACGGCGTCCTCTCGGCGGCGTACAAAACGACAGACCCTGACCTCGAGAGCCGTCTCCGCAATGCTCAAACCGAGGCGCATGGCACACTGTCGCTCACTCAGGCAAAGGAGCCCAGCTACTTTGACAACGACGACGACGACTAATCCGATCTCTTTTGTTTCGTGATGGGGGGGAAAAAATAAATAATTCCAGCCATTTGTCGCTTAAAAATATGTATAAAACGTTTAAACGCTGTTGCTCCGATCGACATTGCTGGATTCGAGGAGACGCTGAGTTTCTTCCACGATGGCCGATACAGCGGCTAGACCACCAGTGCCGATGTCGCCGCACGCCAGCTTCTTCGACTGCGGATTCAGGACGTGTGTGTTGGGAAGCCGCAGGAGCACGCCCAAGTGCTGCTGAGTGAACGGATGGTCCCACATGAACGTGTTCATCGCGGGGCAGAGGAGGATTGGCCTGGAGACATCCCAGGCCCTAATGATGCAGGTCTAGGATGCAGAATTTTGAGCAGGCACAAAAAAAAAAAAAGGGAGGCTTACGAGAAGGTTGTCCGAAAGCCCGTTTGCGAGTTTGGCAAGGGTGTTTGCGTCCAGAGGAGCTATGACGAGGATGTCGGCCCACCGCCTCAACTAGAAAAAACGTATTAGGTCAGCACTTTGCAGCAAGGGTTTTTACCTCGATGTGCAACACTGGGTCGCCGATCTTTGCCCAACTCTACTCAACGAGGACGTTAAGGGTGGTCTTTCAAAGCACTTTTGCTTACCGACCACTCGTCCTTGTCGCTAAACACCAACACTGGCGAGATGTCCTCGTCCTTGAAGAAATGCCCTGCGTGCTCTGTCTTGACAACCTGCACCTCGTGCTAAGGCATGCGAGCGCGATCAGTGTGCTGGTGTGTGTCGGGAATGGCGGATTACCCCAAGGGCCAGAAGCGAGCGCACGAGCTCGGGCAGCTTGACCGTGGCAACACTGCCCGTCACGCCAACCAGAACCTTCATAGACGTGTTGCGTAAACTGATTTATTTTGTGCTACGCCATACGTACTGCGAACGAGGCCATGTCGGCAGCAGAGCAGCTGAGCAAGGACGAGATCGTCGCCAAGTTTAACCAGCTGCGCGAGGAGCTGACCGGCATTGCGAGCAAGGTGCAGGACCTCGAGAACGACAAGAGCGAGCATGAGTACGTCCTTTGCCAATCGCTGTCCCTTATTTTTTTCCCCCTCTAATCCTCGCGCCCCCTCGCGAACCGACAGCTCGGTGCTCGAGACCCTCGCGACCACCGACGGCAACCGCAAGTGCTTCCGCTTGATTGGGGGGACGCTGGTAGAGCGCACGGTCGACGAGGTCAAGCCGGGCCTGGTGAGCACCCGTGACGGGATAAAGACGGTCATTAGCGGCCTCGCCGAGCAGTACAAGGCCAAGGAGAAGGAGCTGGCCGAGTTCCAGCGCAAGCACAACATCCAGCTCAAGAACCCCAACCAGCGATGAACAATGAGGGGCAGGGGAGAAGAAAATAGCTGAAGCTGAACAATGTAGACGAACACATGCAAAAAAAAAAAAAAAGATACACGTACGTTGTAAGAATCTCTGGTGCAGGTAGACTTTGACAGGAGCGGGCCGAGGGAGATCGACATCGACATTTAGAGTGGCCATCAGTTTTGGCTTCTCCAAAAAAAAAAAAAAAAAAAAAAACTGATGTCGATCGTATTCGTGACCGTCGGGAGCACGAGCTTTGACAAGCTCGTGGATAAAGTCATCGAGGACAACACACTGAGTGTTCTCAGGCAGCTTGGCTACACAAAGGTCATCGTGCAATACGGAAGAGGCAACCCCCGTGAGCCACTGTATCCGGGCCTTGGTCTTTTTGATGATGCAGCAGCTGAATGTTCTTTACTTGCCACAGAATCACGGGGCACGGCGTCAGCGTCGCCCTGTACGCATTCAAGCCGTCACTGCACGATGACATGGCAGCAGCTGACCTGATCATTAGCCATGCAGGTATCGATTGCTATCGTCCCGGCAGCTAAATGAATGTATTGAGCGCAGGGTCGGGGTCAATCATGGAAAGCCTGAGGTTGCATAAAAAGCTGGTTGTCGTCGTCAACGAAGACCTGATGGACAACCACCAGATCGAGCTCGCCCAGGCGCTTAGTGAGAGGCAGTACCTTTGCTACGGGATGACAAGGTATGTTTTTTTTTTTTTTTCAATCCTGCGTTGACTGTCTCGTTAGAACGCTCGTGAACACGCTCGTTCAACTTCCACAGACACGTCTCGTTCCCTTCCCCGACCCCAAGCCCGATGTGTTTGCCTCTGAACTAAACTCTTGGTTTGGTGGTGGAGCATGATGTGCAGATGTTTTGTACAATAGAAGGGTCCCTACGTAGTGTACTTAAGTCGACTTGTTGGATCGCAATGCAGCCTGCAAAAAGAACACACATTACCGATCCAGATCCTCTGAACATGTGCACATACCCGATAACAGCTCCGGAACGCGTCAAACTCGGCCGTGCACATGCCCTTGTGCGCGGCCTCAAAGTTCTTCTCCATGCACTGCCCGTACGCTCTTGCCTGCTCGGCGCAATGGTCGTATGCGATCTTTAATCGCTGTAGCCCGGCCGTGCTCAGCGGATGCTGCACTTGCTGCTGCTGTTGGGCCGTTGCGCTAAGGAAGCGTCGTGTTGCGGTCGTCGTCGTCGTCGTGTTCATCTTTTTTTTTTTTTTTTTTTTGCCAGATCGTGACGATGATTACTTGTATTGAAGTCTGCATCGACTCGGTGGCCTCTGCTCGTAACGCGGCCGAGGTAGCAAGTCCAGTGTTACAAAAACAACAACTGAAATCCTCATCGTGCGCACAGGCTGGGTGCGAGCGTGTGGAGCTGTGCGCGGGCCTGGTGGAGGGCGGGACGACCCCCAGTGCCGGGATGATCCAACGCGTCAGGCAGGAGCTGCTGCGGGTCCACCAGGGTGCAACCAAGCTGATGGTGCTTGTGCGGCCAAGAGGAGGGGACTTTTGCTACAGCGAGGAGGAGATCGCGGTCATGCTGCACGACATTGCCCTGTGCAAGACTCTGGGCGCGGATGGCGTTGTGGTTGGCGCGCTCTCGCCCGACGGCACTGTCGACGTGCCCACGACGACACGGCTCGTCCAGGCGGCCCTCCCCATGCTCGTCACGTTCCATCGGGCGTTTGACATGGTCAAGGATGCGGCCGCCGAGCTCGAGACCGTGATCGGCATACACGGCATACAGCGCATCCTCTCGAGCGGCCTCGACAAGACGGCCCTGGAGGGCTCCGGAACCCTTGCCCAGCTAGTCAAGCAGGCCGAGGGTCGCATCATCATTGTCGCCGGCGGAGGCATCTCTGTCCGCAACGTCGAGCGCATCGTCCGCGAGACAAACGTCCGGGAGGTCCACATGTCTGCCCGCACGGCGATCGAGAGCCCGATGGTCTACCGCAACAGCAGCGTCTCCATGGGCCAGACCTTTGGCCCTCCCGAGTACCGCACGTCCGTGGCTTCCGCGTCAATCCTTCTCGACTGTCGGCGGATTCTCTCATAGTGGCTGTTCTTTTTTCTTTTGATTTCTCCCAATTACTGGTACTGGTGCCTATGTTGTTGCAAGTTGCTCTGAGCCCGACCAACGAGGGCATCGTGCTGTGGCAGTGCGCCCCCCGTACCGTCGTCTCGCGTCACAACGGCGTCGACACGTACTGGCGGATCCCGGCCAACGGCAGCATCGTGGCTCTGTTCTCGCTCTGGCCTGCGTGTGGGGCTGTCTTCTTTGTGCTGGCCGCAGACGGGACCATGTGGCGCGTCGCCCCCATGGGCCTGGGCAAGCGGCGGCGGATCATCGACAACGACGACCACGACAGCGGCGGCGCACTGGAGGGGATGGTCGATCGCATCGGCGGGGCCATCGACACGGTGGCCGTTGCCATGTGCGCCGCTGAAGGGACACGGAGGCGGTCCACCACGTCGACCTCGGCCAGCCATGTCGCGTGGGCCAACGTGAGCGACACCTTTGCCTCCTCCTCGGGGGCCGGATCAGCGACAACAAACGGGCACGTCATCGTGTGGATGCACAGGACGATGCCACGACAGCCCGCGTACTCTGCAACGCTCACGGCAGACGTGTCGGCCGTCGCAGTTCTGTCGGCAAAGGCGCCCATCGTGACCGCCTGTTTTCCTGGTGCTCAGGTGGGCGACGACGAGGTGTTGCTGCTCGGGACAACCACGGGCCAGCTGCTCCTCCAACCCCTCCGCCGCTCGGAGCCGCTGGTCTCTCAACATGTCCGCACAAGGGACGCCGTGTCAGAGATAGTCATCGTCAGCGACTCTCTCCTGCTGGTCCTGGCAGGGTCGACTGGCTCGTGTACGATCGTGCAGGGTGGCAGCAGCACAGGCCTGCGTCCCTCTGTCCGGCAGCACTGGCTTGGTTCGCATATCGCGTCCTGTGCTGTGCTCGGGCCGGATCGCATCGTGGCGGTGGTTGACACGGGGTCGCTCATTGTCGTCAGCATCGCGTCGCATCTCGACATCCACGTCACACCAATCGAGACTGCTGGCTCGGCTCTCTATCTCGCCGCAAACCCCGCGCTGTCGCGTGTTTGGGTCCGCACCGAACGGCCCTCTAATGTGGTCCAGATCGACCTGCCCCCTCTGACCGCAGGAGCCCCGATCTCCCAGCGAAACGTCACCATGGATGCGATCCAGCAGACTTTTGTCAACCTCTCCCTACTCGAGCAGCAGCAGGTCGCCGCAGAACGGCTGGTCAAGGTACAGTCGAGTGAAAAAAAAAAAAAAATAATTCGCTGAAAGCAAAATGTCAGGAAAAGGGACAAGAGCTCGTAGACGCCCAAAAACTGCTGGACACGATCAGCCTTTTTGGAACCGATTCGGCTTCGCTTCGGTCCATGCTGGTTTGTCAGATCATGCCCGTGCGCACTGTGCCGCCCGCCGCATCGCAAGTCTGTCTGTGCCTCGAAAGCAGACTCGATTCCCCCCTCACCGCCAGCTGGGCTGTCCATTTGTCATTTCGGCGACTCATTCCCACTGCCGGCTCGGTCTCGGTCAGTTCGTGGTCATTGCACGGTAGTTTTTAAAAAAATAATTATCCTATTTTATTCTAATTTTGACCGGACCAAGGATTAATGCCTGGATCAAAATGGGAACGGACGCTTGTGGTGCCCTTTCAGCCGTGGAATCTGTCACCGATAGAGATCGAGGCTATGCTCGTGATCTCGGTTCCTGGAGGGCAGCATGGCGTGAGCATATCCCTGTGTCGTCAAAGGGTGGACGTTGTTTCGTTTTCCTCTCCGCTACCACACCCACCCCTACCGCCGACAAGAGGTGTGCGGATGCTCCAGATGTCATTTGTCCCAGCCGCCAATCAGGTGGACCAGTGGCACCAGGCTTTGCTTCCCGCAATGAATCTCCCTTTAGAGCCATCGCACCTCTGCGGCGGCGAGTCTCCACTTTCCTTCAATGTGACCAAGACCGTTCGGCACGGAGCCAACGTCCTCCTGCTCGATGTCACCTGTCCGGATCGTGCAGAGATCCTTGTGGCAGTCCGCGAGGCCGTTGTATATCGCTTCCAGCGACTATTTATGGGCGAGACTGCAGGGACCCCTTGCTCCTCCTCCCCCCAGAGCGTCCTCAAGGAGGTCGATCTCACCGCATACAACGCCATGGAGCTGGGAGCGGCCGTCGACAAACTGGATGAGACAAACTATTCCGATTTTATGCACCAGGCGTTCAATACCCTGCGATTCCAACTTCCTGATCTCTCCTCATTGATTGAACAATAGCACAACTGACCCTGTAAATACACAAAGAAGGCAATACAAATACGATTAGACTTTTTTGTTCTTTCTTTCTTTCTTTCTTTTTTTTTTTTTTTTGAAAACAAATAGAGGGTATGCGGGTTTTCAAAAATTCAATGTAGCTACTTACTTGTTCATACTCAGTTGACCAGGGCAACATTTCCCAGCTTGCTGACGAGTCCTGAGCTGTCCATGTCCATGGGGAAAATATTGACGTCGTCATCCTCGCCATCTGAGCCATCGGGCAGGTCCACCGACTGCTCGTTGGGTGATCGGGTCCTGGGCCTCGAAATGGAGATGGGCAGGGATCCCTTGACGTCCTCCTGTGACTCACACTCGTCGTCGTCGTCGTCGTCGTCATCCTCCTCCTCCTCGATCACGGTCTGGTGGTGGTCGCCAAAAGACTCGTACGACGAGTCGTGCCTCACTGTGGAGACCGAGTTGCGCAGGGGCGAGCCATGGAGCTTGCTGTTGCTGCTGCTGTTGTTGATGCTGTGGACAGAAATGACGCCCTTGGCTGGTGAGGGTGTGGGCACGGGCGGTAGGTCGTCGTTAAAGACGGGCAGGTCGAGATCGTTGAGGCTGTTGTCGTCATCGTCGTCCTCAATGCTGTCGGCCCATGATCTGGACATGGACGACGACTTGCGCGGCGGACTGGTCTTTGACGGTGACACGGGCACTGCTGCCGCGTTCAAGCCGCTGCTGAGAGCGCTCTTGGACAAGGGCGACGCGGATGTCGCGGGAACGCTCGGTCGTCGGCCATTAATGGGGATGGAAGAGGACGGCGTTGCCGTCGGGTGGCTGTCAATATTGAAGCCCACGGTGGTCGTCTTGGCCGTGCCCTGGTACGCCTCTGGGGGCAACGGGTACTTGTTCAGGGCCTTTGTGCTGTTGACGGGCCTCGGGGTGCGCATGTACTGCCCAGCCTGCAAATGGACCGCGGGTGATGACGAGTATTTTTTGCCGGTGGACGGCAGCTGCTGGTTCAACCTGAGGTTGGCGACGGTCGAGCGCACGCGACCTAGATCCCAGCGCTTGGAAGGGTTGACCGCAAACATGCCCACAAACACCTCGAGCAAGTCCTCGCTCATGACGAACCGTTCGCTGAGCGATCGCCGAGGTGTATCCTTGAACGTCTGTGGCAATTTTTTTTTTTTTTTTTGCAGTCATTATTTCATTGAACTGTATGGTTACGGTCGGTACCCTAAAGTGCTTGTCTTGGCTGATGGCCTTCTCCCACGGGTTGACGCCATAGAGCATGTTGAAGAATATGACGCCGAGTGCCCAGACGTCGGCCGGAGCAGCGGCGTACGTCGGCTTGCCCGATGTGCCAAAGACCTCTGGGCCCATATAGGGGGGCGATCCGCACTCAAACTCTGCAGGCTGGTTGTTGAACGTCGCGAGGCCAAAGTCGCCCAGCTTGACGGTCCAGTCGTTTGTGATGAGGACGTTCTCGGGCTTGAGGTCACGGTGGTAGACGCCCTTGCTGTGGCAGTGTGCGACGGCGTCGACCAGCTGTAGAAAAAGCTCGGCCGCAAACGTCTTGTCGTAAATACCCGTTCCTGCCTCCTCGCGCTTGATCAGCTCAAACAGGTCGCCGCGGTCGCAGAACTCAAACACAAGCAGCATGTACTCGGCCTCGTCGATCACACGCACCATGTGCGCCACGTGCGGGTGCTGGCCCAGCCGCTGGTTGACGACGACCTCCTGGCGTTGCACGTCCAGGTGCTCTGGCCGCAGTCCCGCCTTGAACAGACACTTGACGGCGTACTTGGTCTTGCACGCTGCGCGGGGGATAATTTAAGGCACACAGCAACAGAACACACACAGACGGCACTCGTACCTCCGGCCGTCGTCTCGCCCTCGTACACGGCGCCAAACGTTCCCAGGCCCAACAGCTTTGTCAGGAGGAGGCCGTCGACACGTGTCCCGACCATTCCGGTGACCGCGTCGTTGTAGTCGTCACCGTTGGTGTCGTCGTCGTCGTCGTCGTCGTCGTTGTCGACGCTCTCGTCGTCGCTCCTATTGTCTCCCTCGTCGCTGTAGTACTCGTCGTCCTGCATCATCTCTGCAGTGCTGACCGCCTGTGTGTTGTCGGTGACCGAATCAGAACCAACGGCTGGCCGTCGCAGACAAGGTTACTTTGCCGCAGTGGTGCAGGGGAGGGGAAGGGGGTGCTCGGAAGAAGCAACGGACGGTCACGGACTGGCTGCGGCAGAAGGGCAGAGCAGAGAAAAAAACCGAGCCGTTGGGGTATGGTGGGAAACGGGAGCTGAAAAAAAAAAAAAGAAAACAAACGGGCGGTGGACACAATTGCAGACTGAGAGGGCGCTGTACTTGATAAAACAAACATCGGAAAAGGCCGTTTAGCACTACTACTGCCACAACAAGAGTCGACGCAATCTCTGCTCATGACACAGGACACCTCGCCAAACAGAACACAGACAGAACACAAAAGAAAGAAGCGCTGACGTCATTTAAGTATGGGTGGAATACTGTGATAATGATGGTCGCGCGAGGGTTTTCTTTTTTTTTTCTTTCCCAAACACGTATTTTCACTTGTTCTGCTAACATGGTAATAATAATAATAAAAAAAAGTCATTGTTCTCATCAGTCACTCTCAACCCAGTCAGGTCTTGCAAGCCAATGGTGCGTCCCGGCCCTCGTAGGCGTCACAGATCTGGCGGACAAAATCGGCCACCTCGTAGCCGTTGGGACAGCTGTACCACGACGAGCGATCGCGGATGCACACGAGCTTGTTGTTTATGACAACCGAACACGACTTGCTGCACAGTAGTATTAATTAAATAGTTATATGAATTTAATTGGATGCCATACACCACGCCGCGCTCTTTGGATAGTGCGAGCGACGCGCGCAGAAGATCCTGGCCCAGTGCATCTTGTGCGGAACACTTGATGAGCTTTTCATAGTCCAAGCCGACCTTTCGTGCACACTCTTCTCCGTTGCGGGGCACCGATGTAAAGGACCCGGCCTGGCAAACGACAAAGTTGAACCAGTCGTTCAAATCGGGGTAGAGCTCTCGCGCGCAAAGCTGCATCCTATTGCCCGCGCACTCGTCCTCTCCGTGCATGCACGCGATGCCCATGTCGTGGTTTTCCTGCACACGGACACTTTACTCCAACAAACATCGAGCCAAAAAACAAAAAACAAAAACAAAAAAAAACAACGTACTTGAGCGATGTACTGCGTCGTGAGCACGGCAATGTCGCTCACCTTTTCCAGCACACTCGTAAAGTAGTCCTCGCAAAAGGCTGCATCCGGGCACATTGACATGACATGCAAGTCGACCTGCACCATTGGGTTTGCAACCTGCTGTTGTAGCGGCTCAGAGTCGTCGCCGCCCGTCGGCAGCAGCTCCTCCTCCAGAGCAGGCCGCCGCGGGCGTGCCTTGCTGCTGCTCGTCGGCCAGAGCACTAGGCATGTCAAGCACGCGAATGCCAACAGCACAAACATCCGCGCCTGAACGACAAGTGCCATGACGAAAGTTTTCAAAAGAAAAAAAAAATAAAGCTTTGTTGACCGTACTGTGATTCGAACACAGAACCTCCTGATGTCGTACTATTTATCGTAGTCAGACACGCTATCCAATTGCGCCATACGGCCTTGCTTGTGACGGCGAGAATATCTTGCCCCCAAGAAACGTTTGTCACGACGGGAAAGCGGTGTTTGCTGTTTTCGTCGGGACTCCATGTGTACAGGTAGTCCTCTTTGTCCTCCGTGATGAACCTCTTAGGTCAGAGAAACTTTCTTCAAAACAACAAAACAACACAAATCTGGGGTTTTAGACACCCTTGAGGGGCGACGACACGATGGCGAGGCCGCGCTGGTACGCACCCTTGCCGTCCAGTCCCTTGACGGGCAGCGTGACGTTGAAGAGCAGCTGGGCGCGCGCGGCGTTGAGGTACACGGGTAGGATGACGCCGTCGCCTGTGGGCGTCTTGGAGCGGGTCCAGCGCAGTCGGATCGTGGGCAGGCGAGTCGTCATGGCCTCGGATGGCTCGATCGGGCTCTCTGCGGTGGTCCACGAGGCACCCTCGAGGCGCAGGCCCGTGAGCAGGAACGTGTCCTTCTCGGGCTGGTCGTTCTTGGCAATGTCGATGCTCAGCGAGAGCTCCTCGAGCGACCACATGTTGGCCTGCGCAACCGACTGGCGCGTCGCCGTGATGTAGGCCTCGGGCGCGAGCAGGCCGCCGAGCCACAGGGAGGCCGGGGGCGCCTGGTTGGACGCCGACGCGATCGACTCGAGCTGCTTGATGCGCTGCGCAAAGTCGACGACCCACTGGGACAGCGGCACGCCGTTGGGGACCTTGTACGTGCGCCAGTGCTTGGGGATGATGCCCTTGTTCACGTCGTTCATGAGCGCGCGCAGGTGGTTGGTCTGCTTGAGCGTGCCCTGGCAGCAGGACTGCAGGTCCTTGAGGTCACGGCGGATCTTCTTGAGCAGCGACGCACCGCTCGACGTCTCGCGCGCAAACACTCGCGTGATCGGGTTGCGCATGGTCTCGACCGTCGTCGGCAGCGTCGACATCTTGTCGGGCAGCGAGTTGAGGTACTCGGCCGCAGTGGCAGCGAGCGCGACCATCCAGGCCGGCTGGGTGCTGGCGCCATCGCTGGCGATGGGCGCGGAAACGGCAGCGGCGGCAGCACCCTTGCCCTTTTTGCTGCTGGCGGGGGTGGGGGCGGCGACCGTGTCCTCCTCGTCGGCAGAGAGGCTCTTCATCGTGCCGAGCTTGCTCAGGAGCGCAGAGCCCTGGGATGTCAGCAGGACCTTTTCGGCGTTGGCGGGGAGGCCGAGCCACGCGGGCGACTGGCGGTCGGGCAGCGTCTGGATCCACTTTGCAAAGTGCGCGAGCGTGGTGCCCTCGGGGATGGTGACCGCCTCGCTGGCAGAGCCGTCCTCCTCAGCGGAGGGCTGGGCGGGCACGAGGGCAAAGTTGCCGTCAAAGGCCTTGGGGGTGAAGAGCGTCGAGACGAACGAGTCGAGCGTGCGCTGGTCAAACTCATTGTCGATGCGGCCTCCGTAGATGGACTGGGAGAGGAGCGTCTTGATGGCGTCCCACGGGATCTTCTCGGGCGCAATGTTGCTGCGGCTCTGGTTGCCGCCGGCGGCCTGGTCCACCCATGCGTTGATGACATCGATGGCGCAGCGGCGGTCGGCGTCGTTAAACTCGTACACCTTGGTCCAGCCGAGCGGGGCGTAGCGCAGACGCTCCTGCAACACACCGTGCAGCCACGACACGAGGAAGAGCAGGCGCGAGCGCTCGACGGGGGCACGCTCGGCGTCCTCCTTGGGGATCGAGCTGATCGACTCGAGCAAGTTGGCCTTGAGGCCGGGCGCACGCTCGTACACAAACATGCGCGAGAGACGCAGCACCGAGGCCGGCACGGCGGGGTTGATCTCCATCGTCATGAAGAGACGGAAGTTGGGGTGCGCCTTGAGCGCGTGCAGCTTCTTCTCCAGCTGGACGAGCCACGACGGCGCCAGGTGCACGTTCTTCAGCAGCACCCACACGCCGCTCTTGGACGCCTCAGAGATGGCCTGGTCCGCAAGCGCGAAACCCTCGGCCGAGCCGATGGCCACAGAGATCATCCGCTGGTGGTTGTGCTCGCGGGCGAGCGCGTCCACCGTCGACGAGGCGTCCAGGCCGGGCACGGAGCACAGCGCCAGCGGCGTGTTGGACTGGATCTCGCCGCCAAGCACGACAGCCTTGAGCTGCGCCACGTCCGAAGGCACCACGGCCATCACACCCTTGCCAAACACGGCCTCGGCGAGCAGCGACGCGGCCGGCACGACACGATCGGGGCGGAACAGCTTGACCACGAGCGCGCGGCGGAACGTGTTGACGACCGTGTCCTTGCCGTGATCGGCAGACTCAAAGCACTGCGGCACCGCGAGCTCGGGCGCGGCAGACGAGAGGAACGCCTTCCACTCGTCCGCGTTGGCAGTGAGGTGGGGCACGAGGCTGTTGGCAAACAGGGGCAGGCGCACGGCCCCGGCCAGAC
>Ga0302230_10000629_pt1 | contig 27875 bp, 43 predicted proteins | sample II_Palsa_N2_1_FD_193523 | JGI IMG/M metagenome (GOLD analysis project Ga0302230, IMG submission 193523) | Peat permafrost microbial communities from Stordalen Mire near Abisko, Sweden - II_Palsa_N2_1 | ecosystem: Environmental > Terrestrial > Soil > Palsa > Peat permafrost | place: Sweden... | reverse complement strand
CAGCTACCTCTGCCTGCTCATGATAGATACCTTTGCACCCAAATCTTAATACGAGAGCTTGAAAGTGATTTCTTGCTTTGTGAGTGCTTCAATGTGCAAACAAGTGAATTCCTCGTTTCTGAAGCAACCCTGTTTTCCCCCCTTTCCTTTTTCTTCTTTGCTCTCTTTGTTTCTAACCCTGAAAACCAGCCAGGCCACAAGACAGCGCTTGACATGCAAGTGACCACCTCTGCCGTTCAAGAAATGAAGAGGTAACACTCTTTTTCCCCACCTCCCTTTCTTTCCCTACGTCGCTCTTTTTCTATGATGAAAAGTTGTTTTCCAACAATATGCCTTCACGACGCTCTTCGGGGTGGTTGAACGAGAAGAAACAATACCATGCATCACCATCTGATCCAATCCTAAAAGAGAACTACCCTGTCTGCTGCCCTTTTTCTTTTCCCCCAAGTACCACGTGGCTCTAACATTCATGCGTCCTTTGCAGGCCCTTTGAGCTTGGATGTTGCCCACCGTTCGCTGTACACCGTCGATCGCGAGGCGAAACAGAACGCCTCGAAGAAGGTAATTTTTTTGGACTTTTCCTTTTTTCTTTCTCTTTTCTTGCAAGCATCTTTTATCTGCCTTCTGGTTTTCCTCTGGAGTGCCTGCTGGGTTAAACTAGGGTGCAAGATCTACGTCTTTTTCTGTCACTCACGCTCTCTCTCTCTCTCTTATAACGAGTCTAAATGATCAATTTTTTGGTAGGTAAAAATCTTCAATCCAATGCCTCCCTATTGTCCCCTTTTTACAAGGATGCCTTTGCAAATCCGTGTTTCACATGAATCTCTGTGATTAAAATTTATTTCTTTTTTGCACCTGAGTTTTTATACTTTATTTACTTGCTCCCTTTCGTCTTGCTTTCGCATCCATTTTCCTAAAACTTTTATTTATTTGCTTTCAGATTCGTTTTCTTTCCTTGCCTGGGCATAGTTTGGACGAGGAGCGATGAAAAAGGTATCAGTTTCTGTCTCCCAGCTTCCTCTCTATTTTTTTTTTTTTGGTTCAGATGATGATAAACAGTTCTATCCATTCTATGAAATGCTCGCGATCTCCTCAGGGGTTCTGTCCCGGTCTGCGTCATCTCTGTTCTAGAGGTGTTGCGGAACGATCAGTTCTTCGCTCTCGTTTACTCGGGGGGAGCGTCCGGGTGCAGGATTTAATTGGACTTCTGACTCGCACTCTCTTTTTGCTTGTCCTTTTTTCCTTTTCCCCTGCGATTTTTTTTGTCTTTTTTTCTAAATTTATTCCAATAACAGGTCTGCCCCCCCACCCTCGTATAACAGTTATATCGTTTATTGTGTGCTGTATTCCAGTCATCATGGTTATAAAAATGCAAATAAACATGTTTAAAAGAGCTGGCAGGTCATCCCGTTGCGTACGTTGGAGATGACGACGACGGTGCTGTCGATGGACGAGACGGCGACGGCCCCTGGGAAAAAGTGCGACCTGGGGCCCCATCGGTGGACAAAGGTGCCGTCGAGCGCCCAGACCGAGATGCACTTGGTCTCGCACACGATGAAGACACGGGCGATGGCATCGTAGGCGATCGCTCGTGGGAAGCTCATCTTGCCCTGCCCGCCAATTTCGCGCAGAAAACGTCCGTCCGAAAAGGCAAGGAGCTGGATGCGGTGCTTGCCGACGTCGCACACAGCGACCATTGTCGTCACGGCCTTGTCGTGCTCGAGCGGCTCCGGCACCCATGCAAGGCCGGTCACAAACGCAAAGCCCTGTCCGATCGAGCACCACGCCTGCGTCCCGTCGGCGTTGAACTTGACCACCTTGTTGAGCTCGCTGCAGCCGACCAGGATCGAGTCGTCCGGTGCAGTGGCAATGTAGGTCGACTGTGTGAACGTAAACTCGCTCGAAAAGACGCGCCAGACCGTGCCCGTTTTGGGATCGATTGCTTGCAGCTTGCCGCAGGTCAAGGGCGCGTTGAGGATGTCGCCGGCGGTGGAAACACAGACGCCGTAGGAGCAAAGGGTGTTGTGGAGTGTGTGGATGTCGCCCTCAAGATTGGCCCTGCGGCTGCTGCTGCTGCTGCTGCTGCCGGCCTGGGTGTTCCTTTTGGTGTTGTCCTTGCTGCCGAGGGTGTGGATGCACCAGTTGCGCGTATCGTTGAACAAGAGGTTGCCGTGGTGGTCGCACGTCACGCCGTAGATCGAGCCAAACACGTCGCGGTGGAGCACGGCCACAGGATCCTTGACCTGCGTGTAGTCGCGCGCCAGCCACGACAAGTTGAGCATGGGCACGAGGCCCACGACGTTTTGTCGCTGGACGATGCGACCCACGTGCGGCACCGTTATCACCGACGGCTTGGTCCCTGTCGCCGCGGCGGTGGACTGCATCAACAGCAGCATCTTGGCGTACACGTCCAATTGGATGTCGGCCGACGACTTGACCACGAGCTCCTGCGATATGGGCTGCTCCAGCAGTCGCCCAACGTGCCGTGCAAACTGGTCCAGCAGCAGCAGGCCTGCAGGCGACGAGGTCACTACCGTAACGGCCCCAGACTGCGAGGGCTGTGCGCTTGAGGACGCGCTGGCGGCAAGCACGAGCAGCGATGCCAGGTCAAACTTGACGCAGGCCTCGTACTGGCCCTTGACGACAAACAGGGAGTCACACTGGTCCTGGAGCGCCTTGATGTCGGCAGAGAGCGAGGGCGCGAGAGCGGCAAAGTCGCCCAGGACCTTGGCGCACTCGTCGTCCAGTTTGCGACGCAGGTGTTTATCGCTGAGGGCTGCGAGGACGGCGTTGTAGTGCGCGCGCACCTCGGCACACCGGTTGGCTCGTCGATGCACTAGCCGCCTGATGGTTTCGCCCAGCAGCCCGATGGCCCGCTCGAGCTCGGCTATCCGGTTGCGCACGACCGTCCTCTGCCGCTCAAGCTCCTCCAAGTGCGCGACTGTTTTTGCGTGCACCTCCTCGGCCGATCCCGCCGGCTCCCTCCTTGTGCTCGTCGTGGCCGTTGTGGACGGCAACACGACGACAAAGTTGCTCGACTCGCTCAGCGGGAAGATGCGTGTGCTGCACGCCATGTCCCCGGCAGCGTCCAGTTTAAACATGCACGGCAAGCTGTAGCCCTCGTTGGCCGCATCCCGCCGCTCGGCCTCAAAGCACGTCAGACACAGCGCGTGCATGCACGGCGGCAGCACGTACCCCTTCGCAGGGCCCATTGGCTCATCGCACGCAGGACACTTGTCTAAGACAGCAAGATAGGCACGTTCAGGGGGCACCCTTGTGACGTTTGTTACCCAACGGCGTGTCCGTTTCCGACTGCACCGACGGCGACGGCGCCCTGACCAGCACCGTCAACGGGATCGCCCGCCGCTCGCCGGCAGCGTCGTTAAGCGCGGCCTCGCGGGCGGTGTCTGCGTCGGGTCCCTCTCCTGTTTCAGGCGACGAAAGGCAGCACCACCGCCACATTTACGAAGTGTGCAGGCCCCTATGAGTGCACCGAGAGCCAAGGCGCCGCCGCTGCCCCCGAGCGAGGAGGCGCTGTTTAGCGTGATCGTGTCGGTGCGCAAGCAGCCGGGCGTGCTGACGGCCACGAGCAGGCGGCTTGTCTGGGGCGATGGCAACGCGATTGCAATGTCGATTGCCCAGCATGTCATCGTCGGTAATGCTGGCTGCTTTGTGAGTGAACGCTGATGGGTTTCCTCGACAGAGCAAGCCGTCAATGCCGCCACGAGTGCCAAGGTCCTGCTCAAGCTGACGTTGAGCGAGCCCGTGGCCGATGCGATGGAGGTCATGCTGTCGTTTGACGGTGTGCATGCGAGCGTCGATCGCGAGTCGGTCAAGGACTATATCAACCAGGTGCTGGCTGCGCGGAGGCGAGAGAGCGGATCGTCGTCGTCGTCGTCAAGTGCAGTGACAGCCGGGGTGCCGAAGACGGTGGCGGGAGTAACAGCAGCAGCGGCAGCAGCACCTTCGCCTGCACCGACAACCCCCGTGGCAAGAGTGAAGACACCGCTGTCGACAGAGGTCCTCACGGCTCGTGTGGCCGCCCTCACCAACAACAAGGATGTATGTTTTTTAATTAAGTATTAGTTATAATAAAAAAAAAATGCCAGCTTCAAAAATTGCACATGGAGCTTGTGGTTGGAAAGATTGTCTCTGAGGAGGATTTTTGGTCGTCTCGCAAGGTACCTGCTGTTATTTCGTGCTAGTTGCTAATGAAGGGGCCCCCTTTTCCCCTTGTGCAGCACATCGTCAACAGGTATCTGCCCAAGCAGGCACAGAAAAAGGGAGTCCCGTCGGCCCTGCACGAGGTGCATGCTGTCGACTCGACGACGTCGCAGCGGATCTACACGTTTGCTCCGTCCATCATCCAGACGATTTTCATGCAGTACCCGGCCGTCGAGCGCGCCTACAAGGACTACGTGCCCGACAAGCTGACCGAGACGGACTTTTGGAAAAAGTTTGTCCACTCGCGGACGTTTTACCGCGAGCACGAGCGCGACAGGCGGCGAGCGGCACCTGGCGAAGAGGACCTGTTTGAAAAGTACCACCGTGAAATGGAGAACGCAGAGTCTGAGGTCAAGAAACGACGTCTCGACGTCGATCTCTCCCGTGACCTCACCGCGACTGTGGAGGACCACCTCGAGGTACTCTGCATTTTTTTTGTTCCGAAACTCATCCTGTTTGTTCCCCGCCCCCAATTAAAAAAAAAAAGGACAATGGAAACAAGCCAGACTCGTCGATGCTGGGCAGTACCAACAACCCCACGGCGACCAAGCTCCTTCGCCATGGAACCCTCGTCCTGAGGAAAAGCATGCAGGAGAACCCAAAGGCGACGATAAACACATTTGATGCCGTTGCGCCCTCCAAACGGCACGACAGTCTCCTCGACGAGCTCATGCTGGAGGACTTGCAGGCCCCCAAGACGTCGGCCGAAGAGGTGCTCGTAATCAAGGAGCCCACCAAGTATTTCGAGGGCTCGACATCGACAACAACGGCGTCTGCAGATGGCAAACTGACTGAAAAGGAAATCCAGGTACTGAATTATTTCAATTCCAATTGTTATTATTTAATGTTAAATTTTGTGTGGTTGCAGGATTCTATCACGCACACGCAAAGAATCATCCAAATGTTTGCGGGGTGGCAGCCCAACCTGCCCCCCAAGGCCCTCGATCCGAGCCAGAGCGAGTCCACGGTCTTGTCCCTGCTCGTGAACGAGCGCATCGGCGGCAACCAGCCCGTGACCGCTGCGGCGATGCGTGCGCGTGCCCTCGTCGCCTCGCAGCACATGGCCGTGTGCGAGGTCCTGCGCCACTTCTGGTCAGCCTTCCAGAGCACCGAGCCACACATGGTCCGCAAGACACAGCGCATGGTCACGACCCTCCAGAACCTCCGCGTGAAACTGCGCGAACTGCAGACAGACGCCTTCAGTGACGACCCCGACGCCATGGGCAACCTGCGCTCGCTCCATCGCCAGATCGACCACGCCCTGGCGACGTACGACCGTCGCCAATAGACAAGAAAGGTGTAAGCGTTGGCGCTTTTTCTTTTAAGATCGACGAGTGGTCCTCTGTTGAACGCTTGCTTCCGTAGTTTCCGTGGGCATTCCGTGGCCCCCACAGATGCGTGCCCAGACAATCATATCTTTTGGGGCGTGAAAATACTTTTCGTTTTCACGATCCAGTTGTTCCGTCACTTGCCGCGTCTCCTTATTGCCCGCCGGAACACGCACGCGCCTCCAACCACAACAATCACAACAACCACTGCGACCACAACAAAGCCAGAAGCGCGTAAGAATGGACCTGTACGTGCTGTCAAACCGACTGCGCCTCGTCTCGTTCAAGAAGGACCACCTGCCTGTGTACACACACCACCTGCTCAAGTTTCTGCTGTTCCCCACCGAGTAAGTGGCAACAAGGGGAGAGAGACTCACTGTAACCGACCCACTGCTACTCAGGTCGGGCCACTTTGTGAGCTTTACCGAGACGGACGAGGAGATTTCGCTCATCATGGAGGACGACTACCTCAACGAGCTGCTCGAGTACAACGACGTCGGGCTGGAGATCGAGCCCACGACGTGGCGCGCACTGCAGCTGATGGTCGGCACAGCCGGAGAGAGTATGCTCGCATGCTGCTGCTGCTGCTGCTGCTGCTGCTGTGGTTTAACCAATTATTAATTTGGCAGCTGAGACGGGCATCGTGAGCTCGCTCGCAAAGCCGCTGGCCATGCGCAACATCTCCATCTTCCAGCTGTCAACGTACGACTCGGACTATGCGCTTGTGGAGGAGCCAAAGCTTGCGGATGCGCTCGCAGCCGTCAAGACGTTTATGAAGGTCAATGTGGTCTTGCCGGAAAGCGACGAGAACGACGTCGATCTCAGCCTGCAGCAGCCCGAGAGTCCCACCCGCGGCGGTGGCGGCGCCCACGGCGGCGAAGATGACGAGTCGCTGGGTGGTGCCGTCGACGAGACCGTTCGCAGCAAGCGCAATGCCCCTTCCTTTTCCCCTGCAGTACTTCACACGAAAACATTACAATTGATGGTTTCTCAACGTGCCCGTTTGCTTTAGCTGCCAAGCATTTCGTCCACCTCCCCGCCGAAAAAGCACAGGCCGTTCTCCCTCACCAGCTACAAAATTTACCTCGCGAGCATTGACAGGGACTATATCGAGGAACTATCTGGCGTCCTGACGCGTCTAATCTTCTACTCCACCAAGTACGGATCATTTTTTTTTTTTTTTTGTCTCGGTAGATCTCATTTCTCTGCTGAGAAAAGGAAGCGATTCTTCTCGTTCTCGCGCAATGGCGACCAAACGTCGATAATCCTGGACGACGACGAGTACACCCTCTTCCCCGAGCACACGCTCAACATCTACCCCGAGGCCAAGGCTGTGCTTCGTGTCGCCGACGGGCCCCTCGGCTTTGAGGAGTGTGGCATCGTCGCCGACTTTGCCAGCGTCCTCGCCGACGAAAGGATATCCATTTTCTACATGTCGACGTTCCTGACCGACTACCTGCTCATCGGTGCCAACGACTCCAAGCATGCTGTAGAGGCCCTCACGCGATCACTGGGCCAGTAGACCGCTTTTCGCTTTCTGTTCTCCCCTGTTATAACCATCGCTTGTTTTACTATAAAAAATGAACAGAGCCTTCGAGTTTGGAGTGAGTGTCCTGCATGACAATCAGATAGTACAAAGAGGGGTTGAAAAATGGAGACTACTTGAGCAGATCATGCGTCGAAGACGAGGCATGAGCAATGTTGCGCAGCCGGTAGCCCTCCATGCGCATGCACTTGGGGCACTGGGCTTGAACGTAGCACTTGCGATGGAAGAACGACTTGCAGTGCTGGCACTGGACGACCTTCTTGAGCTGGAACGGGAAGAGGATCTCGTTGTGGTTGCAGAATTCACAGAAGAAGCCTTTGGCCTTGCACAGATCGCAGTTGACGATGTGTGATATCAACGTATTGGTAGCTTTCATCATGAATTCGACCAGCGAACCGTTTTCCACGTGCACCAGGTCCTTGAGCGAGTAGTGGTGTACCGAGTCGCACAGATGGATCTCGTTGCCAAACGTCTTGGCCATCAGGTTGCTCCTGAATAAAAAAGATACGATTGGCATGCAAAAAAAGGGAAGAAAAAAGAGAAAACGTACTCTTCGGCCAAGCGGCACGTCAACACGTATCCCCGCACGTGTGAAAGCTGTGTCCTCAAAAGCTAGCAATAACAGCTTGGTTAAAACGAAAACAACAATCGACGCATGGGGGTAAGCGTACGTTCATCTCGCCCAAGACCTTGATCCGCTTGTACAGATCGGCATTGAAGACAGACAAGTCGAGGATGGGCTCGGCGTAGATGTTTTCGATAAACTCTTTTGCCCGAACCGACACCTTGTAGGGCCGAAAGTCCCATGCCTAAGCAAAGCCTGATTAGCATCCCGTCACGACAGATGTTGGGCGCACATGAATAATCCGCGCGGGAATGATGGATGCGTCGTTGACGTGGCATGTCTTGCAAAAATACTTGCCCGTGTACTCGCAGTAGCGTCCGCCCCTCAGCACTGCAGAAGAGACCGTTAAATGTTTTGCTAGTTCACCCAATAAATACATACTGCCATCGATGCGTTTGCCGCAGTTGTAGCACTCGGTCTGCTTGTCCGTGGCTTTCCGGCGGTTGAGGTCGTAGTAGAGCTGCATGCGCGGCGCCTGCCTAGTGTTTTCCTGGATTTGCAGCTGATCGTAAGGGTCTGTGTTGTCCTCCTCGTCGTCAGCATCCGGTTCCTCGACGTCATTGTTGTTGATCGATTCGTGTGAGAAGGCACGTAATCTCCCGTGAGTATCCTGGTAAAAACGAAAATAAGGCCCAAACGTAAAAATAAAAAAATAAAAAAAAACCTACGAGGTGATCTCCAGACAATGAGCCCGAGGCCTCGGCGCCGTCCAGCAGGTTTGCGATGAAGGGCGACAGGGCACGCTTGGGCCCTACCGTTGATTTCATTGCTTCGCTCAGTGCCGCCGATACGGATCCCTCGGCCGCGTCCGCGTCCGCCGACGAGTTGACAAAGTTGATAAAATAGCGCCGTGCTAGCGTCTCTGTGGATTCGTAACGTGTTGCCGCTGAAGGCACGACAAGAGACGCAGATGACTGTCCATTCATCGCCGTGGGCGTGACTTTGCTGCCGTTTGCCTTTGCGCCGGCTTCTACAAACAAGGTTAAGTCACAGGAGGTGGCAGGCAAGCAGTCGTACTATTTGATGCGGTCGGCTCGGTCGCTGTTGCTGCTGAAGACTGCTTGGTGAGCAAAAGGGAAATATCATACAGGGCCAGGGTCAGGGGATCCACTGGACGAAATCGACGGCGATTAGCAAGACAAAGCGGATGATTTAGACGTACGGTTTTCGGTGGCAGGGTCCGTCCTTTGCGCGGACGCTGGGACCGGTGGAGGAAACATGGCCAGCATCGAGCCGGACGCACTTCTGAAATGGCTCGGCTTGGTCGGAGACTTGTTGCGCCGTGCGACCGCCTGTATCCTCCTTTCCAGATCGTCATCCGAGCTCTCCGAAAGCGACGACGTCCGTGTTGCTCCACCTAGCGTTTAAGAAAATGAGCAAGAGAGGGGAATAGGGTCACAGGGTCAGAAGGTCAGAGGGAGTAGTTCTAGGCAAAATCCGCATTGTACGCAAGCCATTCTCCATATCTGTATGAGTGGTGCACCTATCATGGGGCCATAGGAGGAGCAAAGGGATAGACAGATAGGCATAGGCATACCACTGGTCGGAGGGGGCGTTATGGCCGCCCCTACGGTCGAGTCCTCGTCCACGACCGACGACACGGGCACAAACCGCAGCCCCTCGTCATTTGGGGGCTGTGAAAACGTCAGCTCGGGTATCTTTGGCAGTGCGTGCTTGAGCTCCTGCGTGGCCACCATGAACGCCTCGGCCGTCCTAAAGTGGTCGCTCTCGGGATCATACACGTCTGCTGCCGCCGCCGCCGCCGCCGCTGCTGCTGCTGCTACGGCTGCGGCCGTGGAACCAGAGCCGCCGCCGCCACTGGGCCCCCCCAACGAACTGCTGCTGTTGCCGCTGGACCCAGCCGCCAGACTGCCCTGCGAGCCGCCGCCGATCCCGCCACTGCTCCCAGCAGCAGCCCCGGCACCGCTCGCACCTGTCCCGCCGGCGGACCCTGCGGCCGAACTGGGCGCGTTGTACGAGACCACGCCATAGGCCTTGTCACCTGCTGCTATTTTCGTGGCGTTGTTTTTTTTTTCCCTCGGGTTCAGTGGTTTGTCCTTGTTTGGGCGTGGGTGGGCGGCAACATACCAGACAGGAGGAGATAGTGCCGCACAAACGCACCCGCGAGCACGTCGGGCGAGGGAGGCCACGGCGCTTGCATGTGAACAAACCCCTGTTTTTTTTTTTTTTTGGAATTGCCGAGCTGGGAGGGCTACTTTGAGAACGATGGCGTCCTCAGCTGCTGCAATCATTCAGGCTGGATCGCCCCCGATGAAGCGAGCCGACAGCAAGACGACGCTGTACGAGGAGGAGGAGAAGGAGGAGGAGGGCGCGGATGCCGTGGCCGCTGCGGTTGGACTGAATGGGACATCGAGCTAGTAAGGAGAGGGGCTACTAAACCACGCTGTATTTTCTGACTTGCGCCGTGAAAGCCCGCCGGATGACAAGGTGGAGCTGCAGGAGATGTGGATCGAGTCGCCGCTGGCGCCCGCGGAGCCATCGCTCAAGCGCAACGGCACTGGGTACAGCATCGACCAAGAGTTTGACCCGAACGATTTGCAACTGCGGTCCAGCGACGAGCACAGCGATGGGACGCTCGACGGAACGAGCGGAGGGACGAGCAGGACGAAGAGGAAGGACGCAGGGGAAGAGAAGCGATCGCCGTGGGCGATGATCCTCGCCGTCATCGTGCACTGGTTCGCGGCGCTGCAGCTCGCATTTGGCTATATCACGGCCGACCTGAGGAAACAAAAGCGCTCGCTCGCGATAGGCCTCACGACCGTCTTCCTCGTCGTGTGCTTTCTCAGTCTCATCCAGAACGCCCTTGCGCGCTCGGCGGTCGTGTTTATCAAGCTGTCTGAGGAGCAAGTGGGCCAATACGACGTCGTATGTTGCACCCGTGGTGCCCCAAAGCCCTGAATTAATAAAAAAATGCACAGGTGTTTACACCGGCCATCACCAACACGTCCACTAGCTACTTTTTAAACTACACCTACATGAACATTTCGCTCACCGGCTCGCCGTCGATCTACGGAGTGGCCCCTCGATGGGTACTCGGATCTTTCGCAAATCGAATGTGTCTAACCTCGACACGTGTGTGTAGCTTGTCCCTGTTCTCATGACCAGCGCCATGCCCGCACCGCCACAGCCAGCAGGGAATGCATCGTCAGCATCTTGGACGGCAACGGCAACGGCAACTCGCACGAGAACGGTGACACCGACGCCGTCGCCGCGGCCGTCCTTTTCATTCTCGCTCGATGCAAGCACATCGTCGGTTACCAACAGCTCTGTCACCATCATGGTCATCGACACCGATCTCGAAAGCGTATGATTTCCTCTTCTTTTCGTCTTTCTTAAAGAAGAAAAACGTGTTTCAACAGTCCATCGGTCTGGGCACGTCGTGGACTCACCGTGCGCTCGGACAAGGCGAAGTCCACGTCACTTCGTCGACCCTGCGTGCCCTGGGCCTTGAGCCCAACGCGGGCAACCGAGTCAATATCATTGTGGATGCCAACGCGCTCCTGCAGGTTTTGAATACTGTTTTTTTTTTTTCTCTTTTCTCAAATGCACCTTTAGCAATTTACCGGAGGCTCAAGCCTCTTGCCCGCGAATCTTCTGACCAACTTTCTGGCTACGGCAAACCTCTCGGCCATCCTGATCCCCATCCCCACCTTTCCCAATGTTCCAGACGTCAATGTCACCATTCCAGGGTTCAGCTATTTGGTACTATCAAAATAAGCCGTCGAGTCTCCTCATACCGCTCCTTTTTTTTTTAGAATATCACGGTAAACTCGACCGTGATCGACCTGGGCTCCTACCTGTCCCAGCTCAACAGCACCGAGGTCTCGCTCGGAACGCTCATCGACTTTGTCAATAACGAGGTCTACAACGGCACTTCAGAGCTCGACGCCCTTGTCCTCATCCTGCAGACAGCCCTTCAGAACAGCGACGTGGTCCTCTTTGACCAGGAGTTCACTGGTACGCTCTTCAGCTGTATGTTTTTACATAAACTGATCCATCGCGTTAGTTATCGATGGAATCGACGATCCAGAGGGCAAGTATCCGCAGGCCCTTGGCAACGTCGCCATTATGGAAAAGCTCTACTTTGAGGACATTATAAAGAACTACCTCAGGTACGCTTTGTAATAAATAGCTGACTTTTAATTTTTCAAACAGGGATATTCTGGAGATCCCTCTGTTTGCATCGATCGTTGGCCCACAGCTGGATAGCACCCTCGAGAGGATCGAACAATCAAATCTCGATGCCTATGCCATGACAGTCATTGGAATGTTTTGCAACCGCGTGGAAATCTACACGCAATCCACGTCGGACCAGCAGCTTTCCCTCATTGTATGTCTTTTTTTACCAAACGAGTTGTAAAAAAGATTTCCTGCACTAGGCCGCAACGGACACTGCCGCTGAAGCACTGGGAATCTACTTCAAGGCTACGTGGAGCTTCCCCGTCGCGGTCGGTGTGCAGGCGACAGCTACGATCAAGATGTTTTTGGACCAGATATTTTTCGCCGTCAATGGTGTCCTCGTCATCCTGTCGGTCCTGCTGATCTACTCGCTCCTGCTGTCGGACGTGGAGGAGAAGACCTTTGAGTACGGCATGCTCCGCACGCTCGGAATGCAGCAAAATGTCCTCATTCTGTTGCTGGTCCTTCAAGTATGACGGTTCAACAATTCGGTTTTCTAATTCGCGTTTCTTTTTCTATTAGTCGGTGTTCTTCTCAGCACCCGGCATCATCTTTGGCTTTCTGTGCTGCTTCATCCTCTACATCTTCATGGACCTCTTTGTGTCCATGTTTGTTGTCATTCCCATGGACCCGACGCTCAACTCTTCTGCGATCACGATTGGCCTAGGTAAAAAAGGAACAGGTTGTCTGTTCAAGACTCTTAATCCGACCAACTAGTGCTTGGAATCCTCCTCCCCGTTGCGGGCATGATCCTGCCTATCCGCCGCGCGCTCACGCAAACCCTGCGCGATGCCCTGGACGTGTACCACAACATTGCCAACAATTCGATCGTGACAATCCGCCGTCTTGAGAACCTAGGCGTGTCGCTGACCGAGACGGTCCTTGCGATCGCACTCGTCGTCATCGGCTTCCTCATCTACTACCTCGCGCCCCTCGCCTTCATTTACAACAATCTCGAGATGTTTTTAAACATCCTCACCGTCATTCTCCTCGGCATGGTCGTTGGCCAGGTCCTGATCGCACAGGTCTTTGACATCTACATTGAGCGCGCCCTCCTGTTTGTCCTCATGTGGGGCCCCGATCGTGTCCTCCGGTCCGTCGTCAAGAAGAGCCTCTTTGCCCATCGCTCCCGCAACCGCAAGGTAAGAAGAAATACAGCAAACAACAAAAGAGTGAAAGTAATCATTCCTTCAGACGGGGATGATGTTTACCCTGTGCATCGGCTTTGTCATCTTTGCGGCGGTCATGTTCCAGCAGCAGGCCGACTCGATCCCCCAGAACCTCGAGTGGGTCGCGGGCGCCGACGTCGTCGTGTCCTCGTCCGATATCAACTATCCCCTGCCACGCGATGAGCTCTCCACCATCCTCGACACGTTCACGGTTGGCGCTATCGCGACGTCGCCTTCCCTGGTCGCCTACCAAGTCGTCCAGGCTTACACGTTCATGTCGTTCCCAATCACGAGTTTCCCGCAGGTCTCCGGCTCTTACGTGGGCGGGCTCGCCTCCATCCGCGCCCGATCTGTCGTCCTCCAGGCTGTGGACGATGACTACCTTCAGGCTGCCTCCACCGACTACTACATTGTCTCGCAGCTCGCGTCGGACGTCTCCTTTCCCGATGTCCCTGGTACCGGCTTTGTGGATGTCGTTGCGCCGCTCAACCAGACGTTTGGCTATATGGCCACGTCTGGCCTTCCTGATCTCTCGGGCTATGGTAGCGACAACAAATCCAATACACACATATAAAAATAAAAATAAAAAACATCCATCTCTTTATAGTTCCACCGCTCGTTGTCATTGCCGACCCTGGATCGTATGCCGTCAACCAAACAATCGACCTTGAAGAGACCACGGCCGAGTTCTACAGCGAGTACATCCCGATCCTCATGAGTCAGTCGATGAGCACAGGCGCCTACTGCGATACGACCACGCCAATGTACCTGCAGCTGAACATCGGCGTGCGCAACTTTACCGGCTCCGACTACTACTTGCTCAAGCCGATCGCAATGCTGAAAAAATTCCCTGGTACTGACTGTTGTGAACGCGCGAAGAGCGCTGCCCTAACTTTTGCGCTTTTGTTTAGGTTTTGCAAGCATCAACCCGATTACGGTCTCGGCCACGAGCGTCATCATCTCCATGTCGATGATGACCAAGATCATCCAGGGCGCGTACGGCGTGCTCCCCGGTGTGCCACCCCAGTACAACATGACCACGCCGCCCTTGTCGTCGCTGTTGATTTCAATCACGCCGGACGCGACGCTCGAGCAGATCGAGGGCGTGGTGAACGCCGTCAACTCGGTCCTCGCGAGCATTCCCAACGTGGGCCTAGTCAACGTGCGTGCCCAGGTCGCCCAGACGGCCCTGGCCTCGTCCATCATCCTCATGTTTTTCGACATTGTCGCCATCATCGGCGTCATCTTTTGCTTTTTTGTGCTCTGGCTCTCGTTCACCGCCAACGTCCGTGAAAACTCGTGGGAGTTTGGTGTACTGCGCGCGATCGGACTTGACGTACAGTTCTTATTTTTTATTTTGCTCCGTTTGGTATATTAAATTGGGCAACTGCAGGCGGCCACCGTCATGCGCCTGTACATCTACGAGGCCATTGCGCTTGTCCTCGCGTGCATCATCCTTGGGTACGACCCCTCTATTTTGAACAATAATGTTAATAATAATTCTTATTCTGCAGAACAATCTTGGGCGTGATCACGGGCTCTCTGCTGACGCTGCAGCTCAACTTGTTCTACCAGAACCCGTTCTCGCTCGTCTTCCCCGTCCCGCTGTATATCCTTGTCGTCGTCCTGTCCCTATTTGTTGCTGTCCTGGGCTCGTACGCCCCTGCCGCCGAGCTCAAAAAGCTCGAGGTTGCTATTGCCCTCAAGGGTGCATAGGCATAAGTTTTTGCTTTTTTTTTAACCCACAGCAGTTTCTTCCTGTACAAAAGTGTAAAAATATCGAGTTCCTAAATAAATATCAAGATGGGGATGCAAAGAGCTCAGTGGACTGCGAAACGATCTCGTGGTCGGTGACGACAAGGACCTGGGCGCTCTGCTGCCTCCTCTTGAGCTCGATCAGGCCGACGACCTCGCCCGTGCCCGCAAACGGCTTTGGCTCGGCCAGCTTTGAGTCGAGGTTGTACCACACGCCCTCGATCTGCCTGATCGCAAACCAGTGCCTCCCCCAGAACGTCGCCTCGTTGACAATGATCCCAAAGACGGTGTCCAGCTTGAGCAGCCTGAGATCACTGCGCGCGTCCAGCCACGTCGTGAACAGCTTGGCCCGCTCGAGTGCAATCGTAATGACGTTGACGTCAAAGTTGCCCAGGCCTCTAGACTGTCGATTCAGCCAGCCTCCCCTCCCCCCATCCCCCCACCCCCGCAATACAGGAACCGTACAGAACCGATCGGTGCGGGTTGAACCATGACGACGTCGACGCCTCGGCGTTGTTGGCCACCAGCTCTTCCGCGATCCTGTCCAGGTCGGGCTTGGTGACCTCTTCCCTTTGTAGCTATAGTACCACGTTAATCCACTGGTACGGTGGGCGGGTGGGCTTACGAGATTGTTGAGGGTGTGTTTGGCGCAAAACAGCAGACGCTGCCGCTCAAAAAACAACGGCGTGGACATTTTCCGAAGTGTTTCACCCACAGTTTCAGTGTTTACGCTGCGTGGTCGCTTGTCTCCCTCCCTCCCTGTCGCACCTCTCAGATGGCGACACAACAGCCGCTGCTGTACGAAGGCTTCATGACCAAGCAGGGTGGCCAGGTCAAGGTATATTGTGGGGTCTCTATTCCTCCCCCTCCTCCTCCTCCTCCTTTTCACGCAACCATTGACCATTGACCGTTTGCTATTTATATACCCTTCCTCACACTTGTCTGTGCAGTCATGGAAGAAGCGGTACTTTGTGCTGCACGCTGCCTCGGGCGACTCACCGGCCCTGCTGTCCTACTACAAGTCTCAAAAGGTAACGAATGCCGCAATGTCCCAACAGCACGCCTGAAAAATATCGGCGCAGGACGTGAGGAAACCCATCGACGACATCAAGCTCACCACGACCACGCGCATCCAGTCGACTGGCCCGACCCAGTTTGAGTTGCACACGGAGCAGCGCACCTACTTTTTGGTGTGCGATGCCCCGGACGAACAGAGGGGCTGGGTCGAGCACATCACAAAGGTCATCGGTGACCACGAAGATGACGGGTCGCTGCAAGAAGCCTTCATGCTCAAAGTATAACCTGACGTCGCGGCTGGTGGGTTCTAACACTGTGCACCACCGCTGTAAAAACAGCACCACGGATACCTATGGAAGCAGACAGGGCTCATGAAGCGGTGGGAAGTACGGTACTGCGTCCTCAATCCGTGGCGCATCGTGCTCTACAAAGACAGCTCTGTAAGATTGATCTGCACGCTTACGTCTTTACGCTACAACTTGCACCCCCCTTTGAAAATAGATGGACAAGCCCGTCTCTGCCATCAACGTCAACACGTGTATAGACATCACCAGCGTAAACTCAAACATGTTTACCCTCAACACACAAGGTTTGTTTTTAATTTTACGTGGTCGACCTAATGCAAGTTTTTCATTTGCCAGTTAAATCACACCAATTCGCATCCGATAACGCGGCCGAGCTCGACAACTGGGTCGCCGTGCTCAACAATGCAATCGACTTTAACCGTCTCCACGGCGGCGGCCTGGCCGTGCCGCTTCCAAACTCTCTCATTATCGATCCCAACGCCACCGAGCCCTTGGACAACCGTACGGTGCGTGGCCAGAGCAGCGTGCCTTTGTACAATGCCCGCAAGGTAACAACGGCGGTCCCACCCTTTTTTTCCCCCCCCTTTTTTAATTATTTTTTGGCAATCATAACCAAATTAATAAAATAGGTACCATTGTCCGCAGCGGCGATCGCAGCAATGGAGCAGGTGAAAAGGGAGGCAGCCATAGCTAGCGACGCATCTGCTGGAGCTGGAGGGCATACCAGCGACGGATCGTCCGATTCAGAGCACACTCTTGCCCCACCGGCAACAAAGCGGCGCAGCAGTAGCGGTGCCAGTGGAGGCAACCGACATGCCTCTGCGCTTGCGCAAATGACCACGGAAGATGATCTGGACAACAGCTACACCGACTCTATCGAGAACGAGGCCGCAGAGCAGGCACCGGCGGCTCTTCCAGCCGCACCAAAGCCAACACGTGCTCCGCCGATGCCGCGTGCGCGCACCAACAGCAAAAGCACCCTGCAGGCCAACCCCTTCGAGGACCCGGATCAGGACACGTCCGATGACGAAGGCGCGCTCGGCGGCTTGACGCAGTCCATGTCGTGCACCTCGTTGAACGAGACTGCTGTCGAAGAAACGACCAACGACCTGGGTCCGCCGCCTCCTCCTGCCGCTCTGCCGCCACTCGGCAAGCTCCCAGAACGGCCCGCCGACCGGCCTGTCTCGATGGCCGTGGACTGGCAACCGCTGATCGAGTCCATGATCAGCAACATCCCCCAGGACCAACAGGCGGCCGCGCGAGAGTCGCTCGTCTCTGGCAAGCCCGCAGACAAGCCCCCGCGGCCGCCGATGCCGGCCCCGTACAAGCGCACACCGTCGCAGGTCGGCATGACCGCTCCTAACCTCAATAACCCGCTTCCTCCCCTGCCCGAATAAGGAAGGGAAAATGCGGGGCCATATACAAAAGCCACTACTTGAACCTTTTTTTAAACATTTGTTGTTTAACCGAACGATATCCTTTCTTTCTTTCACCGTCATGCAGAACCATGATGCAGGACAATTGACAAATTACTTTTACAGCAGCTACTTGGTCTTTTTAGCCTCGACCTTGTCACCTTGTTTGCTGGGCAGCACGCCGTTGTCTGCCATGACACGGCGCACGCGCTTGACCATGTCGTCTGCCGTGTCGTCTGGCTTCCAGACCACGTGGAGCGGGATGGACTTGTCGACGTTTGTCTTCTCGGGCGAGAGGGTGATGACGGGCCCCATCGTGATCGTGACAAGGTTGCGGCGCATGAGGATCGAGAACAGGCGCCGTGGTGTCCACGGCCACGTCGTCCCGGCGGTCCCGTCCTTGCTCTCCTGCTCGCGACAGTGCTCCCACGTGAGCCCAAACAGCCAGTCCGAGTAGATGCGCACGAGCTTGGCCTCCTTGGCGCCCTCGGGCGCGCTGTCGGGGTGTGCCTTGATGGCCGCCCGGGTGAGCTCTGTCAGCGCATGCACGGGCGACGCATACTTGCGCTTCCACGTCTTGATCTCCTCCTCGTCTTGCAGCGGGGCCATCACGTGCGTTGCCAAAAAGGTGGCCTCTGGCGTGACCAGCGCCCCCGCAAGCCCAGAGGCAGTGGCAGCGTCCCCTTGCTCCACCTGCACAACAATCCAGCAGTGGTAGAGCTCGACGCCGTCCTCCTCCAGCTCCTCCTGGGGGTCCTCCGTTTGCGGCCTCGTCAGCAGCGGCCCGCCGGCGTACACGGCCGCGACCTCGAGGGGCAGGTCGCGTGTCAGCACCAGGTCCACCAGCCGTATCAACTCCCACGACACTGTGCGCCGCGCGACGCTCGTGATCTCGGGCAGCCATCGCTTCATCTTGCCCTCGGGCACGTTGATGGCCTTGACGACCCTGAGCTTTTCCTGCCGTCTCTTGCGGTTCCCTATTGTGCGTCCGGTTCAGTATAGAGCGCATAATCCGCCTGCATTTACGGGACGTCTGCCCGCCGGCAAACACATAGGCAAAGGGAAGCAGCAGCGACAGCACCAGCAGCACCGTCACGACCACGCCCCAGTACTCGAACGGTTCGCTGGCGCCCTCGGCCTTGGTGGACATGGACGACGACGACGACGACGACGACGACGACGACGAGGAAGGGTTGAAGTTCATCGCCGCGAAAACAAGAGTGTCGCGCGCAGGGGACCGTATTTTCAGTAATGATGGAGGCAACACAGGGCCATGTGGCTTCGGCCTCGACGACGACGACGACGACGACGAGCCCACAGCTCAAGCGCAGGCAAGTGTGCGCACGTCGGACTGGGACACTAACACACACACACACTCTTGGGCCGCAGCTACAAGGAAAAGGCGCAAATCACGAGCTTCTACACGGGCGGCCAAGCGGTCCAGTCCAAGGACGAGAGCGTGCTGTGCGCGACGCACGGCGACGACGTCAAGATCGTCAGCCTGGAGACGGGGCAGGTGCTGCAGACGCTTGTCGGTGTATGTTTTACTCTACTCTTGTGCTTGTGTTGTGCGTGTGCGCTCAGTCGTGGATCAACAACAGGACACGGAGGCCGTGACCAGCTTTGCGGTCGACAGCACGGCCAAGCGCATCGCCATTGCCTCGCGCAGCCTGCAGGTCCGCATCGTCAAGCTGGCGGACGGCACGGTCGAGCGGTCGTTCAGGGCGCTCAACGTGCCTGTGGTCGTGATGGACATTGACGCGAGCGACACGCTCGTGGCCGTTGGCGGGAGTGACGGGTCCGTGCGCATCTGGGACATGGACAAGGGATACGCGACGCACAACTTCAAGGGGCACAAGACACCGATCACGTGCGTAAAGTTCCACCCGGACCAGAACCACTGGACCCTGTTTTCGGCCAGCGCCGACGGTGACGTCCGGTCGTGGGACATCATGACCAGCAAGTACGTTTTTTTTTTCTTTTCTTCTGTCGAGTACGTAGGCTGACGCGCGCGCGCACACACGCGTTTATGTGCAGGCAAACAGCACAATTCAAAAGCCACGTGAGCGCCGTGCCTAGCATCGCGGTCTCCGCAGACGGCCACCAGATCGCCACGGCAGGTCGTGACCAGGTCGTCAACGTGTGGGACCTGCGCACAAATGAGCTCGTCAAGACAATCACCATCATGGAGGTACGACCGCTGTATTAGAACCTACAGCTTATTTTTCCTGCTTGGAAAAAAAAAAAAGACTATCGAGGCAGTCGAGTTTGTGCCCGCAGACCTCTTTGGCGCTGCCACCGATGAGACACCCAGCAAGAAAAATGCCAAAAAGACGGCGCCACTGGTCCTCACCGCAGGCGAGAAGGGCGTCCTTAGAGTATGGAACACCGAGACTGGCGCGATGGCCTACGAGCAGCGACTCAACATTGGCGGCACCGCGAGCCCGATCGTCCAAGCCTTGTAAACACGAAAAACACTTGTCTAGACACTCATTTCTGTCCTCTGTCGCCGCCTCTAGCTGGAACAAGGGGTGGTCGTCCGTTGGTGTCGTCACGCTCGATCAAATGATCCACTACTTTGAACTGCCCTCGTTTGCCGAGACGCGCAGCTTTGTCGGCTCCAACGATGAGGTGGTCGACCTGCGCTACATCGGCCCGTCCGAGTCTCACCTTGTCGTCGCCACGGCAAGCGACAAGGTAAAAAAAAAAATAAAAAGAAAGAAAGAAAAGGAACGGGACTGACTTGGTGGTGTAGCTCCGTCTGTATGATCTGCAAACGATGGACTGCCGCTTGTTGAAAGGGCACACAGACATTGTCCTGTGCGTTGACGTGTCACTAGGCGGCACGACAGTCGTCTCGGGCTCCAAGGACAATCAAGTGCGAGTCTGGCACGTCGACATTGACTCTCAAAGGTACCTTTTGTACCAAACATGAATTTTTTTTTTAATTGTCTCGCTCGCTCGCTCGCTCAGTGTCACCTGCGTGGGTACTGCGATCGGGCACATGGCATCTGTGGGAGCGGTTGCCCTGCCCAAGCGCGCCGCGTCCAAGTTTTTCCTGAGCGGCAGTGAGGACCGGACGGTGAAGTGCTGGGACCTGTCAACGGTGGAGATGTCGTCCGACGTGGATGAACCACAACGCATCACGACCAAGTACACGACCCTGGCACACGACAAGGACATCAACTCGATCGCCCTCGCGCCAAACGACAAGCTCTTTGCCACAGGATCGCAGGATCGCACAGCAAAGTTATGGAGTACGGCCGATGGGTCGCTCGTTGGCGTCCTCCGTGGACACAAACGCGGTGTTTGGTCGGTTGCCTTCTCTCCTGTGGATCAGGTCGTCGCCACCGCCTCTGGTGACCAGACGATCCGTCTGTGGTCGGTCAAGGACTTTAGCTGCCTCAAGGTACGAACAAGAGAAAACTATTTTTTTTTAATCAAAACTCTTCTTTTTGGTAGACGTTCGAGGGGCACCAAAACTCTGTACTGCGGGTCCAATTTTTGTCGATGGGCATGCAGCTCGTGAGCGTTGGGTCGGACGGGCTGATCAAGCTGTGGACGATCAAGGCGAACGAGTGCCTTGCCACGATTGACGCCCACGAGGACAAGGCGTGGGCACTCGCGGTCAAGCGCGACGAGAGCGAGATCACGACGGGGTCGGCCGACTCGGTCGTTCGTGTGTGGACCGACAATACGCAGCAGGAGATTGACGAGGACATCCAGCAGCAGGCCGAACAGCTCGAGCAAGAGCAGGAGCTGAGCAACATGCTCTACAAAAAGGACTACACGGGCGCGGTTCGGATGTGCCTCAAGCTCGACCAGCCTCGTCGTCTGGCCCACATCCTCACGACCATCACTGAGGACCGGTCCAAGGACCCTGCGGACGAAAAATCGGTGACGGGATCGATCGAAGTCGACAAGGTGATTGAGGGCCTTGGCGCGACCGAGCTCGAGCGCCTCTTTGCCTACTGCCGCGATTGGAATACAAACTCCAAGGTCTATCGCATTGCCCAGATTGTTCTCCACAAGATCCTCAAGTTTTTGACGCCGCAAAGGCTCATTGATCTCCCCAACTCAAAGCAGGTAGCAAGGAGGCACACTATGTTTTTCAACAATGAATAAAATAATTTTTTTTCTAATGCAGCTCTTGCAAGCGCTCATCCCGTACTCTGAGCGCCATCTTGCTCGTCTCGACACGCTCGTCACCCGGTCCTACATTGTCGACTACATCCTGCGATCGATGGACTCGCTCCACCCCGCGACGGCCACAGAGAGCGCAGAGCCGATGCAACTAGACGAAGAGGCGGCACCCGAGCCTGAACCTGCACCGCAACCTGAACCTCAAGCCGATCCTGAACCCGCACCAGTGCCGGCAGCCAAGCGACAGAAGAAGACCAAATAAATAGGTGCAAACTTCCTGTACAGACGTATCACGTACACTGTTAGAAACGAGTGTACGTATTTCGAGAATGACGGCTTTGCCTCCGCCCTCGCCCGTCGCAAGCCCCACGCAGGAGCAGCTGGCCGCGTCGCTCAAAAACTCGTCCACCGACGTGGCTCTGGCCAAGCTGCTGTCGCTGCCCGGGAACGACCGCTGTGCCGAGTGCGACACGCCAGGTAAAAAAACGGAGTACCACGATTTGGAATGCGCCAACCATGTGGATAGAGCCACGCTGGGCGTCGTGGAACCTGGGCGTGTTCATCTGCACGAGGTGTTCGGGCGTGCACCGTAGCCTGGGAACCCACATCTCCAAGGTGCGCTCGGTCAACTTGGACACGTGGACCCCTGAGCAGATCCAGGTTATTGATGAACCTTGTCGGTTGATGATGACTGACCGACCCACGTCCGACCACAAAGAGCATGCGGGACATGGGCAACGTCAAGGCAGCGGCATTCTACATGGCATTCTCTCCGCCAGACTATGTCAAGCCCAACCTGGCCGTGGACGCGTACGTATTTTTTTTTTAATGCGAATGTGATCAGTTCACGACTGGTGTTTTTTGCAGTGCCCTGCAGGTGTTTATCCGATCCAAGTACGAGCGAAAGCTGTTTGTGGACCCGATGCTGAGCAGCGAGGCCCAGACCACAATGGTATTTAGTATTATTTGGTTACTCTTTCAACAAGGGATGGGTTGCAGGCCGAGTACATGGACGTGTACGTGTCGCAGCCAGAGACAGACTGGGATCTGCTCAACAACGGCAGAGACAAGTTTACGTCGTACTTGGTGACGGTGTCGGTATGCCCACCGTTTGCTTCCTGAAAAATGAAAATAAATGAACTTTCTTTTTTTCACAAACCGCGTCAATTTGCAGACAAATATGGAGAGCTTTCAGTCAAAGCACTTTTCCATCCGGAGGAGATACAACGATTTTTACACGCTCTTTAATGAGCTGCAGGTCAACCCGGCCACAAAGGCGATCAAGTTGCCGGAATTCCCGCCAAAGACGTACCTTCGCAGTGAGAGTATGCTGCCCCCCCGTTTTACTTGATTTCTACAACATGTTGTCTTTTAGGCCGCTTCTCTGCCATCACGATCGAGCTCCGACGCAACGGCTTTGAAAAGCTGCTCAACACGATCGCCGCCAGCGCGGTCCTGCGCAACGCACCCTCTCTCAGAAAATTCCTCTTGGAAGCAGGCACGACCGCATCGACTCCCATGACCCCGGGGTCTCCGGCTCCGGCCAGCGCATTCGCTCCCCCCGCCGCCAACGACGACGACGACGACGAGTAAAACATGATAAAGTCACATGTCACATGTCACCTATCACCTATCTTGTCATCTTTCTCGTCATCATTCTTGATTTGTTTACTTTCTGTCACTGTACTTTTTTCACGCACTCGTTTGCGGCGGCAGAGGCCTCGGGAGTGCTGTGGCCGTTCAAGACTGCAAAGTGGCGATGCCGGCGCAAAGAGTTGGAGGACCCTTTGTCCAGCGCCGGCGGGATATAAATAGAACTCGGTGTCTCCGTTTGTCATCTTTGTTTTTCGTGGGGATGGTTTGGGATCACTTTGCATGCCTTTGCCCGCGCCCCCGGTAGCCGTGATCAGTCGGAACGTTGGCCTCGGTCACCGCCACAAAGTATCTGAGACATGTCGAACGACGACAAAGCCAGAATAGCCGATGACACAGTTCAGGGTCCCCGATCGACCCAATCAGAAAAATCGTCGCAAAAACAGACAACGATCTCTGCCACCTCCTTTCTTCTTTTTATTGCTGGCGAAACATTATTTGCTTTTTTCCCGCCCTGTGCGGTTGATTTGCAAGCTGCCACAAACGTGAAAAGCTCGAGGGTCAATCTCCAATCCAGCATAAAAGAGAGAGAGAGAGGGATACAACAATCAACGTCGACGGGCAGTAGTAAATCTGCACCGATTTTCCGGGCCTACGTTTGCTCTGTCTGTTCCACGTTGAACGAGTTCACCGGACACTGGGCCGGGGCCTCTCCACCCCCTGAGTGTCCTCTTTCCAACAGCGTGCGGGACCTGGACCGTGTCATTCTCGTCCGAATGCATGAGAGCAACCAAAAAAGGGGAACACTTTATCTCTCTCTCTCTCTCTCTCCTTTCCCTTTGCTCACACACTTTCCGGCCGCTGCCGCGCCACCCTGCGCGTGCCTCTGCTACGCGTGCGCCTCGGCGCTTCCTTTCTATGTGTGTGCGCGTGTGTGCGCTGTGCGCTTAGTTTGCCACACCCCCAAAGACGCGACATGTCGACTGCGCAGCTCGCTCATTTTCATTTTTCCTCTGGTCACTGGCGCCAAACCTCTTTGCCCCGATTCAGACTCCTCTGTCTCCCTCATTTTTTGACCTATTGGCCCCGCTCCTGCACCATTCTCTTCCTCTCGCCTCCTACTCTCTGCCGGTGTGGGCCACGGCCCCGGTCTCCATACGAGAAAAAATTTTCCTGGGTCGCTGCCTGGTCCCCTTTGGCCTCCTTCCTTTTTTCACCCTCCTCCTATAACTTTCTTCAAAGAGAGTGTGCTTTGCTCGAGATCTCACTTAGGAAACCCGCCCTAAAAACTACTCCAGCGTCTTCCCCAGGTTCCCTTTGGGGTATCCTGGTTGTGCTGGGCCTGCCGAGCGCAGTCTCGCGCCCGCATAATGCCCCGTCAGCGAGTACCCTCTCACTACGCTATTTTCTCTCCCTCCTCGAGTCCAACCTCTTTTCCTCCTCGACGGAGCAAATTCGCGTATTTTCACCTATCCAGTCCTCTTCTCCTAGTCTTTCCCTACACGCCCGTGTGTGTTTTGGGCTAACCGGCTCTCCGCCCCCCCATCCTCATAGGGTCCTTGTAGACGTCCCCTCTGACCTTTCGCGCCAAAAAACAGCATCCCATTTTTGGTCGGCAACCTTTTTTTTTTTGCCCTTTCTTTTGGCCTTTCAAGCACCACCACCCCAAGCAATGGCAGCCAACAACCAGGTTCAACAGGCCAAGGAAAAGTACGTACTAGATCTTGTTTGGCCTGCTCCCTCTCCTCTCTCCCCTGTTCTGCTGACATCCGACATCATCTTGTGCAACCAGTCCTATGCGTCCTCCGAATCCGCCTATCACTTTCTCCCCGTTTCTTTCTCTACCCGTGCTCCTACCACTCCTTGTGTGCCCCGTCCTCTTTTTGTGGCTGGGATTCGCTGCTTTGCCCCACACAACCTCCCTCACCCTATCAGTTTTGTCGTTAATTCCAATTTTTGCGCTTCCTAGGCGTCGCGCTGTGGACGAAGACGAGGCGGACAAGGGCGGCTCTGCGGATATGCCTGCCGGGGACGCGGTCACCCCTCCTTCCAAGCGTCGACTGCTGACCGGCAAGTACGCCGGCGAGGTAAGTCCGACAATTGTGTTTGAAAATGCTTTTCTTATTTCATCTTCAACAGACCCATATGTTTGGCGGCTTTGCCACGCCCGGCCACCACCCCAGCAGCGAACTCGGCAACGAGCTCAGCTCGTCCCCGCAACGGGTCGTCGACAGCAGCAGCCCTGAGCGTGGCGGCGCCGACGCCGCCTCCGAGGTACCATTTCTTTTTTTGGCGCGCAAAAGAAATTCGAATCTTGTTTTAAATCTATGAATCACTCGTAGGTTCCCGAGCAAGCCTCGTCGTCCTCCTCGTCTTCCGCCTCCTCTTCGGCCGGTAGCAGCGCCTACACCCGCGGCCTTACCCACAACAGTAAGGCACCCAAGGACACCAGCAGCAGGTACGATCGCATAAAATTAGCTGCGGCACAAGAAAATTCTTGAGATAAATTTTCATTCCTCCGCCCGTTTTCTCATTTTTTTTCCCCAGTCCACAATCTGTCTTTTTCTTCCTTATTCCCTCGCTCCCTCGATTCGGTCGGCTATTCTAACTTTATCAATCCATGGAAAAAAAAAACAAATAGGCATGATGACCAGCCCGCAAGACAGTTCAGTGTCGAGAAAGTCCGTCGCAGCCAAGAGCGTCTGGTCCGCGGGCTGGAGTCGGCTGGCGATGAGAGGTTTGCCTATGCAAAAAAAGGTCCCCCCCTTCCCCCTTCTCACTTGCACCGAAAAATAAAAGGACGACTTCCCAACTGGACATGGCCGGTTCGGCAATCCAATTCTCGCCCCCACAAGCGGTCGTGGCTCCCACTCCGATCGACCTACGAGCGGAGGAGACCCTGGAAGAGGACAAGGAGTACGAGATCGAGAACATCCATCCCGCTGAGCTTGCTCGTATGTGCTTTTTTTATTGGTGCACAGCAAGATTAATAATATTTTGCTGTACGCTTAGGACGTGCGACTACCGTTCCGATCGACCCTGCCAATCCTATCCTGTACATTCCCATGACGCACCCCGACGGATCCCGCGCCTCCATGGACCGCCTCGAGGCAAACAACTGGCGCTTCATGGTGATGCGCGAGCACGCCTATGTCGCCACCCCAAACTTCCTCGGTCGCCACCCCTCTCTCTCCCCCAAAATCCGATACATCCTCATTGACTGGCTCATTGAGGTACGCCATCTTGTTTCTCTGTGCTTTGCCAATGAAATGCTTGCTTGTCCTGCAGGTTTCCGAAGAGTTTGTCCTGCACCGTGAGACTCTTCACCTTGCGATTTCTTATCTCGATCGCTACCTCTCGGTTGCCGAGTCCACTCCAAAGGAGAAGATGCAGCTCGTCGGCATCTGTGCCCTCTTCCTTGCGGCCAAGATGGAGGTAAATCTAACTTGCTTACATATTTACCAATATTCAATTTTTTTTTTTCCTGCTGCTTTTGCAGGAGATCTCTCCCCCCCAGCTCCACAAATATGCCCGTGTTACTGCGGGCGCCCATACTGCTAACGAGATTCGTTCATTGGAGCTCGTCATGCTTTCGGTAAAATCCAGGTCAAAAGATGTCATGCACCAACGCGACTCTCCCTCTAGCGCCTTGGCTTTCGCATGTCGTCGCTCACTCCCAACGCATGGGTCAACCTGTATATGCACAACCTCACTCGACGCGTAAGCAATGTTTACTATTCTGGTTGCCAACCAAAAACCGATTTGTTCCAAAAACAGCGGCTTGCCATGAGTGACGAGGAAGAGGAACCTCCGCTTCGCCGCTACTTTTTCGGCCCCAAGTTTGACGGCAACCAGTTTTTCCAAGTGATGTCGCTGATTGACATTGCCATGCACCACGTCGAGGCCATCGAGTTTGCCCCCTCGATGCTGGCTGCCGCGGCTGTCGAGCACGTCGTCGGCACTGGCGATCAACTGCGTGTCGTCACCGGCTACAGCCCTTCGCAGATCGTCAACTCCCTGGCCTTCCTGCGCCAGTTTGACGACTACCCCGCGATGAATCGTCCGAATTTCCCGGCCGCGCACCTTCAACACGGTGCGTGGTACAACTTGCAGGCCCACCATAAGCGCCTGCTTGGACATCTGGTAATTATTTATTTTTCCCATGCAAAAATAAACTTAAAACTTGTTTTCACACTTTCAGAATAATGTCTACGGTCAAGACATGGCCGTCTAAAAAAACGCAACTCATGCAAAACTGTACATAATCGTCTGCCTTGATATTTTGTCCTGTCCCGACTTAAAAAAGAATCTCTTCCCAGTGTGCTGCTTTCAGTTTCCTCCAACCTTTTTTTTTTTTACCCTATCCCTCCTGTGACCAGAGTGCACAATTGATCATGTCCTACATTCATTTTGTATTCCCTTGAATAGATGAGTACCAGCTTCTGCAAAATGCCTTTGGCAAAAATGTCCAAAATTCGCAACAGAAATTTATAACAATTGCTTTTTTTTTCTATGCCTTTTTTTTTTACTTTGGGTGGTTGCGTTTGTCTTGGAC
>Ga0302230_10000625_pt1 | contig 27990 bp, 26 predicted proteins | sample II_Palsa_N2_1_FD_193523 | JGI IMG/M metagenome (GOLD analysis project Ga0302230, IMG submission 193523) | Peat permafrost microbial communities from Stordalen Mire near Abisko, Sweden - II_Palsa_N2_1 | ecosystem: Environmental > Terrestrial > Soil > Palsa > Peat permafrost | place: Sweden... | reverse complement strand
GTTCCAGAAACCGACCTGGATCCCGTTGCAGTCGAGACCTGTGCAGGCCGATGCCCACGCATCACGCCACGGCGCGAGCGTGAAATGCAGAGGCAGCGCCAGAATGTTGCCCATGCGGATCTCGCTCATCGGCTTGACCGAGGTGACGAGCATCACGTATAGCGGCAGCAGGAAAAACAGCGCCGCGGTGATCAGGAACGCGTAGACGCCGAAACGCGCAGGCGTGAAATGCGAGCGGCGCTTCGGACGAGGTCTGGGCGCAGGGGCGATTGCGGGTTTGCCAACTGGAGTTACACCGGAAGGGAGCGTATTCATCAAACGTCCTTTCGGAAGGCGGCGCGGCTGCGCACATAGAAGAACGGCGCGAGAATCGCCAGCACGGTGGTCAACAATACGACCGACGCCGCCGAGGCGAGTCCGATATTGGCGCGGCCAAACAGGTAATCCATGATGAACTTGGCCGGCACTTCGCTCGCCGTGCCAGGGCCGCCCTGGGTCATCGCCACCACTGCGTCGTACAGCTTCACCACCATCACGAACAGCAGAACGAATGCGGTGGACATCGACGTCTTGAGCATCGGCACCACGATGCTCGCATAGACCCGCCAGCGTGGAATGCCGTCGATGCGCGCCGCCTTCCAAATCTCGTCGTCAATGCCGCGCAGCCCGGCCAGCAATAACGCCATCACGAGCCCGGAGGCCTGCCAGACCGTGGCAATCACGAGCGTATAGACCACCCAGTCCTGATCGACGATCCAGTCGAAGCGTGCGTGCGCAAAACCGATGCGATGCAAAACCTCCTGTACGCCCAACTGGGGATTGAGAATCCACTGCCAGACGAGACCGGTCGCGACAAACGACATCGCATACGGATACAGAAACACCGTACGCAATGCGCCCTCTGCTACCACCCGCTGGTCGATAAAGATCGCCAGCAGCAAACCGATCACCATGCACGCGATGATGAAAAACACGCCATAGATCACGATGTGCTGCAGCGACACTATCCAGCGATCGTTCTGGAACAGCCGCACGTATTGCGACATCCCGGCGAAGCGATCCGACGGAAACGTGCGCGACAAGGTGAGCGATACCTTAGCCGTCCATAGCATCGTGCCCAGGTAGGCAAAGATGACCGTCACCACCATCGGCAACAGCGCAATCCAGGCGGCGAGCGGCCAACGCCGCCCAAGCGGTCTCGACCGCCTCGCCGGTCGTCGCGATGTCGAGGCTAAGCCGAGTGCGCGCATCGCGGTGCTCAGCTCTTCAACGCGCTGGCAAATGCCTTTTGCGCATCTTCAGCCGACTCGTTCTTGTTCCAGAAGTTGGTAATGACGTCGGTCAACGCACCCTGCACGTCCGGCGAAATCAGCATCTCCGGATTCGGCAACTGGCGCGACTTGTCTTTCATGATCGCAATGCCCTCTTTTGCGCAGATGTCGAGGCTCGAGGTATCCACATCCGGACGAATCGGGATCGAGCCTTTCTTCGCGCTAAAGGCCACCTGCGCCTCCGGCGAGGTCATGACGGTCGCGAGCAGGTTCTGCGCCTTGATCGCGTTGGCGTTGTCGGTCTTCGGGAACACGAAGACGTCGCCCGCCACCATATACGGCGAATGCGGACCGAAACCCGGGAAGCAGCCGAAGTCCTTGCCCGCCACCTGGTTGGCCGCCGAAAACTCGCCCTTTGCCCAGTCGCCCATGATCTGCATGCCGGCCTTGCCCGAAATCACCAACGCCGTCGCATCATTCCAGTTGCGGCCGGGCGAGCCCGGATCCACATAGTTATGCAGACGCTTGAAGGTGGTCAGCACATTCTTGAAGGCCGCCGAATTCACCGCATTCTGGTCGCGGTCGCGATAGACCTTCAGATAAAGGTCCGTGCCGCCGACATCGGCAAACACCGCATCGAAAGTGATCTTCTCCTGCCATGCCTGGCCGCCCAGCGCGAGCGGAATGTAGCCGGCGGCTTTCAGCTTGTCGAGATCGGTGAACAGCTCATCGAAGGTTTGCGGCTCCGCTGCGATACCCGCCTTCTTGAACGCAGGCTTCGAATAGAAGAACCAGTCCTGCATATGAATGTCGACGGGCGCGGCATAGAAGTGCCCGTTGACCTTGATCGACTCGAGAATCGACTGCGGGAAAATGGCGTTCCAGTTTTCCTTGGCGGCTACCGTATCGACATTGTTGAGCATGCCCTGATCGATCAGGTCATGAAACTGCTTGGATGTGTTGAACTGCGCTGCCGTGGGCGGATCGCCGCCGACAATCCGGTTGATTGCCGTGGAGCGCGCCTGATCGGCGCCGGCCACCGCGTTATCGACCCACAGGCCGCCGGCCTTGTTGTACGCATCCGCGAACTGCTTGATCGCGGCGGATTCGCCGCCCGAGGTCCACCAGTGGATCACGTTGGCCTTCAACGGATCGGCATGGGCAACCATGCCATTGAGAGCGAGGGCCAAAGCAATACCGCTCAAGAGTTTCCTTCTGCAGTTCATTCCGTCTCCTAGAGGCTTTGCGCCTTTTTGTTTCAGGTCGACATACAAACCAGTTCAGCTTGTTCCGCTGCGTACCTCAGTTGCGTGCCTCAGTTACGTAACTTCCGTTCCTCCAGAAACTTTGCAATCAGTTCGGCACTGCGTTTGACAGTGCGTTTTTGCGTATCGTAGTCGACATGCACCACGCCGAAGCGCCGTTCATAACCAAAGGCCCATTCGAAGTTGTCCATTAACGACCAGACGAAATAGCCGCGAATATCGACGCCAGCCTTGACCGCGCTGTCCACCGCTGCAAGGTGGCGCTTGAGGAACGCGATCCGTTGCGGATCGTCGACGCGGCCATCGATCACCTGGTCGTCAGAAGCCATGCCGTTCTCGGTGATATAGATCGGCGGCAGGTTCGCGTAGTTCTTGTTAAAACCGATCAGGAGATCGCGCAGCCCATCAGGGTGCACTTCCCAGCCCATCTGCGTGCGCTCGACACCTTCCAGCGGGACCTCGGTAAAGCCGTGTGCGCCGTCGCTCTTCACGTTGGTACGGAAGTAGTAGTTGATACCGAGGAAGTCGAGCGGTGCGGAGATGGTCTTCAGATCACCGTCGAGCACCAGTGGCTCGGTACCCGGCCAAAGTTCGAACAGATCGTCTGGATACGCGCCCTTCAATAGCGGGTCGAGAATCCACGCATTGTGCTGAACCTCGAACAGATGCGCGGCGCGGCGATCGGCAGCGCTTTCCGAATTCGCGGTACCCCTGCCCACGTTGGCGACGATCCCCTTCTGCGATGCCGGGTCATTGGCGCGCAGCACCGGAATCGCCGACCCGTGCGCGAGCAGCAGATGGTGCATGGCCTGGGTGGCAAAGCGTGCATTCGACAGGCCCGGCGCATGATGCCCGTTACCGTAGCCGAGATAGGCCGAGCACCAAGGTTCGTTGAGGGTCATCCACGCATCGACCTGGCCCGCGAGTTCGCGGCTCATCAGGTCTGCGTAGTCGGTGAAGCGGTACGCGGTGTCGCGGTTGAGCCAGCCACCGCGATCTTCCAGATGCTGTGGCAAGTCCCAGTGGTACAGCGTCACAAAGGTCTTGAGACCCTTCTCCTTGAGGCGGCCGAGCAGACGCTTGTAGAAGTCGAGACCCTTCTGGTTCGGCTTGCCGTGTTCGTCCATGACGCGCGGCCATGCGATCGAGAGGCGATAGGCTTCGAAGTTGAGCGACGTCAGAATGTCGAAATCGGCTTCCCAGCGATGATAGTGATCGCAGGCCACCTCGCCTGTGTCGCCGGCCAGCACTTTGCCTGGAATGGCCGAGAAGGTGTCCCAGATCGACGGCAGACGGCCGTCTTCGTGAACGGCCCCCTCGATCTGATACGACGCGGTGGCTGCGCCGAGCAGGAACTGATTGCGCCAGAGCACGGAATCGGCCGATGGCGAGAACGGGTCACCGTTCGGGTCTTGGGACAGGGCGGATGCGTCGTTTGCCACGGATTCTCCTTTGTCGACCAGAGTTGGCGCTTGAGCGCGCTGCTCTGGTCCCATGCAATTCGTTGCGCGGGACCGTTGAAACCGGTTAGGTGGAAGCTGGGTGGAAGCGCTTCCACAAGACCTGCGAACGATAGCAGCGGCCAATTCCATGCAGCAATCAGGGTTTGTCTGGATGGGGGTGTTCTGCAATGATGGGACTAATGACTGGTATGGCGGAATCGGCCTCGCAGAACTCAACGCTTCGTAGAAACTCAGCGCTGAAATCATGATCCCAGCCCTTCCACCGCCACCGCATTTTTCCATCAAACGGGCCGATTTTTGCGCGATGTTTACACCGAGGCGTCTACTCTAGTTACTGTGTTGAACAACCACAGCAACGAATTCGATCTCATGGCACTTCCGCAAACACTCCAGGGCTACGACACCGGAACTCACCGTGCGCAACCCGTCTCACGCCACAACGTCATCCCCTTCCCTTCGCCACGCGTACTATTGCCGGTTACCCTGCTCGGCGACTGCGAGCGCGACGCCCGTGCGCAACTCAAGTCACTGTTGCACTCTCCGCTAGGCGTGTATGTAGTCAGCACCGAGGTTGTGCACGACCATGTTCACCTCGACCTCGATATCTCCCCAGACGACCTCGACTTCACGATGCACGCGTTGATTACTTCGCTACCCTACGCGATGATCGGACCGCTCAAGCGCCGCAACGCCAGCAGGGAGGCGCGTTAATCATGTATTCAGGCATCTGGTTGCCGCTCGTTACGCCGATGCGCAACGGCGAAGTCGATATCGACGCGTTACAGCATCTGGCGGAGTACTACTCGCGCACCGAGATCAGCGGCATGGTGGCGCTGGGCACAACCGGCGAAGCCGCCTTGCTGTCCGAGACCGAACGGGTCACGGTACTGCAGGCCATCACCGACGTGGTCGGCAGCCGCCTGCCGGTACTGGTCGGCGTCGGCGGGTCCGACACACGCGAGGTGATCCGCGAGCTGCGCCGCTACGAACATTGGGACTGCAACGGCTACCTGGTCTCACCCCCTTCCTATATCTGTCCCGATCAGGCCGGCGTGCAATGGCACTTCGAACAGATTGCGCTCGCAACCGACCGCTCGATCGTGCTTTACGACGTGCCGCATCGAAGCGGCGTCGCCATCGCGCCGGATACGGTCGCGCGCCTGACCGAGCTGGACAACGTCGTCGCGATCAAGGAATGCGTAAAAGATCACTTCGACAGGCTGCGCAGCGTGCCCATCAGTCTGTTGTGCGGCACGGACGACGCCTTCCTCGACTGCCTGCGCTCAGGCGGTACAGGTGGGATCCTCGCCAGTGCGCATGTCTGCGCCGATCTGCTGATCGAAGTGCAAGCGCTCGCCGAATCGGACCGCGTTACAGAAGCTCAAACGCTCTTCACGAGCCTGCTGCCGGTCATCAAGCTGCTGTTCACTGCCCCCAACCCATCCGCGATCAAGGCCATGCTGGCGTTCGATCACCCCATGACGGACGAGACGCGGATGCCGATTACGCGAGCTTCCGCGCAACTGGTGGCGAGTCTGAGTACCGCTCGCGAGGCATTGCAGGATTTGCGCGCGGAGTTTGCCGGAGCGGCTCACTAAGGTCATCAGCGTTACTAACCAGCTCAGTGCATAAGGGCCGCGCTTTCAACAAGACGCGGCCCTTATCGTTTCCTGTCACCTCTTAATCAGGCCGCCTCGTACTCCACAAACAGCTGGCAGACGGCATGCTCATCTTCGCAGGCATGAAGTTGTTCACGGAACTGCTGGTCGCAAAACCGCTCGGCCACTTCCGCCAGCAGACGCAGATGCGCGGTATTGGCCCATTTCGGCACGAGCAGCACCACGATATCGCCAACCGGTTTTCCGTCCGGCGCATCGAAGGCAATCGGCGTGACCGGCCTGACGTACAGCACCATCGCCTCGCGCAGGCCCTTGATCTGGCCATGCGGAACCGCCACGCCCTGACCCAGTCCCGTCGAGCCCATAGCTTCTCGCGCGGCAAGGCCAGCGGTCACGGCGTCCGCAGGCAACCCGTAACGTTGCTGGAAAAAGCGGCCGAGCTCGTCGAACAGCGCTTGCCGGTCCGCTACATCCAGACCGAGCAGGACATGCTCCCGCGACATCAGTTGTGCGATCGCGCTGCCGGCAAGCGCATTCTCGTCCTCGCGAGGCACTGCTGCTTCGGAAGCGTTGATGCGTGGCGGAGACTCGGCGTGCATCAAGCCACGCCAGCTCTCGGTGACCGTATCGGGGACTTCGAACAATTGGCCCAATTCCGCGGTGGGCGCCAGATGGGCAACCCGCTGGATCGCTCCATCGACTGCGGTCTTGGGCAGATAGAGAGAAAGCCGCACGCGGCCCGTTCCGGGCAGTGGCGCAACCCGGATGGTCCACGGCTGGTCGCCGCAGTCGCGAGTCAGCGCCTGGCGTAAAGGTGTGGCGTGTTGCGCGTCGAGCGTGACATGCATCATCACGTTGCGACCCGCTGTGGCGTGGGAGCGGGGTTGTACCCGGCTCTTGCCCGTTCCGAGAAGAGCCCTCAGGCTTGTCATTGGATGCGCCATATCGCGTCTCGCTTCATTGCTTGCCCTCAGGCTACACGAATTGGCATTAAGCTCGCGTAAAAATTCCTCGACATGGCCCAACCGCTTTTCCCGTCGCGCTCAGCGCGAGCAAACGCGACCGGAAAAGCGGTCGAAATATCATGCCGCCTGTCTCAGAGGCCGAGAATGCGCCGGGCTTCGAGTTCAGCCAACGCGAGCGCAGCATCGGAGCTACGCATCGGCCGGCCACAGCCACGTCCAATGATCTGTTGCAGCGTCTTTTCGTCACGCGTGGTGGTCACGCGAAGGGCGCCTTTGAACATCTGTCCCGGAGCGGGAAACACGCAGGCCTCTACGGTCATGTTTCCCCTGGATTGTTTGAACGTCATACGATTCCCCATACTGTTGGGCGCAACGCCAGCGGGCGGCACGCCTTGCTGCTTCACCTCAGTGCGCCGCGCCGTTGATGGCGAGACCCGCCGGGCGTGCTTCGAAACGGTACTGAAGATGCGTCGGATAATGCGGATCCACCTCGCGCACCAGCCGGTCGATTTCCCGCCCGAGTTCGCTACAGCCTTCCACCCCGAGCAACTGGGTGGCTTTCGCGATTCCCTCGCCGAACTTCTCGACCATCAGTGCCGCCAGCGCCGGTGTTTCTACGCCTCGTGCGACGTCGCTAAGGCGATGCTCCGCATAGCGTCGGATCTCAACGATCAACGCCTTGATCTCGTCATTTGTCATTTTTTCAGCCTCGACTGTCGGCCGCCGCGTCGAAGTGCGGCCCGTACGACGTCATCGCCCAGTTCAGCGGCAATGACGCTCCCTACACTTAGAACTCCGAATGCTCTAACGAGTCCATACATGATGTATGTATTTCAGCACACGCCGCGTCAAGAAGCCGCAAAACCGGACAAGGTAGCTGCAAAGATTGTGTAATGGCGCGCAGCGTGTGGAGCGCCCTACATAGCGCCACCAGACCGGACATTCCTATCCTCTTGGAGGTTGCTTTCACGTTACCTCTCTGGCCATCAAATATGAAAGACCAATGTAGTGGCAGCGAGGAGATGAAAGGCTTATGTACGCTGTTTCGGCACATCTGAAAGACTTATGTACAAGGCTTCAAACTATCGTTGCTCTGCTGGGCGAATCATGTTGACTTTCGCTTGTTCGCACGCCTAAAATCCGGGCGTCTTTACAAAAGGGGCTAATGCCTTGGACTCGAGTAGTTGTCGATCTTCGAATAGTTTCGCTGCCTGACCGGCAGGACGCCCGCGCTCTCTTCAATTAGCCGCCGTCTTGCCAGCAGGCAGACGGTGCGCGCCGTAGCAATACACCCCGTGCACCTTATAGCGTCATATGAACGCAGTGGTTACGCGCGTCCATATGGCACCGTGTCGCGAGCGCCAACTCGCGGCTGTGTTCGCTCGCGTCTGTTGAACCATAGGCCCGCGCGAGCGTTCAGGACATCCAACCCCAGACTGCGCCGACGATAGCGGCAACACTGACGAGTGCTGCCACGCCTGACACCAGCCAAAGGTAAAGACCACTCGGACGGTGTTGTCCGGAAAGCGAGGTCGCGCTAAGGGCGATAAGCAGCCCGACCACTAGCGGCAACATCAGGGCGTTGACTACCTGAGCGGCGACGTTCAATGAAACGAGATTCGGCGCCAGCCAGACAAGATATGCACTGCCGGCGACGGACACGATGTACACGCCGTAAAACCATGGCGCGCCTGTGGGACGGTCTTCGAGCGAACGCTTGTAGCCCGCGACTTCACCGAGTCCCCAGGCGAGCGACAACGAACAAACGATTGCCGCCACCATCGAGGCACCGAGCACACCCGCGCTAAACAGGAAGCGCCCAGCTTGCAGGCCGACGACCGTAGCAAGCGCGTCGCTGATCTCACCGACGCTCTCGAGCGCATGCGGTTTGCCGTCTCCCGATAGCGTCGCGGCAGCGGCGACCAGCACCGCTGCCGTCAGCAACTGGGTGAGGACAGCGCCCAACGCGGTTTCTGCACGAGCCGCGCCGTAATCTTGTGCCGTGAGTTTTTTATCGGCGACCGCAGCCTGTTGGTAGAACACCATCCACGGATTGAAGGTCGCACCAATCAGCGCAGCGGCCATATAACCAAACTGGCGGTTGCCAAACGGGAGACTTTTTATTTGCGCGAACGCGTTGCGGATATCGGGGTGAGCTTTCCAGGCCACCACAAAGAACGTCAACTCAAAGGCGCCGATCAGGATGGCAGCCTTGTCGACGCGCTTGTGCGAGCCGGTCAGCACCACGGCTATCAACGCGAGCACAGCAAGCGGTAACGTCAGGGAGCGTGACACGCCATACATTTCACCGATGCCCGCTACACCTGTGAACTCCGTGACCAGCGAGCCGAGCACCGCAATCACGAGGCCCGCGGCGGAGATCCATGCCCACACGGGACCGAAGTTCGAGCGGATCAGTTCGCCATGTCCTCGGCCCGCAAAGATGCCGAGCCTCACCGTGAGCTCCTGGACCATATAAAGCAGCGGGATCAGGACAAGCAGCACCACCAGTAACTGCAATCCCCATTGAGCGCCTGCTTGCGCAGCAGTGACGACATTGCCGGCATCGCAATCGGCCAGCATGACGAGCAGGCCCGGCCCCCAGAGGGCAAGCCAACGCAGATTGCGGGAGGTCTTCGGCTTGGGCAGAGATGCACCGGACATGCGTTATGAAGAAAAGCAAAGGTTGAGTTGAACGAGCCTGGCCGCGCTTCACGATGCGGCCTGATTTCCACGCATGGGGACATGCGTGACACCGTACGATAGCAGGAGTGTGGCGAGAGTACCGAGAACGCCCCTGTCGTAGCTGCTCGAGCAGGCGCTGCGCGCACCCACATACAAGATGAACAGAGAACCATGACACTCGATTTTGTTATCCGCCTGCTTGCCGCATTTTCGTGCGGCATCGCCATCGGCCTCGAGCGCCAGATGCGGCAACGCACAGCCGGGCTGCGCACCATTACGCTCGTCGCAAGCGGCGCGTGCCTGTTCGTTACGCTGGGCGTGTTGACCGGAAACGGCAGCGGGGTCACGCAAATCGCCTCGTATGTGGTGTCCGGCGTCGGCTTCCTCGGCGGCGGCGTCATCATGCGCGACAAGGGTTCGATTCAGGGCATCAATACGGCCGCGACACTGTGGTGCGCGGCCGCAGTGGGTGTGCTCTGCGGCACCGGACACTACGGGCCGGCCCTCGCCGGGACCGCTATCGTACTTATTACCAACACCGTGCTGCGCGAAGTGAGCCGCGCCATCAATACCGCGCCGGTGTCGGCGGCAGACCTGGTGCGCGAATATACATTGACCGTAGTGTGCCGCGAGGAGGACGAAATCCATATCCGTGCCGCGCTGTCGAATTCGATGTCGTCGACGCCGCTGTCGTTTCAGAGTCTCACGAGCCGCGACTACGAGAACGATCCGCGACGTACCGAAGTAACCGCGACGCTCAAGCTGCATCCGAAGGATCAACCCAAGCTCGAGCACATCGCCAGCCGGCTGAGCATGGAAAAAGGCGTGTCGAGCGTGAGCTGGCTGGGCCTCGAAGCGGAGCCGACACCGGAGTAAGCATTCAGCCTCGCAAGGCACAGATGCGCTCTATCAGGCCATCCGCACTTTTCCGGCGCTGATGCGCCCTCTATACTCGGGACACAGAACGGCGCCTCTGCCGTACCGGAGTCTCGATGCACAACCCGAAACTTGCCTGCTCCAACGGCGGCATGGTCACCAGTCCGCACGAACTGGCCAGCGCTGCGGGGCTCGATGTACTGCGTGCAGGCGGCAATGCTATCGAGGCGGCGATCGCGATCGGCGCGGCGCTAAGCGTCACCTGCCCACATTTCACCGGCCTCGGCGGCGACGCATTCTGGGTGATCGGCGACCGCAACGGCCTGTTGCGCACCGTGTCGGGCATCGGTCAGGCAGTGGCCGCATTGCCTGCGTTCTCTGGCGCCATCCCTGTGCGCGGCGCCGCAGCCGCGCTAACCACAGCGGCAACCGTCGACACATGGGATCGGGTGTACGCGATCAGCCAGTCTGCATGGCAAGGCCAAACGCCCTGGTCAACGCTGTTCGCAAAGGCGATCGACTACGCCACCAACGGTTTCCCCATCACGCCCTCGCAGCACTTCTGGCAGAGTTTGCGTGCGGGCGAATTGCAGGAACTACCAGGCTTCTCGAACACGTTTGCACCGGACGGCTGGATCCCTGCAATCGGCGATCGCTTTGTTCAGCCCGCGCTGGCACGTAGCCTCGAGCGCATCGCCCGCTTCGGTGCACGTGAGTTTTACGAGGGCGAACTAGCCGAGCGAATCGCACGCGGCTTGCAGGAAGCTGGCTCGCCGCTGACACAAGCCGACCTCGCGAAAACCCGCGCGCGCGACGAACCTCCGCTACGAGTCGCCTATCGCGGCGGCGAACTGGTGAGCATGCGGCCGCCTACGCAGGGCGTTACAACGCTGCAAATCATGGGCATCCTTGAACGCTTCGATCTCGGATCAATCGACGAAGGTAGTGCTGACTATTACCACCTGCTGGTGGAAGCGGTGAAGCGCGCGTTCATCGACCGGGATCGCTTCGTCTGCGATCCGGATTTCCGGGCTGTACCGGTCGACGCGATGCTCGCCGATGACACGCTCGACGCCCACGCCCACTCCATCAGCATGCAAACCGCGCGTCCCTGGCCGCATGTGTTTCGTCCGGGCGACACGGTGTTTATCGGCGTCACGGATCGCAACGGCCGCAGTGTCAGCGTTCTGCAGACGGTCTACTTCGACTGGGGCAGTGGCGTTGTCGCAGGCGACACCGGGATTCTGTGGCACAACCGCGGCGCATCGTTCAGCACCGACTCCACGCATCACAATGCATTGCAACCGGGCAAGCGGCCGTTTCACACGCTTAACCCTGGTATGTATCTAAAGGATGGCAGCCCGCACCTGCTGTTCGGCACGCAAGGAGCAGACGGTCAGCCGCAAACGCTCGCTGCCGTGCTCACGCGCCTGATCGATTACGGCATGGATCCGCTCAGCGCCCTCGCCCGTCCACGCTTTTTACTCGGCAAGACCTTCTCGGATACGCGCGATGCGCTGAAGCTCGAAGAGGATGCGGGCCCCGACGTATTCGCGGCACTGGCTGCGCGCGGTCATGATGTGAGCGCCATCCCGGCTCAAAGTCCGCTTGCGGGTCATCCTGGCGCGATACGGATCGATGCGGACGGCACCGCCTACGGTGCACACGATCCGCGCAGCGATGGCCGCGCCATGGGCGTTGAAGACGAAAACGACGACGAAGACGGTGCGCCCCGAACGTGATCTGACAGCAAGCGCCCCGCGAGTAGTCAAGCCTCGGTCATCCCCAGCAACTGCCCAAGGCTCTTCTCACCCGGCATGCGCGACGTTTCGATGCGCTCTTCCAGTTCGCGCAGATGCGAGGTCATACGGGCGACCGCGCCCGCTGCATCGCGCGCCTCGATGCAATCAACGATCGCCGCATGTTCGTCGTGCTCGCACGGCGCATTACCCGGCGCTTCGTACACCCCAACAATCAGCGAAGTACGCGAAATCAGCTCCGTCAGATAGTTTTGCAGAATCGAATTGCCAGCCAGCGCACCGATGCGCAGATGAAAACAGCTCGTCAGGCGGGCCCACGCCGGTTGGTCGAAGCGGTGCATTGCCTTGTGCTCCTCGGCAAGCTGTTGTCGCAGAGCCTCGATGTCGCGAGCACTGGCCTTCTCCACGGCCAGTTCCACGAGCGTGCGCTCCAGCGCGCGGCGTGCCTCGAAAATCTCGCGGGTTTCCTCGGGCGTCGGCGCTGCGATCACCGCACCCTTGTTAGGCCGCAGGACAACAATACCGTCATACGCAAGCTTTTCGAGCACTCGCCGCACGACCGCGCGCCCTACTCCAAACAACTGGCATAGCTGCGGCTCCGGCAGCTTCGTGCCTGGCGTCAGACGATGGTCGAGCACGCCGTCGAAGATCGACTGATAGATGCGGGCTTCCACCGCCGTATCATCTTCGGAATCATGGTCTCTGATCTTCTGCCCGTTGGCGGCCGCCTTCGATTTCACGGTCATAGTGTTCTCTGATCTGTGCCCGCGCTGCGCTCCACTTCATCCATGTGCGCCACGATGCCCCCTGGCGTGGTCACCCACACGTCACCGCTCGAGCGTGCCGCGGCAATATGCTGAAGCGCCCGGCGCAGATGGCGCAGCCGGTACGGCTGCCCAACCAGATAGGGATGCAGGGCAATCCCCATCACCAGCGCTTGCGGCGCGCTGCCGCGGTTAGCCTGCTCGAGCATTTCGTCGAACTGATCGACGATCATGTCGGCAAACGCACACGCGTCCATCTGCCGGCCCACCAGCATCGGCAAGTCGTTCAGTTCCTGCGGATACGGAATCGACCATAGCGGTGCACCACGCGTCGCCATCCGCACCGGCCGGTCGTCGTGGCACCAGTTCAGCGTGTAGCGATAGCCTGTCTGCGCGAGCAGATCTGGCGTCAGGTGCGATTCGGAGATCCACGGCGAGAGCCAGCCCGAAGGCGCCGTGCCGCTTTGCGCCGCGATCCGTTCGCGGCAATGCACGAGCAGCTCCCGCTCGGCGTCTTCGTCCAGATCGCTCTGGCGGTGCGCGTTGGTGTGTCCATGGCCGATCAGTTCATCGCCACGCGCGACGCAGGCGGCGATCAACTCAGGGCAATGGTCGTAGAGCGCTGTATTGATGAGCGCTCCCGCCGGCATCTCGAGATAATCGAACAGTTCGAGGCAACGCCATGCCCCCACCCGGTTGCCGTATTCGCGCCAGCTGTAATTCAGCACGTCCGGCTGCGGCGAGACCGGACCGAGCGCCGCGCCGAGACCTTCGCCAAAAGCAAAGTGTTCGATATTGAAGCCCAGATACACCGCGAGACCGGTGTCTCCCGTCCAGCGAAACCCGTCGGCATCCGTAATGGGCCGGTAAGGAAAGCGCCCATGCATCGCGATCGGCTCGCGGGCGCGGTCGCGCGCTTCAGGCATGTTCCGTGAGTCTGTCATTTCAAAGAGCCATGAGTGACGGTTAGCGCTCCACATGAACCGGTTTGGCGTTGCCATGCCCCGCAACGGACCGAAGACGCACCGCGATTGCGCAAGAACGGGGCTCCAGATCGTTAGCGATTCGGGCTTTCGATCGTTTGCAATATGTGAGCCAACTTGCAGACGTTAGACAGCGCAACGCGTTGGCGATTGTCGGCGCTGAGTCTACACGCATGGCATATGTCTTGCATTTGAGAGGGTCGCACGCGATCCGCCTGTACCGTTCACGAGGACCTCTTCTTCATGATCCAGTCTGCTTCAACCGTGCTCCACACGGAGGCCGCCGATATCGAGCTGGTGCACGTCTCGAAGCAATACGGCGATTCACTCGCCGTCGACGCGATCGACCTGCGCATACCGGGCGGCCAGTACTGTTGCCTGCTCGGTCCGTCCGGATGCGGCAAAACCTCGACACTTCGGATGATCGCGGGTCATGAGTCGGTCACCGATGGCGATGTGCTGATTGCCGGGCGCAATGTCACCCGCGAGGAGCCCGCGGCGCGCGGCACGGCGATGGTATTTCAGAGCTATGCCCTGTTTCCCCACCTGAGCGCGCTCGACAACGTCGCATTCAGCCTGAAGATGCGTGGCGTCGCAAAAGACGCACGCCACAAGCGTGCCGGCGAACTGCTGGAACTGGTAGCCATGTCCGCCTACGCGGGGCGCAAACCCGCGCAATTGTCCGGCGGCCAGCAACAGCGCGTGGCGCTCGCGCGAGCACTACTGAACCAGCCACGCTGCCTGTTGCTCGACGAACCGCTCTCGGCGCTCGACCCGTTCCTGCGCGTACAGATGCGTGCCGAACTCAAACGCTGGCAGAAAGATCTCGGCATCACCTTCGTGCATGTTACGCATTCCCAGGAAGAGGCGATGGCGCTGGCCGATCTGGTCGTCGTGATGAGTCACGGTCATATCGAACAGAGCGGCACACCGCACGAAGTCTTCAACCGTCCGCGCACCGAGTTCGTGGCACGTTTTCTTGGCGGCCATAACGTATTCAATACCAACGGGCGTCTGTTTACCGTGCGCGCCGATCATCTGCGCGTGGTGCCGCATGGCGTGACGCCTGTTCAGGCGGCCGCAGGCGATGGCGGTCTCGCACGGATCGGTGGCGTCCCCTGCACCGTACGTGAAGCCGAATATCAGGGTACCCATCTGCGCATGACGCTCGTGCCACTCGATGGCTCGCCGGAACTCGTCTCGCTGGTGAGCGACGCCGACTACGATCCCGCGCGGCTCGGCCCAGAAGCACGTGTGGTCGTGTGGTGGAACGAGCAGGACGCCCATCCACTCGCCGCCTAGGCCGTCTCTTTTGGGTTACCCAAACCAGGCTTTACCGTTTTTTTCGTCACACCCCACCAGAACGTCATATGAGCAGAACGTCACCTGAGGAGAATGCAATGAGTGAGCAGAACGAGCGCCCGGCCGCGGCCGAACCCGAGCTGACGGACAAAGGCCAGAAGCGCCGCACGCTCATCAAGGGCGCAGTTGCGGCGGCCGGTATTGCCGGCTTCCCCTATGTGCACGCGCAAGAGAAGATCGTCTTGCGCTATCTGGGCACGGCCGTGAACCAGAGCTCCGACATCGCGAAGAAGTTCAAGGAAGATACCGGCATCGAGATTCAATATATTCCGGTCACGACCGACGACGTCGCCAAGCGCATCATCACGCAACCCAATTCGTTCGACATCGTCGACACCGAGTACTTCTCGCTCAAGAAGCTGATTCCCGCAGGCACGCTTGCGGGCATGGACGCGAAGAAAATCAAGCTGGCCGACAAGATCACGCCGGTGCTCACCAGGGGCGAAGTGAACGGCAAGAAGATCGGCGACCAGGGCACCGCGCCGAAGAAGGTGATGTTCCTGACGGGTCCGCGCTCCACCGAGTTTTCTGCCACGCCAACCGAGTGGATGACCCTGATTCCGACCACCTATAACGCCGACACGCTCGGCATTCGTCCCGACCTGATCAAGCGCCCCATCAATAGCTGGGCCGAGTTGTTGAACCCCGAGTTCAAGGGCAAGGCCGCGTTGCTCAACATTCCCGCAATCGGCATCATGGATTCGGCGATGGCCATCGAAGCGATGGGGCACATCAAGTACGGCGACAAGGGCAATATGACCAAGGCCGAGATCGATCAGACCATGAAGATCCTGATCGAAGCCAAGCGTTCCGGCCAGTTCCGCGCCTTCTGGAAAGACTTCAACGAGAGCGTCAACCTGATGGCCTCCGGCGAAGTGGTGATCCAGTCGATGTGGTCGCCGGCCGTGACGAAGGTGCGCACCATGGGCGTCGCCTGCAAGTTCCAGCCGCTGAAGGAAGGCTATCGCTCGTGGGCCTCGGGCTTCGCCTTTCCGCGCTCGCTGGCAGGCCGCAAGCTCGATGCCGGGTATGAGTTCGTCAACTGGTTCCAGGATGGCTGGGCCGGCGCTTACCTGATGCGTCAGGGCTATTACTCAGGTGTGCTCGAGACCGCGAAGACGCATATGCAACCGTACGAGTGGGACTACTGGATCGAAGGCAAGGCGGCCGCGCAGGACATTCATGCGCCGGACGGGCAGTTGCTGGAGAAGGCCGGCACCGTGCGCGACGGCGGCTCGTACGACGACCGCATGGGCGCGATTGCCTGCTGGAACGCCGTGATGGACGAGAACATCTATATGGTCCAGAAGTGGAACGAGTTCATCGCCGCATAGTTCTTCACATACCTATATGGGACGGGCCGCGGTTGCTACGACATAACGCGGTAGCAACCGCAGTTTTCCCGACGACGGATATCCCGCCATGGCATCGATCGAGCTTTCCACTCACGCGCAGGATCAACCGGTGCGGCACCGGCGCACGCCGGCCTGGTTGCAGGCGACGCCATTGACGTTGACCTTCCTGCTGTTTTTCATCGTGCCGCTCGTCATCACGTTGATCGTCAGCTTCTGGGACTTCAACGAATATCAGATCATCCCCGCCTTCACGCTGAAAAACTACCGGGCGATTTTCGACGGCTGTTCGTCGATGACGGATATGTGCGTCACCTTCAAGACGTACCTGTCCACCATCAAGTTCTGCGTGATCGTCTGGGCAGTGACGCTCATGCTCGGCTTTTCGATTGCTTACTTCCTGGCGTTCCACGTACGCACGACGGCGATGCAAACCATCCTGTTCCTGGTCTGCACGATTCCGTTCTGGACGTCGAACGTGATCCGCATGATCTCGTGGATCCCGCTGCTCGGCCGCAATGGCCTCGTCAACCAGGCGCTGCTCGGCGCGCATCTGATCGATCAGCCACTTGAATGGCTGCTGTATTCGAATTTCTCGGTGGTGCTCGCCTTCGTCCACCTTTTCACGTTCTTCATGATCGTGCCGATCTTCAACGCGATGATGCGCATCGACCGTTCGCTTCTCGAAGCAGCGCGCGATGCCGGCGCGAGCGGCTGGCAGGTGATCCGCGATGTGGTGCTGCCGTTATCCAAAACCGGCATTGTGATTGGCTCGATCTTCGTGATTACCATCGTGATGGGCGACTTCCTGACCGTCGGCGTCATGGGCGGCCAGCAGATCGCCTCGGTCGGCAAGATCATTCAGGTCGAAACCGGGTATCTGCAGTTTCCGGCGGCGGCCGCCAACGCGATCATCCTGCTCGCCGTGGTGTTGATGATCGTGTGGGGTTTGACGCGGGTGGTCGACATCCGCAAGGAGCTTTGACATGCAGGCCATCCGCCGCAAGCATCGCGAGCGCCGCCCGGCCAGTTTCTACTGGCTGGCGCTGCTGTTCGGGCTGTTCGTGCTGTTTCTGTATGGACCCGTCATCACCATCTTCATCCTCTCGTTCCAGGGACCGGAAGGCGGCCTCACGTTCCCGATGCGCGGTGTCTCGCTGCACTGGTTCTCGGTGTTGCGCGACGGCGTGGGCGACATCGACATCTGGGGAGCGTTCATGCGCTCGGTGCGCCTCGCGCTAGCCGTGACGGTGTTGACTGTGCTGTTCTCGGTGGCGGCAGGACTCGCGTTTCGCAAGCGGTTTCGCGGCGATACGGCGGTGTTTTATGTGTCGGTGGCAAGCCTGATCATGCCTTCGATCATCGTGTCGCTCGGCATCGGCCTGACGTTTCGTCTGCTCGATAGCGGCATCAAGTATCTGGCCACTGCTTTGGGCAACCAGGCATTCGTCGACAACTATTCCACTACGATGGGGCTGTTCACCTCGGCACTCGGCGCGCATCTGACGTGGACCTTGCCGTTCGGTCTGCTCGTGATGTTCGCGGTCTTCAACCGCTTCAATCCGGCCTATGAAGAAGCGGGACGCGATCTTGGCGCGACGCCGTGGCAAAACTTCAGGCATATCGTGCTGCCGATTATCGGGCCTTCCGTGATCGGCGTCGCCATGTTTGGCTTCACGCTTTCGTGGGACGAGATCGCCCGGACGTCGCAGGCTATCGGCGATCAGAACACGTTGCCACTGGAATTGCAGGGACTCACTACATCAGTCACGACACCAGTGATCTACGCGCTCGGCACGATGACCACTGTGTTGTCGCTTACGGTAATGGTGAGCTGTCTGCTCGCCGTGCGCTGGCTTACGCGCAGACGGCTGGCTGCAGCGCTGCGATAGCAAACACGGGGCACCGCAACTCACGCGCCCCGTGCGCCGCTAATATCACCCCAGTTTCGCCTGCAATTCAGCCGCGCCACCGCGACGATACAGCACCAGCGTCGCAACAAATCCGCACACGGCGGCAAAGATCAGCCAATAGGCAGGCGCGGCCTTGTCGCCCGTCATCTCGATCAGGAACGTTGAGACGGCCGGGGTGAATCCACCAAAAATTGCGGTCGCCAGACTGAACGCGAGCGAGAAGCCAGCGACTCGCACCTCAACTGGCATCACTTCGGTCAAAGCCGGCACCATCGCACCGTTGTAGGCGCCGAAGAAGAACGAGAAATACAGCAGCACCGTCAACATGCGCAGGAAGCTCGGCGCATGCGCGAGCCATTCCAGTGCCGGATACGCCGTCACGATGGCCAGTGCGGAAATGAACAGCAGTAGTGGACGTCGCCCGATGCGATCCGAGATCGCCCCCCCGATAGGCAGCCAGATAAAGTTCGACACGCCCACCAGCAGCGTAACCACGAGCGCATCCGATGTGCTCAGATGCAGCACCGCGCGACCGAAGGTCGGCGTATAGACAGTGATCAGATAAAACGTGGTCGTGGTCATCGCGACCATCATCATCCCGGCAATGACGGTCTTCCAGTTGGTCAGCATCGAGCGGAACACTTCGGCCGTTGCCGGATGATGACGGCGTGCCTGAAACTCGGCAGTTTCCTGTAGCGAGCGGCGCAGCACATACAGAAACGGCACGATCATGCAACCGATCAGGAACGGCAGGCGCCAGCCCCAGGCGCCGATTTGCGCCGACGTAAGCAGCAGATTCAACGCATAGCCCAACCCCGCCGCCACGACGATCGCCACCTGCTGGCTGGCCGACTGCCATGACGTGTAAAAGCCTTTCTTGCCGGGTGTCGCCATTTCGGCCAGATAGACCGACACGCCGCCCAGCTCCGCTCCCGCGGAAAAGCCCTGCAGCAGACGGCCTAGCAGGACCAATGCCGGCGCCAGCAGACCGATCGTGGCGAAGCCCGGCACAATCGCGATCAGGATCGTACCGCTCGCCATGATCCCGAGTGTGACGATCAGGCCGCGACGGCGCCCCACCTTGTCGATGTATGCACCGAGGACGATTGCCCCTAACGGCCGCATCAGGAAACCGGCCCCGAAGACGGCGAAGGTCTGCATCAGCGAGGCGAACTCGCTGGCGGCCGGGAAGAACGTCTTCGCGATGTAGGTGGCGTAGAAGCCGAACAGGAAGAAGTCGAATTGTTCGAGGAAATTGCCGCTCGTCACGCGCAGGACCGCGCCGAACTTCGAAAGGCGCGGAGCGGTGCCGTCAAGCGCCCCGGTGGGTTGAACGGATTCCATGTCGTCTCCTGAATCGTTAAATGCGTAATTATTCATTATTCTGCTAGCGCAAGTGTACGACGTCAGGTGTCCTGCCGCCAGCCGGGGGCAGCCCCTGGTGCCCTACTGCCTTGTTGGCGGGGCGATCCGGTCGACTGTCGGCCAGACCATCTCCAGTTCCAGCGCAATCGAGCGCGCGAGTCCTTCCATGTCCGGAAACAACGATGCGTTGGTAATGTTCATCCGGTATAGCGCGCGCATGGCGTCATCGCGAACGGCGCGCGGCAGGACGACTTTGCGCAGCAACTCGTCATCGCTTGAGTAATTGTTAAGGATTTCATCGAGCGGCTTTTGCAGCAAACCGGGCAAGACGAAGGTGCCGGCCTGGGCAATCAGCCGCTGGTCCATCTCCGACGGCTCGCCAAACCAGATCACCGGATTCTTGTCGGTCAGGAAGAATTTTTCGAAGTTGCCTTTGCGGCGTGGGTCGATCATGTCGCGCGTGAGCTGCGGCGTGCTCGCCGGAATAGCTCGGTTGGTCCATAAAGCCGGCGTATTCACCGCGAAAATCGCAGCGTCCGAAACGGCCCGCTCCAACGCAAAGAAAGCCGCAACGAAAGGCGACTTCGTGAAATCGAGCATCCGGGTCGGTGCGCCATGATGCTGCATCAGGCCGAGGCAGCGCAGATCGTCCGAGAGCGCGCGCACATCGGAGAGATAGTTGTGGGCCTTGCGGCGAAAGATACGGATGGCGCGCTGCTCCTGAATACGCCACGTCGAGCGGTCGGGCACAAACGCCTCAAGGTAACGTGACAGCGAACTCTGCAACAACCAGTTGGCATCCTGCTGACCACGAAATGCCCAGCCATCGAGCTCAGCAGTCAAACTCATGAACTGCTGCCAACTCGAAACCACCGTCGTCTTCACCTTGCTCCCCCTTGCCTGGTTCCTTCATTCAGTTCGAGTCACTCAGTTGAGTCCCTCGGTTGAGCCACTCCGTTGAGTCACTCGATCCTGCAGGCCGAATCGCGCGCTGCCGTTCGCATTGCGCGTTCGAGTGCGCCCGCGTCGTTGCCGTGAACCCGATACAGCGGCTCGCCTGCCGCTACGGTCCGGCCGATCTTGCACAGCAGATCGATGCCGGCCCCGGCGTCCGCGGGCGCGCCGGCTTCGCGCGCGATCTCCGCGATCAGCCAGCCATCGATCGACGTGACGATGCCCGCATGCGTGGCCATGACATCGTAGACCTGTTGCGCAGGCGATACCGGCGAGGCCTGCCGTCCCTGCGCATCGACGATCCGTTCGAACGCCGCGCGCGCTGCACCGCTCGCCAGCAGCCCTGCGGCAATCCGCCTGCCGTCGGCTACGTCGTCTACATCCGGCGCCCATGCGAGAATATGCGCGGCAAATGTCAGTGCCTTGTCACGCAGGTCGATGGGCGCGTCGGCATGGCTATCCAGCACCAGACCCACGTCGCGGACCTCGAGCGCCGGGCCGATGCCGCGGCCAATCGGCGCCGTGCCGTCGGTCACCAGCGCCTTGACGGTCAATCCCAACCCGTTGCCGACGTATTCGAACAGATCGCCAAGGGAGCGCGCTTCCTCGCTGGTTTTCAGCTTGGCGCGCGGCCCGCAGGGAAGATCGACAATCACGTGCGTCGATCCGGCAGAGCACTTTTTCGACAGGATCGACGCCACCGACCAGCGGTTGGACGCCAACCCAAGCGGTCGCGTAAACGCATTGATCCGCTCGTCGATCAGCGAATGATTCAGACGGCCGTTCCATGCAATGCAAGCCCGCGCTTCATGAACACAGCGCCGCACGTCCTCCGCCGTCAGGTCGACGCGCGCGAGCGTCTCCATCGCATCGGCGGTGCCGGCGGCAGAGGTAATGGCGCGCGAGGACGTCTTCGGCATTGCCAGACCGTAGGCCGCGACGATCGGCACCACGATCAGCGTGATCCGGCTGCCGGGAATGCCTCCCATCGAATGTTTGTCGACGACAATCGGTTCGTTCCACTCCATTCGCGGCATCAGCCTGGTGCGTGCCTTGGCGAGTGCGAGCACCTCCGCATCGCTCAGATGCTCGCACGCATGCAGCAGAAAGCGGTTGACGTCGCTCTCGGCGTAGCGCAGCGCCAGCATGTCGTCGAACAAGGCATCGTACTGGGCCTCATTGAGTGCGTCGCCCGCCAGCTTGGCACCCAGGAATGGGGCACTCGCCGGCGGTGGAAGGATCGCGCGTTCGAGCGCCGCAATGAAACGCTCGATGCCTTGCTGCAACGTGCCGTCATTAAAGACCTGCACGGTGGGCACATCCGCCGTATGCGCTTGAACCTGGCGCCGCACTCTCAGGCTCACCTGCTCAGGTGTTTCGCGACCACGGGCCAGAATTCGCGCGGCCAACACTTCAGGCGGCGCACTCACTTCGATCACCACCATGCCAGGCACGCGCGCCGCCAACTCCGCAATCATGCTGCGCGAGCCGTTCGCAATCACATGGCGGCCTTCGGCCAATACATCGAGCAACTCACGCCGCAGTCCATAGCGCAGACCGTGTGCCGACCAGGTGATCAGGAAAGCACCGGTACGCTCGAGTTCGGCGAACGCCGCTTCATCGAGCGCTTCGTGATTCTCGCCGGGCGACCCCGCAGGTCGGGTGATCACGCGACGGGCAAAGCAGAACCGGTCCGCGAGATGACGCGCGCCCTCGATCAGCGCGTCCTTGCCGGCGCCGCTCGGGCCCACCACGAAGAAGAGAATGCCGGAGGCCATGAGCCGCTTATCCGACCTGTTCGACCCATTCGCTCATCATTCGGCCTCGTCGAGACCAATGTCGACGCACGCCGCCGCCTGATTGATCTTGCTGGTGGAGATGTAATCGACGCCAGTCTTCGCCACGGCGCCGATGGTCGCGAGGCTGATGCCCCCGGACGCTTCCAGCAACACGCGTCCACCGACCAGTTCCACCGCCCGGGTCATGTCGTCGATCGACATGTTGTCGAGCATGACCACATCGACACCTGCATCCAGCGCTTCCTTGACCTGCTCAAGGCGGTCGCATTCAACTTCCAGCTTGGTCAACACCGGCAATTGCCGGCGCGCGCGCTGCACGGCCTTGGAGATGCTGCCGCACACGGCAATGTGGTTGTCCTTGATCATCACGCCGTTATCGAGCCCGAGCCGGTGATTCAGGCCGCCACCGCAGGTAACAGCGTGCTTTTCGAGCATGCGCAGACCCGGTGTGGTCTTGCGTGTATCGATCAGACGCGCTCGCGTGCCCGCCACCGCCGCAACATATTGCTCGGTGAGATTGGCAATGCCCGACAGCCGTTGCACGATATTGAGCGCGGTGCGCTCAGCCGTCAGTACGCTGCGCGCCGTGCCGCTCACATTGAGCATCACCGTGCCCCGCTCCACCTTTTGCCCGTCTTTCACGCGCACCGACACTTCGAGCGTCGGGTCATAGCGTTTGAAGATGCGCGCCGCCACGTCGATGCCGGCCACGATCAGTGTCTCGCGCGCATTCATGAAGAAAGCGCCGGTCTCGTCCGCTTCGATCATCAGTTGCGCGGTGAGGTCGCAATAGCCGATATCTTCGGTTAGCCAAAGATCGATCAGGCGATCCGTCTGGAATACGTCATACATTTTTGTCTTCCTTTCCAGGTGAAATGGAATGAGTTGTTCACAACCCGTGAAGCGCCGTTCATCGGTGCTTCATGCGTCGGTCGGCCATCATCAGGAGGCCGTTGCACGCGAGGGCAAACACGGTAAGAAACAGGGCGACTGCCATAATCGTGCGGATGTCCCCAAGGTTCATCGCGCTGGTCAACATATAACCTAGCCCGCGTTGCGAGGCAAACATCTCGCCGATCAGCACGCCAAGTAAAGTCAACGAAAAGCCGAGCCGCAGGCCGGCAACGACCTCCGGAAAGATCGCCGGCAGCACGACATGCACAATCGTACGGAAAAACGACAGACGCATGGTCTTCGATGCACGCAGATAGACCGGCCGCATCTGGCGGATCGCATTCATCGTGAACATCAGGATCGGGATCAGACCATGCATCACGCCAAAGGCCACTTTCGCCGATAGACCGAGGCCGAATACGAGCAACACCAGGGGATACAACGTCACTTTCGGCAGCGAGTACAGGTTCAGCAGAATCGGCTCCGCGACTCGGCCCGACATGCGGCTGATACCGAACAGTACACCAAGCGCCACACCGCCGATGAGCGCTATCACGAGTGCATAGACAAGCGCTCGTGCCGTCTCTGCGACGTTGCCCCAGAACGCCTCGGTGCCGAGCATCTGGACCAGCGCCTCGAGCGTGCTCAATGGCGAACTCAGCGAATGCTTGCCGATCGCCCAGTGCAGGCATTGCCAGCATACGACGATGACCAGCGCAACCAGCAGCGGATCGAGGAATCTTTTCACGGTGGCGTCTCCCGGTATCCGCAACGCTAGCGTTGCCGGCGCGACTGAAACCGTTGATCGATCCGGTTCAGCACGGCGTTGACCAGCGTCACCAGCACGAGCACGAATAGCATCAGCGAATACATGTCGTCGTTCTGGAAGTTGTTGTACGCGTAGCCGATTGCATAGCCGATGCCCGAACCCGACAGGATGAATTCGGATGCGATCACGCCAATGAATGCATAGGCCACCGCAAGCTTCACCCCGGTGAACAGATACGGCAGCGTGGCAGGCAGCTTGATATGAAGCGCGCAGCGCAATGGCGAGAGACGCATGACCTCAGCGCTTTTATGCAAGACGCGCGGAATACGATCGAGTCCGTTTAGCGTCGCGGTAATCATCGTCACCACTGAAAGCATCACGGCAATGGCGATGATCGGCAGCGAGCCGATGCCGAGCACGACGATAAAGATGGGATAGAAGATGAAGGTGGGTATCGCGTAGTAGCTCGATAGCAGCGGTTCGATCGAGCGGCGCAGCGACGGCAGCGCGTGAATGCCGAGGCCCAGGACAAAACCGAGCAGCACGGAGACGATCGATGCGGCGACGATCTCGATCAGACTCGTCACGATGTCGTGATCGAATTTGCCGCCGCGCAGCAATTCGATGCCATGTGTGAACATCGCGGACGGTGCAATCAGCACGCTCGACGCAATGATACCGCTACGGCACAGCAGCTCGATCAGTACGACGAAGCCAACCACTACGACAATACGGATCAGACTTTCGGCCTTCACTTCGAACTCCCAGATTCGCATGAAAACAATGCGAAGAACCCCGCGCACCTAGTGCACGCCCATCACCTTCAACGATTCGACACGCAGCTTTTCCCACAAGCGGGCATTGATCTCGCCAAAGCGCGGCGTCGAAACGACACGGCTATCGCGCGAACGCTCCCAGCCGGTCTCGACGATATCGATGAAGAGCCCCGGCCGCGCCGACATCACACCGACGCGGTCGGACAGCATCGCCGCTTCGTCGAGTGCGTGAGTGATCAGGAGCACCGTGGCAGACGTTTCGCGCCACAAGCGCAGCAGCTCGTCGCCCATCAGCAGGCGCGTTTGCTGATCGAGCGCGCCGAACGGCTCATCGAGCAGAATCAGGCGAGGCTGCAACACCAGCGTTCGGGCAATGCATACGCGCTGCCGCATGCCGCCCGACAGCTGCGATGGATACGCCTTGGCGAAATCGTTCAGGCCCATGAACCCCATCGCATAGTCGACCCGCCGCTGGATCTCGGCGCCATCCACGCCCGCCATGCGCAGTCCGAACGAAATGTTGTCGCGCAGATTCAGCCACGGAAAAGACGCGTCTTCCTGGAACACGACGCCTACCCCGTCGGGCACGCCCGTTACCGGCTGTCCTTCGAACATTACCGTGCCGGAACTCGGCCTGGAGAGTCCCGCAAGCGCATCGAGCAAGGTGGACTTGCCGCATCCGGACGGCCCGACCACCGAAAAAAACTCGCCCTTGGTCAGCGTGAGATCGATCGGACCGAGCGCGTGGAACAGTTCCTTTGAATCGCTGCGCGTGAAATAGCGGGTCACGCCCGTGAGCTCGACATGCGCCTCGGGCGATGCCGGCGCCTGTTGCGCTGGCGATTCGACAACCTGCAGCGTTGGATGAGCGTTGCGTGCCTTCATAGCGTACTCTTCGCTTTCAGATCGGCGGGCAGAAAGCTCATATCGACAAGCTTCGACCAGTCGACATCGCCGTTCAACTCGCCGACGAGCTTCAGGCCATCCGTCATACGGTCGAGTTCGCCGCGATTGAATTCGCCATCGCTCCACATGCGCGACTTGACCATATTGTCCACCGCTTCGCGTGCGACGTCTGGCGTGAGTTTGAAGCTTGTCTCCAGCAGCTTCGCGGCGCCGGCCGGATCGGCGTACAACGTATCCACACCCGCACGCCGCCCGGCAATGATCGCGCGCAACTCATCCGGATGGGCCTTGGCAAACTCGCGGGTGGTAATGCCGACCGAGGTGGTCATGGGCTGCAGAATGTCGCCTGCCCGGTACACGGTGCGGTAATTGGCTTTGCGCACAATCGAAAGCGGTTCGATCAGCACTGCACCGGAGACGGCCCCCTGCTCAAGCATCGTCAGGCCGTTAACGTAGCCACCCGAGGCGACCCGGGTCACCTTGCCTGCGTCGACGCCCTTTTGCTTGAGCACCATCAGCAACAGCATTTCGGACACGCCTCTGGGAGACGTAATCGCGACCTTCTTGCCGGCGAGATCCGCGACGGTTTGCACATTGGTGTTGGGCATCGCGACCATCGACGCTTCCGCGACACTGCGCGTGCCGACATTCACGATGACGAGGTCCATCCCCTGGCGCTGCGCGGCAAGCGCAGCCGCGACTGCGACTTCGCCGTACGGCGTCTTGCTGGCGAGGATATTGCGCACGGTCGTGCCGCCGCCGCTCGAAGTGAGAATGCCGGTGATGTCGACGCCGGCCTTCTTGAAGAGGCCTTTGTCCATCGCGACAGCATAAGGAAGGCCGTAGAGGCTGCTGCCCCACTGTGTGACGGAGATCTCATCCGCCTGCGTGACGCTGACGGACCCGCAGAACACACCGGCCACCGATAGCAGGAACGACGCGCCGAGCGCTACGCCGATCCGCCTGACGAACCACTTCATATAGAGCACTCCCGATCATGAAATCAGATGCTATAGAAGCTGGGTACCGCCAGATCGCTCGACCTATAAGTGTCAAATGAGCGTACACGCGGTAATTCCAAGCTTAGTTGCAACCTCTATGCCACTGTTAGCGGTGTTTACCCGATCCGGCTTTATGGCCAGAACAAATGCGTCAACCCCTTTAAATTCAATGATCTGCATTTCGCACGATCGTGCTTGAGGCGCTAAAAGCGAACGTCACCGTAGAAACAGGCCGCACCACCAAACAACATGTACACACTATAGATGCGCACCTTTTCAGATTCGGCCCGCGCTTGGTGCACAGCTATGCGCAAGCGCACCCGTGATAGCAAACGTCTGCGTTATTCCAGCTCAGGGCCGCAAAGCTTGCGCAGCAGATACAGCACCGCAACCCGCTCGACAGCGTTGAGATCGCTCATCGTGAGTTCGCTGATGCGCGCAGCGGTCGGCGTGGTCAGCTCGAGCAACTGGCGCCCGCGCTCCGTGAGTTCTACCACGCTCTTGCGGCGATCGTCCTGATTGGCTTGCAACTCCACAAGCCCGCGTGCCTGCAGACGTTCGATGATGCCGCGCACGGTCGCCCCATCGATGGCCGTCGCCTTGCCGAGATCACTCATCGACGAAGGTCCTAGCCGCCGGTTCGCGCTGAGCACCGCGAACTGCACCGCCGTCAGTTGCGGATCGTCGATGGTCTGCGCGAAGATCGCCAGATGGCGCTGGTAGGCCCGGCGCAGCAGATGACCGATCTGCTCGGAGAACTCATACGTGGATATATCGACCTGCGTGGGTGGCGTCGGCTCGGAAGGGGACTTGGGCGGCGCCATGATCGATGGATCTCTTGAAAGTGTTGTCGTGAATCGAAGCGGGGTCGGACAACGCCATTCTACAAAGATTTCGCGTAAGCACGTTGCGGAGCTGTCCGGCAAAAGCGCGCTTACGGCTACGGCATCACGCCCGGCGCCTATGCGACGCTAAAGCCCTGCGCCCCAGCTTTAGCGCTGCCGCACGGAGCGAGTACCGTTGCCCCGTGCGAAGGCCGCGCCCTCGTTCGTTCAAGCGTGTAGTACGAGCTTCTGCACCCGCCAGTTCAACAACTCTGCGACGAACAGCGTGTTCTCCGATGGGCAAGCCATCTGGTGAATCCAGCCAAACTGCTTCAGTTGCTTGCCGGATTCGCCGAGCACGCCTAGCACCTTGCCGTCGAGCGTGAGCTTGTAAATGCGCCCAGGGAAGGCGTCGGAACAGTAC
>Ga0302230_10000617_pt1 | contig 28493 bp, 29 predicted proteins | sample II_Palsa_N2_1_FD_193523 | JGI IMG/M metagenome (GOLD analysis project Ga0302230, IMG submission 193523) | Peat permafrost microbial communities from Stordalen Mire near Abisko, Sweden - II_Palsa_N2_1 | ecosystem: Environmental > Terrestrial > Soil > Palsa > Peat permafrost | place: Sweden... | reverse complement strand
CAAACTAACCTTGCACTCGCTGCACTCGCCCACCGAACGCGACCTCTCGCCCGGTCGCGAAAGTGGCGTGCCGCTTTCCATTTCCGATCCGGAACGAATTCGCCGCTTGGACGCCGTGGACGAAATTAAGCGCACGCTCGAAGTCAGCGAAAAGGTTCCCTGCAAATATTTGATCCAACACATGGGCCAAGGCCGCCAGGCGGCGGATCCGCGCAAACTCGATGCCGCCTTTACCTCGCTCGAAAATCTTTCGATGTTCGCCAAAGCGCGCGGCGTGACCATTGCCCTGGAAAACACGCCCAGCGAATTGGGCTCGCCCTCGGTCCTGCACAAATTTCTCGTCGACACCCATCTCCACGATCTGAAGCTGTGTTTCGACATTGGTCACGCCCACTTGGACGAAGGCGTCGCTCCCGGTTTTGAAGCCATGCGCGATCATCTGGTCTCTTCGCACATTCACGATAATCATGGCGACAAGGATGAGCATTTGCTGCCTTTCGCCGGAACCATCGAATGGGATGCCGCGCTTCGCAGCTTCGTCGACGCGCCCCAAATGATTGCCATGGTGTTCGAAATCAAAGGCCAGGGCGCTACACCGCCATCTCTGGATGAAATCCGTGCGGCCGCGGACCAAGTCGAGAAGAAGCTCGCCACCATGCAAAATGGTTCAAAGCAGCACTAGGGATAAAGTTCGAAGGGACTGCAATCGACAACACTCATGACCGAGACGGCACAAACACCTAATCCAATTACCACCATCGAGCAGGCCGGAGCGCACGCCGGCGGCACCGTCACAATTCGCGGCTGGCTCTATAACATGCGCGAATCCGGCAAACTGCTGTTCCCCATTTTTCGCGACGGCACTGGCATCATGCAGGGAGTGGTATCGCTGAAGGAGCAGCCGGAAGTTTTCGCCGCGCTAAAAGGTCTGCCTCAGGAATCCAGCGTGGTCGTCACCGGCTCAGTCCGCGCCGAACCTCGCGCTCCCGGCGGTTTTGAGCTGGGCGTCAGCGGCCTCGAGATTATCCAGCGGGTGCCCGATTCCGCTCCGTATCCGATCCAATTGAAAGAACATGGCGTCGACTTCCTTCTCGATCGCCGGCACCTGTGGATTCGCACGCCTCGTCAGGCTGCGATTTTGCGGATCCGCGCCGAAGCACAGCGCGCCGCCAGAAACTACATGGACGCCCAGGGTTACACCCAGACCGACGCGCCGATTTTTACTCCCGCCGCGTGCGAAGGCACCACCACTCTCTTCGAAGTGAACTACATCGACGATCAGAAGGCCTACCTGACTCAATCCGGCCAGCTCTACGTCGAGGCTCTCGCCGCTGCCCTCGGCAAGGTTTACACCTTCGGCCCCACCTTTCGCGCGGAGAAATCCAAGACGCGCCGGCACCTGACCGAATTTTGGATGCTTGAGCCCGAAGCCGCCTACGCGCACCTGGAAGACATGATTCAGCTGGCCGAAGGCTTGGTCAGTTCCGTCGTGCAGTCCGTCGCTAAAAATCGCACGCGCGAGCTGGCGCTGATTGAACGGGACGTCAAAGCGCTCGAAAAGATCGTCCCGCCTTTTCCGCGCATCACCTACGACGACGCGATCAAGGTTCTACAAAAAGCCGGCAACCCCGCTAAATGGGGAGACGACCTCGGCGGCGACGAAGAAACCATCATCTCGAAGGAATTCGACCGGCCAGTAGTGATCCACCGCTATCCGACGGCCATGAAGGCGTTTTATATGGCCACCGACCCGGCGCGTCCGGAGCTTTCGCTCAGCTTCGATATGATTGCGCCCGAAGGCTACGGCGAAATCATCGGCGGCGGCGAGCGCTTGGCGGACTACGACACCCTGGTTGAGCGCTTGCGGGCCCACAATCTGCCCGAGGAATCGTTCCAGTGGTATCTGGACCTGCGGCGCTTCGGCAGCGTTCCGCACTCCGGCTTTGGCCTGGGCCTGGAACGCACCGTGGCCTGGATATGCGGAACCGAGCACATTCGCGAAGTCATCCCCTTCCCACGGATGCTCTATCGCGTCTATCCTTGATGTTCCTTCTCGCTGCACAGGGTCAAAAGCTGAAAATTTATGCCTGACAAAATACGCATCATCGGCGTACCGATGGACTTGGGCGCGAGCCGCCGGGGCGTCGACATGGGCCCCTCTGCGCTGCGCGTGGCCGGTTTGCAGGCTCGCCTGAAGCAACTCGGCCGCCACGTGGAAGATATTGGCAACGTTTCCGTGCCACAGCCGGAAGAGCAGCCCTACGGCGAAAAACGCGCGCGCTACCTGGATGAAATCGCCAGCGCCTGCAAGGGCCTGGCCGACGCTGTAAAGAAGTCCTTGGACGAAGATTTCACCCCGCTGGTTCTCGGCGGCGATCATTCCGTCGCGGTCGGAACCACCGCCGGCACCGCCGCCCATTTTCACAAGAAATCAAAGCGCATTGGCGTGATCTGGCTGGACGCGCACGGCGACATGAATACGCCGGACTCTTCGCCCTCAGGCAACGTCCACGGTATGCCGCTCGCGTCGATCATGGGTTACGGGCCGCCCGAACTCACCGATCTCGCCGGCATCAAGCCGATGGTCGAACCACGAAATGTTGCACTGGTGGGAATTCGCGAGCTCGACGCCAAGGAGCGCCGCCTGGTTAAGGAATCTGGCGTGCACATTTTCACCATGCGCGATATTGACGAGCGCGGCATGCGCGAAGTGATGGCCGATGCCCTGCGATTTGCTGGCGACGATACTGCCGGAATTTCGGTCAGCCTCGATATGGATTTTGTGGACCCCGGTGACGCGCCCGGAGTGGGTACGCCGGTGCGCGGCGGAGTTACCTACCGCGAAGCGCATTTGGCTCTTGAAATGATCGCGGACAGCAAACTCCTCGCATCGTTCGAACTGGTCGAAATTAATCCGGTGATTGATGTCCACAACACCACCGCGGCTCTCGGCGTGGAGCTCGTTCTCTCCGGCCTCGGCAAAAAGATTCTCTAGACCAATGACTATAGCGATCAGGCCCACAATCGAGGCGCTTTCGTCATGACTTCTGCGAAACGTCTGCGTGTAGGTATTTTGTTCGGCGGCCGTTCCGGCGAACATGAAGTTTCTCTCGCATCCGCCGCCTCGGTAATTCGCGCCCTCAATCCTGAGAAATATGAAGCCGTGCCTATCGGCATTGCTAAAGATGGGCGTTGGTTGGTCGGTGGCGGCGCGCTGAAATTGCTGGCCGACGTTTTGAAATCAGGCGACCGCGTCGTATTGCCTCCCGACCCGACCGCGGGGTCGCTCGTTCCTCTGGGGAGTGGTTCGGGCCAGTCCAGTGTCTCGGTGGATGTGATCTTCCCGGTTCTGCACGGAACATTTGGCGAAGACGGTACCGTTCAAGGCCTGCTCGATCTGGCCGGGCTGCCCTACGTCGGCGCCGGGGTTTTGGCTTCGGCGGTCGGCATGGATAAAGATGTGCAAAAGCGGCTTTTCGAGCAGGCGGGCCTGCCGATCGTGCCGTTCGTCGCCGTGCGCCGCGCCGAATGGGAAGAGGATTGCGAACTCGTGTCGCGCACCCTTCGCAAGAAGTTCAAATTTCCTTTCTTCGTTAAGCCCGCAACGCTCGGCTCGTCGGTCGGCATGTCGCGGGTCAAAACTGCCAAGGAAATCGGTCCGGCCATGGATCTGGCGGCGGAGTTCGCTTTGAAGATCATCGTTGAACGAGCGGTATCGGCCCGCGAGATCGAGGTGTCCGTTCTCGGCAACGACGACGTCGAAGCGTCAATCCCTGGCGAAATCATTCCGCATCGCGAATTCTACGACTACGCCGCGAAATATCTGGAGCAAGGTACCCGGCTCGAAATTCCGGCCAAGCTTTCCAAGAAACAGGTGACCACTTTTCAGGAATACGCCGTCCGCGCCTTCCGCGCCATCGAGGGTACCGGCATGTCGCGCTGCGACTTTTTCCTCGAACGCCGCACCAACAAAATCTTTATCAACGAGCTGAACACCATCCCCGGTTTCACCTCCATTAGCATGTATCCGAAACTCTGGGAAGCGTCCGGCCTGCCTTACACCAAACTGATCGACCGCTTGATCGAACTTGCCCTCGAACTTCACGCCGAAAAGGCGCGGACGAAGTATTCGATTGAACTGCCGAGTGGCTCCTCCGGTGCCCTGGATGCCTAGAGCCATCACCTGAAACAAACTTTTCTTGGCTGCGTAATACAAGGTGAGAGCTACAGCCTTGACGATTCGCGCGGCGGCACTTAAACTAACTGTTTAGTTAAACTTAATGACTCGCCACAAACTCAACCCCGAACAATCCGGAACCGCCCAGCGAATACTCGCGGCGGCAGAGCACCAATTCGCGGCTCAGGGCATGGCCGGTGCGCGCACCGACGAAATTGCCTCCGCGGCGCACGCCAACAAGGCCATGCTCTACTACTATTTCGGCGATAAGCGCCGCCTGCATCGTGCGGTCCTGGAGAACCTTTTTCGCCAGCTCCGTGCCGGAGTCTACGCCCCGGCGGCCCGCTCGACTCAGTCGCCCCACAAACGCCTATTGGAATTCATCAGCAGCTATTTTGATTTTCTGGCGTCACATCCAAATTACCCGCGCTTGGTGCAGCGCGAAGCGATGGAAGCGACCAAAGATTTCGAGTGGATCGTACAAGAACATCTTAGGCCGTCACACAATTCCCTGGTTCGAACTCTGGAAGAAGGTATTCGCCAGGGCGAATTCCGGAGTGTGGACACCCACCAGACTGCTTTCACGATCATGGGCATGACTACTTCTTACTTCGCAGCCGCTCCGATTCTCAGCCACGTGGCCGGGCATGACCTGATGGCGCCCAAGGCTTTGATCTCCCGGAAACGTTCACTGCTCGATTTTATAAATCACGGACTATTGCGCTCCAAAGCGAGATCTCGATGACCGGAAAAAAGTTTATGGGCCTGCTGCTGGTGATCTTCACCATCGCGGCGATCGGATATTTTCTGACCATGCCGCGCGGCAACGATATTCCGCTGACGGGCGTAATCGATGGCAACGAATACATCGTGAGCCCGCAGATGACGGGACGCATCGTGAATTTGACCGTCGATGAAGGCTCGGTGGTAAAGAAAGGCGATTTGATCGCCGAACTGGACGACCGGGAGCTTGAAGCGAGTTTGGCCGCGGCCAAGGCCAATGTCGCGAGCCTTGACGCGCAGGTCACTGAAGCGAATCACAATTATTCCTGGACCAGCAATCAGACCGACGCGTCGGTCAGCGAAGCGCAAGCCCGCGTCACTTCGGCCAAAGCGCAGCTCGAACCGGCCCACGCACAATTGTGGCGGGATGAAAACGACCTGAAGCGTATGCAGCAGCTTTTCGATAAGGGCGAAGTCTCGGCGCAAGAGCGGGATCACGCCGAAGCCGCGGTGCGAATTTCCAGAGCGAACGTCTCGGCGCTGGAGCAAGCCGTCAATGCTTACGCCGCGACGGTCGATGTGGCGCAAGCGAATCGCCAGCAGGTGCCAGCGCGCAAGAGCGCCGTCTCGACCATGATGGCCCAGATGGAACAGGCTCGCGCGTCCGAAGCGCAGATGACCACGCAACTGGGCTACACCAAAATCTATGCGCCAATCGACGGGATTGTTTCGGTGCGCGTCGCGAAACAAGGAGAGGTGGTTTCGATTGGCTCGCCTATCATAGTCGTCGTCGATATCAATCACCTGTGGGTACGCGCCAGCGTCGAGGAGTCTTACGCCGATGCCATCAAGTTCGGCCAAAAGCTGACGGTGGAGCTGCCTTCGGGAAACAAAATTGAGGGGTCGGTATTTTTCAAGGGCGTGGAAAATGAATTTGCCACCCAGCGCGACGTAAGTCGGACGAAACGCGACATCAAAACATTTGCCATCAAGGTGGCGGTTCCTAATCCGGAAGGCCGTCTGTTTACTGGAATGACAGCGATTGTCCTGCTGCCGCGGCCGGCGAGACCGAGCTGGTTTTCGAGGGCGGGCGTGTAATGGCGGCCGGCCCCGCAAACGCGATCGAAGTCGAGCATCTCACCAAAAAGTTCGGCGAGCTCGTGGCCGTGAATGACATTAATTTCAACGTGGCTCACCGCGAGATTTTTGGGCTGCTCGGGCCCAACGGCGCGGGCAAAACCACCCTGATCCGCATGATGACGACGCTTACGCCGCCGACTTCCGGCACAGCGCGAATCGCCGGACACGATATTCGGATCGACGCCGACGGGGTCCGTTTCGCGATGGGCGTAATCCCCCAGGCGCTTACCTCAGACCCCGAACTGACCGCGACCGAAAATATTCTGATCCACGCCAAGCTGTACGGCGTGCCGCGCGCGCACCGCGACCAGCTGATCCATGATCTGCTTGTGTCGGTCGACCTGTTGAAATTCAAAGACGCCTTGGTGCGGACATTTTCCGGCGGCATGCGCCGACGGCTCGAAATCGCGCGGGGCTTAGTCCATTCGCCCAAAATTCTATTTCTCGATGAGCCAACCACTGGCCTCGACCCTGTTTCACGAACCAACGTGTGGCAATTGATTCGGCGGCTCTGCGACAGCTCCGATATGACCATCCTAGTGACAACGCACTACATGGATGAGGCCGACAAACTGTGCGACCGCATCGCAATTGTGGACCATGGCAAGCTGGCCGCGCTGGATACGCCGACCAAATTAAAAGACAGTGTTCCGGGCAATGACACCGTCGAGGCTGAATTTGGCAGTGTGCCACCCGACTGGAATTCGCAGCTGCAGAAATTAGCGCACGCGACGGATGTCAGCCAACGCGATGGCGCGATCCATATTGTTTCGAACGATGGGCCAGCGACGGTAGCGGCGCTGATGGATTTGGCTCGCGCGAAAAATATTCAGGTTAAGAAAGTTAGCGTGCAAAGCACGACCTTGGACGATGTGTTCCTGCACTACACCGGAAACGATCTGCGCGATACGGCAAAACAAGGAGTGGGGCTCGATGTTAGCCATCTCTACCGTTAGAGATTTTGCGTTGACTCGTCCCGGAGTGGGCGTTCGATGAACTTCGGGCGAATTTGGGCGCTCATTGAACGCGACCTTCGCAAATTCTTCCGCAGCCCGGCGCTGATGATGACCTCAATGGTTTTTCCGCTGCTGCAATTGGTGGTGCTGGGCTATGCGTTTGGCGGGAAGGTGGTGGGCGTACGCGTCGCCGTGGTCGATCTGGACCACTCGACCGAATCCCTCAAAGTTCGCGAGATGTTTGACGGAATTGCCACTGGCCCGAAGACTTTCAAAATCGTGCAGTACGATTCCCTTTCCGACGCGACTCACGCTCTGCAAACCGGGCAGGTTCGCGGGCTGATTGTCATCCCGCACGATTTTTCCCGGCGCTTTTATCAGCGCGATCGACCCAAGATCGCATTCACCGAAGACAACACCGACCAGTTCATTTCGAGCGCCATTTTTGAACGCGTGCAACAAATGGTGCAGGACCTCAATACCCCGGATGTTGCGCCACGGCTGCCCGGTAGCATCGGACTCGACACGGTCGAAATTTATCCCTACGTTCCCTACATTCAGTATCTGCTGGCCGGATCCATCGCGCTTTCCGTATTCGTGGTGGCCATGATTGGCGGCGGCATCACCTTCATTGATGACAAGTCGCGCGGGCTGCACGAAGGCTATCTGGTCACGCCCATCAAAAAATCCGAACTGGTGTTCGGCCTGATCGGCGCCGGCACGATCAAAGGGCTGATGGCCGGCATGGTGCTGACGATCATCGGCGGAATGATCGCCGGATTGCCAAATCTTTGGGAACCCGCGAGGCTATTTTATCTGGCAATGGTGGTCGCGACGGCGGCGCTGGCCATGATGAGCTTCATGTTCTTTCTGATGGTGCGCGTCGATGATCCCCTGGTCCCGCGCGCGATCTTTGGAGTCCTGAACACGTTGCTCTTTTTCCCGTCGGGCGCGGTTTACCCCATCGAAGCGTTCCCCTGGTGGCTGAAATGGATCTCGGTTATCGACCCGTTCACTTACACGGTCCACGCCCTGCGGAATCTGACGCTCAAGAGCACTGGCATTGAAGGAATTTACAAAGACGTGTTAGTTTTACTATGCATCGCCGGAATCATGATTACGGGGTGCATCATGCTGTTCAAACGGCAGCTGTAGTTTCGGCAGAATTGCGAGGAGATGGCGTGGCACTTTTCGATACCGCAGCGGAACACCCACCCGACCGAATACGCCGTTACGTCGTCACCACGCTGGTATTTATCGCGCTGTTGGTCACGGCGAGTTGGTACTTGATGCGATTTCACACCGAAAAGCGGACCGCCCGGCATTTTATGGATACGGTGGTGGCGGGAAATATGGAAGAGGCATACCGCCTCTGGAAACCTTCGCCGTCATATTCCTACAAGGATTTTCTGGATGATTGGGGGCCCCAGGGTTATTACGGCCCGGTTCGTAGCTACCGCATTGAAGATACGCAGCATGTGAAAAACGGCTCGGGGTTGGTGGTGGTAATGGACGTAAGCCCGTTCAGCCCGTATCCCGAGCGTGATGATGCAGTGAAGCAAAACAAAACCCAAGAAGCGCGCTTGTGGGTCGAATTTTCCGATCAGTCGCTGAGCTTCCCGCCTTAGGGTTCCTATGGATTAAAATGGTTCGCTTTCTCTTAGATTGCAGACTCGCCGCGACCAGCAGGAGAAATCAGTAGTGCCCTCAGCAGACTCGACTCCATCCCCGTCGCTGTTCCAGCGCTTCTTCGCTTTTATCGGATATTTAATTTTCAGCATTATTTTGGCTGCGGCCGTTTTGGAGTTGGGCGCATTTGGAATTTGGACGCTTTCGCACGGCGCGCGCCCGAATCGCCAGGAAAAATTGGGCAGCGCCAGCCCGGCCTACGCTGATTTTCCGTGGGCTGCAGAATTTTGGAAAGAGGAAGCGCAGCGGAGAAAGCTCCACAACGGCGGATACGTGCCGTTTCGAATTTGGGGTACACCGGAATTCCACGGGAAATACGTCAATAACGATAAATATCAGTTTGGAGTTGTGCGTCGGAACATTGACAACCTGAGTGCGGACTGCAAGAACCAACCGATCACGGATATCTGGATGTTCGGCGGCTCGACGCTATATGGTTCCGGAGTTCCCGACTGGGCGACAATTTCTTCCCTGCTGGCCACCGAACTGAATAAAACTCCGAAGCGCTGCGTCGCGATTACCAATTTCGGTACGGAGGCCTACAACTCAAATCAAGAACTCTTGCTGCTTCTTGAGCAATTGAAAGCGGGTCGACGCCCCGATGTGGTGATCCTTTACGATGGCGTGAACGACTCTTACACCGGAGTCTATCAGCCGGGAATCGCAACGGCTCATATGCAATACACGCAGATCAGCGCCCGCGTCGAAAGCAAACTGGTGGGAAAGCTGGAATTTTTGCGGCATTCATACGCGTTGCAGCTGGCTCGCCGCCTGGCGCTTTCCAAGCAGAAACAAGATCCGGAGGCAATGGAAGCCGAAACGAAATTGAAAGCGATGCAGACGCTGGACAATTATGAGGCGAATTTGCGCATGGTACGGGCACTCGCTGGAATCTATCACTTTCAGGTTTACGCTTTCTGGCAGCCGTCGCTGGCGTACGGGAGCAAACCAATCGTTCCGTACGAAGCTGAGTTAATTCGCGTGGATGCCAATAGCCCGGATGGCAGCGCCCTGAAACCGACGCGTTTTGCTTATCAGGAAGCGGAGCGGCGCGCCGCGGCGAATAGCGATTTTGTTTTTTTGGGGAATATTTTGGATTCGGAACAAGAGCCGCTTTATCTCGACGAATGGCACCTGGGCCCTAAAGGAAACGAGTTGATCGCCCACGCGATCGCCAATAAATTGCCGGCAATTTTTGCCAGCAGCACATCGGCGCAATAAGCCGTCAGCCGTTTTGCGCCTAGCTTCCACCGCTTGATTCTTTTTGAGGCGGCTGTTCCGACGATCCTTCGAGCAATTCCGCACAAGCCGCACGCACTTCATCCACTGATATAGCAGCGACGGGGCGCGAGCCATGAATCAAAATGGCTTTGTCGCCGCGCGGATGTTCGAACTGCGCACCGGTGGTGACGACGCGACTCTCCGCGTGTAACGGCCCCCATTGCACCGGATCGGTAAGGCTAAAAATTACGACCGTGGGGCGCTGTAGGGCGGAAGCGATATGCGCCGGGCCAGAGTCGTTGCCCAAGAACAGACGCGCCGACGAGACCAAAGCAATCAGTTCACGAACGTCGAGGTTGTCAGCAATGATGGCGCGGCCTTGCATCGCAGCACGAATTTCCTGCGCAAACGTCGCCTCTTGCGCGCTGTAGTTCACGACAGTTGCGATTCCATATTTGGCGCGCAGCCAGCCTGCGAGTTCGGCGAACTTCGCAACCGGCCAGCGCATTTCGGCAAGTCGCGCGCCCGGCTGTAAAACCGCATAGGCCTGGGCGCTTCCAATTCCATTGGCCGCGAGTTTCCTCGCCACCGAATCGCGAGCGTCGGCCTGCGCAAACACTTCAGTTGGCGGAATGGGACCTCGTGGCAAGCCGGTCCAATAAAATTGAGACATCCGATGTTCCACGGTATGAACGCTGGAGCGCCCGTAGAATTCCCGGGCCTCCGGAACCTGCACGTTGTAAAGAAACGAATATTGATGATCCTTCCATCCGACGCGGGCCGGTGAGCCGGATGCTCCGGTGAGCAGTGCGCTGCGTGGACCGCCATGCTGATTGAATACCGCGGAGAATCGGCGACGGCGAATTTGCGATGCCGTGGTGCTCAAAACCGCGGAAGAAATAATCTCGTCGACAGATGGATTGCCTTCAAAGACTGCGGCAAAACGAGGCTCAACGAGCACGGAAATTCGCAGATCCGGACGCCAAGTTTTCAGCGCAGCGACGGCCGGCGTTTCCAAGACCAAGTCACCCAGCGAGCGCAGCCGAACAATCAGAATCCGCGAATCTGCGGGCAGGGTGGGGAGCAAAGATGATGGATCGCTTTCATATGCAACCTGGTGCGCGATTGGTGACTGGCTGGGTTTCACTGCAGAACGCGGCAAATTATTCGGCGTCGATGCGTGCTTCGTCGATCAGCATCACTGGAATATCTTCGCGAATAGGATAAACGCGGCGGCACGACGAGCATTTCAACCCATTTTTATCGCTGGTCAACTTCACCGGAGTTTTGTCCAGCGGGCAAACCAAAATATCCAGAAGTTCTTGAGAAACAGGCATCAAATTCCTCCCAGCGGACTGTAGCAGAGCGAGTCGTCAATCGGCAACTTGTGGTGTCGCGATAGCTGCCGAATTCTTCACCGGTGAAGGCACGGACTGGAGTGGGCTCTCGATTTTCAGGCTCAGCCTGCACTTCCATTCTGAGCCCTGCGAAAGTTCTACCGGCCATACGGCGATAATTTGCGAGCCCTGATAAATTCGCTCGAAACCGTCTTCCGATTCCGAGACGGTCTCGATGGGCGTGATCCAAAACTCCTGGGCTGCGGCAGCGGCCAGCGTCACGCGGATTCCCTGCCATTCATCGACAACCCGCAGGTCCGAGGCCGCAACATGCGCGCCCCACCGCAAGGGATAGCGGGTCCCGGCCATTTCGAAATACCGGTCCGGAGCCGAGGGGGCGAGAAAATTCAGTACCGACTCCAGCCCGACGTAAACGGATGCGGTGCCCAGAGCCGTGCGGCGCAACGTCAGATCGCAGGTGACATTGAATCCGCGATCGGTGCGCTCGAAGGTGAACGTCTTCTCCGCAGGCCAGTCCACACTTTTTTCAGACACGAAAGTCGCCTGTCCTGGTGATATTTGCGAAGTTCGATAGCTACCGCTCGCGAGCGTGGCATCTTCGTCCAACTTCACGTTGCCCGCATCTTCATAGGTTTTGTTGCGCCCGAAAAGCAGGAGCCGGAAACAGTTACGGGGCCAGCGGTCATATTGCAGCCAGCGCTCCAGGCCGTCCTCTTTGGTGCGGGTTTGCTCATGAATCGAAGTAGCGCCCTGCGATTTGTTGGCGTGAAGATTCTTGATGTTGGCGTGATAAGACTCGCGGCGGCGGGCCAGAGAATTGATGACCGCGGTATTCGATTGCCGGCAATCGATCGCGCAGATGGTCGCGCCGTCGGCGGGATTCAGCAAGACTGCGTAGCGATCGGAAGTGAAGTAAATTTCATCGTGGCCATCGCCGTTAAAATCAATCGCAGTCGAATCTTCATACTGGCGCGTACGATGGGTCAGGCCGTCGGCGATTGTCTCGGCTTCAACCAACGAACGCCAGAGCGCAGTGCGCAGATGGGGAGAATACAACCCGCCAAAGACTCCGTGCCAATACGGGTCATTGCACTGAGCGCGCAGCACCAGAGTCTTGGCCCGTTCGCGAGCCTCCAGGAACGACAGTTCGCGGCGACGGCTGGCGTCTAGCGCGCGGACTTTGTTCGACACGTGCAACATCTTCTTGTGCAATAAGTTCGATTCCAAATATTTCGAAAAGAAATTCCTCCAGATACCGCCGCGCAGGAAGGGCAAAGCGTCGCCGCGCGACGCGAACTCGGCGATCAGGGAGTGATAACGGTTTCGGGCGGGCGTCGGAAGCGACCATTCCATCATTTCGGTGTACGACGCAGTAGGCAGGTCCGCGCGGCCCAACGGCGCATGGGACGCTACGGCCTCGCCCGGCGTGACCATTTCGAGCCAGTCGGAATTTTTCTCCAAGGCCGAGAAGAAATTCTCGAGCCACTGATCCTGGTAGCACAACTTATAGGTGCCCGGCCACACGCCGAATTTTTCGAGATCGTCGCCCATTGCTGCGTAACCATTGGGATGGGTCGCGGCGGCCGCCCGTAAAAAATCGACGGTCTCCGCGGGCGAGCGAAACGGAATCAGATAGCGAAGGGCTTTCAATCCGGGGACGACTGTGACCGTGTGCCCTTGATCCTCGGCGAGGTAGTGGCCGTGCATCTGATCTAATTCAAAACCGGCGCCGAGAAAATGATTGTCGTCGACCAGCGTGTAGCCCACGCCGGAAGGGGCCAGCGACGAGGGAAGCTGCGGTTCCCAAACACGTTCGGCGAGCCACGCTCCACGGGGGCGACGACCGAAGTGTTCTTCGACGTAGTCGGCCAGCCGGACGATCTGCTCATGGCGGTCTTCGGGCGGTATCACGACCAGGATGGGTTCGTAGTATCCCCCGCCGACCATTTCGATTTGGCCCGTTTTCACCATTGCGCGAAGCCGTTCGAAATATTCAGGGTGCGAGTGTTCCAGCAATTCGAGCAGCGAGCCCGTGAAGTGCAAACCAATACGGATGGAGGGGTGGCGCGACAAGACGTCGATGAAGGGCAAATAGGATTGCTGATAGGCGCGTTCGATCACGTCGTCGAAATTTCCGACTGGCTGGTGCGCATGCATGAGCAAAACGAATTGAAATCTCGGCACTCGGAACCTCGTCGACGCATTTATAGGATAACCCGATTATTGCGAAGTTCACATACAGCGAATCCGGTGGTCCGGAAGTGAGATGCTTAGGGCTGTGGAATTGTTTCAGTCGATCCGTTTCGCGCCTGCCGTCAGCGAGATGGCTACGGGCGGCAAATTGCGGAATTTACGGCCGAAGCGCCGGCAAATGCAGTAAGCCGTTCGCCCAGGCGCTTCATCGCCGATTCTGCCACGGCGTCCGGCGATTTCTCGGGGATGTAGATGACAATGACAACGTTCTTCGCCGATTCAGTGATCATGCTCCTGGTTGAATCACTGATGGGACTGCCAAAGGGGCCGGCCGGATCGGCGAGGACTGGCCGGCCTTCCAGGTTCCAGGCTTTCTTGCCGATGCCCTCATAGCTTTCGCCGGGCAAGCCATGACGGAGGACCACCGGTTCATCGATTCGCGAACGGTCGTAGCACCCCAGCGGCCAACCGGTTTCAATGGATACGAGATTGCTGACGTCCACCACGTTCGATACGCGATAGAGGCCCTTGCCTTGCACGACTCGACGCAGCAACGCTTCCGAGGCTGGCCGATATTTGGACGGATCCATTCCCCAACTGCGAAACAACCCTCGTATCGCGCGAATGGGCTCTGCTTCCGCGAGGCTCTCGACCGTGAATTCTTTTTGCTTGCGGACGCATACTTCGTCCAGCAATTTAGTTAAATCCGGGTGAAGGGCTTCGACCGCGACGCCGTAGCCTTCCACGATCCCGAGTTTGACTCCGGGCAATTTAATTTCAATGTCCATGTTTCCCTGATTCTTCAGGCCAGCGAGGTCTTCTCTTCCCGCGACTGTCTGTGCGCCCAGATTGAGCGGGCCCGTTCCAACCCGACCGTAACATTCTCGCAGATATTTTCTTCTCCGACACATTCATGGAATTCCGCGTCCTTGATCATCTGCTGCGGTTGCTGCCTGGCCCCGCAGAAGACAATGGCGCGGCCGGACCCCCGCACCTGCGCCACCAGGTTTTCCAGGGCTTGCAGACCGGTCGCATCCAGCGCGGTCATATTGCGGAGCCGAATTACCACGATGTCGGGCAGTTGTGGAATTTGAGAAATGATTTCGTCGATCTTGTCGGTCGCTCCAAAGAGGAATGGGCCGTGAATACGGAAAATGGCGACGTAGGGCGGAATTTCCTTGTGCTGCAGAATATGAGCATGGCCTTCCTTTAGATATTGTTCGGTGACGCGCGTTACGGTAGTCGTCTCCGTGACTTTCCGGATGTAGACCAACGCCGCCAGGATCATGCCGGCCTCCACGGCAACGGTGAGGTCAGCAAAAACCGTAAGTAGAAAGGTGACGAGCCAAGTGGCGATCTCGAGTGGCGATAGCCGGAGCAGCGCCGGAATTTCCCGCCACTCGCCCATGTTGTACGACACCACGAAGAGAATCGCCGCCAGTACGCAGAGTGGTATGAACCGGGCATACGGCGCGGCGAACAGAATCACGGCGAGCAGCGTGAGCGAGTGAACCATGCCGGCAACGGGAGTTGTCGCTCCGGACCGGATGTTGGTCGCAGTACGGGCTATGGCGCCAGTGGCGGGAAGTCCGCCGAACAGCGGTGAGGCGCAATTGGCGATGCCCTGCGCGATGAGTTCGACGTTGGGATTGTGCTTCGTACCGCTCATGCGGTCGGAGACGACGGCTGACATCAACGATTCAATGGCGCCCAGCATAGCGACGGTGATCGCCGGCGCGACCAGCGGACGCATCAGATCAAAATGAAATACAGGAACGGCTAGATGCGGAAGTCCGGAAGGAATCCCGTGGAACCGGCTTCCGATGGTTTCCACGGGCAGCTTGAAAATCACTACGAGCAGCGTACCCACCACCAGGGCGACGATGTAACCGGGGATTTTTTTCACGTAACGCATGAACAAAATGATGATGACGAGCGAAAGACACGCGAGCGCGGTGGCGGCCGGAGAGAACGTGCGGAAATTTCGCGCGAGAACTTCGAGGCGAGCGGCAAATTCGCCCGGCACCCTGTCGACGTTGAGGCCGAAGAAATCTTTGATCTGCGTACTGCCGATAATGACCGCGATGCCGTTGGTGAACCCGACGACTACCGGGCGCGGAATGAATTTAACGGCGGTCCCGAGGCCCGTAACGCCGAGAAAAACCAGCATCAATCCCGCCATCAGGGTACACAGGTACAGACCGTCGAGCCCGTACTTCGCCACGATGCCATACACGACGACGACAAAAGCACCAGTCGGGCCGCCGATCTGCGTGTTTGAGCCGCCGAGCGCCGAGATCAAAAATCCGGCCACAATCGCGGTGTAGATCCCAGCTTGAGGCGCAACGCCGGAAGCGATGGCGAAAGCCATCGACAGGGGCAACGCCACGAGACCCACGGTGATTCCAGCGACAACGTCGGAAGCGAATCTATGGGTATTGTAATTCCGGAGACACTGAATCGATCGTGGAAGCCAGTCCTTCATCTCGGGAGCTTTTTCGATTCGTTCACCGCGTGAGGCGGCATCGCAGAACGATACTCCAGTATCGGACAACTAGGGCGGCACGTTAGAAAGTTTCAGTCCAAAGGTTGAGCACGGAAGCAATAGAGCCAGGAATAGGTTCCGCCCTGCGCGTTAGTGCGCTGCGAATTTCTAGGTCGCGGGATCGACCACGATTTTGCCCGTCATGTTCTTGTGTTTGGAGCCGCAGTCTTTGCAACAGCTGAAGGTATAAGTTCCCGGCTCGGTAGCTTCGATCAGGATCGGAACCATCTGTCCTTTTCTTACTTTGTAGCAGTCTTCACCGAACAGAAACGACAGACCAGGAGGAGTGTTGGCTTTGGCGCCGTCGGGAAAGGGATTTACGCGAACCCCGACTTCCTCGGTGCCACCAGTCACATCCAATTCGACTTTTTCGTTCACCTTCAGATGGATCACCTGAGGCGCGAAGGTGAAATCCTTCGTCGATAAGGTGACGACTCGCGCGGGGCGATTGGCCGGGGACTGCGGCGGATTCGGGGTAACGGCATCCGGCGGTTCTTGCGCCAGCGCCGGTCTTACGAACACAAACGCAAGAGCAGCGAGAATCACAATGTTACTCAAAACCTTAGCGATGATTTTCACGTCTAGCCCTCCGGGTGAACTGGACCCAACAGCTGCGTTCTTGCGAATCAGATTCTACCAGTGATCCGCGGCGCCTGCCCGGAAGCTCCCACGAACATTGACAGTGCGGAAGCGATGTGGAACGCTGATTTCGACGGAAGATGGAGCCAGGGACCGGTTCGCGGCGTCGAATCGAACGGCAACAAAGAGAAGGAGCAACAGTGGCGATTGAACGCGAAACCATCATGGAAGCGATCCGGCAGTGCTACGACCCGGAGATTCCCATCAATATTGTCGACCTCGGGCTGATCTACGACGTAGCCAGCGACGAGGCCGGGAATGTGACCGTAAGAATGACACTCACCACACCGGATTGCCCATCGGCGCAGGCCATCCCGGAGCAAGTCCGCTCAAAGGTCGCAGCGGTCGAAGCGGTCAACGATGTGAAAGTCGATATCGTCTGGGAGCCAGCCTGGAATCCGAGCATGATCAGCGCCAGCGGAAAAGCCGCGTTGGGGCTGGAAGTCTAGGCGCTCCCCGAAAAAAAAGAGGCGGCCGATCGGGCCGCCTCTCTGCACTTTTCCACTCTTTAACTCGAACCGTCCGGAACGCCGTTACGCCTTCTTGTTCTTAAACCAGTCCGCATTCACTGGCGTATAGCTGGTCCACTTCTCCGGCAGGTCTTCCAGCGCAAAGATGGCGGTCACCGGGCACACCGGCACGCACGCGCCGCAATCAATACACTCGTCAGGATGGATATAGAGCTGTTTTTCGGCTTCGAAGCCCGCTTCGTCCTTGCGCGGGTGAATACAATCCACCGGGCAAACGTCCACGCAGGCAGTGTCTTTTGTACCGATACAGGGCTCCGCGATTACATACGCCATTTGAACGTCTCCTCGGTCGAGGGGTATCAGAAGTGGTTCGAGCCTTCTGCAGGCAATCCAGATGCGCGATTCCTGAATAATTTTTATATCATTATTGGTAAGCGGGCACAAGCGGGCCGCGTCTAACGGTGCGTAGCCGGGGCTGAGTTGCTGCGGGTATAATCTAAGCGACGGACAGCGAATTGAGGAGCACAATGCAGAGTAATTTGGGCCTTCGAGGAGTTTCGGCAGTTGCGGTTGTTGCGATTCTCATGCTGGGCGTGGTGCTGCCAGGACACAGCCAGTCGACAGCTGGCAAAAATGCGCCAGCCGGGCACTCCGGCAAAAGCGCAGCAACGGCCGACCCGGGCTTGATCGATCTTAGCGGGTATCAGCAGGTTCTGGCCAAATACCATGGCAAACCGCTGGTGGTGAATTTCTGGGCGACCTGGTGCGAGCCATGCCGCGACGAGTACCCCATGATTGTCGAATTGGCGAAGCAGTTTAAGCCGCAGGGCGTGGAAGTGGTAGGCGTCGACATGGACGATGACTCCGACATGAATCTAGTACGGCGGTTCATCGCTCGGATGCAGCCCGGCTTTCCGAACTACCGGCAGAAAACTGGAATCGATCTGGATAAATTTTATGATGGAGTAAACCCACAGTGGAAAGGAACCATGCCGCAGACCATGTTCTACGGGAAAGATGGCAACGTGGTCGGATTTTTCCTGGGGAGCCGGCCGCGAGCGCAATTTGAGCAGGCTTTCCGGGCGATGCTGGGCGGATCGGCTAACTCGGGAGCGCCTGGTGGCGCGAAGTAACAGATTTTCTGCTGTTTCCTTATCTTTACTTGCAAATTTATAGGAGCCCTCATGTTGCAGACGCGCGGAAACAAGATTACGTGGCTGGGACACGCCGCTTTTCGAATCGAAACACCCAGCGGAAAAATGATGCTGATCGATCCCTGGGTGCTGAGCAATCCGATGTGCCCGGAGAAGGATAAGAAATTCGAGCGCATCGATACCATGCTGGTGACCCACGGGCACTTCGACCACATCGCGGATGCCGTGGAGTTAGGGAAGAAGTTCAAACCGCAAATCGTGGGAATTTATGAATTGTGCGTGTGGCTGGAATCGAAAGGCGTGGCGAACACCAACGGCATGAATAAAGGAGGGACGCAGAAGGTCGGCGAAATCGAAGTGACCATGGTCAACGCCGTCCATTCCTGTGGAATCAAGGACGGCGACCAGATTATTTACGGCGGCGAGGCTTGCGGTTACATCATTCGCTTGCCGGGCGGGTTGACCATATATCACGCAGGCGACACGGCCGTCTTCGCCGACATGAAAATCATTGGAGACCTGTACGCGCCGGACCTTGCAATGTTACCGATCGGCGATCACTACACCATGGGACCGCGCGAAGCGGCGCTGGCGATTCGACTGCTCAATGTGCGCCACGTGATTCCCATGCATTTTGGGACCTTTCCACCTCTCGTGGGCCGGCCCGACCAGCTTCGGCAACTCACTCAGGACATCAACGGTCTCGAAATTCACGAGCTGAAGCCCGGCGAGACATTGAATGAATCGAATGCGCAGGCAGCTTCGCGTCAATCGGCGCACTAAGACTGACAAGGCGCATGCATGGCGAACATTCTGACTCCAGCGGTCGAAAAGTATCTTGCTGAAGTTGTTCCGCCACGAGATGCAGTGGTGGCCGATATGGAACGGTACGCGCGCGAACACAACGTGCCGATAATCGGACCCGAATGTGGGCGACTGCTGTATCTACTGACGCAAATTTCCGGAGCAAAGCGAATTTTCGAAATGGGATCGGCCATCGGCTATTCAGCGGTTTGGTTCGCGCGAGCGGCCGGACCACAGGCGGAAGTCTATTTCACCGACAGCGATCCGAAGAACGTGGAACTTGCCAAGGAAAATTTCCGGAAGGCTGGGCTCACAGACCGGGTCCACATTTTGCTGGGCGACGCGGTGGAGCTGATCGATACGGTTTCTGGCGAGTTTGACATCATTCTGATCGACGTGTTCAAGCGCCAATATCCCGCGGCGCTGAAAAAGTCGCTGCCGCGCCTGAAGCACGGTGGGCTGGTGATCGCCGATAACGTGCTATGGTCCGGAAAAGTAACGGAACCGGCGAAGGATGACGACACGCGAGGCGTCGTCGAATTCAATAAAATGGTCTACAGCTCCGGCGAGTTGTTTCCGGTGATCGTGCCTTTGCGCGACGGCGTGGCGGTCTGCTGCAAGGCGTGATTCCACCTCGCGGCGATCAGAATCTTAAGAAAACGATGGCTGACGTCGCGCTAGTTGGTTACTGGCGGCGCAGTCTGCGCCGGTGCGTCTGGAGCCGGAATCGAAAGCGGCTGAGCCAGTTTGAAATGAAGCCGGGTCTCGGCGGGCAAGACGATATCTTTCTTGCCGGTGAAGGCGGCGCCCGCAGTACCCGCACCACCGCCGGCCAACGCGCCGATCGCCGCGCCCTTTCCGCCGCCGGCCACCGCTCCAAGGATCGCGCCGAAAGCCGCGCCGCCGCCCGCTCCTACCGCAGTTCTCTTCCCTCGGTTTTTGCCGACGTCTTCGATTTCGTTGGTCTGCATGGGATAGCGCGTTCCATCGATGCGGACCGAATCGATCACGAGCTGAAGTAGCGCGTTGCCTTTGAACTTTCCAGCGGATTGAGCAGTTACGACCGTTCCGCCTACTTTGGTTCCAACTGGTAAAACGACCAATGTCCCGCTGGTTACTGGAACCGCCAGCGAAGCGGCAAATGGATCGCCATTGTTGGCGGTTTGTGAATTCACGGTTTGATCCAAGGTCACGGTGATTGTGGTCCCCGCGGGTATCACAATGGGCGGCGGGGGAGGTGGCGGCGGCAAAGGCGCCGGAGCGGGGGCTGCGGGTGCGTTAGTCGATGCGCCGTTGCTGGCGCTATTGGAGCCGGAAGGGCTGGATGGCGACGCGGAGTTCGACGATTCCGGAGTCGCTGCGGGTTTGCTGCCGCATCCGGCTACGGCCAGCACGAAGAACAGCAAAGATAGCGGCAAGAATCGGGTGACGGTGGTAGTTCGCATGAAGTGCTCCTAAACCAGAAGTGCGCGGAGGACGAGGCCCGCGGACGGGTATTCTAAGTCGGAAAACACGGAATCTCAATCAGAGCTTGCGGGACGGGCTGAGAAAAACGGCTGCGGCAAGGAGCGTGGTGTTTATTTTTGCGCGTTATTTCCGGAACGGGGCAAAAGGCTGCGCAGGAAGAAGGTAACATTCGCCGGCCGCTCGGCGAGCCGGCGCATGAAGTACGGAAACCAATCCGTACCGAACGGAATATAAACCCGCACGCGATAACCGTCGCCGACCAGCTGATTCTGCAAATCGGTTCGAATCCCGTAGAGCATCTGAAATTCGAATTTGTCACTGCGAATGTTATTTTCGCGCGCGAAATTCTTGGTGGCCTCGATCATCGCTGGATCGTGCGTGGCGATACCGTGATAGATGCCGCTAGGCAGCAGGAGTTTCATCAGTTTGATGTAGTTCTCGTCGACGTCAGACTTCTTGGGGAACGCGACATCCGCCGGTTCTTTGTATGCGCCTTTGCAAAGGCGCATGCGGCAGCCGACGGCCAGCAAATCTTTCACGTCCTGCTCGGCGCGGTAGAGATAAGCCTGCATTACGGTACCGACCGCTGAATATTCCGCGCGAACCCGCTTGGTCATATCGACTGTACGCTGCGTATACGGCGAACCTTCCATATCGATCCGCACAAAATTTCCCAAGGCGGAGGCGTGTTCAACGATGCCCTCGAGCAACTCCTGGCAAAGGCTCTCGCTGAGGTCAAGGCCCAGCTGGGTGAGTTTCAGGGAGACGTTGGCGTCCAACCGCTCACGGGCGATGCGGTCGAACATGTCGCGGTATCCGACGGCAGCGGCGCGCGCCCCGGCTTCGTCAGAAACGTTTTCGCCAAGTAGGTCGAGGCTGGCGAGCCGAAAGGTGCGGTTCACTTCGGCGGCTGCGGCGAGGGCGTCATCCAACGTTTCGCCGGCCACAAAACGCCGCGCTACTCGCCGGCTCACGCCGTTGTTGATAATGAATGGAGCGAGACGCTTGTTTTCAGAAAGCCGCAGCAGAAATTCGCGCATTAGCGAACCAAATCCCTGGGCGTGCTCTCGTATTTTTCGGAAGGCGATAACATCGACTAGAAAGTATGCCGGAAAGCCGAGGCTGGCGTCAGCCTTTGTGTCCGGAGAGGAACCGTTCGGCCTCAATGGCGGCCATGCAACCGGAACCGGCAGCGGTAATGGCCTGGCGGTAGTTGTGATCCTGCACGTCGCCGGCGGCGAACACCCCTTCGATGTTGGTCTTCGGCCCATCGTGGGTGGTTAGGTATCCGTCGGCGTTCATGTCCAGTTGGCCTTTGAAGATTTTGGTGTTGGGATCGTGGCCGATGGCGACGAATACTCCGGAAGTTTCGATCTCTTGGGTCTCTTGCGTTTCGGTATTGCGGACGCGGACCCTCTCGACGCTTTTGGCGGTTACGTCGTTGATTTCCTCGATGTAGTACGGCGTCATGAATTTGATTTTCTCGTTCGCGCGGGCTCGGTCCAGCATGATCTTGGTCGCGCGAAATTCATTGCGGCGATGGAGCAAGGTGACCGTCTTGGCGAATTTGGTCAGGAAGGTGGCCTCTTCCATGGCCGTGTCCCCGCCCCCGACAACGACAATGTCTTTGCCACGGAAGAAGAAACCGTCGCAGGTGGCGCAAGTCGAAACTCCATGGCCCAGCAAATGTTTTTCGGAATCGATACCGAGCATGCGCGCGGAAGCGCCCGCCGCGATGATCAAGGTCTCGGTCTGGTAGGTTTCGTTTCCGGCGGTGATCGTAAAGGGCCGCTTGCTGAGGTCAGCAGCAGTGACAGCGCCCGCGCGAAACTCGGTGCCGAAACGTTGGGCCTGCTTACGGGCGTTCTCAATCAGTTCCGGTCCCAGTATGCCGTCGGGAAATCCAGGAAAGTTCTCGACCATCGTGGTCAACGCGAGCTGGCCGCCAGGCTCATAGCCATCTAACACCACGGGGGCCAAATCCGCGCGCGCCGCATAGATTGCCGCCGTCAAACCGGCGCACCCGCTGCCGATGATGAGAACCTTGTGCACTGATTTATACCTCGCTGATTGGATGAGCATGGAGCTTGCGGCGATGCAGGACCGAATCTCAGATTATATCATCCCACGGGCGCAAGATTAATTCTTGGCGGCGTTCGCCGGCATGCTGGCGACAAAGCCGAATTGCCAGAGGTTTGTCATCTCCCGCATAATTCTGTCTGGGACACAAATGGCTTCCGCGATCAATCCGTTCCGATTACTGAGCGAGTTCATCGTCTTCCTGCTTGGCGCACTGCTGATTGTGCTGGCTTTCTCCGGGCGGGTTGGATTGCCCACGCGCCCTGCCGCGTTGATCGCCCTGGGGGCATTTTTTGTGTATTGGGGCGTTCGCGCTGGGATCAAGCCCGAATCGGGGTTGCGGCCGTACGAGTCGAGAACTCGCGCGATCTCACTGGCCCTCGTTGGTTTTTCCATTCTCGCCATGCTGATGGTTCCGCTACGGCTCGCGCCGTTGATGTTGGGCGTGGCCGGCGTGATTCTGGTGTTTCGCGGATTGCTGGGCGCGGTTTTTTCGTTGCGTCGAGGCTGACATCGCGAGCGAGCGAAAAATCCGATAAATGAGAAATCTTGGAATTGGCTTGCCCCCAAGGCCAGTTGCGGATAATCTCCCCGCAAGCTTTCGGCCCCGTTTTCATAATTACACCCAGCAATAAACGGCACGACAAACTCTAGGATTGAGGAGATCGACTGGTGCTAAAGGAATTCAAAGAATTTGCAATGAAAGGCAACGTACTGGACCTGGCGGTCGGATTCATTATCGGCGCGGCGTTCGGAAAAATCGTGACGTCGCTGGTGACCGACATCATCATGCCGCCATTCGGATTGATTCTCGGCAAGGTCGATTTTTCGAATCTGTTCATCAACATCTCCGGAAAAACGTATGGGTCGCTGGCGGAGGCGAAGCAGGCCGGAGCAGCCACGATCAACTACGGAATTTTCCTAAATAATGTGGTGGATTTCATCATCGTCGCGTTCGCCATTTTCATTCTGGTGCGCATGGTCAATCGCTGGAATAAGCCCGTCCCGGTAGCGGCCGATCCCACCAAGGAATGCCCTTACTGCGCATCGAAGATTCCGGCGAAGGCGACTCGCTGCCCGAACTGCACTTCGGAACTGCGCGCCTAGAGCCGGTTTAAGAATTACGGAAGTTTGCGGAGGCTCTAAGGAATTGCCCGGCCGGTTTACGACTGGCCGGGCAATTTTTTTGGATCGTCGGAAGATTCCAAGCGGTTCCCGTGAATCGAGTGGACGTGTTGCTGCAGTCGCGCCAGAACGTCCGCTTCCTGCCCCTGATCCAGTTCCCGCTCGACTTCGCCTAGAGCGAAATGAACGATGTCGTGATGATGGATTTCCTCGCCAGGGAGTTTGTCGCTGAGCTGTAACCAGATTCGGTGCAGCAGATCGATTTCATTTGGCGTGAGCCGCGGAGCGTGGGGACCAAGATAAAAAATCTGTTCCTGGCCGGAGGGCGCAAAGATTTCCAGCGTCACCCGCGGCCGCGGCTCCGGCATGCGTTCCCAGGTAAGGCCGATCGCGCGCGCCTGTTCGATCACTGGCATCTTCGACGAACTTCCGGCCACGATGGTGCTGGATTGCAGGTTCATGGAAGTCCGCAGAATGCCTTCCCAAAGATCGTTTGCGGCCGCCACGGCCAAACGTACCGGCTTGCCTTCCTTTTCCGCGAGCGCCAGCACTTTGGTGAAAAGGAGCTGTTCGATAGTGCTGAAAAGCTGATCCGGCGCTAACTCGTACTCGCCGGACGCTGCGCGCCGCAGCAAGCGTACATGAAGGACGACAATCTCCGCTTCTTTTTGGCGGACGCGTCGCAGCGCTGCCTCAAGGTGATACAGAGAATAGTAAGTGCTCACCGGCACCAGGATGTTTCCCGGAGCCACGCCAACGCTGGTCGGCGTGAGTTCCGCTTCCTGCGCCAAATTGAACTGATCCAGCTCCACGTGTGCGGCGCCGGCAGCGTGTACCCTCATGCGATGTTCGGAATATTCGAAAACACAGAACAGTAAAACAGTGAACGTGATCCCGGCAATGGTCGCGGATGGTTTGGTGAACAAATTGATGATCGCGATAGCAAGGAGAGTCAGCGTAATTAACCCGAGGCCAAGCGGGATTTCCTTACCAAAAATAACCGGGTTCATCGGGACGCGATATTCGCGGTCCTGCGGGTGGGTGTAGCGCAACACCAGCACCGCGACGCCTTTCATGGAGAAACTCCAAATCACCCCGAAGGCGTAGAGGTTGCCGAGAAACGTAACATCGCCACGGCTGATGATAATGGTCAGAATCTGAAACAAGACGACCATGTTAATCAGGCGATGCGTGGTGCCGAATCGAGGGTGGGGGTGGCGGAACCACTCGGTAAGAACTCCATCTTCGGACACGCGATTCAACACGCCGTTGGAACCGACGATGGCCGTGTTCACCGCCCCGGCCAGAATCAAAGTGCCCACAACCACCACAAAAACGTGGAAGGCCAGCTTTACCGTCGGGCTGCCCACCAGATTCATCGAGAGGCCGCCAATCAGGTTCTCGGTGAAGTTGCCGCGGATGTCGTCGGGGATAATCATCACCGCAAAGAACGAAACCAGCGAGGTGAAGACCAGGCTGTAAATGAAGATGACCAGGCCAGCTTTTTTCAGGTTCTTGAGCTTGGGGTGCTCGATTTCGCGATAGACCTGCGCGAGAGATTCTTCGCCGCTCATGGCCAGCACCGAATGGCCCAAGCCGACGAAGATGATGATCAGCGTGAGAGTGTGGGCCCAGTGATAACCGTCCAGCCAGCCCAGCGAACCTTTATCGAGCTTCATGTTGCTGGCATTGGGAAACGGTGGCAGGTGCCAGCCGGTGCGCACCCATAGGGTGTAAACGCACCAGGTGATGAGCATCACGACCATGATGGTGGTGAGCTCCATGATGCGGAGCGCCTTACCGCTCGATTCCGGCACACCCTTAATATTCTCCCACCAGAAATACAGGGTGATGATGACGGCGACTGATGCGGCCGTCGCGTTCACATTCATGTGGTAATTGATGTGCGCGTAGGCGAAGAGTTCGTTTATGACGCCGACCAGATATTGCCCAGCCGAAACGCCGCTGATTGGGCCGGTCAGCACGTAGTCGAACATCAGAGCCGAAACAGAGAATTTGGCAAGCGTTCCGCCGAGGGCTTCCTTGACCACGCGGTACACGCCGCCGCGCACGAACATGCTGCAGCTTTCGACGTAAACCGCGCGCACGGCGTACGAGAACAGCATGATGCCCAGGATGAACCACGGTGCGGTTTTGCCGATGAACTGCTCCGCTTCACCGCCGGCGTAATAGGCCGACGACGCCAGGTCGTTGAGTACGATAGCCGCGGCACGCCAGAACGAAATGAAGGCAAGCATCGCCGTAGTAGCGACAAGTACCTTTGCTACGGGACGCACGCGGCCTGGCGTAAATGTGGGACCTGTCGAGTTCGATGCCATATACTAAGTTAGGTGCGGGTAAGAACTATACGTTGAAACACCGGCAGAATGAAAGCCTCCAAACACATCGAAACTGACACCGTAACGCTGGAAAGTTGAATTATCCGGCAGCTTCGGCCGATTTGTTCCGGAATTCTCGAGCACACGCTTCGCAAGGACAGATCTCGCGAAGGTGGCCGAAACTGAAGATGCCGGTCGCATGGCTATCCGAGAATTGGATTTGAATCGCGTAGTTCCCCACCGGCGTCGCAGCCTGCGCAGTGACCCGTGGCTTGTACATTGGAAGCACGGCCGAGACCTTGGCGGCCCCACCCGCCTTTGCTTTCTGCTCACGTTCGTCGTTGCACATGGCACAGGGGCAGGAATCGCGCAGATAAGGAAAATCGTAATGGCTCGTGTGGGCATCGGCCCAGGTGATATCGACACCTGCCCCGGTGGAAATGTGAACTTTCAGGCTAGTTGGCTTTTTTCGGACGTCGAGTGGAATCGGCATGGAAATTCGATGGCCCCATAGCTAATCAAAAATTCAAAGGAGACGCAAAACTTCGCCTCCAGTGTCCCATATTTTGGATTTTCACGGGATTGCGTGGACTAGACGTCAGTCCGGTGGCTATCGGCGTTGAGAGCCCACCGGCGCCAGTTGAGGAACCAGGTGCCCGTGAGAGAAACCGATACGGCGATCGGCGAGCGAGCCGATGCTTGGTGCATGGGTCACCATCAAGATCGTGCGGCCTTCGGTGTGAAGTTCGCGGAGCAGATCGAGCACGATTTTTTCGTTCGCTTCATCGAGGTTGCCGGTAGGTTCGTCGGCCAGGATTAATTTTGGGTGGTTGATCAGCGCCCGCGCGACGGCTACACGTTGTTGTTCACCGCCGGACAACTGCGTCGGTAAATGTTCGAGGCGATCGCCAAGGCCCACTCGTTCCAGGGCCTGCTGCGCTTCCCTCTCATCTGTCGTGCTATGAAAATATTGGGCCAGCATAACGTTTTCGAGCGCGGTAAGGTACGACACGAGATGAAACTGCTGGAATACGAAGCCAATTTTCTCCGCACGGAAACGCGTCAGCCCCGCTTCGTCTAAGCGGCCGACGTCAACACCATCGACAATCGCTCGACCGCTCGTCGGGGTGTCGAGCCCGCCGAGAATATTGATCAGCGTGGTTTTACCCGAACCCGACGGGCCCATGATTGCAATCCATTCGCCTTCTTGAATTTCGAATGAAACGGCATCGAGCGCGCACACTTTGCCAAATTCTTTGCGCAGGTTTTCGATTTGGACGACGGTGGCCACCAGGCTTTATTCTCCGCGCAAGATAATCGCAGGCTTCACTTCGCCGAGCATGCGCAAAGGCAAGGCGCCGGCCATGGCCACGAGGGTCATCAGGATAATGGTGATTGGAAAAATCTGCCACTGCGGTGTCACCGCTGTATCAAAAACCCGCAAGCCCATCCAGTACGACAGACCCACTCCCAAGACCCCGCCCAACAATCCCCCCGCTGCGCCCAACAATCCGACTTCGGCAACAAAAAGGCTCACGATACGCGTGATCGAGCCACCCAGCGCCTTCATCAACCCAACGTCTGCGCGGCGCTCCATGGCCAGCGCGGCCATCGTCGCCAGCACGCAGAGCGCGGTAAGCGCGAGAATGAGAATGATCATGGAAATAATCAGCAGACGAATCCGGCCGAGCAGCGCTCCTTCCGCTTCGGTCACCTCGCGAATCGGGTGGACCTGAAGTTGCGGCAGTGCCGCACTAAGCCGGCTGGCTGTGGTCGCAATCAATTTTGGCGTGCCGCTCACGCTCAGTTGAACCACACTCACCTTGTCCGGCAAGTCGGCGAGGGTTTGCAGCGAGTCGAGGCTCATGAACACTTGATTGTCGTCTGCGGCGCCGGAATCGAGAATCCCAGAAATTTTGCATTGCGACGTGCGAGTGAGATATTGCAGCTGCAACGAACCGCCCGTCACCAGGTGCAATTCCCTGGCTGCGTTTCGACCCGCCAAACACTGCCCAGCGTCGGCGCGCGAAGAAATCCATCCGCCATTCATCTTCCATGTGGGGTTCAAGTTTTGAAGCTGGTCGAGCCAGGTGCCCACCGCGACGACTTGTGTTTCGCCGACGCGAGCGATTACGTAGGCAAACGGCGCGAACGCTACGTTCGCGGTCGCGACCCGCTGCACTTGGCCCATTACGGCGTCTTCATTCATCAGCGCCGAATTCGTGAGCGTAGATTCCGCGGCCGACTCCATGGTCTTGGGAGCGATGATGATATTGGCGCCTAGTGTGCGGAATTGCTGGGTTAGCTGGTATTCGACGCCGAAATCCAGATTCAGCAAGCCGGAAATAACCGCCGCGCCGCTGACCAGCGCGAGAATGGCGACCGTCAAACGCGCGCGGCTGCCGAGCAGCAAT
>Ga0302230_10000614_pt1 | contig 28629 bp, 44 predicted proteins | sample II_Palsa_N2_1_FD_193523 | JGI IMG/M metagenome (GOLD analysis project Ga0302230, IMG submission 193523) | Peat permafrost microbial communities from Stordalen Mire near Abisko, Sweden - II_Palsa_N2_1 | ecosystem: Environmental > Terrestrial > Soil > Palsa > Peat permafrost | place: Sweden... | reverse complement strand
CTTCGTTTATACCTTTTTTTTATATTTCGTTCCTTCTTTCTTTTCAACCACTGTATTCTCTCCTCTCTTGTGCTTTTCACAACATTCTGAATACGCACTCTCTTTCCGACCATCTCTGTCCAATCACTCCTTTCATAAAACCTTGTAACACGCCACGGAAAAGAAATAATTCTTAGTCGATTTACTGGAACGCACGTGTTGTCATGCTGCTCCGCGGACTGAGCCAAGGCCATCGTCGCCTGCTGTTTGCCGCAGCCGCCGGTGCTGTGGGAGCCACTGCCGTGTACGCCAAGACGCAGGCCCGTGACGACGTCCCGTTGGTGGCGCCCCCCGCCTACATGACCCGCCATCGTGACACGCTCCTGAGCCTTCTGCCCGTGTCGCTCGTGTCGACCGTGCACGCCGAGCGCGGCGATGCGGCAATGCTCTTCTCGGCCGACCAGCTCTCGGCCATGGCCTCGCGCATCTCCGATGTGGTACCTATCCAGACTTCAGACTCGGTTGTTGTGCATGGACCAACATGACTATTTATTGACAGGTCGACATCCCCCTCCTTCCGCCCAGCGCAGAGCGCTACGTGCTCGTCAAGGCACTCGAGGCCATCGCCAGCACCATCAGCAACGACATCCCCGATCGTCTCCGGTAGGACCCAATAGTGTGTGTTTTTGCCCAGCTGCTCATGTATTCCAACAAAACAGGGCCGAGCTGCGCCACGCCATGTCCAACTCGCTCACGGACGAGGAGCGTGCAGATCTCGTCAAGAAGCTCGCCTCGTTTGTGGACAGCAAGATCAACCTGCCGTACCTGAACGAGAGTGAGGAGCAGCTCCTGTTCCAGCAGGTCATCTCGGCCCTCCTCAGCCTCGCCACCCCTTCGGCAGACGGCAAGCTCGTCCACTTTCACGCGGGTAATAACATTATTCGTCGTGTACTAGGAAACTAAACCCTTCTTGGCTAGCAACACTGATGAACGGTGCCGCTGGCGCCGTCCACGTGCTGCTAGTGCCCGAACAGCGACACCAGCTCGCCAAATTCATCACCGAGCACTGTGATCTGCCGTTCATCAACCAGGCCCAGGAGCAGGCGCTTGTCGAGAGCGTCATTGAGAACCTGAGCCAGCGCGTCAACGGCCTCCTCCCGCCAGACTTTGTCACCACTCTTCGAGGTAGGGATCGGTCCTACACTGTTAAGATTTTTTTAATTTTTTTTTTTTTTTTTTTTTTTTTAGGCTACAACCCAAAGGAGATTGAAAAGCTCAAGCAGCGCATCGTCCAGCGCCTCAACGAGACCGCTCGCTTCACTGGCCTCAGCGCTGACATGCGTGAAATGCTGCTGGACAAGGTCGTTTCCGTCATGCTCGAGGGAGTCGCCTCCTCGGCCGGTCCTGCCTTTTTGCAGGACCCTGTCACGCGGCTTGCCAAGGCCCGAGAGACCGAGGAGCATCTTCACACCGAGCTGGCCGATTTTGAGGCTCATTCGGCGGCGAGATTAAAGCAGCTCCGCGAGCAGCTTGTCACGGTGAAGACCGAGCGCTGGCAGCTCCAGAAGGAGACCAACTGGTTCTACCACTTTGTCGGCTGGGTCTTCTGGTTCCTTTAAAACTGTCACCATGCACTAGGCATGCAGTGTGCTTTTTTTCTTTTCTTTTTTTCCGTCTTCTGGTGAATTTCAGTTCAGTTAGGATATATTACAAGCCGCCACCAACCAATAGTTTCTTCTGAAGAATCTCCCAAACCATCCGTTGCCGAAAGTACGGCATCTGGCTTTGTGTAAACGTCTGCGGCTCATTCCGACTGACAAACTCGGCGTTGATGCAAGTAAACACTCCACAGTCGTACCCGTTTTCTTGTGTCGGCGAGTTCTGCAAAAAACTTTTCTTTAATAATGCGTCCTTATGAATAAAATAAAAATTTTTCTTTTGGCGTACACCGGGCTCATAGTCTGTCCAGCCCGAAAGATCAATTGGTCCATTCTTTTTGGATTGATGCTCGTTCTTGATGTACTCGCGTAGCCACTAGCAAAGAAGCAAAAAAAAAAAAAAAAAAAAAAAAAAAAAAAAAATAATAATAGTGTTTTGCATCTGAATGAAACCTTGAAAACATCGGGGTTACGGCCGTGCAGCGAGTCATAGTACTCGAAGCGCTTTTTCGCAACGTTGATGTTGGCCAAACACCAATGCACGCCCAAATGGACTGGCACGAGGATGTGGTCTTGTGCGAAAATATCCACCTTGCCCCCACCCCCACCCAAAATGAGGATTTCTTTCTGCTTTTTAAGGCATGCGTACCTTCTTGGACCATCGACGCACTTCCTGATAGCCGCCCTCGGACAGCTTCAGGAAGAAGAAAGTGCTAAAGGCAAAGACCTTGGGCAGAGACGCGTTTGTCTCTGACCGATTGACGATCAACTGGAGATAGAAATTGATGACCTCGTCGTTTAGCCAGGCTGTCGGGCGCAGTTTCTCCATGTCGTTGGTAGTGAGCGAGACTTTGAAGCCTTCGACGACCTCGCCGCCGTCACTCCGCTTTAGACATTTTTTCACCTAGCATCCGCTCAGTAAGCAGGGACTAAGTGAAGCATTGCACTTACGGCTGCTGCAGCCTCCTCCGATAGAGGGGGGCAGTTATGATCGGCTTTGGGCTGGGACGCTTGTTTCCTCCTTTCTTCGACGTTGTTCACGGCGGCACTGTCCTTTTCAGACAGCACCTTGTACTTGCTTTTGATGCTGCAGACAGGCCATTAGTTTACCAAACCAAGTCAAACGCGTACTCTTCGATAAGTTTGGAGATGTGCGCCTTTGTTTCTGATCTGCAAAAGAGGACAATATAATTTCTTTAGTTGATATTTTTTTTTTTTAATTGGTTGGAGGAGCATACAGCGAGTCTATCACTGAGGGAGTGTTACTCCTGGTCGTCGTTGCAGGGAGAGGGGTGAACGACACAACTGCAGACGACGATGCTGACGCTAGCGACGCCGACGACGTCGACTCGGAGGCGGCTGACGGCGGCCTTTCCGACACTACACAGACACGCGATCAGCACTACAAGAGGGGGGAAAAAAAAAGGGACCGTACAGAGCTGCAGATCTTGGATCCTCTTGAGGACTTGTCCTGTCTGCATCCGTTCGTCTGCTGACGGCAACGGCGCGATCTGCTGCAACATGGCCGAGTTTTGTCGCAACTGCTGGTGCTGTTGACGCAGTGGCGTCTGTAGCTGCTGAAACGTCGGCGTTTGCGGTTGAGACTCCAGCGAGGGCTTGGTAACTGACATGCGTGGCGTCGCAAAAAGCTTGACGGGGGTGTACCCGCTGTAGGACGTCGACGGGTTAAACGCAAAGGCAGCGCTGGTCACCGGCTTTAGTTGGTGCTGCTGTTGCGACTGGGCCTGCAGCCGCCGTCCTCCACTCAACGGACTGAGCAGTATCTTGCTGTAAACAGTGGCGAAATCAGACATGAGGGGAGACTGAAAAACGGCCAGTACCGTCCAACAAGATGCAGCAACGACGCGTCCTGCTGGTACTGCTGCTGCTCACTCACCAGCACGAGACGGCTCTTCTTGGACGACGACGACGACGACGACTGTGACGGCGGGAAAAAGGATGCCTGCTGCTGCTGCTGCTGCTGTGGCCCTGCAGTGTCGCTGCTGCTGCTGCCGCGGCCGCTGTGGTGCTCTTGCCAGGACCTTTTGAGCATATCGGCTTAGTTGGCCAAACAATTTCTCTGCAAACCCCATGTCCGGCTCGACAGACGAGGACGTGTCCCTGAATGCCCTGTTTGCGTTCCTGCGGCAGGACAGCCACGCGGATCTGTTTGCCGCGCTACTCGATGCGGGTCACGTTGCGCTGCCACGCCAGGCGAGCCTGCTTGCGGCCGAGGTCGATCAGGACTTTGCGGGTATGTGTCAGGGTGGCCTCTCTGATTGATCACTAAACGCGTGGAGCGCAGAGATGCACATTCTCGTCAAGACAGCAACTGCGGATGGAGCCATCGAGGGGCCCAACGAGCGGGTGTTTACAACACTTAGCGGGAAGACGGTCCGCGTGGTCGACGGCTCCTTCGATGTTCGGCGTGGTACGTACCTTGTGCTGTACTGTGCAAACCCTTGACCAATACAATTCAGATGCCGGCTTCCCAGAAGATCGAACGGTCCACGTGCTCTACGACGAGCTGTTTTACGAGGGCAGCAAGTCGTTTACAGTGCTCGTGCTGGAGGGGCCCTTTGTCGGGGGACGAAAGGCACGCTCACATGACGATCTAAGGGCATTGTTCTAACTACCGATTTTGTAGAATACTACTGTTGAAACATCAGTACCAATGTTCCTGCCTGTCCGCAAGACGGCCGCCGAATGCAAGGAGTTTCTGCACTCGTTCCCCGAAAACAGCACAACCCTGCGATGGCTCGAGCGATCCCTCAGCGACTTTGTCGAAGTGGACGTTGATCGTGGCAGCTGGGAGTCAAAAGTGAGTCGTGTTAGACAGATCTACGGCACGACCATGCGAGTACGCACCAAAACCAAAAATATGAATTTCTAAAAAAAATTGCAACTATATATAGGAGTTGTTCACAGCCAACTCTCTTTTCAAATCGCTCCAGGCCAATCGTGGGCAGGCCGAACGTCTGAGTGACTATGTCGAAAGGTACCTCCCTTTATTTGTGCGTGCGTGTAATACAATGTTGCAGCTACATCATGGGCGAGCTGTACGTGACCTTGCTTTCCAAGGCCGTTATGATTTGTGCGGCAGAGGACGCGCTCCTCGTCTCAAATATGGAGCATCTTGGATCAAGTGGCTCGGCGCTCGAAACACCATTATCGCCGACGCCGTTTGATAAGGACCTCGATACAAGTTACCATGTTTTGGAACCTGCGATCGAAGTGATAAAAACTCTAGGTAGGCAACTTATTGTTCACCGTTTTTAATTCCGTTTATTACAGATGACTATAAGACTCCTATCGAAAAGCTCGCTTGCATGCGAGATATAATCAATCAATTGATCAAGTCACAAGATCGGAGACCAAAAGGTAATCACAAGCAATAAAAAAATAATTGTTAAAAGTTTCTGTCCAGAGCATTCAAGTTCTGCCATCGCCGGTGACGAACTTCTCATGCTTTTAATTCAAGCCCTCGTCCACGCCAAGCCAACCCATCTATCCACCAACATGTTTTATATCCATAATTTTCATCTGACCCCGATCACGAGCACCAACGAGACAAGGTAACAAGGCAGGTGCCTTTGGAAATGCACCATAACGAAATATTCCTCTAGTTACCACTTTGTGACCTTCCAAGCGGCGATGGAGTACATAAAGTCGTCATCTGCACCTCCGACCTTCACCGTCGCACCACCAACAGGAGACTCCTTGGGGACGGATGCAAACCAGCCTGGCGGCAATAAAACGTCTCTGTCGGCTGCGTTCAGCCGTCTCGTACGACGAAAGTCCACCTTGACTGTCCCCCCAAAGGCCCTGGATGACCACTCGCTCATTTCGCGTCTCACCCAACAGACAGCCGGCGAAGGCACGTCTATCCGCCGTTCAAGATCGTACCAAAACAACATCTCGCTGGTAAAGAAACTGCTTCTAAGAAAATCGACAATTGAAAAAAAAAAATAAAATAATAACCTTCTTCTGCTACAACAAGCTTGGCAAAACCATCGACAACCCCAGTGCAGCCCAGTCTGCGGTCGCAAGTGGCTACGTTACACCGCAAGAATATCTGCGCCCTCTGTCACCTGTTCATTCGGTTCAACAAGGAGACAGTGAAAGACTCGTCAATCCGCCATCCGTCGCCCTCAGCGTGCTTTTCTTGCCCAATGCAGTATCACGCTCGCCCAGCCCTCACGCCTTTAGCAACAGCGCCACATCGCCAGTTCCCATCGGGGAGACAGTCGCTGCTGACAATGACGACAATGACGAGCCCCCAGAAGAGCTGTTTTTCAAGGCCGTCGAAGCCAACGATGTCGAGCGCGTGTCGATCCTACTCAGAAAGGCCACGGACACGTCTGCACCGACATCGACGCCACGGCACCTAAATCGGAGGCCGAAAAAGGTGTCCAACGTCAACATCCGCAACGAGCAAGGCCTTTCGGCGCTTCACATCTGCGCCTTGCACGGCTTCGAAATCGTTGCAAGACTTTTAGTCGAACACGGCGCGGATGTCAACCTCGTGACGCGGCACGGGACAACGGCTCTTTATCTCGCGTGTCAGTACAACCACATTCCCGTCGTTCTGCTCTTGCTCGACAAGACCGAGGCACACGTCGACTTCCCCGATCTCAACCGCAACACCCCTCTCCATGCAGCGGCTTCCAACGGCCACGTCAACACTGTCGAGCTCTTGCTTGAGCACGAGGCCGACGCGACAGCGCAAAACAATCGCGGTGAGACGCCGCTGCACGTCGCCGCACGATGGGGCTACTCAGAACTCGTGCGCAGATTGCTCGCCAGCGGCGCCGACGTGAATGCTCGCACCGATGTCGACGGAGCGACACCGCTGCATATCGCGAGCGACGCCGAAGTGATCTCGATCCTGATTGACTGCAACGCAGACATCAATGCCGAGGACGACGAAGGGCTCTCGCCCGTGCACCGCGCGGTCCGCCAGGGCAACGTCGATCGCGTCCGGATGCTGTGGAACCGTGGGGCCAAATGTGACTGGAAGGACAAGGGCATGCGCACACCGTTGCACTCGGCCGCGTACGAGGGACACCTGAGCATCGTCAGGTTTCTCGTCGAAACCGGCACGGTCGACATCAATGCCCAGGTGTGTGGAGCTCGTTTACTGCCTGTTAACATTTATTTACCGTAGTCCAAGAACGGGAACACCCCCTTGCACGGTGCCACGGCCAATGGACACACGGATGTAGTTGCCCTGTTGCTCGAGCACAAAGCAAACAGGCTGCTTCGCAACCGCCAGAGCAAGCTGCCCGAGGATATGACCCAGGTCGAGGCGATCCGCGCCGTGTACCAGATGCACGGCGGTCTTGTGCGCAAACGAAGCATCTTTGGCGGACCCAGACTCAACACGGCCGGTGCCGTATCAACATCGGCTGGAGGGCCACAAACGGCCGGAGGGCCACAAACGGCCGGAGGGCCACCTTCGTCAGCGGCGGCGGCGGCGGCGGCGGGCCCAATGTCGGCCGCTTCATTCTTCTAACTGAATAAACAATTTTTCATTGGAATAAGAGGCTATTGTAATTTTTATCTGCTGTTTTTTTTTTTTGTCATGAGGTGCTGGAGAGAATGACAGGGAAGCGGATCGTCGAAGACAACATGAAGGAAAGATCGGGCAGATTGTTGACAATCTCTTGGGCCGGTGCGCTCAGCCCAGACTTGTTGAGCAGGCCGAGAGGGAGAAGCACACCACTGGAAGGCGAGGCCGCAAACTTTGACGGAGAAGCGGGCAAGACAGTCGCAGGTGACGCAGAGACAAAGTCTTCCAGGTCGAGGCCAAGCGAGGCGGGCTTGCTGATTGGCATTGATGCTGCCGATGTTGCAGCTGCAGCAAAAGAGCTCCCAAAGGAGCCAAAGTCGGCCGTCGCAGCCACCACAGGCTTGATGGATGCTAATGTTGTTGCGGCAGCTGCAGTCGTCGTAGAGGCGAAAGATCCAAATGCACCAAAACCGTCATCGTTGGCGGTTGTTGGCGCGCCAAAGGAGCCAAAATCGTCGTTGGCAGCAGTGGTCGTTGAAGCAAACGAGCCGAAATCGGCCGATGCAGACTGTGGGCCGGCGGACACAGGAGCGCTACCGAAAGGGACAAAGTCGTCGTTGTCCATCATGCTGCTTGCGGTAATCGGAGGCTGCGAAAGGAGCGATGGGGCAAGGGTGGCAGAAGCAAACAGCATTGGTTGGCTCACATTTGTAGAAGCAGGAGAAGCAAAGTTAATGTCCTCATCCAAAAGGTCAAACAAGGCGCCGCTCTTTGAAGGTGTGGCTAAGAATAACGTAAAGTAAGTACCAGTAAAGAGCCAAAAAAAAAAAAAAAAAAAGATGGCCTCACCTAGAGAAGGCGACGAGACACTGGATTGGGGCGGGGCGTCGAAAGTGAAATCGTCAAAGATCCACTCAGAGGCGGCCTTGGTGGTTTTGGATGGGGTCAAAGCAACCGAGGTCTGGGAGGGCGACTTGTCCAACGTGCCGTTCCCGAAAAAGTTGTCCAGATCGTTGACGGACGGCGATGGGGACGGTGACGAAGGCCCTGTGGCAAGGCCGGCAGCGACGGTCGAGGTCTTGATCGCTGCCAGACGTGGATCCTTCGCAGCAGCAGCGGCGGTAGAGGATTTGCCGTGTGGTTTACTGTAAGAACTGACAGCGAGCTTGAGTGGAGTAACAGTGCCAGCAGCTGCACGCGCGAGGAGCTCGCTCGTGATGCCCAGCTGGGCATGGAAGGTTGCGCGGAGTTCCGAGGACTTCCAAGTGGGCATTGCCAAACCAGACTGTGGCGAATTGACGTTGACCGCCGAGCTCCAGATCGCGTTGTATACGAGGGTCTGCGACAGAGGCTGTACCTGAACACCACCAGTACTCGACGAAGGCGTAATAGGGGCTGCCAAGGACGTCAAATCTAAGTACAGAGGGAAAAACTGTTACATCTACTGTTATTACATGCAGTACCTTGCAGCTGCGAGACGATAGCTTTTCGAATTGCATCCGGATTGGAGCTCTTGAAGAAGGAGCTGCTCAAAGTAGAGGAAGGCGTCAAAGATGTAGGTGCATTGTCGACCGCTGCTGCGGCTGTCGTGCCAAAATTGCCGAAATCGGACGGCTTTGGGGGATCAAAGTCGCCAAAGTCGTCGTCGTCGTCGTCTGCCGTGTTGGAGGAGCCAAAGGCATTGAAGCCGCCAAAGTCGCCTGTAGATGGCTTTGAGTCGAACGAGCCAAAGTCATCGTTCGCTGCACTGGACTTGTCAAAGGGATTAGAGGTAGCAAAATCGCCGAAACCAGAGGCAGAGGGTTCGGAATCGAACGAGCCGAAATCGCCAAAGGAAGTTGCGGCTCCAAATGCTGCTGCAATGGGAGCTGGGGTGGCGCCAAACGAGCCAAAGTCGTCGTGGATCGCAGGGGCGGCATTGGACGGAGAAGGGGCGGCGCCAAACGAGCCAAAGTCGTCGTGGATCGCAGGGGCGGCATTGGACGGAGAAGGCGCGGCGCCAAACGAGCCAAAGTCGTCGTGGATCGCAGGGGCAGTCGCGGCATCGACCGTAGAAATAGGGCCAAAATCGACGAAAGGCTTTGTTGATTCCGCTCCCGACTGAGAGGATGAGGGTGGGGCAAATGAAGAGAGCCAAGGTTCCTCTGAAGCTTCAGAGGATAGCGGAGGGGCAATGGGCGTGAGGGATGTGTCAGTGGACCCGACGGCATGGACTGGCGTAAGAGCGATCGACTCATCCGCAAAAACGCGAAGAGAACTCTGCTCCTGCTCCTGTTGTGCGAACGCGGCAGTGGTCGACGAGAACCGATCGGTCTCCAGCTCCGATAAAGGTGGCCGTACGAGGATGACTGTTCCATCTTTTGACTCGGATTGCTCAGTTGCGAGTGATGGAGTCGCCGCAAAATCACCAAAGTCGACCTCGACTGGAACTGCGGAGGCTACCGGAAAACCTTCAACAAATTCGGTCTCTGGAGCGGGCTGGGGAGGGGTTGACACGGCGACAGCGCTGATTACCTGGGCACCTGCTGCGAACGTACTGTGCTCGGTGGATTGCGAAGGGGTTGTTGCTGAAAATTTTCCAAAGTCGGCGGGTTGAGACTGCTGGGGTGCCGTCGTGGTAAAATCTCCAAAATCGTCGTGTGCGTTTTCTGCAGGCGCCTGAGACGGGGTGGTCGCCGCAAAGTCCCCAAAGTCGTCATCGGCATTCTGTGCTGGCTGAGGGGTCGGAGCTTGTTGGACTGGTTGCGTTAGTGGCGCTGTCGCAAAGCCTCCGAAGTCGTCATCGGCATGCTGAGCGGGCGGCGGCGGAGCGAACTGCACTGGTTCAGCCGTCGCGGCAAACAGTCCAAAGTCGTCGATGGATGCCTGAGAGGGTGGAGCAGACGTGACCTGGACTGGTTCAGCCGCAAAGTCCCCGAAGTCATCGTCGGCATGCTGCGCAAGCAGGGTTTGTTGGAGTGGGGCGGGGCTTGCCTCATCGACTGGCTGGGCAGAATGAAAGCTTGAAGTTGTCGTCGTTGCAAAGTCTCCAAAGTCTTCATCGACTGGCTGGGCAAGTTGAGACGGTGCCACAGTCGTTGTTGCAAACTCTCCAAAGTCGTCATCGCTAGGATGAGACGGTGCCACAGTCGTCGTAGCGAAATCTCCAAAGTCATCGGCTAGCTGGGCTGCGCCGAAACTTCCAAAGCGTTGGTCACTTGAGGGCTGTGGAGTTGGAACAAAGTCGTCCGTTGTGAAGTGGATACTTGAATGCTGCTGCGGCGGCAGAGCCGATACAACCGGTGCTGCTTCCAAACTTGCGGCTACAGGAGGCGACGTAAAGTCGTCAAAGTCAGCTTCCTCGACTCGTGCAGGAGCAGTGGTCGCCACAGGGACTTCGATGTGGACGTAACTGTGCTCCACAGAGGTCTGCGAGTTCAGGTGTTGCATTAGTAACCTTCCGACAAAGCAATGCACAGCCACAAACCTGAACAAAGTCAGCAAAGTCGTCTGTGTCACTGCCGGACTGGACCGAGTGGATGGTGCTGGGGACGATGCTGAACGAGTCGCTGCGGGTAGACGTCGCACTGAGCGTGCCCTAATACTCGCGGTTAGCCACGAGGTTCACAGAAGAATTCAAAAAAAAAAGGAGCACCTCTGGGGGCGAAGGGGACTGCACGGATGCCGGCGCCGGCGCAGCCACGGACGGCTGCGGAGGGCTGCTAAAGGACGAAAAGTCTCCAAAGTCGTCGTCGTTGTCGTGCGCAGCAGCGCCGACCGCAAAGGATCCCCAGCCGTTGCCCCTTTTTTTTATAGAACGCAAGTTGGGTCTCGTTTTTTACGTTTGGCCCAGGGCCACAAAGAGCGTACTGGCGGTGCGCACTAGACTCCGAGGTGGACGGCCACGGCATAGAGGGCGGCGCAGAGGAAGGCGCGGCAGCGACAAAGTCGTCAAAGTCGTCTTCCATTGCTCAGGGCACCAAACTGCGTATACGTCATCAAAAATTCAATCGCTGCGGATGTCGAGCAGCCAGCCGCGGCAGCAGCCACGGCAGGCCCAACAGCAGCAGGCCCAGGCCCAGGCCCAGGCTCAGCAGCAGGACATGATGCTTCAAGAGCTTACGCGGATGCGGGAGCAGCTCGAGTTGCTGCAGCTGCAGGTCAATCAGAACAACCCTGTTGTTGCGCCTGCACCTGCACCTGCACCAGTACCACCTCAACCAACCGTGTCGCTGGCAGGCAAGAAAAACGTCCGTGCATCCGCAACATCTGTGACATCCGCGGCTCCCGCGACGTCTTCTTCGAGCGGGGCAGACGCATCTGCGACGTCAAACGCTGCCAAGCTCAAGGCGCAAAAGCTGGACACAAGAATCGAGCAAGGTACTTTCCGAATTACAACAGGTTCTCATGGAGGTTCTCTGCAGCGATGAACGAGCCCTTGTACCTGTTGCGACAGACGGGACCATACGGATTTGTCGTGTGCAATGACACCCAGTTTGACAAATTCCGGGTTCTGCTGGGGCCGCAGCAGTGCACGTGCAACAAGCATCACTGTGTCCATTTGCTGTTTGTCATGTTGCGCGTCCTTCGTGTCGAGACGACCAACCCCCTCCTTCGGCTTGACGTTCTCCGTGAGTTTGAGATTGATCAACTCGTCCGCCGCGCGGTACGGCTACTCAGACGTTCTTGCATCCATTTAAAAAAGTAAAAATTTCTTGTTGTTTAGGAGGCTCGATTCAATCTAAACCTCGGCCACTTGAAGGGCGAGCGCCCGACCGATACCGAGGAGGAGGCCTGCCCGATTTGTCTTTTGCCGCTTCTGGTGGATCAAGACCTCATTCGGTGCACCAAAGGCTGTGGCAACCGTCTACATGAAAAGTGCATGGCCGTGTGGGCACGCGAACGTCGCCGACTTTCTGACAAGATCCAGTGCCCGCTTTGCAGAATAGACTGGGACGTGGACCCTACCGCCGAGAGGCAACCAACCTCCCGGACAAATTTGCTGGCAGAGTTGAGTAAGGGAAAAGCAACAAATAATTCGGTATTTTTAATAAACTCTCACCACTTCAAGCGGAAGAGTCATCCTCGAGTCCGTCAAACAAGACGCTTCATGGAACGATGTCTCCTGAACAGATGCAACTGTCCAAGTCGTGGTTGGCTTACTATGAGCAGCGTACGATCGCGTCCCTCTTCTCCAAGTCTTGGGAAGCTCGAGAGGCTGCGCTCAGTCAGATTGCCAAAGCCATCCGCGAGTTTCCAGAGTCCGCAGACGGCATGCAAATTCTCGAGATCACTGTCGCAATGTTTAAACAAGTTGTCTTGGATGCCGTCTACAAGGTGAGGTCGATTTTTTTTCCATTTTTTTTATTACTTTTTTTTAACAAAAAGCACAACCTGTGTTTAGGTCTACAACAACTTTCTCGCCGCCTTCCGCGTCCTCTATTCCGAGTTTATCCCGATGCGGCTCAACATGTCGACATCGCACAAACAGATCCAAAATGTGTTGCGGCCCCTGATCGACGATCTTATGACGCGTTGCAGTGAACGTGCACAGACGCGCATTCTCACGCGGTACAGCGACGAACTCCTCAATATGGCCCGAGATTCCCGCTTTGGCATAACCTTTCTCCTGCCCATGTGTCTGTCCGTATACTCGTTGTCGACTCAGCCCAGCTGGCGTTGGTATCTTGGTCGTCTCGAGGTATTGTGGTGAATTATTTTCAGGACAAGAAAGAATAATATCCTTTTTTTTTCTTTTTCTTTGTGGAGCTTCTCCTCGTGGCTTTGAGCGAATTTCCCGAGGTCCTGCGAACTCCGCCGATGGGCGAAGTCGAGAAGCCACTGCTTGAATTTTTCGCGGCCTGCATCGATCACGATCGAGACGCTGTTCGCGAGAACGTCACCAAGCTCTTGTTGGCAGGGTAAACCTTTTTTTTTTTTTTTTTTTTTTTTTTGTTATGTACTTACAAGGCTTTCGCAACTCAATTTTTTTTTTTTTTTTTTTTTTTTTGCACAGAGCTGAAATTGCGCGTCAGTCACCCGCCGGACTTGGGATGCTCAAATCATTTGTATCTGCGCTCAAGCCGATGATCAAGCGTCCGCTGGACAAGCGCATCCTCACCGTCAGCAACAGAGCGCTATCTCAGCTTCCACAACTAGCCGCGACCTCACCCGAGCAGCAGCAGCAACAACTTTTGCAACAGCAGGCACCTCAGCCGTCATGTGCTGAACGCATCGCCGAAGAGGAGCGTGCAGATGGACGGATCCCAGCCGCTCCCGCACCGACGCCTGCCACTGATGCAACTGCCCCAAGAGTTGCGACTCCTCAGCCCTCGCAGACCGCACCGTCCAAGTCCGAAGGGGCCCAAGGAAGCGACGATTCCTCGCTGGACCCGGCGTCCACGGGCATGGACGTCCAGTCGTCCCTCGACGCGTTACTTCCACCAGGACTGCTGCCACTTGCACCATCGGCCATCATCAAACCGACGACGCTGGTGGATCAACTTGGTGCTGTCGACCTGGCGGACAAGGCAAAGTCGTCCCATCTCTCCCTCGAAGCCAGCTCGTCGCAGAAGAAGCACCAGCTTCAGTCCGAATTTCAGACCGCGCTCCTTCAGCAGCAGCAACAACAGCATCAACAACAGCAGCAGCCGGCGGCGGTGAACGGAGGCAACGTCTCTGCAGACGCGAGTAAACAAATGGCGATGCTGAAAGGATTCAGCCCTAACGACCGATGGCGCCGTGGCAACATTCTCGGCATCGGGGCGAGCAGTACCTGCTACGCGGTGCTGGACTTGATCGACGGTAAGATCATGGCCATGAAGCAAATCGCCTTCAGACGCCCCACGGGCACAGAGGATGCCGAACGAAAGACGCTGAGCCAGATTGAGCGAGAGCTGGACGTGCTCAAGTCCCTGTCTCATCCACACATACTGCACTATTATCGATGGTACGATGATTTTGTGTCGTTAAAACTTTTTTTTTTTTTCCATCTTTTTTGGGTAAATAGCGAATGGGAAGAGAATCATCTCAACTTGTTCTTGGAGCACGCGGCAGGCGGTTCCTTGGCGTCGCTCCTGCACAAGTATGGTCCGCTGCCTGAGCGGGTCGCAAGTGTCTACACAAGACAAATGTTGCTGGGGCTCGAGTACCTTCACAACAATCGCTTTATCCATCGGGACATCAAAAGTAACCAATAGCTCCTTTTGTCATTGCTTGCTAATGTTTTTCCCAGCTGCAAACATCCTGCTGGACGGGAATGGGGTGATCAAGATTGCAGACTTTGGGGACTCGGCGCGGCTACAGCAAATGCAGACGCTGACCAACGAGTTTCGCAGTCTCAAGGGGTAAGCTTCAGAATGTACGGCCGTGCTTGACAATGCATTGGCAGAACCCCCGCATACATGTCCCCTGAAGCGATCCGGAGCGAGAAGCGCGGTCGTCGATGTGACGTTTGGTCGCTGGGGTGTGTTGTTCTGGAGATGCTGACATGTCGACTGCCCTGGCTCGAGTACAACGAGCACGGCGAGCTCAACAACAACAATCAAACGATGTGGAGTGTCATGTACAGGGTCGCCAGCATGACCGAAGCGCCCAGACTTCCCGATTTCCTCTCGGATGTCGTGGTCGACTTTTTGCTCCAGTGTCTCAATCTGGACGCTCGTCAGCGAAGCCATTGCAAGGATCTGCTCAAGTCTCGCTTTATCGTCCAAGGCAGCAGCAGTATGGAATGAAACAACGTTCGCAGTGTTAGTTTTTTTCAATGCATGTACTTCCCGGTAAGCCGTGTTTTGTGCATGTGAAGAGAAAGAAAAAGGGGGGACTGGAGGTGTAGGAAGGTTTGAAGAAAACAAAAGAATAAGTAGACGATAGCGAGAAAAAAAAGAAAAAGGAGGAAACAGGTCAAGAGATTACGGAATTGCTGTCGCCTACATGTAGTCAGTCGACCTTGACGGCGCCGTAGATTCTGATGACAAAGTAGTAGCACGAGAAAAACCCAATCGTTCCAGTGCAGAGGAAGAAGACGAGCGAGGCCATGGCAACGTCGGTAAAGTAGATGAGGGCAGGAACAAACTTTCATTGTGCAAATGAAATTTAGTTTTTCTTATTTATTTGGTGTGAGCAAACAGTGGACATACGTCTGTGATGCCGAGGCGCGAGACATAGTAGAAGATGGCATACAGGAAGATGTAGATGGACGAGCTGCTCGAGACGAAGAACGATCGCCACCACCAGTTGTAGTCTTCGCTGCAGAGGGTGAAGTAGATGATGACGATGGTGATCTCAACACAAGTGATCACGAGGATGATGCAAACGATCGCGAGGAAACCGTACATGTAGTAGTACTGATCCTGCCACACCGACTTCATGATAAAGAAGAGCTCGATGAACACGACGGCAAACGGCAGGAGACCACCGATTGCGATGCTAGAAAATACAAAAGTATTTAGTGAAGACTTCAAGCCCGTGAGGGCTTTCCAGATACCTTGCGGGAGCAGTGAGGAACCAGCTGGTCTCGGGGATCTGGCGGGGAATCTGGTTGGTTCGCACGGGGTGCTCGATTGCCTTCTTCTTTTGGCCAAAATAGGCGCCTGCAAAGACCAGTGGCGTGGAGATACCGACCCACAGCAACAAAATCGCAACCATCGTTCCAAAGGGCAAAGCGGACGATGACCGTTGCGACCAGACGAAAAAGTTGAGGATGAAGAACACAAATCCGATGATGCCAGGGAACATGGTTGCAGTCTTTTTTTTTTTTTTAATTTTATTTAGAAATGGTAACGTGAGAAGAAAGGACAACTGAAAAAAAAAAAAAAACGCAATACCAGAAGCGCATTCCCTTGCCAGTTATCTCCCTTGAAACCCTTGTAGATACGTGCGCTGTAATAACCGCCAAAGGCTCTGCGGGTCAGAGAAAGTGGAGATATATTTAGTCGCGCTCAACCATCTCAGTCGACTTTTTTACCCCATGAGAATGAAGAGAACGACGACAAAGGTCAGCATGCCTCCACGGTAGGACGGGTTGAGGACACCCACCATTGCCAAGAAAACGGTGGAAATGATCGCGCCGAGGAATTGGACACCCGAGCCAATGCAGACCGCCAAGAGCCAACCGTGCTTTGGTCGACGGAACACATCTCCATGGACGAGTTTCCAGCCCGTGACCTCTTCTTGCTCCTCCTGCATCAAAGAGAAAAAAAAAAAAAAAAAGGAATTCAAATTAAAAAGAGAAAAGACACGAACTCGAAATTACCTTGTTCTCCTCGTCGTTGTACATGCTGATGTCATTGTAGAGGGCGCGCATCATGATGACGGCAACCATGGCCGAGAGGAAGAGAAGAATGATGAGCGAGTTCACGATCGAGTACCAGTGAATGTTGGGGTCCGAGTTGACAAGGAATCGATCCCAACGGGCGCCCCACGAAATCTCTTCGTCCTAGGAAACAAGAGATGCCCTATTAGATATTTTGGGGTGTGTGGGGTGGGGTGGGGGGTGCAAACGGAAAACGCACCAAGCGGAACTCGACCGAGTACGTGTAGACAATGTCGACTTCCTGCTCTTTCACTTCCTGTCCAGCCATCTTATCGGTGATCTCTTTTGGGCATGCTGTCCGACCAGCGCTGCTGATGCTGTTACGTACCAAAAAAAAAAAAAAAAGAAAATCAGCTGGTGATTTTATTTCCAAAAGAACAAACAAAAACGTACCTGCGAGGATACACCTCAAAGCCAACGATGCGCGAGACGTCATCATCAGGGGCGTCCTGGTTGTAGAGGATCGCGATGTTCATGTGGTTGTGCAAGTACGTCTCCTTGGTCTGCTCGTCGACAAAGCCTAGCTTGAAGCCCGGCTCGTACCTTTGATAAATAAATATTCGTTTGGTCAGAGCCGCGTGTTACATCATGAGACATACTGCTTGTTGCCGTTGGCAGTGGTGCGGAAGGGCGTGGCTCCGGGGAGGTTGTCAAGGTACCACTCGACCTTGTAGTCGTTGTTGACCAGGTGAGAGAGCCATGCTGCGTCCTTGGCACTTGTCTTGACCGTGCACAGAACTTGGCAAGGGATGTCAACGCCAAACGCAATCTGGATTTTCATTTTACTGTCAGTTCTCCCCACACGCACACGCGTCTCCTCCACCAACGCCTAGTGCACGTACCTCGTATGACGACTTGACAAAGCGGTCACCGCGGAGGACCTCGCCCAAGTTCTCCCTGATCACGGCATTCCCAGTCGGGCATACTGGCAGCGCAAAGTACTCGAAGGGGAGCTGCGTCTTGTCAGAGTAGACCTTGTTGTACCACAGGTCAACGGGATCGCCATTCTGGTTTGTGCGCAACCACCCGCAGCACGTTAGTTATCCCACAGCTCAAGGGGGACTGTGTTGTTACCTTGTAGTCCTGATCAAAAGCGGCGACGACAGCCATAAAATCATATGCACATTTTTATTAAAAAAGCATAGCGGGTGAATATAGTCAGGTTAAACAACAAATACGCCAGGGCACGCGGAACACACCTGAGGGAGGAAGCCGGGAATATAAAACGCTGACGTGGTGGAAGCGAGCAGCAAAACCGCTGCTACTACAGCATGCACCATTGCTCTCGCCATGATTTATACAATGAGTTCCCTAAAGTTACTTTTTTTTTTTTTTTTTTTTGATGGTCCGCTCATCCACGGCTAATTACGCATTTGGGTGAACGCGTCGCTTGGACCGCCAAAGGAACTACCCTGAGGAGGACGAGGAGTACTAGACAAAGCGATCGTTAAAGAACGAGAAAAAAATAAAATTCAATTTACCTAAAGTTGTTGCCACCACCAAAGAACTGTGCGGTCTGACCAAAGCCACCACCACTGCCGCCGCCAAAGACGGTGCCGCCGCTGTTACTGCTGGACGCTACCGACCCAAAGGACGGGCCGAAACCGCTTGCCTTCCCGAACGCCGACGCCGGGCTGCTGAATGAGCTGGTGGAGCCAAACGAACTGGTGGAACCAAACCCACCCGACGAACCTGCCGAGGAAGCAAAGGGTGAAGGCGATCCGAAGGCTGAGGTCGCTCCAAAAGCTGGACGGGCCGCCGTTGCACCAACTCCACCGCCGAGGGGCGTCGTGGCGCCAAAGGATGACTTTCCGGCGAAAGGACCGCCGAGTGGGGACGGTGCGCCAAACGTGACATTGCTGCCGCTGTTGCTGCCGCTGTTGCTGCCGCTGGTAGCAAAAGGCGATGATCCCCCTGCAGGTGGTGTCGCTCCGAATCCACCAAAGCCGCCGCTCGTTCCACCAAAACCACCGCTCGTTCCGCCAAAGCTGGAGGCGCTGTTGCCGCCACCAAACACAGAGCCGGTCGCAGGTGGCGACGCAAACATCGTTGGCTTCATCAAAACGTTGGTGGTGGCGAACGGCGAGGACGACGCGCCAATGGCATTGCCCATACCGCCGCCAAACGGCGAGGTCGACGGTTGGCCCCCGCCGATTGACATCGAGAACATGCCTGCCGTTGGTTTCTGTTGCTGCTGCTGCGGCGGTGGCGGCTGCTGACTCGGTGCAGTCGTAAATTTCAAGTTGTCCAACATGCCGTCCATGTCGAGCGCACTTGCTTGACTAGTGCCCTTTGATGCAGGTGAGGCAGTGGTGCCTGCTGGGGACGCGGTGCCGAAAACGTTTGCATTTGGTGCTCCAAACAGAACCTTCGAGGCCGAACTGGCGGGCTGCTGATTGCCGGCCTGCGGAGGGTTGAACATGACGGCGACAGGAGCAGCTGACGGCTTGACTTCGTGTGCAACTTTTGAACTGTCTGCAGATCCAAAGGAAGGAAGTGCGGCCGCTGTGGTGGTGGAGGGCGCAGCCGTTGTTGCGGATGCGTTGAAAGGTGTCGCTGTCACAGGGGCTCCAAAGGAAAAGGACGAAGCGTTTGGTGCAGGCGTTGCAGGTCCAGTTGACGGCGTAGTCTTGGGCATGGACGTTTCTAACGACGACTGCGACGGTCCAAAAGACTGAGGCGCAGATGCAGGCGGCGCGGTCTTAGGCGCAGGCACAGGCGTTGTAGCTTCTTGCGACGATGTCGGCTTGGACGATCCAGGCGACGTCGTTGTCCCAAAGGCGGCTTTTCCGGCAAAAGGAGACGCATCGCCGAGGGGAGCTGGAGTTCCAAACGTGACATTGCTGCCGCCACCAATGCTGTTGCCGCCGCTGGGAACAGAGGTCGATGGTCCTGCAGGGGCTGCTCCGAATCCGCTAAAGCCGCCAAGCTGTCCACCAGACGGAGCTGCGGCTGCCGAAGAAGGCGCCGGCGAGCCAAAGTTCAGAGGGGTCGTTGTGGCAGCCGCAGGGGGTCCAAAGGAAAGTGGCGCTGTTGGCGCGGGCGATCCAAAGGACGAAGGCGTGGTGATCTTGGGCACGGACATAGTAGGTTCAGGCGTAGACTTGGTCACGGGCGTTGTAGCTTCTGGCGACGATGCCGGCTTGGTGGACCCAATCGAGGGAGGCGCGCTGAAGGAAGGGGGCGCGGGTCCAAATGATAGAGGCGCAGACGTCGCTGGGACAGTTGCCTTGGGATCGGTCGTGCTAGCCGCAGGAACGGCTGCAGGCTTTGCCAATCCAAAGGAAAGTGGTGGAGTGGATGTGCTGGAATGGGCATGCGATCCAAAAAGTGACGCCGTAGTGGCGGGAGCGCCAAAGGAAGGTGCGCCAGCAGGCTTTGATGTAGCAGGAGGGCTAAATTTCGACGGTTCAGCAGGCTGAGGCTTGGACAACAGGTCGCCATCGTCGTCCTCTTCGTCTGTATAATTGTCCTCCTCCTCCTCCTCCTCCTCCTCCTCCTCGTCCTCTTCGACTTTGATGGTCTGGCTTTGTGCAGCAGCGAACTATTGATAGTTGTTTGGATTGAGGGAAACTTTTGGGGGGCTGAAACGTACAGGGGATGCCTGCTTTGGCGGAGGGAGTGGCGCCGCAGAAACCGCCTCTACGGCAGGAGAAGCAGCAGCAAAGGCAAGCGGCGACTGCTTGACACGAGGCTGGTTGACGGGGAGAGCACTCGTCGGCGTCGACGTTGGGGTCAAATTGACACTCTTGTTTGGCACGGGGGTCACAAACTTGCGCTCCGCAAAGGCCATTTTGAGTGCAGTGGAAGACGCATAGTTATGTGGGACCACAGCAGTTCCCTCGGTCGACTTTCCGAGCAAATCACGGACGCTGATCTTGAGAGGTGTCGTTTTGGCCTTTAAAGACAAAAAAAAAAAAAAAGGATTGCATGAGCATTTGAAAAAAAAACACCCTTTTCATACCTTTTCTTCAATTTTTCGGATCGTTTCGTCCAGCTTTGTGATCGTCTTCTTGTGTCCATCAATTGACTCGATGAGGTCACGTAGTGTACGATCATGCGCACTATTCAGCGAGGATTAACACAGGTTTGCGAAAACAGGAAAGCGTACGAAGATATGTTCAAATTGATGACTTTTACTCTTTCGCTCAATGTATGGAGCATGTCTTCAACTTTCTGTTTTTTTCAGTTCAAGATTTTTAGGATAAAACCTGAATGCATTGGGTCGCACCTTTTTGCCAACTTCGATGTTCTCGCGCAATTGATCAGTTTCAGGGTCCAATCCTTCATCGTCACCGTCTTCGGTATCATCCTGCTCTGTATCTGTCGCCCAATTGTGCTGATCGTAAGCTGGAAGGTGGAAAAAAATTAGTTTATTCCATCGAGGGGAAAAAAAAAAAAAACAGTACCTGCCAACAGGGCCTTCTCGGCGTCATCGCGTTGTGTCTTCTGATTGCGGGTAACTTTGGTGATAGCATCCAACTTCTGTTCCAGTTGCTCGCGCATAGTGTTGCGGTCACGAGCAAGTCCAGAAGGAGCGTCCTCGATAGCCTGAATTGCAAAAGCGCTGTTAATACTGAGAGCAACGTGAAACGCAAAAATACCGTTTGCAGTTCCCTCAATTTGCTAACCAGCTGGGAAACAAGGCCACGATATTTAGTAAAAAGAAGAACGATTAAATAATATTTAAAAAACCTTGTCAATGTCGCTGTTCATCGCTTGTTCGAGGGTCGGTGCCTTTCCAGAAGACGAGGGTGCAACAGACGGCTTCACAACCGCGGGACTGGAGGTAGTCGGCACGGAAGGGGCTTTGACGGGCGCGGCTGCTGCATTGACAGGTGGAGGGACCGCAAATACGGGCACAGGCTCCTTTGGAGCATTATTACTTTGGGAGGACGGGACGACCGACGGCTTCACAACCGTCGGACTTGCAACAGCGGCCTTGACGGGTGCTGCAGTGGCAGTCGACGAACCAAACGAACTGGACGAGGCTGCTGCGCCCGACGAAGTCGTTGCTCCAAGTGCTGGCGTCGTTCCCATTGTTGCCCCGAATAAAGGCGCCGTCGTTGTTGTTCCAAATACTGGCATCGTTGTCGTTGGTGCAGACGCTGGCGTCGTCGTTGCTCCTCCAAATGCTGGCACCGTTCCCGTCGTGGCTCCGAATAAAGGTGTTGTCGTGGCTCCATAGGTTGAGGCTCCAAATGAAGGCGTCGTTGAGGCTCCAAAGGCAGGTGCTGCGCCGAGTGAAGGCATGCCAAAGGCAGGCAATGCAGTCTTTGACGGAGTGGCCGTCGTCGAAGTCGATGCAGTTGAAGGGGTCTGAGCTTGAGGAAACGGTTTAGGCTCAGGTGGAATGGGCGCAGAGGCGGACTTGGACGCTGTGGCGGTCGAGGGTGTTGACTGGGTCGCTTCAGAAGTGGAGGCGGCTGCCGTCGGTGCTGCCGATGAAAGAGGCACTTTAGCTGACTCGGCAGTCGACAGTTCGGATGCGGACTTTGATGTAGCCGCCGGTGGCTGCGTAAACGCAAGTGGAGCTGCAGCGGTAGTGGCAGATGCTGATGCTGACGATGCTGATGCTGACGATGCAGGCACTGCGCTGGGAGGTGGCGTAGCTTGCGCACCAAAGGAAGGCAGGTCGGTCATGGCCGATGCCGTTGAAGACGAGGCAGTCGTCTTTGGTGGCTGACCAAATGAAAAAGCCGGCGCAGGTGTAGACGTGGACTTGGACGCCGTGGCAGTCGGTGGAACTGACTCGGTCGAAGCAGACGTGGATGCAGCAGCTGTTGACTCTTTCGCCGCGGCAGAAAATGAAAAGGATACTTTGGCTGGCTCGGTCGCGGTCGCGGTCGCGGTCGCGGGCTTGGACGACGAAAACAAGGCCTGCACAACAACCGACTCTTTAGAAGGAGAAAGGAACAGAAAAAGCATCCCTACCGCAGGCGGTCCACTTGCAAAGGGGGATGTTGAACCTTTAGTATTTGCGCTTGCAAAAGGCGAGACTTGGCCACTGGCATGACCAAACCCATTGGATGATCCGAAAACGGAACCGTTGCTTGGAGTCGTGGTAGTACCATTGACCGCGGAAGTTGACGCTGGGGCAAACGAAAACAACGACGACGACGACGACGACGACGGCTTTGGGGCAAACGAAAATGACGACGCATCGGACTTGCTTGACGCAAAAGGATTCTTGGCTCCTGCTTCCCCACTAAAAGGCGAAGGGCCAGAGCTTCCAAACGTGGTTGATTTGCCACCAAAGATAGATGTGGTTGATGCTGCTGTACCAAAGCCCGAGCCAAAGCCACCGAATGCAGATTTATGCTCCTGTGCAGGCGGGACAGCGTCCTCCTGGGAAACACGTCTTTAGCAGTCTATTTTTTTTTTAAAAAAATAAAAAGTACAGTACCTCCTCTGGGATCGGATCGTTATCCTCGACGTTGAAGTCGTTTTCCAAGTTGTCGTCGTCTTCGGTGTCGACTTCCTCCTCCTCGTCCTCCTCTTGCTCTCCCTCGTCCTCCTCGTCGTCTTTGAGTTCGCCGCTTTCCAACTCGCCCTCTCCCACTAGGTCTTTCGTCTTGTCTTCTTTCTTAGCGGTAGATGTTGTTGGTACGGTGAACGAAAACGATTTGGGTCCGGAATCCGTCTGGAGAGAATATTTCAATAATGGAGACAGAAGAGAAGACATTTACCACAATGGGTGCTGCCGATGGCAGAGAAGCGTTGAAAGTGAAAGTGAAAGCCCCTCGCGGTGCATCGGTTGGAAGGGCAGCACCGAATGCACCTCCCGTCGACGAAGCGGGCTTTGCCTCCGAGGACTTTGGCAACGGCATAGAAAATGTGAACGGAATCTTTGGTGCTTCGGCCTTGGGAGCTTGAGCCTGTTTGGGTGCGTCGGACAGGTCTTTTTCCTCAGACGGGGTCGACACAGGTGTCGGCGGGATAGGCTCACCTGCCTTTAGGTCTGGCGCTGGGACATCGGCCAGTTTGGCGACAGGAGCGGCGATGTTGCTCACGGGTAAGTCCACGAGAAAAGTAGCCAGATCACCGTGTGAAGTGAGGGCAGCCAAGACTTTACCAGCTAAAGCGACATATGTCCGTTTAGCCACACGCAAAGAAATACATAACTTACATTCATGCCAGCAGGCCGCCAAGCCAAGAGGAACAGAGGTCTTCATGGTTTCCTGATTGACTGGTGTGCTGATGGAGTCCTCGTCGTCGTCCACGCATTTGGCGTACTAAATCGTAAACAAAAGATTAGAATAGCAAAATGGGAAACATTACCGATTGACCGTCGTGCTTGAAGATAGCGAGCTCATTGGTGAGATTGCAGCTGAACACGACAAAGTTTTCATTTTTTGCTGTTTTGAGAGAGCACAGGTCGGCACCAACAAAAGGTAACTCAGCTCGCTCCATTGACACGAAGATGTCTGTAAGCTTTTGAAATCCCTCGCTTTTTCCTTCCATCTAGTAAGCAAAGCCACCATTCAACGTCCGCTCTTTTCCTTTCACAAAAAAAAAAAGGAGGGGTTACCACTGCTCGCGAGTCTCCCAAATAGAGATTTAGGTCCGCCCTTTCCAGGGCCGCGACAGCAATGATTTCGTCCGTACAAGTAACCGATACGACTAGTGTGCATTAATAAAGGCGGGTGAGTCAGTTACTGAGACTGGTGCAAACATACTTTCAGGTTCATCGACGAGCTTTACGTTGTAGATCACCTGCTTCTTTTTTCTGTCTACAAAGAGAAGGTAGCCAGAGGACGTGCCAAAGATAAAGCCAGTGTCACAAGCACAAACTAATGAATCTTTGGTTTAGATCACTCAAAGCATCATGGGTCCCCACCTGATGTCGCAGTGTGATCTAGACTCACAGTGGTCACAGACAGGGTCCACAGCGACGGCTCACTGTTCTTCACCTCCAGCGATTTAACGGATCCCTCGATGTCGATCGCCTACAAGTCACAGATGGCATCCAATGAAGGGGGGGGGGAAGGGAAAGCGGAGAAAGAAACTGTACCATGAAGGACGAACCACAGACGGCGAGGTGCGCGATGGAAGAGTCTTTGAACACGACGGCCTTCGCAAGCGGTTCCTGTATTGTGAGAGTTGTTAGCTTCCCTCGCATCCAGCAAGCGCGAGTCCACATACTTGCTGACGTTGAGCGACCTGTTTGACACTGAACAGAAGGACAGAGTCGCCAGTTGCGACGACAATGGCCGTGTCGGCGAGGGCCAAGGAGATCGTCACAGGAGGCAAGGCGAGCTTGACCTGGCGAGGGCGTGCGGTTTAGGTTTGGGGGGGGAGAGAGGGAGAGTGAGAGAGATCAGACAGGGGTTACCTCCACAGCCTGGGACGGGTTTGCCTGCTTGAGCAGCCCCGCAGTGTCGGCCAGGGAGAAGCCTACAGAACCGCCAAAAAAAAAAAAAAAGGTCAGAGCCATGTGAAAAGGAAAGCTGCTGCAATCAACGGGCGGCCACATACCGCGCTCGGAGCCAAACACGACAAAGCCGTAGCGCGCCGACACAGCCAGCAGGCGGCCATTCACGTCCTCGTTGAACGGCTTGGTCAACGGCAATGTCGCCAAGCCACGGAAGGCAGCCGACATTATTTCAAACTCTGCTCCCTGACCATGTCGTCGCCGCCTTCCTCGTCCGCAGCAACTGCGTCCGCGGGTGGTGCAGCAACAGGACTAGCACCAGCGTCACAGGCCCAAAGCCTGCCGTCTTGCACGCTGCAGCTGCGCTGGCTCAAGTCGGACCTGCGGCGCCTGAGACTGCCGCAGTACGTTCCGCGTCTGTGTCAGCTGCAGGTCTCGCGAGTTCGTACGTCTGTTTGCTTGGCTTGGTGTTGGTGCACAGTGTGCTGAGCGTATTCGTTGTACTTGCCAGGCGTGCTCCAGCCCATACCTCAGCGCATGGATGCAGTCGAGCTCGTCGTTGCGCTGCGAACACCGCCGAGCACACGGCGCACCCTCCGGTCGAGCAAGGTACTTGCTCCACATGCCGTTTTGGCGGCCATGGCAGCGGTGGGGCCAGGTGGTAGCGGCGCGGCGGGGTCAACAACCCCATTGCCGGGGTCTGTGGGAGGACCGGGTATGGCGTCCGTGGCCGCGTCATCAGCATCCGGTTTGAGTGGAGCAATGCCCACCACTGCGGCGGCTCAAGCAGCGGCGGCAGCGGCAGGGAGCTTTACGGCCAGTGCAGCCAATCCTAGCGGTGGCCCGATCAGCTCCTCCAGCGTGGCAAGTCTTCGTGCTGCTGGCTCGCCAAGCTCGATGCTGAGCCCGTCGTCGTCGAGCAACTTGGCTGGCATGGGCCCCGCTGATTTGATCAACTCGGCAACCGCGTTTTCCTTTGCTATCCAGTATTGCCACCATCTTTCGGTAAGATGAGCAGAGACCGGCCGCGTTTTTCCCTCTAATTGTGCAATTATTATTAGAGTGATCTCAATGTTCTCCAACTGACGGTCGTGCGCAGGCGAAGGCGCACACGTCAACTCGCCGCCATCGGCACATTGGCGATTTCTCTGAACGAGTCGCTGCAATATGTCGTCAACAAACAGGTGCTCTTGTACCCGGTCCGTCGCAAAGCCGACACGCCTGCGATGTGCGCCCTCGATATCCAGCTGAGCACGATCCCGATTCACGACGAATTTACAAAGCAGATCCAGGTATTGATTGACCCTCTCATTTATGCGAGCATAACACATTTTTTTTTGTATTTTTTAATTAAAATTAGAACGACATGTACGACATCAGAGACGACGGAAACTTGAGCGATGAAGAAGATGAGTATGCGTTCCATTTCTTTTTGGATGCTCAGTCTGATACAATTCAATTGCTAGTGGTCACGACGATTTAATGCCCAAGTCGATGAATCCAAAGCAAACTTCACCGATCCCAACCACAACCAAGCGCAGTGGGCTCGCATCAAAATTCTCTTCCTTGTGGACGCCTCGTCGGAGGCGCCAACAAAGTGCCTCCAGCCAGGTAAGATTGTTTCTCTCTATTTTATTGTACTTCATCATATTGTGAAAAGAATCAGCCCGAAGAGGACGGCGCCGAATCTGACGACGAGGACATGGACACCACTAATCCTCGGCGCATATCTAATCCCGATTCTGCGAGCTCTGGCGAGGGCGAAGATGATCCTGAGGCGTTTGCACTGGACGAATTGTTGGCTTCTGACGGAAGTGATTGAAGAATCCAAAAAAAAATAAAAATAAAAATAAAAATAAAATATGTACTCATTTCGCAAATACATTGTACAAGGTCCTCGGCAGTTCATTAATATTTACGAGTATATGGGGTTGGGTCGCTTATCCAGTGTCGACACGGCAGGCTGTTTCTTTGCTGCTGCGGACTTTTTCGGCAAGAGAGGTTGGAGCAGCCGCACGAGTCGCGACCGATGCAGCGTGCTATCGCGTACGGACCCGAAGCTGGCGAGGATGACACCTTCCTGCTCGGCCAGCGTTCGCCGGAGGGACTTCCAGACGGTGTCAGGTGGTGGTGCGGTCTTGCCGCTGCTGGCGCTGTTGTTTTGGTGGCTATGGCCTTTGCTATGGTGATCGTTCAAACTCGACGGCGTAGGTAGTGCACCGGAGGGGGCGTCCGCAGCACTAAAATAATCAGAGCTTCCTCCCGCTCTTGGCGAGGGCGGCGAAGACGGCGAAACAGGCGGCGAGGCCGTGGTATTGCACCACGAGTACAGCAAACGCCCGCTGCGGCTCAAAAAGATTATGGCGGCCGGCACCGTAGTCTCGCTTTCCGGCAGTAGGCCAATGTCACAAAAGTAGTCGCACAACTCGTTGTGCTCGTCCAACAGCAGCTCGACACCCGTGTCGCCCACCGCAATTGTCGGCACCGTCTCTGAGGCCGTCAGCGACATTTTCTTGCCGCCTCCGCCCCCGCCTCCGCCTCCGCCTCCGCCACCACCCCCGCCCCCAGCACCCCCTCCGATCCCCCCGCCGCCACTGGTGCTTCCACCCCCATTTGTGCCGCTGCCCGCAGCAATCGACACCGCAGCGGACGCGGTCGTTGCAAGCGTCGAGGCCGACTGGATCACCAGGTATATCCTCCCGCCACACTGGGACATTTGCCGGAACACGCTCATTGTCGCGCTGTTTGCGAGCACCGTCCACGAGGCCAGCGGCTCGCCGTCTGCTGTCGTCACTTGGCTCAGCGCCGAAGGTGGTGATGGCTTTGTGTTTGCAGTTTGCGTCGGCGAGGTGGCCGCTGGCGCAGCTGCACTTGCCATTGTCGACGTTGCCTGCTGCGGCGCAACCGCGGGTCCGGTGAACACCACGCCCACAAAGTCGTGCGTCGCGTGCTGCTGGAGGAACCAGGGCACAAGCAACGCGGCCATCGCCTGATTTGGCAGAGACATGGAAGAGTCACTCAACCCAATTTAGATAAATGTGGCGGCTGTTGTTGCCTTTTCTGGTGTTTTTGAGCAGCAACAGCAGGGGCGTGGCGGCCCAGTGCGTGGAGGCGACTGGCGTCAACGCGTCGTCGTCATCTCCAGCAGCAGACACCGCCACGAGGATATCGTTCAAGACAGCCGTGGTGCCGCGGCAGCTTGTGGTTACATGGAATGGCTACTATGACGTCAAAGGCCATTCGCAGCTCTTGCACCACGCGCTGCGGACTGCAAAGATGACGGCGGCGGAGCTGCCCGAATGGACGATCGTCGAGCGCGATAACGTGGCCACGCGCGAGTACCCGTCCGACTTTACGCTGGTGCAGGCGCGCTGTGCCGAGCGACAAGAGCAGGACACGTGCATCCAGCTGTTCATTGACCGGCTCCAGCTGAGCAAACTCGTCAAGTCGGTCACGCTACAGCGACAGGTGCAGCGCAATCTGTTGGGGAGAGAGGCCTATGGCAACGAGGGGCTTCCGAAGCGGCAGCTCTCGTTTTTCGATGGCGAGAGTGCTGGGGCCACAAACGGGGACAGCGGAAACGAGCCCTTCCTGGCCGACTTGCTGAACGGAGACGTCGTGCCTCTGCCTTCGCACAAGCAGCTCACAAGCCTGTTTGAAGCCGACGTGCTTTGGAAAAAGGGCATAACCGGGCTCGGTGTCAAGGTCGCCGTGTTTGACACGGGCTTGCGGAAGAACCACCCGCACTTTCGCCGCATCCGCGATCGGACAAACTGGACGAACGAACCTGTACGAATTTTTTTTTTTTTTTTTT
>Ga0302230_10000612_pt1 | contig 28672 bp, 22 predicted proteins | sample II_Palsa_N2_1_FD_193523 | JGI IMG/M metagenome (GOLD analysis project Ga0302230, IMG submission 193523) | Peat permafrost microbial communities from Stordalen Mire near Abisko, Sweden - II_Palsa_N2_1 | ecosystem: Environmental > Terrestrial > Soil > Palsa > Peat permafrost | place: Sweden... | reverse complement strand
AGCAGGATTATCGCGCATCATTGGCGAGTGCATCCGTACCGAGTGGGGTTACTGTGCACCCTGGAGAGCCGCGGGAGTTGCGTCTTACACTAGACATCAAACTCTAGCTGGCGCGTTTCGGCCACATGCTTGCTTGATGATAAGAACATCTCGTGTGGCCGTTGACTCTATGGTCCGTATCTCTAGAATTATTCAGTGACTGCGGCCATCGGGTAGTTCTATCCGAGATGGCGAAGCTTAGCGGCGTACTAGATCAGTAATCATCCACAACGACTACCATCGTTTCAATATCAATTTTCGCCTGAAGGTCGGCCACGCCCTGGGCCGCTCCCGTATCACCAAGCACGATCAAAAGCATCGCGTCAGTGCGTCGATCAATGGCCACAATGGCTTGGCCGTTCTCGTCGAACTGCGATATGCCGAACGTCAAGAGATATTGCTTAGGCAAAAGATGGGCATTGAACTTCCAGCGCGCCATGACCACGCTTCCTTCGTTGCCGTGGATAAGCTCACCGCCTTCGATGAAAGAATTGGTGCTGTAGACCAATTCGCCTTCCGGCGTGCGAACCTTCAGTCCAAAGATGGCTCGGCTTATCGCCTCCACAAAGAGATACTTGACCAAGATTTCGACCGGCTGTCCCGGCGACAGCATGGGTACGCTGGACTGTCCGAGGACGTGAACATCGGCCACCAGAGCCTTACCGTTGCCTACACGGATTTCGTCCCGGTTGTAACCGCTGCGGGTTGAGAGCACGTCGTCGAACCCTGTAGAGAGCATGCTGGCAACGGCCTGCGCTGATGTCTCCGCGCAATTGACCGCCACCACTTTGCTGCCTCCTTGATTGACGATGTGCGAGCCGAACATGAGTTTCAGATAATCCGAGACGGCGCCGCGCACCGGCCCGTCATAGGCCTTACGCCCTGCATTAATCACGACCCCCCGGCTGCACATGCGCTCCACCGCATCCGTGGAATGCGTAACGAGCAAGAGCGTGCAGCCATCTTCCTGCAATTCCTCAATCCGTCGATGACACTTGCGCTGGAAATACGCGTCCCCGACAGCCAGCGCCTCGTCCACCACAAGTACATCGGGTTTCACCGCCACCGCTACAGCAAAGGCCAGTCGCACGAACATGCCACTGGAATACGTCTTCACCGGCTGCGTCACGAAATCGCCAATCTCGGCGAAGGCTAAGATCGAGTCCAGCACAGCATCCACCTGTGCACGCCGCACCCCGAGCAGCCCCGCCTTCAAATAGACGTTCTCCAAGCCGGTGAACTCCGGATTGAAACCCGCACTCAGTTCGAGCAGCCCGGCCACTCGTCCGTTCACTTCGATATCGCCTGTAGTTGGCGGGATCAAACCGCAGATCATCTGTAGCAGCGTCGATTTGCCCGAACCGTTTCGGCCGATGATTCCGATTGTCTCGCCTGGCCATACCTCCAGATCGAAATCGCGCAGAGCCCAGAATTCCTTGGCGTAGTTTTTCTTCCCGAACATCCGCGCAAGGCGATGATGCTGCTTCTCATAGCTCAGGTAGCGCTTGCCAACGCCTCTTGCCAGAATCAACGGCCCGAATCGTTCCGGGGTCATGGACTCAGAGGACATCGATAAACCCTCCGCGCGTGCGTTGAAACCAGACATACGCCAGCCAGCAGGCCAACAGACACCAGGCGGTGTATATCGCCAACCCCAACACATCGGGAAGCTGATTCCAGAGCAGCACCTTACGTGCCTGTTCAATCAGAAAGGTCAGTGGGTTGAGCAGCATGACCGAACGCATGCCAGCCGATACGTGATCCAGCGGAAAGAAAACCGGCGACGTGTAAAGCAGCGCGAGGGTGATCAGCGTGGTCATCTGGCCCACGTCTCGCGCATACACGCCGAGCGATGCAAATAACCACCCCACTGCTGTCGAGAGAAGCATGAGTGGAACGAAAACTACCGGGAACAACAGAAACGTCGAGGCAATATGCCCTGTAAAGATCAAGGAAAAGGCAGCCAGCACGACCAGACTCGCCAGGGCGTGATAGATCGCCGTCAGGCTGGATATCCATGGCAATATGTCCAACGGAAAAATCACTTTGGTAACGTAGTTGGCATTCCCCGTCACCAATTGCGTACCCCGTGTGATGCAATCGGCGAAGACCGTATAAATGATCAGGCCGGCGAACAGCGCGGTCGCATACTGCCCCCTGTTACCACCTTCCATCGTCGCCCAGCGAACATGGAAGACTTCGGTAAAAAACAGCGTATAGACCCCGAGCACAAACAAGGGGCTCAAGAACGACCAGGCAAGCCCAAGTAGTGATCCCTTGTATCGGCCAATAACATCCTTGCGCGCCAATTGAACTATCAGCTCGCGATGCGCCCAAGTACTTCGTAGCAATGATTGCGGCGAGGTGCCATGTCTGAACATCAATGAAGTCACGCGCTCACCTTCGATGTTTCCCCGTCAGAACGAAATGGCATCGCTGCACTTCCATCGATCAACGCGAGCACGCCTTCGCCACAGCATGAAGATAACCAAGAAGCTACATGGTCGTGCATTACATCTGCGTAAGTGCGAAGAAAACAAGCTGACATAAATCACGCCTCGTTGAATGCCGTTGGAGAAATAGCATTCCGTGGCTGATGAAGACGCTCGCCACGATGCCGCGCTTGTCGCCACTGGAGCGCGCGTTGATATAACCGCACGTCGGCCGCATGGAAGTCACGCACCTTTTGCAGAAAGGTCTCATCCAGCCTACGGCGCGGACTGATGTATGTCGTTGGGTTAAGGTATTGGGGGGAAAGGCTGGTGGACAGGAAGCGTTCGGAGAATTCGAGCATGTCTTCCTGGTAATGCTCGCTGACGCCAATGAATGCGAAACCCTCCACGGGAAAACCCCACAGATACTGCGCGTAGATATTTCTGAATTGCTCGCTCAAGCAGAATTGTTCAAGCGTCCATTTTTCTTCGATGACCTGCCGGTGATGCGACTCAGCAGTTTTCTCATCGTAGCTTTCCTGCCAGTAGTGGTAATGGGAAAGCAATCGCGCCACCGGCTCCCTCATCCAGGTGACGAAGGTCAAGTCACGTCGCGTAGCAAGTGGTAGGTATTTCACCGGCAAAAAATGGCCGTGTAAACAAGCAATGCCGTCCAGTCCTTCTTTAGCGATGACCACGCCGGCCGAAATAGCTGATCTGCATCGCTCTGGTGCAGGAGCGCTGATGCCACCATCGCTGTAATCGTCACGATAGAGAGCGCCAAAATGCGCTTTCAATGATGCCCTGAAACTTGTTCCTGCCGTTTTAGGGAGATGTAAGGAAATTATGGTCATGAGACTTCAGTCATTCTACGTCAACAGCTTTGAGCAGAAGTTGGCTTTGGAGTCTGGATGTCATCTTATGCCGCTCGCGCAGCCAGATTAATCCTTATATGACGGCGTTAGGCCGCCAGGAATTTTCTTTGGGTAGCGTAGCAGTAGAGCAAACCGTGGGTGCTATCAGCTATTTCCTAAAAAATTCAGCCATCCAATCACTCGCTTGTTACGCCGAGAATGAGTGTCCTTAGTTGGCGGCGGTCAGAATAGAAGTGCGTCTATCAGAGCCGCCGGTAAGTCGATCTACCGGCCATTGCATGCAAGGAGGCATCCCCGAGGGCATCCCCGAGTGCATCGATGACGGTCCATGCGAAAAAGCCGGAATGCCCTCTGGCATACGATTGAAATCACTTGGCCTGCGCACACAACCTCGCTGTCCTCCCAGGCAAATCGGCGTTTTCAAGATCCTTGGACAAGGATGGCCACAAGGTGTGCTTTCGAAAGCTGCATCGATCAACTTCCAAGGCCCACGATAGATCCCGGTGAGGGGTTACGGGGTCGCAAAACAACCTGATCAGCGCGGTATCGGTATGCTTCAAACCGAAGCAAGTCAGGCTCCCCCCAGCTGGATCAGCGCGTCACGTTTGCCGATCGCGCATTCTCTATAACGCCAAATCCGCTTGGACTGAGCCGCTATCAGTGAACGTGATGCGTAAGCGAGCGAGCACCGCGTGCGCTAACGTCCAATATGAACAAGACATAAATGAAATCAAACTTCGTTCATTTCCTTCTCAGCTTTCTGCATCCCTACCTCCTAACCGAGCGTAGTTCCTATCGTCTCCCAAGGAAGTGAGATGGCCGGGGGGTCGACCGTGAAGGTTAGTCATTCGATGTGCTCGCCAACGCTTCTTACATACGCGTTGGAAAGGCCATCGTTTCCGAATCACGCCGAACAGGTTAAGGGAGCAGCACGCAATCGGAGCCGTGTAGTGTCGCTTTAGCCTTAAGCCCGAGAGAACTCCGCGGAATTAAATGATTCAGTGCGACTGAGGTAACACCATGAAATTGAAACCCATAGTTCTGCTCTTAAGCTTGCTGCCCGCAGTTGCCATGGCGTCAAGCCATCGCGAGGCGCCATTCATCAGCACGATGCCACAGCTTGATGCCAGCGACTTCTACATGTTTATGAGTTACGAAACAGGGCGCGCCGCGTATGTGACTCTGTTGGCCAATTACAATCCGCTGCAGGATGCATACAGCGGCCCGAATTTCCACACGATGAGCGACCGGGCTGAGTACGATATTCGCATCGACAACACCGGCGGTGCGAAAGCGAACCTCACCTTCCGGTTCACGTTCACCAACACGTATAACAAGCTCGCCGTTCCTACCGGTGCCAGCACGCCAACCACGGTGCCATTGATCAACACGGGTTCGATTACCGCCAGCAACCTGAGCAATCTCAACGTTACCCAGACCTATAAGGTGCAGCTTTTCAGAAACGGCCAAGCGCCCGGCGAACCGGTTACCAATTTTACGGGAGGATCGGACACGTTTACCAAGCCGGCAGACAACATCGGCAACAAATCAATCGCTGACTATGCGACATATGCCGGCAACTACGTTTATAGCGTCAACATCCCCGGATGCGCGTCGGCTGGTCGCATGTTTGTAGGTCAGCGCAAGGATGGCTTCGTCGCCGACCTGGGCGCGATTTTCGATCTGGTAAATCTCAACCCGCTCGGGGGCGTAGGGTCGACCCCTAATGCGCTTACCGACAAGAATGTTGACACGCTGGCACTCGAAGTTCCTGTCGCTTGCTTGCGCGATACCGCTGGCGATCCAGTCATAGGTGGCTGGACAACTTCATTCGTTCAGAACAACTGGGTCTTGAGCCAAACTGGCACGCAATCGGATTACTACGCACCGAACAACTTCTACAGTGAAAATTACACCCAAGTATCCCGATTGGGTTCACCGCTGGTCAATGAACTGGTCATTGGTCTCAAGGACAAGGACAATTTCAATGGCAGCGCACCAAGCGGCGATGCGCAGTTTGCGAGCTATGTGACCAATCCAACGCTGCCTGTTCTATTGAATGCATTGTTCGGCACAGCAGCGGTGGTGCCACAGACGCCACGCAACGATCTGGTAAGTGCTTTCCTTACTGGCCTGCCGGGTCTCAACAAGCCGGCAAACGTTGTTCCCTCAGAAGAGTTGCGACTGAACACTACTATCGCGCCCACGGCACCGGCATCACAGAATTACCTCGGTGTATTGGGGGGCGATCTGGCGGGTTTCCCGAACGGACGTCGTCCTTACGATGATGTCGTGACCATCGCGCTTCGTGTGGTGGAGGGTGCTATCTGCAGTACGACGTATGGCGCCTGTGGCAGCGAGACTACCGATCCGAACAAAGGTGCGGCTTATACCGACGGTGCGAATTCACCCGGACCGACAGCTGCGAATGAAAATGTGGTGGGCCAGGAAAATGCAGCGGATACCTATCTGCCTGTGTTCCCGTATCTGAATACGCCGGTTCCAGGTTCCGTCAATGCAATGTCGCCTAGTGCAATCCGTGCAAGCGCGATTCACTAATGCCCTGCAACTTTGCGATTGGCTTGTCGTAAATAAGTTGCCTTCGAGCGTGACTCCATGAATGACTCACACGGAGGCAATGTGGATGAAGTACGCCGCAGTTCATGCTGCGTCGTACTTCGTTTTTTCCTACCTTTGCTGCTCATGCTGCCAATTACTCTCGCCGCACAAACGCCTCGGGAAGCTCCCTATATTCCCGCCGCTGACAGCGTCGTCTTGCAACTCGTACCTCCGCGGACTGATCCTCGTGTGCGTCAATTCGACCAACTACGCAGCGATCTCAGTACCCACCCTCAAGATGCGGCAAAGGCTGTTTTGCTTGCCATAGCCTATGTGGATTACGGACGTTCGACGGGTGATGCCCGCTACTTGGGTCGCGCCATGGCAGTGATTCAGCCATTCATGGCATCACCGGCACCACCTGTTCCGATCATGCTCGTGCACGCAACGATCCAGCAAAGCCGTCATTTTTTCCAGGCATCTCGTGACGAGCTTATGCAGATTCTTAAACGTGACCCCGGCAACGTCCAGGCACTCTTGACGTTAGCCACGGTGGCGATGGTTCAGGGCGACCATGCTCTGGCAAACAAGCTGTGTGTAGACCTCACCAACGAGGCCGGCAATTTCATGGGCATGATCTGTAGTGCCTCATTGCGCGGCCTCAGCGGGCAGGGCGCGCAGGCTAATGCACTGTTCTCGTATGTGGAGGATCCAGGCCCCAAGGCACCGCCCGCCATCTCGGCGTGGATCGAGGGTTTGATGGCCGATAATGCGGCACGCATGGGTCTCGCCGATCAGGCCGATACTCATTTCAAGAAAGCCTTGCAACAGGCGCCAGGTGACAACTTTCTGCTAGCCGACTACGGCGAATTTCTGATCGATCATGGCCGCGCCAAAGAGGCGATTGACCTGGTCGGTGGGGATAGCCAATCCGACACGTCGTTTCTAGTTCTCGTGACAGCGGAGAAGGCGCTCGATTTGCCGAAAGCCAAAACCGACATGGCGGAAATGGACGCCCGGTTTCGGTCCATGGACCAACGTGGGGATCACGTCTTCATGCGCGAGGAGGCAAGCTATTTATTACATGTCGAGCACAGCCCCAAGGCCGCGTTGGATTTGGCCACGCAAAATTGGCAAGTACAGCGCGCGCCGAAGGATGTGCGTGTCTACTTGGAGGCTGCGCTCGCCACGAACGATCCTGCGGCAGCAACGCCTGCGCTCGATTTCATCAATAGCACGCATCTCAACGATGTAAGCATCAATCCACTGGTCGCGCAATTGCATGCGCTACAGGCGGCGGCTCCCAGCGTGACTTCGGCACCGAAGAGAAGCAGCCCATGAATGCGCGCAAGTTGCTCATCATGCTGTTTGCTTTGGTAGTCGCCATGATTCCGCTGAGCGCCTTGGCGCACAAGGAAAGCGATGCCTATCTCACCTTGCGCACCGACACCGTTAACAACCACGTGATGCATGGCCAGTGGGATATCGCCTTGCGCGATCTCGATTATGCGATCGGTCTAGACAGTAGGCACGATGGCGCGATCACCTGGGGCGAGGTCAAGGCCCAGCGCAAGGTCATTGAGGACTATGCACTGTCGCGGCTGCAGGTTAAGGGCGACGGCCTGACATGCGCGATGCAGCCGACCGGACAGAAAATCGACGAGCACACCGATGGCGCCTACGCAGTAATCCTGTTTGATGCCGTCTGTGACAAAAACATCCCTAGCAAGCTCACCGTCGTCTATCGTCTGATGTACGACCTCGACCCTTATCACCGCGGCATTGTCACTATCCACGCGGGCGACAAGATCGCCGGTGCCGTACTCGGGCCAAGCGACCCCATTGCCAGCCTGAACTTGCGCGACCCTGAGCGCTGGGGGGAATTCAAGAGCTTTGTCACGGACGGTATCTGGCACATCTGGACCGGCATCGATCACATACTGTTCCTGCTGTCGTTGTTATTGCCCGCGGTCCTTATCAGGCGTCGCTTGCAGCCGCGGGGTGATGGATGGCGCGCGAGTGCTGCCCTAGCTGAAACCAGCGGTGCGTTGATGGTACTTACGACGCAATCACCGCAATATCGCTGGGAGGCCTCGCCAAAATTTTGGCCGGCCTGTCTGGATGTCATCAAAGTCGTATCCGCTTTCAGCCTGTCGCATTCGGTGACGCTGTCGCTGGCCGTTCTTGGCATCGTGCACTTGCCCGATCGACTGGTGGAATCCGGTATCGCCCTGTCGGTGATGGTCGCGGCACTGAACAACATCTATCCCGTTGTACACAAGCGCGTCTGGTTGATTGCCTTTGCCTTCGGTTTCATCCACGGCTTGGGTTTTGCCAGTGCGCTGGCCGGGCTGCAATTACCGGCTGGCGCTATGGCAGCATCCCTGGGCGGTTTCAGCGTTGGCGTAGAGATCGGTCAAGAAGCCATCGTGCTGGCCTTCTTGCCGCTAGCGTACATGCTGCGCAAGACATGGTTCTATCAAGTAGTTCTCTTGCGCTGGGGTTCGCTGTTGATCATCGCTCTCGCTTCTGGCTGGTTGGTGCAGCGGGCCTTCAATATTCTAATTCCAGGTTTCAGCGCAATCATTCCAAACTGATTCACTCTGCAGCGACTTGGCTGGCGTGTTCAACGTTCAGACCTTCTAGTTCGGTACAGCGCCCGAAGAAGGACTCGTTATCCAAGGTGAGGTGCAAGTGGACAGGGCGATGCCCATGAGGATACGAACGTGCGCACGACTTTAAGTGTTTCCGATCCTTTGTTCGTTTCCTCGCCCAACGGAGGAGGGCTACTTTTTTTACACAAGCACTTGCTGATGCCTTTGGTTAGTGAGGACGCAAGCGGCATCTCATCCACGCAAGATGGCTTGGTGTGGTGCGTACAGACAGGCGGTAGCCGGTGGTTGCGGAAGGTAAGCGATGGCCGGCTCGACGCCATATGCGTAGCTGAAAGTCCTCCGGATCTGCACGATGTGTTGACGACGACGGACGGTACCTATGCGGTGTTCACCGAGACTAACGAGGTGGTTCATCTGGATGCCAGTTATCGCGTAGTGGAGAGCTGGAGCTTTGGTGATAAGCCGGACTCAGTACACGTCAATTGCCTTGCAATCCACAACGGGCGGCTAGTGGTCTCCATGTTCGGGCGTTTTCAGGCGCACCGAGGATACAAAGGCGCTACGAAGTTAGCTGGTCTGGTAGTTGATGTGAGAACGGGCGAAGCTCTCATTGAAGGGCTTTCTCAGCCGCATTCGCTCGTTGCCATTGGTGAAGACCTGTGGTTGTGCAACTCGGAGGATCAATCGGTACTTGTGTACGATGGGAACTATCGGCTCACACAGACTCTGTCACTACCCGGTTACACGCGTGGTCTGGCTGTGGGTAACGAACAACTTTACGTCGGGCTAAGTCGTTCTCGTAATGCCGCTGGCAGTGATGTGGGCGAATTCGATTCCGCAGTAATCGCTGTACTCGATCGTGGGTCGCTCAAGGTCGTTGGCTATGTACCGATTCCTTATAGCGAGATCTACGACATCCGGGTGGCGCCATCGGCATTCACTGTTTCCGATATTATGGCGCCGCTTTGGGCGCACGAACGTGTGCAGCAAAAAGTTATAGCTAAAGAAGCGGCTCGTGAGTTTGAAAAGGTATGCATAGCGCATGAGTTAGCTCAGGAAGAGGCGACTCGTGAGCTTAAAAATGTACGCGCTGCGTATGAGTTAGCTCAGGAAGAGGCGGCTCGTGAGCTTGAAGAGGCATGCGCTGCGTATGAGTTAGTTCAGGAACAGGCGGATCGTGAACTTGAAGAGTCACGTGCTGCAGAAGCCGAGCTTCATTTGGCAAAAAAAGATGCCGAACTCCAGATTGAGCAATTGCTTGCGGAGTCTCTTCAATCATTTGGGGACTTGCAGAAGCGAGACTCGCTGATAGATGAGCTTGAGCGCCAATTTCATCGAATCACTACGAGCCGAAGCTGGCGCTGGACTTGGCCGATGCGTGCTGCGACGTACGTATTGCGAGGCCATGGACTCGTCGGCAAAGCGGATCATATTGTCGCGGGGCAACTACGGCAGCAGCTGCGACGGTTACGACAGCAGATCCGTACACTTGCGGCACCAAATCCTGTGGCGGTATCCGACGTCTCGCTAGCCATCCCTGAAGGCAAGCGTGATGTATTTATCTGGTCGGTTATTGATTGGACCTACCGTATTCAACGTCCGCAGCACCTCGCACGTGAACTTGCTGCCAGTGGCCATCGCGTGTTCTATGTATCGAACAACTTCATCGATCGAGGCGTACCTGGCTTTGGTATTGAGCCGCTGGACAGCGAAGGCCGCTTGTTCAGGATCCAACTGCATTTGAAAGGTAGTCCAGCGATCTACTATGCGATGCCTAGCCCTGAAGCCAAGCAACAGCTGTGCGCCAGCGTCGGTCAACTTCTCTCATGGACACATAGTCACTCCTGTCTGTCTCTCGTGGAGCATCCGTTCTGGCTGCAGACCGCACGTATCATGCCCAATCAGCGGCTGATCTACGATTGCATGGATCATCACGCGGGCTTTGCCGGCAACAGCGTCGATGTGCTCGCATCTGAGCTCGAACTTATGCAAGCGGCTGACTTACTAGTTGTGACATCAGATTGGCTTTATGCAAAAACGGAAAAACATAACCCGCGCCGACTGATGGTTCGTAATGCTTGCCAGTTTGAGCACTTCGCTGTTGAACCGAAACTCATCTTCAAGGACAAGCGTAGGCGCAAGGTGATCGGGTACTACGGTGCGATTGCCGAATGGATTGATCTAGACCTTCTTGAGAAGGTAGCTAAGAAATTTCCCGACTGTTTGATGCTGATGGTGGGCGACGATACAGCCGGTGCTCGTCAGCGTTTGCGGAATCTAGGCAATGTCGAGTTTACTGGGGAGGTACCTTATACGAAGCTACCTTTCTATCTCGCCGGCTTCGATGTATGCATGTTGCCGTTCCAGGTAATCCCACTGACATTAGCCACTAATCCCGTCAAAATTTACGAATACCTGAGCGCGGGCAAAGAAGTCGTATCGATTGCATTGCCGGAGATCTGCCAATTTGGTGAGTTGGTTCGCACGGGCAGCGACCACGCCTCTTTTCTTGATGCCATTAGTGAGGCACTAGAAACGGAATCAGATCCGGTTGCCGTCGCTGCGCGCCAGCAGTTCGCTGCGGGTCAAACCTGGGCACACAGGGTGCATGATCTCGTGGAGGGTGTTAAGGCATTGCCCGAGCCGAAAGTGAGCCTGATTGTGGTCACGTACAACAATCTGACACTTAGCCAGAATTGTCTGCGAAGCATCGAGCAGTACAGTGACTACACCAACCTAGAGGTAATCGTAGTCGATAACGCCTCCATCGACGGCACACCGGCGTATCTAACGGAGTGGGCTGCTCAGAGCAACGATCGGCGCGCTATCTTGAATTCAAATAATAGAGGTTTTGCGGCGGCCAACAACCAAGGTCTTGCAGTGGCGAGCGGAGAATATTTGGTGCTATTGAATAACGACACACACGTGACGCCAGGTTGGATCGCCACATTACTTGCGCACCTGTCTAGAACCTCGACGATCGGAATGATCGGGCCCGTTACTAACAATATTGGTAACGAAGCACGCATTGATATTTACTACAACGACATGAATGCCATGCTTCAGGTGGCAGGAGATTACACCGCGCGCCACGCGGGACAATTGACGCAATTGCGCACGGCCGCTTTTTTCTGCGTGGTAATCCGACGTGCAGTGTATGAAAAAGTCGGACCGTTGGACGAAGCTTTCGGTATCGGCTTCTTCGAGGATGACGATTACTGCCGCCGTGTGGAACAGGCGGGTTGGACCATAGCGTGTGCCGACGACGTGTTCGTCCATCATGAACTTTCCGCCTCGTTCAATCAGCTCAAGCAAGAAACGCGGCGGGCATTATTCGAGAAAAATAAGATGATTTACGAAGAGAAATGGGGCAAATGGTTGCCGCATACCTACCGTAGTACGTGATGTTCAGAGCGCGCATCAGAGAAACGTAGTACTAAAAGTCAGCTCGATTAATTGATGGTCACGCAACGGGAATATTCGGAAATTATGAACGTTCGTAAGCACGTGCTGTGCATCGTGGGTACTCGGCCCGAGGGTGTAAAGATGGCGCCATTAATAAAGGCGCTAAAGGGCGAGCCATGGGCGCGCGTGACGGTAATGACCACGGCACAGCATCGAAACCTTCTGGATCAAGTGCTGGCCCTGTTCGATATCCAGCCGGATGTGGACTTGGACATCATGCGGCCCGATCAAACTCTCTCGGAACTCACCGCGCGGCTAATTAAGGCATTGGATGAGACCTTTAATTCATTAAAGCCTGACTTGGTGCTTGCTCAGGGCGATACCACCACTGTAATGACGGCCGCGCTGGTGGCTTTCTACCGGCGCATTCCTTTTGGCCATGTCGAAGCAGGTCTACGCACACACGATTTAGACAGTCCCTTTCCCGAAGAGATGAACCGGCTGGTGGCGGGACGTCTGGCACGTTGGCACTTTGTGCCTACGCAACGCGCACGGCAGAATCTGTTGCGGGAAGGTATCAGTGATGCCGCCATCCACGTTACCGGGAATACGGTGATTGATGCATTGCTGGAAGTGGCGTCTACCGACTGGCCCTTAGCTCTTACCCTGGACGCCCGCAAGCGACTATTACTGGTCACAACTCATCGCCGTGAGAATTTCGGAAAGCCACTGCGCGCTATTTGCGCTGCAATCCTTCAACTGGTCGATCGCTATACGGATCTTGAAGTGGTTTATCCGGTACATCCCAATCCTAGAGTGCGTTCGATTGTTCATGAGATGCTTGGAAATCAAACCTGCATACACCTATGCGAACCGTTGGATTACGCGTCGTTCGTACAGGTACAGAAACGCGCTTTTCTGATACTTACCGATTCCGGTGGTGTGCAGGAAGAGGCGCCGGCACTAGGTACGCCTGTGCTCGTGCTACGAACCGAAACCGAACGCCCCGAAGCAGTCGAGGAAGGTGTGGTGCGCCTAGTTGGAACTAGCCAAACGCGTATTGTGGCTGAGGTTTCCCATTTGCTGGACAACGACATCGCCTATCGAAAAATGGCGCTTGTTGCCTCACCTTACGGTGATGGCCACGCCGCGCAGCGCATCGTGACTACGCTGCGTCATGCGTTCTATCCGCCGGATGTTTCGCTGGCTATTAGCCTCGCCTGACCGCGACTCTGTTCACCAATACAACTCTGCCGAAGTCGCTATGGAAGCGTACCGACCCAGTCCAACGAGCAGGATCCAATAAAATGCTCAGTGGGGTGAAGCGGGCTCGTAAGCGAATCGAACAACGAGAAAAACCGATAAGAAACCGCGAATTTCAGAGCAGCATGCTGTCTAAGGCGAAATGCCGGTCCATTTAGGAAAATGCCTTGAGAATGTACCTGGCACAGTATATCTAGCGACATGAGGGGAAAAGCGCACGATTTCTTTTGAAGAAAGTTCTTTTGGATTGGTATAGATGTATTTCCCATCCCGACTACATTTTTACAAATGAACGCGATTTGCAACTGTGTCATCGTCAATACTTGGGAACTGCAGGTACCATAAGATTTTCAAAGTATTTACTGCAGCAGGCAATGCGTGGTCAGCGAACCTAAAGACATTCCTACACTCAACGGCTTTCGTGGCTTGGCGGTGCTTATTGTTTTCGGCTCGCACGCTTCCAATGTTTATTTCCACGGCGCAGTCACTGGTTTTGGCGGGGGACAGCTTGGCGTGATGCTTTTCTTCATGCTTAGCGGTTTCCTCATGGCTCATCTTTATTTCTCGCGTGACGCCGCAGCCTCAGCACAGGTGCAATTTGCAATAAATCGAATCGCGCGAATCTATCCCATGTTCACCTTCGTGGTTTTGGCTTGTTACCTTGTCAAGGTCTTAGGTATTCCGCTTTTGGTGTATCAGATCGTGTCATTCAAGGACGTGCTGTTCAACCTGACCTTTATACGAGGTTATGAGGTCCTCTGGACAATTGGTCCTGAAGTCATTTTCTACGGGATATTTCTTGTTTTATGGAAACTTCAGCACATCAACAGAGTGTCATTTTTCATGGCGGTAATCGCAATGACTGCTTTCGCCTGGGTTCCACTGACGGTTGCTCCCACGAACTCCTTGTTTGCGCTCCATGAAAAGCTTCCGTACTTCTTGGTAGGCTGCGTACTTGGCATGCAATCCGATTCGCTAATCGCCAACGAACTGTCTACAAAAGCATGGGTCAAGACGGCGTTCTGGTGCTGTGCGGCCATCTTCTTCATCAGCATGCCCCAATTAGTTCGTTTGATAGCAGACGTTCCGACGCGGCTTACGGGCGATCCGTGGCCTGATCCGTGGTCATTCCCGTTTTATTTAATCACTACCACGGGGTTATTCGTCACTTCCATCATTGCAAAGCCTTGGTTGCTAACGAATCGCTTGATGATCTACTTAGGAAATATTTCTTTCTCATTTTATTTGTTGCACCTAGCAATTCTGAAAAACATTCAGCCGCTCTTGCCAACGTATCCCGTGCTCGGAATCCTACTGTCCGGGCTCATAGCTCTTGGGCTTTCCAGCATCTGTTACGCCTGTATAGAGCGTCCTGCAAGGACTGTTATCCGACACTTTGCGAATAGGCCTTGACGTTTAAACAAGCGCTGCATGTCCTCAAGTTGCTCCTCAACATGGACCGCGATGCCGGACTTTTCCGCTAGACCGAAGGCCAGCATGGGGCGTTTGGTGAAGGGGCGCTGTCTGGACCTCCTTGGCGATCTGGCTGGGGTTGGCCGGGGGGAATTCTCTCGACTCATAGCAAAGATATTGGGGGCAACGGATCGTGGTATTTAAAAGCTAGGTGCAGGGGGGCGGTGTTTAAAGGCCTGCACAAACTCCGTCAAAGGAGATATCTAAATATTGTTGGTTAAAGAAGTGGTCGAGATTGATCGTGCAGAAAAGCCCTCCGCTGTTGCTGCGTTGTCGGAATAAAGACCGACGGCACTCATGCTGTTCTGGATGTGCTTGTTGACGAGGGGAGCGACGGTTGTCAGCGGGTCGGCGGGCGAGAACTCGGTTATCGTGCCGGAGTGCAATAACCAAGAAGGTTTTCCAATAAGCCTCGTCGAAGGCGCTCCGGCACGCTCCTACTCTCGATTGATGATTGCCTGCCTAGGCAAGACATAGCTTTGTTAACTCCCGCGTCCACCCGTAGTCGACATCCGCGACTGTCTGCTTTGCTGCCATCAACTTGACAAAGCGAATGTCAGTTGTTGGCCGATATCGGCCGTATGGTTTCGAATGAACATCACAAGCGCTGCGTCTAGCTCTGATCGGCAACGTGTTCAGTTTTTACCAGCACCCGCAGCATCTATGGGCGGCCGTTGAGATCATCGATGAGTGCGGGTGCCGCGCCTACGAAAGGGTCGAACGGATGATCGTGGCAATATTTGTCTACATACAGCGCAAGCGCATCCAGATTTGGAAAGTGAGCGCCATAAATCTGCTGCTTGGGTTGCTGGGCGTTATAGCCGGAGACGTAGCCTCTAATCCAGAAGAGATAGGCCGCGCGCAAATCGATGTCTGTCGCCGAAGCCTTCCACGCACTGCACGAACTGTCTTCAAAGGCGAGCATATGGGTCGGTGTGCCCTGGGCGCACGCAACGCCGGAGATGCAGAGCAGTAAAGCTGCCAAAGAGAGTTTTAATCGACACCTTATGTACGTTCCTCTCGGAGTAAGAACGGCCTATCCTCCTTTTCGAACGCAACAAGTTGTCGTTTTCGGCATGGCGAAACAGGGAACCACCATGCGGCCATTAAATGTTTACTCTTTGAGAGGCACAAGCGGCTGAGGAAGCGGCAATCTCTGGAAAAAGCGTCTGCGATTCCAATCGGCGGGTTGCTGAGACTTGCACCTGCTTGCGCTAACAATTTGCACACATTTTTCACCAATGCGTAGATAGTTTTTCAGGCGTAAATGACCTGGGAATTTATCGCTGAGAATGTTCTAAGTCGCATTCGATCCAGGCCTCCGTACGGCTGAACGTATTGATTACGAAAGAGGGGAAAAATACATTCATTTCGCGCAAAGATGCGCTCGATTTTGCCCAGAGAATGGCCAAGGCATGAGTTCTATGCAAAGGCAAACCAGCTATTTGTGTGTTGAAGGTGGAGGCAAGAGGTGGCGACTTTTTTACGGCCGATTTCACGCCCGTCGAGTAATTAACACGCAATCAGTCATTGATGCTCCCTCGCGTTATCCTGGATCAGACATCTCTTAAGAAAACATTCAGGCGCCTGGCGACCGTGGAGTTTCATCCAATAGGCAGTCTTCCGCTTAAGAAATTCTTGGGAAGGCATCACCTTGGCCCGGTCAGCATTGAGATAAACACCGATTCTTGAAATGAAAATGTGCGAGATGCTGCTTCGGGCCGGCTTTTGATGGCTGCCGACTATCTACTTTGATCGAAGCAAGGCCTCGTGAACATTACCAGCGCGCTTTATTCGATTTTGCAACTGACTCATGCGCCGCCGAAACCTTTTCCAATCATCGATGAAGGGTCAACGATCTTTTCGAACTGTTCCTGGGTCACCTTGCCTGACTTGATCGCTGCTTCTTTTAGCGTTGCGCCACTAGCGGCAGCGTCCTCAGCAATATGCGCAGCGTTTTGATAACCGATAACGGGAGAGAGCGCGGTCACAAGCATCAGCGATTGGTTCACGTAGCCGTCGATTTTTTCGCGGTTCAACTCCGTGCCTTCGACCGAGAAGATACGAAATTTCTCGCAACCATCTGCCAATATTTCGATGCCGTGCAGCACGTTGTTGATAATAATTGGGCGCATGGCATTGAGTTCGAAGTTGCCCTGACTACCCGCGAAGGCAACCGCGGTATCGTCACCGATCACCTGAATGGCGATCATTACCATTGCCTCGCATTGGGTGGGGTTGACCTTGCCGGGCATAATTGAGCTGCCGGGCTCGTTAGCGGGTAGTTTCAACTCCGCGAAGCCACAGCGCGGTCCTGACGCAAGCCAGCGCATGTCATTGGCGATCTTCATTAGGGATACGGCCACACCGCGTAATGACGCCGACAACCGCACCATGGGATCGAGCGAGCCCTGCGCTGCAAACTTGTTGGGTGCGCTAACGAATGGTTTGCCGCTTAACTGGGCGATCTGTGCAGCGACGTCTTTACCGAAGCCTTGGGGGGCGTTCAGCCCGGTACCAACCGCAGTGCCGCCGATGGCGAGCTGATAGAGGCCATCACGAGCGACCTCTACCGCTGCGATGGCGTCACGGATCTGCGCCGCCCAACCCGACCATTCTTGGCCGACAGAAAGAGGCACGGCATCCTCGAGATGTGTACGGCCGATCTTGATCACTTCTGTCCAGCCAGCCGCTTTGGTTTCGATCAGCGTCGCCAGCTTGTCGAGTTCGGGCAACAGGCGGTCGTCGACCATCGCTACAGTTGCGACGTGCATTGCGGTCGGAAAGCTGTCGTTGGAGGATTGACCCATGTTGACATCGTCATTTGGGCCAACCGGTTCCTGGCTGCCCAGTTCTCCACCAAGCAGTTGGATGGCACGGTTGGACAGCACCTCGTTGACGTTCATGTTCGATTGAGTGCCCGAGCCGGTCTGCCAGACATACAGGGGAAAGTGTTCGTCGAGCTTGCCCGCGATCGCCTCGTCGGCGGCGGCGATGATTGCGTCCGCCTTCCACTTCGGCAATCGGTCGGCGCGCTGATTGACCACGGCACATGCCTTTTTGACCATGCCATACGCGTGATAAACGGGCTTGGGCATGCGGTCGTGACCGATGGCGAAGTGCTGCAACGAACGCTGGGTCTGCGCACCCCAGTAGCGGTCGGCAGGCACTTCGACCTTGCCCATGGAATCAAATTCGCTTCGTTTGCCGTGCCGGTCGATGCCGATCGGCAGGCGTTTCAACGTCGGGTGGCGGCTCGTCATATTTTGCCCTCCTCAGGTCCCGTCCGCGCCATAGACGGGCTTGTAGGTCATCGCTTCGATCCATGCCCGGATGTCGTGCGGACGCTCGACGGTCGCCAGGCCTTGATCGAAGATGTATTCGGCGGTACGCGCGGCGGTGGTGATCTCGGTCTGCAGGATGTCGTTCTGACGCGGGAACAGCATGCCTTGATCGCGATCGGCCTGACTCACCTGGTCCGCGCTTCCCTGCGCGGCGGCGATGAACATCGCGTCGGTGATCCGCTTCGGCTTTGTCGCGTAGACCGCGAGGCCGACCGCGGGGAAAATGTAGAAGTTGTTGGCCTGACCCGGATGGAACGTCTTGCCCTTTATGGTCACGTCCGGAAACTGAACGCCGCACGCCACCAGCGCCTTGCCGTCGGTCCAGGTGTACGCCTCTTCGGGCGTGCACTCCGCCTTGTTGGTGGGGTTGGACAAGGGGAAGATGATCGGGCGATCGACATGTTTCGCCATCGTCTTGACCGCCTGTTCGGTAAAGAGCCCGCGCACGGTGCTGACGCCGATCAGCACGGTCGGCTTTACGCTTTCGATCGCCTCGGCGAGATCTGGGGCGGGCGGCAGATCGTGCGCATAGACCTTCTGCGACGCATTGAGATCGGTACGATCTTTCTGAATCAAGCCATTCACGTCGAAAAGGCTGATCCGATTGCACGCGTCTGCTTCGTTCAACCCTTCCAGCTGCATTGCCTCGACCATCATGTTGGCGATTCCGATACCGGCGGAGCCAGCACCCGCGAACAGAATCCGCTGTTCCGACAAACGCTGCCCGACGATCTGCAGCGCCGTCGAAAGGCCGGCGAGCGCCACGCTCGCGGTGCCCTGGATGTCATCGTTGTAGACCAGATACGTATCTTTATAACGCGCCAGCAGACGGATCGCGTCGGTGCCCTTCCAGTCCTCGAAATGCACGCATACGCCCGGGAAAACTTTGTTGGCTGCGGCCAAGAACTCGTCAACCAGCGCATCGATTTCGTCCGGCGACGGCGGCTCGTCGCGCAGACCAAGATAGAGCGGGTCTGCGCGCAACGCGGCGTTGGTGGTGCCGATGTCGAAATGGATGGGCAGCAGGCAGTCCGGCGGCACCGCGGCGCAGGCGGTGTAGAGCTGCAGCTTGCCGATCGGAATCGGGGCACCGTTGGCGCCAATGTCACCGAGGCCGAGGATGCGTCCACCCGAGGACACGCAGACAAAGCGGATGTCCTTGACCGGCCAGTTTTTCAAAACCTCGGCGAAGCGCCCTTTCATATGCTTCGTCAGGTACATGCCGTTGGGACGGCGATAGATGTGACCGTAGGTCAGGCAGGCATCCGCGATGGTCGGGTCGTAGACGATCGGCACGAATCGCGCCGGGTCCGACATCAGCGTCGCGTAAAACAGGGTTTTGTTGCGGTCGCAGAGTTCGAGCAGATAAATATATCGTTCGATATCACTGGGCTTGGCGTCCAGATGACCAAGCACGCGGGAGATCTGCATCTTGAGCGTGTCTACCCCAGCGGGCAGCAGTCCTTCCAATCCGAGCTCTTGCCGCTCCGACTCAGTAAAAGCGGTCCCGCGGTTGGCAATTGGATTGTCTAGCAATGAACTGCTCGAATGGATACGTTGCGTCATGAGGCAAAATTCCTTCTGATGTTGATCTGTTGATCCGCAGGCCAAAAATTCACGCTTAACGAAGCGCGTCCGCCAGGGCGACCCCGTTATCGATGGTGTTTCGAAGTGACGTTCGCGCGCTCTCGATGCAGGCGGGGGGCGTCGGCGCCAGCGTCACCATTCAGACTAACGCTGTGGACGATGGTCGTTTTAGGGGCAAACGCCGTATCGGCAAAGCACCCGCGGTGCGAGATTGAATCGGCCGGCGACCGGGACGCAACGTAAAGATAGCGAGTCTCGATCCGCGCGCTCCAGCATTTCTTGTCGGATCGTGCTTGCGCGGCAAGGGAGATGATTGTGCTCGGTAGGACCACACTGTGTGGAATTGCTCACGAAACGGTTTCTGCTTAGCTGTTGCGTTCTCAATACACTGTCTATGTTGATTCACTTGAGCGACCTCAACTCTACGAGACCTATTTTGATACTCCACGCTAACAAGTTTAAGCAGAAAGACACTCACTCTTAGGGGTGAGAAGCAATGGCAAGACCACGCGGTTACCAACCGGAAATATGCATGCCCCGGCGGCATTGAACTTGTGCGATCGGAAAACGAGGACAAACCGGGAATGGGCCGCATTGTAAGCGCGCCGCCTACGTTCATACTTCGCAAGCGCTGAAGTAGGCGACGATGGCATAAGCGATGCGGGAGTGCGCTCCTGCTGCCAGGTCTGGAAATTTGAAGTGCGCTCGAACTTAATTTAGATAGGCATCCAAATAGAGTTCTTTCATGATCGCCTTTCATGATCGATAACTGGGGATCATAAAGAATCGCAATTTGCTGTCGAGAAGAAGTCACTTCAAACCCTTTCGAGCGTTGCGTGCACATTTCAATATTTTGTGGACAAAGGTATGGCGATTTGCCGGTTTACGCGCGCGTAAATTCATTAGATGGGGCATCGATAACGATGTCAGGCGATCACCTCACCGTGTATTTGTCTCTGTTGGACGGAAATCGTGCACTCTGCTGCGTGGGCTGCTACCCAGCAATTAATGGGATTTAAGATCCTGCGCGAATTAGGTGAACGATTCGACGACATACACACTGAGTAGATTTGTTATCTCTTTATGCACCATTGTTGAGATAAGCCAGTCCGGTTCGTCGCCCTTATTCGCTGCCTGCTCGATAGCTAGCACACGATCGATAACGGACGCTGATGGTGGTCGAGACGGCAACGTGATCGAAGCGAGCAGCTTTCGATAACCAGCGGCAGGCCTATTCTGTTCCAATAACGCCGAAGCCAGATCGGCGAGGCAGATGTCCAGTAGCGTCCCGCGAACTTGCACCAGTCGCCGGTGTCCGCCGCCGTTAGAGAAAAAACTTGTAATCGGCTAGGTCAACACTTACGACGGAACGATATAACAGTGGCGTCAGCAACGGAGCCACCAAGTGGGAACCGCGTCCCTTGGCTCGTCTTCAAAACACATGCGCACCAAGGGTTGCCGCTTGATGTATGTAGGTAGAACCTGATGGGTTCGATGCATGATCACAACGATCGAGCCGAAGACCGGTGTTGACAAATTAGCTTTGAGGATTTCCGTCAGGGCGTCATCCCATATCACGAGTATGAATTCGGCCCCACTATAGGCATGTCCTTTGGTATCGCCACCCATCCACTGTAAGCGATGCCCGAAGACGGGCAGGGCGCTGTCTGTTCAGGTGGAAGCCTACAAGACGAGCCCGAACACGTGCGTTTTTGCCTGCTTCGTCGGAAAAGTCTAAGTATTCGGCAGATGCATGGGTATAAGCCGTATTGGATTTAGGGCTAATGGCGTAACGGGTTTTGTACTGCGCGGGAGCTATGTTCTTAAAATTGGCTTAAGCGATCCAATGGAATATTCCTCTGAACATGGTTACTTCCGTTTTGGATTCTTCTTGAGATGACGAAGAAAATTTTCCCGCAACAAGTGCAATATGCCCTTGGGCCACGCTGTGATCTTGGGATGACATAGAAATGCATCTTTTTTTTGGGAGCCTACGTCCGATCTATATCCGCCACAGCCAAAAGAAATTTCTCGAGTTGGTCGTCAAGGCCCTCATCGAGCATTTCTTTGGCGGTGTAGTTGTTTAACTGAGCAATCGGGTCGTCATGAAACCACGCCATCAACTTTCTCGAATCACTTTCAATGGCTGACGCTAGACATAGAATAAAGATCTGACGGTATTCCAATTTTCCTGTGCAGCGAGCGCTAAATGCGACGACTTCAGATGGTCTGGGATTGGGTGGATTCTGGCGAGTCGTCGATGCTTTGATTAACGGTCGTGACTTCATCACCTTGCTCCGAGATCGTTTAGCAATCTTACGATCGATCAATGTGCGATAAATCGACAACCGAATTCGGCGCCGTATCGATGGCCGGTTTGTGGATACTTTCGCCTGGCCTTTCGGCGCAGCAGTTTTGGACGCGCTTTTAAATAGCGAGGTCGATTGCGATGTCTGATTTGAGCAAAGTAATGAAGTTTCAGCGATTGTGGATGTTAGATGGATAGACTCGCTCTCCGATCACTCTAAAGAGTGATCGGAGAGCTTTTGTCTAGCTTCAGGTAGGAAGTACTCGCGGAGACTTCCGTACAACCGAGCGCATGCAGGCCAAAAAATATCCTTGGAGCTAAAGTCTTCTGGGTTGAAAGTGGCGACACGACGTCTGGCGCCAATGTCGCGTAACGTCACCAAGCTACTAGATGCAGTTTGCGCAGCGCACTGCGACTGGAGCAGAGCATCAGAGTTTTTAGACCCGTTGCTAAATCGTAGGGCGACGGAATGACTTTTATATATTTCGCATCCTTCAACTACGGCGACAAACGCTCACCAAGGCAGGCGCTCATTTAGATAGAAGAAGCCCCCGGTGGGACCATCATCAGGTAGGCAGGCAAACATGACGGAGGTGCGGGCGCCTTCAGCCGCATCCAGATCGGCTTCCTGGCTTCCCATATCCGTGCGCACCCAGCCTGGGTGGATGGCGTTGACCTTGATCTTGGTATCGCGCAGCTCATCTGCCAACTCGATGGTGAAAGCGTTCAGAGCGGTCTTCGATGAATCGTAGGCAAGTGTTTTATTTTTGGAGACAGGTGAACCGGGGTCGGACAGAAGCGTCAAAGATCCCCGGATACTGGAAACGTTGACGATGCGACCGGCGTCGGATTTCCGAATCAGTGGCAAAAGCAGCTGCGTGAGGAAAACGGGACCGAAGAAATTTGACTCGAAAGTTTCCCTGAGGATGCCCTGCGATATTTGTGAGCTAAGCTTTTCAGCCGGCGTCGCGGCATCTTTGCTCTCTCGCCAGATGCCTGCATTGTTCACAAGAACATCGAGTCGTCCATAGCGGTGATCGAGATACGCAAATACAGACTGCCGATCGCTTTCGCTCGATACGTCGAGCGCCATTCCCTCTGCCTTCAAGTCCCTGCTAATAAGCGAATCGGCAGCAGACTGCGCCTGATCGATTCTTCGCGCCCCAACGACTACGGTGGCGCCGAGCTGGCCTAGAGCAAGGCAGGTCTCCCAGCCAATGCCTCGAGCACCGCCTGTCACCAGAACGACTTTACCTGCCATGGATTTACCGGAACTCATAAGCTCACCTTGTATCGATGGTTTTCGTCTGGATCAGCGCAACGGTGCGCCGCGACGCTCCTGGACCGTGCTCATCAACGTAGCCAGGTATGGACTCACTTGCGGAGAAAATGTCGCATGCATGAGAGGACGACGATTGAATAGAGCTCTGCGATAACTTTTCCGGCTTTACGTTCCATGACGGCGACCGAAAGCATTTCCCTGTGTACTTGGATGTGATGCGGCAGCGACTCATGCGAAATGATGTGTGCACGGTCAAGATGCATGTATGCAGCGGCCGTGTCCCGCCGATCAAGCGAGGTGTGACTCAAAGCGATTTCTCGTTCGAAGGCCGCGACATTCATCGGTTCGATGGCACGATGGGTTAGCATCGTGCGGCACCCCGCGAATGTTCGCTGATGAGTTGTTCCGATACGTTCCACAAGCGGGTCGCTAGCGCCTGGTCGGCCAGAAATTTCGATCCTTTGGCTACGTGGCAATCACTCCAGTATTCGCCCGTCGTGCCTTGGATCAACGGCGATGCGGCAAGCATCGTTTGGGTTGCAGCACCCTGCGGTACGGATTTCATAAACAGCTGGGCGACCTGTAGAACCAGCCGCAGCGGTAGGCTCAGGTTCACATTCAAGTTGGTGCCTCGCGTGGCGCCCGGATGATACGAGTTCACAGCGATACCCCGGCCCGCTAAACGACTTGATAATTCTTTGGCGAACAGCGCAGTGGCCAGCTTCGACTGACCATAAAAAGTGAACGGCTTGTAATAGCGATGGCCGTCTAGATTGTCGAATAGGATGCCCTCTTTGGACGCTTGATCTGTGCTGGAGCTGCTGCTGCCAATCACTACTCTTCCAGTCTGATCGGGCACCAGGTCAATCAGTCGAGTCACCAGATAGAAGTGACTGATATGGTTGACGAGAAACTGTAGCTCGACCCCGTAACGTACATCCAGCTTGGAAGGCGCAGCGATGCCAGCATTAGTGACGATGGCGTCCAATGGCGTGCCCAGTCGGCGAATAGTGTCGATCGCTATGGAAACCGAGGCAAGATCGCTGAGATCGCAAGCCACAGGTGTAGCGGATGCGCCCACGTTCGCACACGCTTTTTGAGCAGAGTCCAGGGATCGCGCGAGTCCGATGATGCGTGCTCCATGTGCCGAGAGCACCTTAATCGTCTCAAGCCCGAGCCCCGAATTGCATCCTGTGACAAGAATGGTCTTGCCAGCGAGATTGACCCCGGACAGCACATCGTCGGCAGTGGAACGGGCCCCGTAGGGATTGGAAGAATTCATAGGGAGTGTCCTTTTCTGATATCCAACGACTAGGAGGCAGTTACGCAGTCCCCGTCAGCGGAGCGCACAAGAGCCGAACGGCAACAGCCATTCGGCTGAGGAATATTTTTCGCGACTTGCAGCTGTCTTTAAGGCCGCGGGCTGCCATGTGGAGGGTTTGTGCAACATCCATCGGCGAGAGTCCGACGCTGGCATAGAAGGCCGCCAAACCCGAGTTCGCGATCGCATCGGCTAGCGCCTGTTCGAAAAGTGCCTCGTATTTGGAGAGGGTCTTGCCGGTTATTGCGACGCTGCTCTCGATCAAGTCCGCTGCATTGGAGCCGATGACATCGACGTAGCGTCCAGACCATTCGTCGCATGCAGTGGTAAGCCTTTCTTCGAGCGTTCGATTCCCTTTCGCTAGTGCGGTTTGCGCGGCGGCCAGTTGCTCGGCGAGTGCGTAGTCCACGACGGCGCTAAACAAGGCTTTTTTATTGGCGAATTGCAGATAAAGTCCTTGCCGTGAGACATCCGCCGCGCGCGCCACCTCATCCATGGACGCCTTGCGGTAGCCAAAGCGTGCGAACACCTCGATCGACGCCTTGAGCAAGGCGGTTCGGCGGGATGAAATAGTTTTTGCGGCAAGTTTGGTTGAGATCATTGGCTTAATATAGACAAAATGTACTTGTATTGTCTAGTTGTAAATCTTCTTAGTTATCCTGGAAGCCAGTGAAATGCGCCTGCCTACGTTCAGTCCACTGAGGTTTTGACGAAATATTTGCCCCAAAATCACGTGCCGGCATAGACGCTGCGTTGGTAATCAGTAGGCGGCGCGAAACCCCCTACAGAACAATCAAAGGGATACACACATGGACGCAATGACTCTGGCGACCTACGATCGGGAGGCGTTGACCTTTGCGGAAGACTGGTTAGCGCAGCCTGCGCCGACCGACCTCTACGCGTTATTGGATCGATATTTCGTCAAGGGAAAAACGGCAGACATCGGCTGCGGTGCCGGGCGCGATACGGCATGGCTCGCATCGCGCGGATTCGATGTGATTGGCTTCGACGGTTCTGAGGGCCTTCTGAAAGAGGCCAGTCGTCGCTACCCCGCACTCGTTTTTAAAACTTCGTTGTTGCCAGAACTTGCGGGCGTTGAACGGCAGATATTTCAGAATGTGCTTTGCGAAACGGTCATCATGCATCTTCCTGACGCAGAAATTCGCGAGGCGGTCATCCAGCTCCTGTCCCTGCTTGTACCCGGCGGCGTACTGGCGCTGAGCTGGCGCATAAGCGATGAGAAAACGCAGCGCGACGATCACGGTCGGCTCTATTCCATGTTCAGCACTTCCAATGTTCTGGATGAACTGCAGGAACATGAGCTGTTGGTAGATAGCGAAAGCATCAATTTGTCATCGCAGAAGAAAGTCCGCCGCATCGTCGTCAAAAAGCGACGCTGAAGCTTCTGTTAGCGACGGGAATTTTAACGGTATGGCATCCACGAAGATGTGCCACGGAATCGGCGGGTGGTTGTGGCTTCGACCTGCCTCGATATGAGTTATAAATGTTCACTAACTATGAAAAACGATTAGTTGAGACAAATGGCGTCCACATCGCATGCCGTATCGGAGGGAAAGGGCCTGCACTACTTCTGCTGCATGGTCATCCTCAGACGCACGTAATTTGGCATCGAGTGGCTGATACGCTTGCCGAGCATTTCACGGTAGTTGCGGCGGATCTTCGCGGCTACGGTGACAGTGATAAGCCAGATGCGCAGCAGTTGACCTATAGCAAACGCGAAATGGCGAGCGATCAGGTCGGCCTGATGCGCAAACTCGGATTCGACCGGTTTGTTGTGATGGCGCACGATCGCGGAGCGCGCGTGGCACATCGCATGGCAGCCGATCATGCCGACGCCATCTTGCGAATGGCACTGCTGGATATTGCGCCGACCTTGGCCATGTACGAACAGACGGATGAGACGTTTGCGCGCGCCTACTGGCACTGGTTCTTTTTGATTCGTCCCGCTCCGTTGCCGGAAACGCTGATTCATGCCGATCCCGTGGGCTATTTACGCAGCGTGATGGGCACTCGGCATGCCGGCATGGCCGCTTTCACCGACGAAGCGTTTGCCGAATACCTGCGCTGCCTTAGATTACCCGGCACAGCGACCGGTATCTGCGAGGATTATCGTGCGAGCGCTGGCATCGATCTGGTTCACGATCGCGAGGATCGTAGCCTTGGAAAACGACTGCCGATGCCGCTGAAGATATTTTGGGGCGAGCATGGGGTGGTCGGTCGCTGTTTCGATCCGTTGGCTGAGTGGAGACGCGTCGCCGACCACGTCAGCGGCGGGGCGTTGTCTTGCGGTCACTACATCGCGGAAGAGGCACCGCAAGCGCTCCTTGCTGCAACACTCGATTTCTTGCAAGGTAATAATGGCGATGTCGGCTCAAGCTTGTCCTAGTGCTGCTTCGTTGCGTTGAGTGCATTCAACAGCTCCATCGGCGATCGAAAGATCAGCCCAGTCCGCTTCAATCGATACGGATAAAACGGTTACTCACTCAACCGGAATTTCGCCCGGACCCCAAGACGGTTTGTGCCACGGGTAACCCTCCGGAATGCGACCCTTGGAGCGATACGTTTGAATCCATCCGGGATAACTCGCTGGCAACCGGCTGACCGAGTCGAGATCGGCTAAATCATCAGCGTCGAGCGTGAGCTCGATGGCCTTAATATTTGCAATCAGATGCTCGGGTTTGGATATACCAGAAATCACGCTCGTCACTGCCGGTTGCGCTAGCAGCCATGCCAGCGCCACTTCGGGCACATGAACACCGCGACGATCGGCGATGGAGCGCAGTACGTCGATCGTATCGAGGGCGCGCGCTTCGTCGACCGGCGGAAAAACGCTTCGGCTACGGCGGGCGTTCATGTCCGAGCTGCCGTACCGATCGATTTTCCCTGAGAGCAGGCCGCCGGCCAATGGACTCCAGCACAGGAGGCCCACACCTTCGTCGGCCAGCGAGGGGATCAGTTCGCGCTCGATATCCCGCCCGGCCAGCGAATAGAAAGACTGCACGCTAATAAAACGCTCCAAGCCATGTCGATCGGATAGACCCAACGCCTTCATCAATTGCCATGCGGCGTAGTTGGAGCAGCCGATATAGCGCACCTTGCCCATGCGGACAGCGTCGTCGAGAGCGCGCAACGTTTGCTCGATCGCGGTGAGGTGATCAAAGTTGTGGACCTGGTACAGATCGATGTGATCAGTTTTCAGGCGGCGCAAACTATCCTCCAACGCATCCATAACATGCAGGCGGGATTGGCCCACCTGGTTGACCCCTGGTCCCATTCGAGCATTTAACTTGGTGGCGAGAAAGACCTGGCGACGACGTTCGCCAAGAATTTCGCCGAGCACGGTTTCAGACAAGCCGCTGCCGTAGACGTCGGCGGTGTCGATAAGATTGATGCCGGCATCCAGCGCCTGTCCGACAATCGTGTCTGACATCGCGTGGTTCGGCCCACCCAGCGGATTCGATGCGGACGGCTCGCCGGCGCCGAAGGTCATTGCGCCGAGGGAGATGCGCGATACGAAAACGCCGGTTTTTCCCAGCAGCTTGTATTGCATGAAAATATCCTATTCAGCGCATGTCGCCGGGTTCGAAGTATTCGGCCACGAGTCCATCCGGATTTCTTGCGGTCACGTTGCGGCCGCCCGCGGCGTCATGCGGCTCATGCAGCAGCACCGCATCCTTTTTCTTCAGCCATGCGATAGTCTCGTCCAGTGAGTCGACTACGATCAAAGCGCGTGTTTCGCGCAGCGGTGCTAATACCTCTTCGCTACCAGCGAGCAAGATAAAAGCACCGACTACGGCAACCTTGATGCCCCTGTCGGCGAAGCTGATCCGACGCTCGCAGGGTTTGTCCTGGAGCTCCTCATAAAACGCAATCGTTTTTTCCAGTTGCGATGGATCGATGTACAAGCGAAAGGCATGATGAAGTAAACGCATGATCAGCTTTCCTCGTGATTCATGACGACGCATTCGAGACCGCCAGCCTGTCTGGCCGCCGTCATGGCGTCGCGCAGGGCAGAAAGCGGGAAGACGGTGGGCTTGATCGCTGTCGTATCGAGCAGGCCACAACGGATCAGGTCGAGTACGCGCCGGAACGCGTCACGCGGGTACATGAAGTTGCCGAGGATTTCCCAGCCGTTGAGCATGACCTCG
>Ga0302230_10000608_pt1 | contig 28784 bp, 39 predicted proteins | sample II_Palsa_N2_1_FD_193523 | JGI IMG/M metagenome (GOLD analysis project Ga0302230, IMG submission 193523) | Peat permafrost microbial communities from Stordalen Mire near Abisko, Sweden - II_Palsa_N2_1 | ecosystem: Environmental > Terrestrial > Soil > Palsa > Peat permafrost | place: Sweden... | reverse complement strand
ACGGGCGACCGACCAGCCAGGATGTTGAGCAGGGACGTCTTGCCGGCACCCGAGGGGCCCATGATGGCAAGGGTCTCTCCGGCATAGGCGCAGCCGCTCACACGCTTGAGGATCTCCTTCTGGACCAGGGGCTTGAACATCTTCTTGATCGTGAGCTCCTGCTGGACGCCGGACCAGCGGATGGTGATGCCGTCGGCGGCCGTGCGCGACGACATGGCCGAGCGCGCATCGTCGTCCAGGGACTGGTACGCCGGTGGCTATTTGGTGGATGGATAAACGGTAAATAATCACGATAGGGGAAGGAGGGTTTCATAACTGCTGACGTGTTCGCTTACTTAACCCCCCCAAACAAAGCAAGTCATGAGCGTACCTTGTGGCCGTTGTGGTGCTGGGCAAAGATGTCGACGGCGACATGGTCGCGGGTCGCGTTTGGCGCCGAGACCGCCGGGCTGAGCAGCGGCGACGACTCGTGTGTGGACATGTGGTCACCAACGTGCTTGGCAACAGCGACTTTTGCTCTCTCTGCACGTAAACAGGACGTTCGTCAGGCTTTCTTTTTATTTGGTAAACGGTGGAGACAGCGGAGCAGCAAGCCTCTGGAAGGGCAGAGGGACGAGAGCGAAGACAGACGAGAAAAACCAAGGCTCGAAGAGCGTGAAACTTACGCCCCCACAAATTCCTTTTGACTCACCTCAGGAGCCAATCATTAGAAAAAGCACCTCCCCCGATAACATCCACAAGTGGCTGGCGCTCAGCCGGCACCAGGCACCACCGCAGCGACCCCTCCGACCCCCTCACACCCCGTCCGACCAGTCAGAGCGCAGACAAAACTGAGAGCAACTGATGGGCAGCCGCGTTTTCCTTTTTAGGCAATTCAGCCTGCTCTGGGTGTTCCCCTCATGAAAATAAGGGCTTTTTTTTTTACAGCGTGCACAGCGCCGATCAAGTTTGCCCGGTGTTTGCCAACTACGAACAAATCAAGAAATGCATGATTTACGTATTGGTCGATTTTCTGGGTGACGGTATTTACAAAGAAAAATATACACTTTTTGTTTTTTCACGCGACCACACAGTTCGACAGGCACTGGTTGACGACGCCCAGGAGCGATTGGTTCTCCATCGCCGCGGCCACTCGCTCCTTGTCGTTGAGCTGCTTGTTGACGGCATGCTCGGACTGGTGCGTGCCCTCGTTGATGAGGATGTCCACCTTGAAACGCTCGGGCAGCGTGCGCAGTAGCCTCACGCGGATGCACAGGCCGATGAGGGTTGCCATCGAGCCTGTTTTTTTTTTTTTTCGGACAGGAATAATATTTATCAGAAAAAAATTAAAATAAAATCCCTATCGCGCATCATACAGTGAGGAATCGTCGGCGTAAACCGCACCTCGACGTAGCTGTTCTCGTCGTCGACCACGATGTCGTCGGGCTGGGCCACATGCAGCTGCTCGAGGGTCAGAGGGTGCTCTGGGTCGTTGATGTTCCGGATGAGGTCTACAGCAGCAAACGCGCCTCAGCGCCTCATGCACAAGAAAAACGCATACCAAATATTTCGAGGGCATCGATGGGCTCGCGCACGCCATCGTCCTGTTCCTCTTCCACGTGGCCGTGCCCGTGGCCGTGCCCGTGGCGACGGGACGCGCGCGGCGGCAGCACCGCAGCCTCGTAGACGATCGGGTTCGCATTGTCCAATGATGACGCCATAGTTTTGGAAATGGGGACCACACTCAACGTCTCTCTTGTGGTTGTGCTTCTTGTGGCGCTGCTTGCCGGCTGGTGGCTGCAGCGCCCCGCGCCCGAGCTCGTTGGGCGGCCGATCAACGAGGCCTTTGACTCGCGCGTCTGGTTTGGCGAGACGATGCGCGAATGGGGCAATGCGGTGCCCGTGCCCGTGCGACTGGAGGACCGAGCGGTCAAGGCGCTCAAGACGGCCGCCACGGTCGCGCCCGAGGAGCTGGCGTGGATACGCGACCGCGTGGCCGACTCGCGGTCGATCAAGGGCGTGGGTGGGGCGTCGCGGGCGCGGGCGACGGGCGTGAGCCCAAAGTACGTCGAGGGCCTGGTCGACTACTGGCTGAGCGCGTACGACTGGACGACGCACGCAGAGCGCAAGATCAAGCGCTGGAGGCACCTGGTCACCGACGTCGACGGGCTGCGAATCCACACGGTCGTCAGCCGAGGCAGTGGGGCGAAGAACGCCCCCAGGAATGCTATTCCAATCGTCCTCTTGCACGGTTGGCCCAGCAGCTTTTGGGAGTTCCACAGGATCATCGACGCCCTCGCCGACCCCACGGACAACGCCACCGCGCCCGTCTTTGACGTGATCGTCCCTTCGCTGCCTGGCTTCGTCTACTCGGAGGCAGCAGCCCTCGGCGATGTCGGCGTCTACGAAACAGCCGCAATCATCCACGAGCTCCTGGTCGATCGCCTCAAGGTGCCCAAGTACTATGTCCACGGCGGTGACATTGGCGCCCTCGTAGCCCAGGCGGTATAATTTTTTTTTTTTTTCCCTTCTTCCAGTTGGGTTAAGAACATTAAATACAACAATCTGTTTTTTTTTTTAGCTGGCGCAAATGTTCCCCAACGACATTCTCGGCGTCCACCTGACGATGAACCCGGGGAGGAGCGTGCTGTCGCTTGGACCGAGTGCCGTGCTCCAGCTTGGCGTAGGGGCCCTACTTGGTCCAGCGTGGGTCCTGCCCGATCCGGTCGACCAGGCCAAGATGTATCCGCTGGGCAAGAAGCTCGTGTCGCTGTGGGACGAGTCGTCCTTCTACTGGCAGGCCGCGGCGAATCCCGACACGCTCGCGTACGCCCTCTCTCAGTCTCCCGCCGCCCTGGCCGCCCTCGTCGCCGACAAGTTCCACGCCTGGTCCGACGAGCACTCGATCACGCGCGACGACATTATCACGACATCCATCCTGCTCTACTCGACCAACTCGGTGGCGTCCAGCCTCCGCTGGTTCAGGCACATGCGCGACGATCCCCTGCTGGCAGAGGGCTCCAACTGTGCGGTCCCTGTCCCCGTCGGCTTTGTGTCCACGCACCTGCACACTGGCCTCAGCCTCGCCGAGTCCGTGCCAAAGCCCTGGGCCGCCTACAAGTTCCCCCATCTCGTCTCGTACACCGAGCTCGCCACTGGAGGACACTATGCCGCCCTCGAGTCGCCCCGCGAGATCATCCAGGACATCCGCTCGTTCGTGCTGATCGTCGAGGCGTCGCGCAAATGATCTAAGCATATTTTTTTTTTTTTTTTTGGTTCTACCCCGGAGTTCACAGATTGTACACGGGGGACGGAAGCTACTTCCGACCGCTAATCTCCTTTTGAGCGATGAATCCTTGGAGGTCGGCAAACTGTTGCTTGACGTTGGGGATCTGTTTGTTGGAAACGAAAAAGCCAGAGCAGACGCGGCGGAATTGGGGAAAGGTCGGATATAATTAGAAACCCATGTGCGCTCTTTGTCCTCCCTTACCTGGTAGTTTTGCGCGATGTAGGCACCGATGATGGAGCCAACGGTAGTGCCGACGGAGAACCACAGGAAACGCGAGGGCTGGCCCATTTTGTTGTGTGTTTGAACAGACAAAGACTATTTTGGCGTGACGTGACGACACCGACGGTTAGCAACACAAAGACAACCCAACCCAACACGACAGCTGCGGCACGGCACGGCACAGCACCGAAAGAAGCACGACACCAAAAGGTGCTCGTGGGAGTGCGGGGCAGGGCCAGAGGCGTGCAGCCTAGCCCGCACCAGCGTCAAAAAAAGGGCCTCCAACCAAGTGCCAAAGGAAAATGCCACCACATTTATCAACAGTGCACCGGCCTGATGTCGTCCAGTCTGCCGCAGTCCCGACAGCGGCAACGCGTCCGTGAGCCGACCGCGACGTCGGCAATCAACGTGGGGCTGACGCTGGCGCAGCTGGCGGCCGAGGCATCGCAGACACCTGGCGGCGCGCCCTACGAGGGGCGGTTGCTCTCGCTGTTTGTGGAGATTGAGCGCGAGGTATCAAACCCATGATGCCCTGTTTTGTTGCTGACAGTGTGTTTGCCTTCAAGTTTGCTGCGTTGTACGATGAGAATCGCGAGTGTACGTATTGCTGTGCCTTTGTGGGTGGTGTCAAGGATTCATTTCACTCTGCAGTGCGACGGCGGCTGCTCGAGGAAAGCCACACAGACACGGCGACATCAGCTGCACCGTCCACGGCGGCAGCACCGTCGGCCCCGACTACTGCGGTGTCCGCCTCCGCGATCCCGCCACCCCTGCCTGCCCGACTCGTGTCCGATGAGGTCCACATGAAGGTGGAGGGCGCCAGTGGCGGACAGGTGCGTCTGTCAAACAAGGCGCGGGCCAACAAGCACCTGTACCGATCCGAGTGGCACAAGCACCGCGACTATGTCGGCCACCGTGACGGCGTCTACGAGGTGACTTTGTGTGGGAGCACAAACAGCATGAGCAAGCACGGCGTCCTCGGGACAGGCTCGGCCGATCGCACGGCCCGACTGTGGAGCCTGCACTCGTCCCAGTTCTTGTACAACTACACTGGCCACAAGGGCGCAGTCAACTCGATCCGCTTCCACCCGAGCGAGCCCATTGTGTGCACGGCATCGGGCGACAAGACGTGCCACATTTGGAAGATTCCGCAGGTAACCCTGAAGATCCTGGAGCAACTGGGCGACCACAACCCCTCGTCGTACGACTGCACAACCAAATCAAAAATTATAACCAGGACGGTGACGAAATTTGTAGGCAACTCGGCACCAGCCACACCACCGACGGCACAGAGAGCCTGGATTCGCGCGTAAACGGAGATGTCTCGGAGGTGACGAGTTTGTCTGGAAAGAGTATGTGATTTGCCAAAAAAAAAAAAAAAAAAAAAAAGCAAAGCTAAATTAAACACACACACACCCGAAATAAACAGCTCCGCTGGTAAGGCTCGTGGGCCATAACGATGTCGTGTCGGCGGTGGACTGGTTGCCGGACGGCAAGCGCCTGGTGTCGGCCAGCTACGATAACTCGGTCGCCATCTGGGAGATCAACGAGACCAACGCCGTTCGCATCCAGTCCTGGAACAGCCACGAACAGCGGGTGCTGTATGTCACCGCCCACAGCACCGAGCCGCTCGCCCTTTCGTGCTCCAAAGACCAGACCTTCCGCCTGTGGGACTTTCGCAAGCCCTCGGTGCAGATCAGCTCGGTTCACGGCCATCAGTCGTATACACCAGAAAAAAAATAACGCGTGCGTTCTGCATTGCTAAGAAGGAGAAAAAATTGGGTAGGCCTGTCACAAGCGCAGCGTTCACAAAGGTGGGCAGCTACATCGTCAGCAGCTCGGACCGCGCAATCAAAGTGTGGGACCTCAAGTACCTCAAGGCGCCCGTGACCTCTGTCCGCCTGCCCTGCATGGTCAACCGCCTGTCAGTCTCGCCCACCGTGTCCACGATCGCAGTACCGCTCGAGACGGGCGACATCATGCTGATGGATCTCAGTGGTGGCCTCGTTGCCAAGATCCCCCGTTCCCTGAAAGTAGCGTCTGCCAACTTTAAAATTTTGTTATTTTTTTTGACCATGAAACAACATACGACAGGGTCACAGCAAGTCTGTCTCGTGTACTGCCTGGGGTCCAAACGAGTCCCGTCTGATCTCTGCCGGATGGCCCGAGGATGTGATGAGCTGGTCGCCGACCAAGCAACTCTAATTTTTGTAGTAATTTAAAATAATGTTCGTGATGTGCACAAAAAACATCAGCAACCTCGACACAATCCCAATCTGCTGATCTCTCACAAGTTGTCCTTCCTTGTTGCTGCGAGGAATGAAAACGAAAAATAGTAAAGTAATTTCCTGGACGCCGAATGGACGCCGCCGAGCCGCAAGAAGCGGCAACAACGTCCAAACTAGAAGAGCTGCACCGCATCGAGCAGGTACGCGCCCGCACACACACACACACACACACACACGCGCGCCTCTCTAGGTCTAAACGCAACACACAGAAAATCACACGATTGGTGGCGACCGCAGCCAAGGCCATCGAGGCGACGAGCACGGACCCGCTGCCCAACGAGGCTGACTTCCAGTGGCACACGCAGGCCTACTACCAGCTGTTGTCCGTAACGCACTACAACTCATGCGTCCCCAACGTGCACTGATGCTGCTGCCTCTCGTGACGGAATAGGAAATCCACGCGGGGATAACGGACCAGCTGGCGCTGAACTACATTTCGAGTGTGCCGTACCTGACCACGCCGTATCTGCAGGAGCAGGAGATGGTCGTGGCCGCGACGGACGTGGCGATCGCAAGGGACCTGGTGGCCGAGGCCCTGCAGGTGGCCGAGTCGGCCCTCAACAAGACAACGACCGCAAACGGGTCCGCAAGTGATGACGCTGCCGCTGCTACAAGTGGGCTGGTGAACGGCAGCACCACTGTCGACGAGATGGACCGCTGATATATGCCGCAATGTTTTATAGTTGGAAGGAGTACAATCAACGTATTTGCTCTTTTCAAGAGTACAGCTTTTGGGAGGCCAACATGCACAGAGTGCCCAGGACCGCCAGCAGCTTGGAGGCCGCGATCTGGTCAAAGATCTTGAGCTTGCCGTCGGCGCCGAGCGAGGCGATGTTGGTCGTGACGCGCGTTAGGATGGACGCGGTCAGGTTGATCCCCGTCGTGTGCGTGACATGGCCCACGACGGCCTGCAGCATCTGCGCACCCAAGCCTCCGGAATTACCGACGGTCGCCGTCCGGTCCTCCAGGGCCGTCCGAAGGGAGAGAAGCGAGGTCGGCTCGACCGAGACCGTGAGGTGCTTGAGATCGGGCTCGAGCGACGGGAACGACATTTGCAGCTCCAGCGGCTTGGCCGAGGTCATGTCGGGCACGAGGTTGCACCATTGCTCGGCCAGCCACATCAGCTCCAGCGGCAGCGGCGTCACGGCCAGGATACGGGCCTCAAACGTCTCGGCAAGCCACGCGTGCAGCACGGCCGTGACCTCTGCCGGTCCGCTCATCAGCAAGAGAGGATGCGAGCCTTTTGAGTACGTTAGGGTAAGTACTACTCATCGATTCAGCGACTGTCCCCACCATCTGCGCCGCCGTCCGATCCCACGTTGAGCAGAAGCGCCACGCCCTCGACGACCACGCCCCGCTTCCTCGTGTTGCTGGACGGCATCGCTAGCCGGACGTGCACGCCGATGTTGCTGCCACCAGCCAGCCCCCCGATCTTGGACAGGGCGGCGCTGGGGACGATCTCGGCAGCCGCGGTGGACGCGTCCGTAACGGCGCTCTTGGCGTGGCCCGCGAGCGATTTCCTAGGCAGAACCGGCCGGGGTTGTTAGTGGCGAGGCAGCTAAGCAAAGGGCACAGCCAGACGCTTACGAGTACTGCGCCGTGCTCGCTGCGTCCGTCTTGACCACCTGGAGGGGCGCAAACGCATGCACGACGTACGAGGCCTTGACCAGGTCCGCCAGCGTCACGCCCGCCTCCTCGACCGTCCTTGTAACGGCCGCCGCCGTTGTTGATTTGGAGGAACCCGAGACCGTTACTTTGGGCGTCGACAGCCGTGCCCGTTTCGGCTGTGCCACCACCTCGTCGCTGTCTGGCTGTGGGCGTGGCGCTGCTGCTCTTGTGGAGGAGGAGGCAGCAGCAGCAGCAGCGCTGGTGGCATTGCGGATGGACGACTGAATCCGCAGCAGACTCGGGCTCTCCAGTGGCAGTCCGCTGGTGGCAGAGGACCCGCCGCCGCCCAGGCTCAGCCGTAACCGCCGCAGTGGTACTTTCTGTGTTTGTGTGTCAATGGGAGGGGGCGGCAACAAGTGGGGTCAGCCAGTACCGCGCCACTCAGTGGGGTCCCTGGTGCAACCGCCGACGATGATGTGCTGCTCATCCAATTGAACAAAATCCGCTCTTCTTTTTACAGGACACGTCCTACTCGTGGAGCCACTCGGCCGTCCACAGGGGACGCACGGTGGTGAAGAGATCGTAGACGACCTTGGGCGACGTGTCAAAGACGGACGCCTGTAGCCGGTCCGAGTCTGCGCCGAGGTCCTTGCAAAACTTGCGGCACGTGTCGGTGAAGAGGCCGGCGGCCCAGTCGTACGAGGGGCCCTCCTCCACGTGCTCAGAGAGCAGGTCGACGAAGCGGTCCATCAGGGTCGTGAACATCTGCGACTGCTCCTTCTCGGACGTGGTCAGCATCCGCTTGGCGCGGTCCAGCTTGTAGCGCACGTCGTCGCTCGGGTGCTCCTCGTACTCTTGAGTGAGCTCGTCTATCCGCGTCCGCAGCAGGCTGGTGCGCATGGTCATCTTGGAGATGGCGTTGTGCAGGATGTCCCACATGACCGACTTGCACAGCAGACCGCTCTGCTTGCTCCCGAGGACCCAAGTGATCACAGACTCCACGTCGAGGATCTTGTACGCGACCCACTTGTCCAGGAGGACCATGAGGAACTGGAACGAAAAGAAAAAAAAAAAGAAAAAAAGATGTCATGTACAATAATAGAAGAAAGAAAGAAAAAAAGATGTCATGTACAATAATAGAAGAAAGAAAGAAAAAAAAAAGAGTACCTGGTCGTGGTTGCGCCAATACGAAGCAATGACGTCGATCGTGTGCGCCTTCTCGGCAGGCGTGGTGTTGTGCAGCTGAAGGAGCTGCAGGTAGCGTTCGGTGATGCGCAGGATGTGAGAGAAGGAGACGGAGCCGGCCTGCAAGAGGCACTGCAGGAGGATCGTGCGCTGGCGAACGGTCACGCTCTCGGCGTCCTTCTCGGGGAACACATTGTACGGCAGCTGCTGAAGCAACGACTCGCCATCCATGCGTTGGCGGATCGACGCCAACAGGTTGGAGACTGCGTGGCTGAGCTGGTTTCGCGCTTTTTTTTTTTTAAAAAAAAAAAAAAAAGGTCAGAACAATATATTTTCAAGCAGCACAAACCATCTTGAATGTCGGCGAGGTCAGAGCTGGGCTCCATCGGATCGGGGACCATCGTGTCGTGCCAGTCGGCCGGGAGCACCTGCGCAATCTTGTCCACGTACGCCAGACGCGCAGACTTGCCAATGGTCTCGTGCAAAAAGACGATCTGGTCGGTCAGCTCGGTCTTGGCGCGCTCGACATCCCGAGTCCAGTTGTCCCACTTCCACTGGAAGTCGATGTGCGAGAGGTAGTAGGCAAACCAGTCTGAGAAGCGGTGCACGACGCCCTTGTCCATGCGGTCGAGGTTTTGGTACAGGATCGCGACCGCCTCTTGCAGCTAAGAGGACAATTTTAATGGGACAAATAAGAAATAAAAAAAGCCAACATACCACGGGCTGGAAGGAGGGCAGCGACTTGGCCAGGTTGATCGTGAGGGTGCCGTAGAAGACGGGCTTGAACAGCGGCTGAGGCAGGGAGAGCAGCTGGGCAAAGAGAACCTCGACGAGAATGTTGTCCATCGGCAGCGGGGGGATGTTGACCATGGCCAGGCGACGCGTGCAGTCCTTGTGGTTGACCTCGAAAAAGTACATCGTGTCGATGTACAGCTCGGTTGTCAGCCACCAGCCCACGTCCACCAGGTCGCCGTACTTTTCGGGCTAATTAAAAAAAAAAAGAATTATTAATTTATTTACTCCCAGGTTTCGTTATACCGAACGATCAAAAATACGCAGCAGTCGCTGCGAGGTGATGGGCAAGTAAGGACTCATGGCGAGCACGGCCGTGGACCATTTCTTGAGCTGCGGGGTTGCAAGAGAAGGAAGCGTGTGCTGTAAGAAAATTCCATGTTTATTCTGGCGTGGCGTCGGAAAAATAAAAAAGGCGTACGCTCATGCCGGCATCCAGCTTGGACGCGAGGGTCTGGAATGTCTTGGGGAGGAAGGGCAGCTGCCAGTCCGCGGCGGCGAGCTGCCTGATGCGCGACCAGCTCTCGATGATGATCTCGGCCGTGTCCGTGGTACCGGTGGTGGCCTCGACAGCGTCCTGGAACACGCGCAGTGCCGAGGCCTGGTTGCCCGTTCTCCGCGACAGGTATGTTTCGAGGTCGTCCAGGAGCGACTTGAGGTCCTCGCGGTGGTTCTGGTGGGCGATCTGCCCGATCCAGGGAAGGGCCGACAGCACGGCACTGACAATGCTGTCACCTCCGGCCGTGGGCACGCCTGCCATGGCCGCCGTCACGAGCAACTGCAGCACGTTGAGCGCGTCATTCGAGTCGATCACGCGCGCAGGCGCCAGCAGCACGAGGAAGCGCACGAGCGAGCGCAGACGGAACACGTTGCCCTCGGCAATGGTCTTGGGCCACAGGTCCACGATATAGTCCAGCAGCGTCGTGCACATTGCGTGGTCGCCTGCGTTGATAAGACCCAGAACGGCCGCATAAATGTGTGCCTTTGCGGGGATCTCCACACAGCTGCAAAGAAGAACGGTTGGGAAAAAGAAACAGACTTAGTAAATTAGTAGGTTTTTTGTTACTACAAAAAGACGTACCAGTGGCCAAACGTGCGTGCGATCGTGACTCGGCTCTGCCCGTACGCGTCCTCGATGGTCTTTGCGAGGGCCTCAACGTCCTTGATGGCCAGCGAGTACTTGTCGCCACACGAGATAATCTGCTGACGCAGCTCGGCCTCTGGGTCGGGCGCCGGTGCCTCGTCCTCCTCGCGCGGGCGCTTCAAGGAGACGGGTGCGCCGTCGGCATACACGCCCGTCGCGGCAGCACTGGACGCTGCTGCTGCTGCTGCTGCTGCGCCAGCGACTTGGCCCCTTTGGTGGTGGTGTTCACGGTTGTAGTTGTTCTGGTTGTAGCGACGATAGCCGCCGCCTCCGCCTCCGCCGCCACCGCCACCGCCACCGCCACCGCCGTGGTAGTCGCCGCCGTACTCACGACCGCCGCCCCCGCCACCAGAGCGCCAGTTGCCTCCTCCTCCACCTTTCGTTTTTTCATGCAGAGCGACTCAGTCAGCCAGCGACCATCTTTCCCGCGAGTACAGTTACCGTATCGTGACATCACCGCAAACTGAACGATGACGCGTTTGTTGTTGACGCTGATGCCTGTGCTGGTGCTGGTGCTGGTGCTTGCCGGCCAGAGTGCTGCGGGATTGGCCATTGTGTACAGTCGGCTGTGCTCCGCTGTCACGGTGCAGCCGGTCTGCGCCAGCTTTTGCGCGCTGTATCAAGCCGCGAACGCTGGTCAAAATGGCGTGGTCACGACCAGGCAGACAGACCAGTTGCTGGATGCGCTGGCGCTGTGCCAGGAGGCTGCCGTGGTCGCGGACGAGAATATCAAGGATCTGGTCATGTTCAAGAAGGACAGCAAGAAGGATGGCGGCGGCGATGCAACCGTGGCCGGATCACCACCCTCCCCCAAGAAGAACAAGATCTCCACAAAGAAGAACAAGGACAAGGGTAAGCTCGGGGTGGCTGTCGATCCGCCTGTGCAGGCCAGCATCAAGTCGTCCAAAAAGTAATTTTTGAAATTTTTAAAATTCATAAGTTGTACTGCCGCCGGAAAGTCTTTGCAAATATATTTTACACATTAGCGATTGGCCTTGGAGGCGTTGTGCTCGGCAACGGCGACGAGCTTGACATAGTCCGAGATGATTGAGCAGATCTCCATGCCACGGCTGGTGCAGCCTTTGACGACGCGCTGGTTGCGCTGGACCATGCCATCGAGCTTGGCCGTGAACACGTCGGCGCTGTGGTTCCAGCTCGCGAGCTCGCCGTGCGCGACATAGGCAAGGACCTCCTTGGTGTGCGTCTGCAGGAAACGCAGGCCGTCGCTCGAGATCGCCAGCAAGACTTGCGCAGGCAGGGCCACTGGATAAATAATTTTTTGAATAACAGCAACACAGAAAGCACTTACGTTTGTCAAACTTGGGGTTGACGAGGAGGTAAAAGTTGGCACCGAAAAGATCCGAGGTCTGGAGACGCTTGACGAGATCACACGTCCAGTCGGGGATGCTCTGGCCCTTGTGGTTCTTGGCGGCTCCATCGATCAAGTGAACCCACTCGGCAGGGGACTTCTGGGTCCAGAGGTGGTCCGGCACGTAGGGCTTGTAGGCAACCTCCTTGGCCTTGGGGCTGAGCGAGTGCGTGTTTGTGCCCATGTTGGCCTGGATGTCAGCGCCCTCGGTTTCGCGGAAGAGCAGCGAGGCGATCTCGGCGGTCAGCTCGGGCGCGGCGGGGAAGTGGTCGTTGTAAATGTTGGTCACGGTCTGGTGCAGGCCGAGGTGGACCAGCTGCTGCGAGCTGTTGGCATCGATCTCGTTCCTAGTCCAGATGTACTTGCGGAAGAGGATGTGGCAGTCAAACTGGCCCATTTCACGAGTCTTGGACAGCTAATGCGAGGTGAATAAGGAAATAAAACGCATTTTGTTTTTGCTACCGCTTCATGATCGCGCTGGTGCTGAGTAATCCGGTCCAAGATGTAGACGTCATCCTTGAGAATGAAGGCTACAGAACGAAGGTTAAGTATACGTTAATTGCTCGCAAATTACTGTGGTTGTGGCTCTCGGAAAAGAGGGCGTACTGCTCGGTGCTCTTGAGTTCGAGTCGGCGACAGACGGTCAAGACGACATCCTTGGCGGTCGTGCAGGGCCACACCTCCATGGGCTTTTTGCGTCTCGTCGGGGAAGGTGATCCGGATAAAGAGCTTGTTGGCGAGGATGAGCTTGATCTCGTCGTAGAGAGGCGCGTGGACACGCGGACCATTGCGCTTGATCATCTGCATCTTGTGCTCGCAGCGCATCGCGAGCTCGTACAGATCGTTGCCCTTTTGCTGGCTGTAGAATTGCACGTGCTTGCGCAAGTACGGTTCCATCACGCTCGAGCACGGGAAGCAGCCCAGGCAGAGCTCCAGCAGCCGCCAGCCCTTGACGGTGCTCGCACCCTTGTGGTTTGTGTTGCTCGTCGTCTGCTTGATGATCTGACACAGAAGCTCGTCGCACATGGTCGGCCGCTGCACGCACTTTGCCAGCAGCCAGTGCGCCAGATCACCGGGCTCCTGCTTGGTGGCGATGTCGCCCATAAACTGCATGACCACTGCAAAATAGGGATTTTTTTTTTTTTTTTAGAAAAAAAGAGAGGAATTTTAGCATTCTGTACCATTAAACATGTCGAGGGCGACCTGATTGTCGTCGTCTGACGAGACGGGCAGCAGCGACGACTTGATCGGTGTCTTGGAAAACTTGATGAGCTTGACAACCTCTCTAAAGTCCGACGACGTCGAAGCTGACTCACCATCAGTCATCACGGGCATCGCGACCGACGGCGAGCTCGGACGACTGCCGCTGCCGCTGCTGCTGCCGCCTCGGAGTGTGCCCTTGAACATGCCGCTGATTTTGGAGGTGAGCGATGAAGAGCGCGAACGCGAGTGGGAGCCCCTATCCTTGGCGGAAGCGACTGCAGCAGAGATGGAGCCAACGGGACTGGTGCTGTTGCTGGGCGGCGATGTGGGCCGTCGCAAGTCCTGGCAGTCCCGGAAATATTGGCGGGCAAAGTTGAGCATCGAGTACTTTTGCGTGAGGATGTCGTCGGCGGTCTCGCTGCGGTCGGGCAGCTTGGCGGCAACAGCTTTTTGGCTCTTTTTGCGGCGCAGCGTCCGACCGACGGTCCGGCTCCTCGACACGTCTGCGGTGGCCTGGCCCGGGGTTGAGTTTAGCTCGACGAGCTCAGAGGGGAACCAGCCCTTCTGTCCTCTGCACTTGCCGTACCACCAGCCGGTCTCGTCGTTCCGTTCGAGGATCTCGATGACGTCGAGGTACTGGAACGACAGGATGTCCCTTCCGCCATTGTCATAGTCCTCCTTGGCAACGGCCGTGTTGACTGCAGCAGCAGCCTTGGCAGCGGCAGCGGCGACGGCGGCCTCGGCGGCCATGGCCTGTCGCTCAGCGGCCATCGCGGCGGCAATGTTGTCCATCGTGCCCGAGCGAGACAGCGACGTGATGATCTCTTCCCGCTTTTGCTTAACGGCCTCTGCCTGACGCTTGAGTTCCTCCTGCTTGGCCAAGGCTGCAGCCTGTTGCCGATTGAGCTCCTCTTGTGCAGCAACACGCTCCTTTTCGCTCTTTTTGCGCTCCTCGTCCGCCTTTGCCTGTGCCTGCCGTTTGCGCTCCTCGTCGAGGGCCTTCTTCGCCTCAGCCTGTAGACGCAGCTGCTCCTCCTTGAGCCGACGTGCCTGCTCGCGCAACCGCCGGTACTCTTTCCGGACGACGTGACCACGGTACACCGACTGAATCTTGGTGCACGCATCCTCTTGTTTTTCCAGGTCTCTGCGCAGTCGGTACCCTCGATATACTAAAAAGAAGGGTACGTTTGTGCAAGTAGTTTGCAGAAACAGCATACCACTCTGGATTCGGACAATAGCCTGCCGCCGACTAGAATACCATCGACGCGCAAGGAACCCTCGCACGATCCTTTGCAGCGTGACAGCAATCACACCTAGCTTTGCATGCCTCAGTCTTTCCAAACCGAGCTCCACCGATTCGCGCATGAAGACTTTGCTATGGCCGAGCTGCCAGTTTTCCGCGTCGTCAACACCGAGCGACTCGAGCACCTAGCATACGGAATAATTTAATATTTTTTCTTTGCCAATGCCAAAAAAAAAAAAAAAAAAAAAAATTACGTCTCGGCACTTGTCGTTCACTTTGGCACCCGAAAGAGTCGGCGGCAAGAGGTACCTGTAGCGGCTCCAGAAGAGGGAGAACTCCATCCGCAACGAGTAGCCTGCCTTGCGTATGCGGACAGTCTCCAGCAGGCCAGAGTAGCGGAGTTGTGCCTCCACTAGCTCTGGTTGAAGCGTGTCTGCTGCCTGGAGCGAGTTGGGCTTGATGCAGCGCACAAAGAACGGATGGCACGACGTAAGGGTGCCAATGAGTGACGTGAGCGAGTCCTTATTTTATTTTTATTTTTTAAAAAAAGTAAACGAGTTGTCGACATACATGGAAGCGGGCCCCAACGGTCAAGGACGTCTTGTGCGGCGTTGCAGCTCCAGTCTGCGGCGGTGGCGTGATCGATCTGCCAATCGAGTTGGCAGGCGAGTGGGTTGGCGACAGGAGGGTAGGAGTAAAGGGCGAGTCGACGGTGGAGACCAATTTCTGGGTATGGAAAACCTCCTTGAGAAGTGGGTTGGCGGTCGACGAGAACATCAGTCCCTCGAGATCGTCGCGCAGACGGTCGCGATTTTTATCCAAAAAGTTGGTGATGTCGTATGTGACCGTGCCAGCATAGTGCACAACCCCGAACGCGCCCTTGGCAAGCTTGGGTTTGACAAAGGACCCATGCGGCGTCTTGCCCGCGTGGTTGGAGTTGAGTTTGTCGAGCATGGTCTGGTCGCTGGCACGTGGGAAAGCACACTCTTCGTCGAGAATGAGGAGGATCCCGACGGGTTTCTGCACGGGTGTTTTAAATAACAACAAGGGAATAAAACCAAACGCACTTTTGAAATCAAGTCCAAGCAGGGCTGGTTGTCGACAAAATCAATCTTGGACCAGTTAATGCCCTCCTTGTCGTACTCCTCCTGCTCCATTTTGAAGATATGCTGGTTGAAAAACTGCTGCAGGCGCTCGTTGGCGTAATTGATGCAGAGCTGCTCAAACGAGTTGACCTTGAAGTCCTCAAAGCCAAAGATGTCGAGCACGCCGATAAACAGACCCGAGGCCCTGGGCGAAGTGATGACCTTGTTGAGCGTGGCGACAATGTAGCTGAACAGGGCGCCGTAGATGGCTTTGGTAAGCGCATCGCGCGACTCGATCGCCTTGTCGCGGTTGAGCTGTGCCGTGATCGTTTCTTTGGCGGTTTTGTTGACGCGGTTGACGAGCGAGTGAGCCAGGGCCTTGGCCTGCACGCCCAGCGCAGCAGCGGCGTCGTCGAGGGCGCCGTTGGACTCGTTTACCTTGCACGCGTCCTCGCTCGTCGGCGTGAAGTCAATGTTGCCCAGGTGCAGGACGGCCGCAACCAAGCGCATGATGTCTTTCACGAGCTGGTCCGACATGCTCAGGTTTTCCATTGCCGACTTGACACGCTCATAGTCATCGGCGTCGCTCATCCCTGCGACTTGCAGGCACCCGCTCTGGCTCACCAGCCGGTAGTTGGCCGGATCTTTCAACCTCAGTGCGCCTATAGCAGGTCGTCAAAAAAGAGAGAAAAAGAACAGCATTGATTTTTTGTAAGAAGAAAAAAATACTCTTCTCTTCGGCAGAGGCGCCCGCAAGCAAATTGAAAAATATGTGGTAGTTGCGTTCGTTCTCTGCCTGTGCCACGATGCGGGACTGTAACATTTGCACGTCAATAAAAACACGACAAAGGTCCCGTTCAAAAAAAACCTTTTCGAGCAAATAGTCGTGAATGCGCGCGCCCTCGATGTGGCCCTCCGTGGAAAACTGGATCTCCATAAACTTGCCAAACCTGCTCGAGTTGTTGTTGCGGACGGTCTTGGCGTTGCCAAAGGCCTCAAGGATGGGGCTGGACTCGATCAGCTGCTCCTCAATCTGCGAGTGTTTGCCACTGAGGTGTGCCAGGTAGTTGAGGATGAGCTTTGTCGACTCGGTCTTGCCGGCGCCGCTCTCGCCGCTGATCACGACACACTGGTTCAGATGGTCGCGCAGCAGGCGGTAGTAGCTCTCATCTGCGATCGCAAAGATGTGCGGAGGCAGCTCGCCCAACCGGGTTCCCTAAACAAAAGTTCTTGAGCAGATGCAGAAGAAAGAGGTGCCTACATGGTACTTGGACACATAGTCGTTTGTGTACAGCGGCAGCTCCTTGAACGGATTGACAGCAATCAGGATGGGCCCGGTGTATGTCTTTCATGACACCTTGTTTAGTCGTTTTCGGAGCGGGAATAAAAGTACGTAGATCTCGTCCCGTTCGAAGCGGACGACGAGGTTGTGCAGGATCGCGCCAACGTGCAGATCGCCGAGTGCAACCATGTTGTCCACACCGCCCTCCTTGGCGCTGGACGGGTGCATTTGCCTGACGTTGGCGGTGTTGACGTTGACGACCTGCACAAATTAGGGAAAAAAAAAGTCAATGCATGGTAAACAAACCAACCAACTGACTCATGCGCACGTACACCCACATCACCGCCTTTGGCCTTCCCACTTGCCAACGGCGCAACGACAACGCTGGACCCGCTCGACTCGACCACGCGCCCCGCTCGCAGGATGTGGCCTTGTTGCTCGGCAAACCACACGTGTGTTCCCTGACAGTGTTTTTTTAATTTTATTTTTAATTCAGCCCGTTGCTCTCCTGAGGAAGCACATAGAAGGGCTCCTTACCGGTGTGTGCATGGCTGCCATGGTCGGGCTGGCTTGCTGGTGGCTGGGCAAAGAAACCTGACGTCTATCCTATGGCACACACTGGTGTAAAATGGATGCGAACTATTTTTGTTTGCCTCGTGCCTCCTCCTCGCTCGTTTGGTGGGCTCTGTTTTCTAAACGGGGGGGTACCTGGAGCAGGCAAATGGCTGAGGTAGCGGCAAATACAGCCATGGAGACTTCTACAAACGGCGCGGCCGAAGCAGCGGCAACAGCCGCAAAGGCAAACGGCACATCGGGTAAGAAAAAGCACGCGGTCGAGCTCAGCCTCGAGAGCAAGCTGCTGGCGCGGCCCTCTGCGAACGAGCTCGTGGGCAAGAACGTGTTGCGAGGTAACGCGCGTGTCCTTTTGAGGAGGAGGAGGAGGAGGAGAGCAGTTATGAGGCTGAGTTGTTTTCTTTCTTGTATTTTTCTAGCGGGGGATGTGGCATCGGCCATCTCTGCGATGCAAGCAGAGTTCCAACGCACAAAGCTCGAGGACAGCCTCAACCGCAAGCTGGCCAACCGGCCGTCGCGTGAGCGTCTCGTCGAGCTCAACCTCATGAAGGGTGCGTGTGCTGCTCCTTTCCTCTTTTTATTTATTTTATTTTGTGAACGACAAAACAACAAAACACAGCCGACTCCATGTCGCCCGAGATGCAGCGCAAGCAGCACGAGGTCCAAAAGTCGTTTATGGAAATGAAGCTTAACCGCAAGCTGGCCAACCGGCCCACTCGCGAGACCCTGGCAGAAAAGAACCTGCTCAAGGGTAAGCCCGAGAAAGCAACGACCCCCTTGTTTTTTATATATAATTTCGTTGTTTTGTTTCAAGACGGCGACCCAGAGCTGCTCAAGACGAAAAACACGATCCAGCGAAAGATGATCGAGTCCAAACTCAACTCACAGCTCTCGTCAAAGTACAGCACTCGGTGGTCTGCAGGAAAGGGCGGCGAGGCTGCGCCGCTGCTGACAAAGTGGGACCGGAAACGAGAGCAGTCGCCCAACTCGCCCGAGGTCGAGCAGGCGGCGCATGCGTCGTCGTTTGTTCCCATGCCGTCTTCCAAGGACGCGTCGCCTGCCTCAAAGCTCCAGCACAATATCTCGTCGTTCTCGCTCTTGCAAAAGTCGAGCTTTATCCAGCAGCTGCAGGACGAGGGGAGGTTTGTGTGCATCAACTGCTGCTCCGAGGACTTCCAGGGCCCCGAGCTGTCGTCGCCCCGTTACTCTTGGGACGACTTTTACAACGAGGAGGAGTGGAAACTGCTCGGGCTGGAAAAGCCACGCCATAGCGAGGACGCAAAGAAGAAAAAGTATGTTTTTCTTTTATTTATTTATTTTAAAAATGTGGCTCATTTCTCTCTCCCTCCACCAGCCTGTGCAACATGTGCTTTGGGTTGTGTGCCTGCGGCTTTTCCATTGGCTCGGTGGGCGCATGCACAAACTGCGGCTCGCTCAAGCCCATCTCTGGCAAAGAGCAGTGGCGCGCGCCCGAGCACCGCCGGCCGCGCACGTATGAGGAGGTCGAGGGACGCCGTGCGGCCCAGCTTCAAAAGTTCCACCAGAACGAGCACAAGACCGCCAAGGAGATAATCAACAATGGGCAAACTACTCGCAAGGTATGAAAAAAAACAAAAAATAGTCGATTCGTACGACTTAATAGTCATCCTCCCATAGATTCAATTTAAAACAGACATCAAGGTGCGCTATTTCCAGCGCTTCCGCTTCCGGAATAGCTTCAACGACGACTGCTACCTGCTCAGCTTGCCGCCCAGGAGCAAACCCGTGCCCGAAGACCACGTGCCTGAGCTGTTTGTTGAGGACGCGACCGAGTCCGTCCCCGTTGCAAAGGAGCAGGAGGGCATGCTCTTCTTCGAGCCCGACGGAGACGGCAACGTGTTTGTTGTGGCACCGTTTGAGGTCTCTGATGACGGCGTGAATCCGTGGAAGGCTGACGAAGATGTGGAAGAGGCTGGCAAGGGCCTTGCCGACAATGCCCAAGACGGCGACGATCTAGAAGATGACGACGAGGATGAGCACGACAACGACAATGACGACGAGGACGGCAGCGCCGACTCTGATATCAGTGAGGAGGAGAACGAGCACAGTGACGCCGACGACGGTAGACTGAAAACGGACAAACAAGTCGTAATAATTTTCTTTTTGTTTTCGGTAGGCGATAACAACGGACCCATGTCAACGATGAAAAAAGCAACGCAACTCAACTCTACGCGCGTGTTCTTGTACGACCCCAACAAGGATCTGTTCTACTACGCCGACAAGTCGCAGGGCGAGATCTTTTGCTGGAACCCCGTCATGGGCTACATCCACCGCGTCTAAATTTCTAAACAAAAGACTACTCGTACGTACAAAGAAGAAAGGCATGTTCCATCTACAAAACAATCAACCATCCGCTTTTACTCGTTTCTGTATTCTTCTTTTTTGTTTTTCATTAGTTACAACTCGCACCTGTGTGTGCAGTTCCTCTCTCTCTCTCTCTCTCTCTTTTTCTCTACTTCTCTTTGACAACTCGTGTGTTTTGCCAAAGGTTTTGCTTTGTTCCCATCACAAATTCAATCCAAAAGGGATCATGTTTTATAGATGACTCTGTACTGCGAGGTGATGGGCGTGAAGGCAGCAGCAGCCACTGTGGGGGACGTCAACCGCAGACGAAAAGTACGGATGCACCTTGCCGCCGTCGTCCGCCTTGTCGACGCCGTCATCATCATCATCACCATCGCCACCAGCGGCGGTCGCGGGCACGTACATGTTGTGCTTCTTCTCAAAGTCGATGGAGGTGAAGGACCCGTGGCCCGGGACGACCTTTGTCGAGTCTGGCAGTGCGTACAGCTGCAAGCGGATGGACTTGGCGAGCAGGGTGAAGTCTCCGTCCATCAGGTCGGTGCGTCCGACGTTGGCCTTGAACAGCGTGTCGCCCGTGCAGACCAGGCCGAGGTCGGCAAAGTAGTAGCTGGTCGAGCCACCGGTGTGGCCGGGCGTGAACAGGGCCCGCCCCTTGAGCCCTGGCACGAGGTCGAGCTGCTCGCTGCCGTCGAGCCACGCATCGGGCGCGGGCAGCTGTGCGTCGTCGCCGAGCGTGCTGTGCCGGATGCCAAAAGCCCTGAGCTGCTTGTCGACGTTGTTCCACCACGTCGCGTCGTTCCTGTGGATGAACAGCTTGGACCCCGGGCACAGCCGCTTGAGCGAACCCGCAGCAAGGATATGGTCCAGATGGCCGTGGGTGGCGTAGATGCCCACGATGGCGACCTTCCACTGCTTGGCAACGGCCGCGATGGCCTCGGCGTCGTCGCCCGGGTCCACCACCAGCGCCTTACCCACGGTCTCGTTGGCGAGCACGGTGCAGTTGGTCTGCAGCTGGCCCACCACGATCGTCTGGTAGACGAGGCTGTTGCCGTTGACGGTTGCCCTGACGGGTTCGAGGTCTGCTTTGCTGAGGACGTACATTTTTCAAGTGCAGTTGTGCACTCGAGGTTTAGGCCAAACAAAACACACACACTTCAGCTAGACCGCTCAGTAGGATCCTAATCAAACGCTACAATCAAACGCTCTTGCGGAAGCCTTCACGGACGCTCTTGACAAACACAGAGAGGTCGTTGCTCTTGCGCAGCTCGTCCAAAAGCGCGTTAATGTTGGGCAGGCTTGGCTGGCAGTTGACCAGAGCAAACTCGTTGCTGGAGTCGATGCGGAGTGTGCAGATGAAAGGCTTGTCGAGGTTGCTGGGGTCAATCTTTGAAAAAACGAATGCCATTGATCCATCTACATCGTGTCTTTCTCAGCAAGTTTTTTTCATTTTGGGGAGCTTCCTTACCCTTGCTCTTGACAAGTGACAGGCCGAGCCGGTCGACGAAAAACTCGATGGCCCGCTTGGATCGCTGCGACTGCTCCACTCGCTGCTGTTTCTTCACCTCCAAATTCTGCTGTTCTGCCGCGACCTTGGCCTGCAGCTTTTCAACCTCCTTCTTCAGCGCTGCTCGTTGCTTCTCAACCTCGCTCTTGTGGCTCCCGACCTCCTTGATCTCGCCCTTGAGCTTGGCGACCTCTGCTTGCTCCGCCTCGGCGTGCTGTGCCGCTTCGGCTTCGGCCTGTTTGGCCTGTTCGAACGCCGCCTGTGCCCGCAGTAGGTTCTCTGTATCATTGGTTGAATTGGCCGAGGTCGGATGGGCGCACAGCGTTACCTTTCTCCTCGTTGGTCACGTTCTCGTGCTGGATGGCCGACGCCGTCAGCTGTGACCGTTGATCGGCGGCAAACTTTTCCAACGCCATCTGTGTCTACACACACCCCACACATAAAAAAAAAAAAACAGGGATGAGCACCTGCAGCAAGGCAACACGCAACGCGCACCTTCTCCACCTGCGCCTTGAGCTCGGCGAGCATTGCCTCTTCCTGTGCCGTCGACATTTGTAACGGTTTTTTCAAAATGCGCCATTTCATTTTAGCTCGCCCCCTAGACCAATTACCGTTAGGGCGTGGAAAACGATGCCCCTTGTCGACGAACTGAGCGAGGAAAAGCTGGTGGAACTGCTGGAACACTACCGCCAGCTGTGCGCCAAACAGCGCGCCAAGGAGCAATCGCTGTGCGGCGAGGTAATTAGGTCGGAAAAGGTGCGTCACTGAACCCTCGGCAGATTCTGGACAACTTGAGCCCGCTCGACCGCATCGTCATCAAGGCCGACAACCGCGTGTGCGCAGATTGTGCCGCCCACGAGCCCAAATGGGCGTCGACCAACCTGGGCATCTTCATCTGCATCCGGTGCAGCGGCGTCCATCGGTCCCTGGGCGTGCACATCTCCAAGGTGTGCAGCCTCGTGATTGACTCGTGGTCGCCCGAGCACATTGCCTTTGTGAGCAAGCGTGGCAACCTGGTCGCCAACAAGGAGTACGAGGCCAGCGTCCCACACACGTACAAGAAGCCCCACCTGGACAGCACAATGTAAAATAAAGCACATAAAATATGATAATTAAGGCACGATCCAGGGACCAGCGCCGAAAGTTCATCTACTCCAAGTATGTGCGCCGCAGGTTCTGTGCCGACTACAAGGACGACGGCAAGGACGCACAGTACGACGTCCACTCGGCCTCGGCCTCGTACGATTATTTGGAAAGGATGCGCTTTGTTTGTAAACCCCACCCCCAACACCAGGCTTGCGGACAACCTCACGAAAACGGCAAGCAAGGCCATGCTCGAGTACGTTGGGGTGCTCACGATCAAGCTCATCGGAGGAGACACCCTTGCCGCTCGCGACTTGTCGGGGAGGAGCGACCCATACGTCATCTTTACCGTGGGCGACCAGCAAGTCCAATCCAAGGTAAAATTCCAAACGCTCCAACCCGTGTGGAACGAGTCGTTCCAAGTCTGCGTGGCATCGCTGGACGACAGACTGAACCTTCACGTGATGGACTGGGACCGCATCGGCAAGCACGACCCCATGGGTGACGGGAGCATCCGGCTCGAGGACCTCGAGGACGGCAAGCCAACGTACAAGAGCGTCAAGCTCGAGCACGTCGAGTGCGGCACGATCCACCTTCAACTGACCTGGACTCTTCTAGCGTAATTTCTTCAAACAACAATTTTATTTTTTTTTTGTTGCTGTTGTCGCCGCCGCAGAAAACAATCTACATGTATGTTATAAATCAGAGGATTGGCTTGTCGCGATGCGGGCGGGGCTGGCCAGATAATCGGCAAAAGACACGTAGGTATCCTTGGCGATGAACTGCGGGCGCACAGTCGAGCGGATGGATATGTTGCGCTGGTACAGGTTGATGTCGTTCTCGGGGATGTTGTAGTCGTACAGGGACGAGCGACGGAGATGCAGCAGGTACTCGCGCGAGTTGTACGACTGCATCGACAGCGCAGGGACGGTGGCCGAGGGCGGACCTGTCAGGCTCACAAACGTGTTGAATTTTTCGGGTGAGAACTCGTTGACGTATCTATTTTTTTTTTTTTCGTTGTTTTGAACGAACAAAAAGGGAAACCGATGCTGGCGGCAAACATACCTCGTGTACTCGTTCAGCTCGCGCTGCGACACCGCGGGCTTCTTGAGGTCGTAGACGGTGCGAGCCGGATTGTTTTCCCACGTCACCGGCGACGGGGGCGATTGGAGCACGGTCGAGGCTGGAGAAGGCAGCATGGTGTCGATCGCGAAAGAGCTCGTGCTTTGGCTCGATGCCATTGTGGACGCTCCTCTGGGCGACGCAGGCACTGGCGCAGGCGTCGAGACCACGGGCGAACCTGTCCGCGACGTGTTTTGGCTGCTCGAGGACATATCGTCCAGGCTGTCATTTGCATCTGTCGTTTTGATTTTAGTACTGGGGCAGCAGCAACAATAAAGGACCGTACAGGGTGGTCGGCGCGACTGAAAGGTGAGAGACTTCATCGCACCGCTGATCTCAAAGGTCCACGTACGAGGGACGTTTGAGCGGACGATGAACGGCGAGTAGGGCGAAAAGTCCTCGTCCTCGTCCGCAGGCTTGCGGATGCGGTCCAACGGCGCCTCGAGGCGCAGATCAAACGACTTGTCGAACGAGGTCATCTGCGAAGGGCGGTGGTTTTCCTCAAACCACATGTTTTGCCACGACCTGTCCACGGGGTTCAAGCGGACCTTGGGCACTATTTTTCAAGGAAATAAAAAAGAAGGAGAAAAATGTAAGCATGTTGGATACGTGCAATTTGAATACCCTCCTGCTGATGGACAGCCTCGTACGTCCACCACTTTTGGTAGCTTCGTCGCGGCCGTGCAATGGTGATGTCATAGTCGTTGTGCAGGTGGTAGTCGTTCTCGAGGTCCCAGATGGACGAGCGGCCCTCCTCTGGCTGGAACACGCCGAGGAAGAGGTTGTACGACTTTTGCTTTTCGAGGTCGTTAAACTTGTTGCTGTAGAAGCGCTTGATCGTGTTGAGCATGTCGCGCGAGTGGGACGTCCAGCCGCCCTGGCCACGGTAGGTTTGCATCGTGTTGACGAGGAACGAGCCACCATACTGCAACGCGATCGTGTCGCCGTGGTCCTGGTACATGGCCGAGAGCACGTCCACTGCGTCGCAGTCAAACTGGATGTGCTTGGGCGAGTCGACCAGCTTGAGGGCGAATAGCTGGTTGGCAAAGGCAGCCTTGCCGATCATGAACTGGGCGGCGTTGGTGCGGTCGAGGCAGTCGACGCAGTTGGTCCGCACCACGCCAGACTGCAGGGTCGGCCGACTTCTCCCGTTGTCTTGGCTGTGCTTGCGGTCGCCCGAGAAGAAGAAGCCCGTCTGTTGCAGGCAGTCATCGGCGATGTCGCTGAGGAGGCCGATCACGTCCTGGTCAGAGCTCTTGGACGCCTTGGCCATGTCCCACGCAATGTACCTGATCTTGTTCTTCATCGGCAGGAACTGGTTCAGGTACGAGATCATCATTGTGTACTCGCGCAGCAAGAGCGACTCGCGCGGCGTCTTTTCCTTGTGCTGACAACCGGGACAAACAGATGGAATACATGAAAATAGGAACTACGTATCATATATACCTTGACGAGGTTCAACACGATAATGGGCGTCCCGTAGCGTTTAAACATTGCATCAAAGTGCGTCGCACCGGCTGAATAAAAGGGGTCCGACCTTTGGACTAGACACCAGTGTTTAAAAAAAAAAAAAAAAATTAAAAATATTACTCTGAATCGGAGGCTTGAGACCGGCCACAGTCGACTTGGGGAGTTCTTGAGACCAAAAGAGCGGGATCGAGCCACGGTACTGGACAAACGACGAGAAGCGAGACTGCAAAAATGTGTGGCAATTTAGGTGCCAAAAAAAAATAAAAATAAAATAAAAATGTAAACTCAGTACCAAGGAATGCTCCTCAAAGGTCGAGTTGACGGCCTCGGCGACAATCTGCTCGGATTCGACGTCATTGGCGACATGTCCCTTGTGGTTGACGCCACGCTTGAGGAAACGGGAGCCCGCGAAATATCGTGACCGGCGCGCGATGAGGGTAATGTAGATTTGCTTTCCAAAGATGGATATTTCTAAAGGGGAAAAAAAAAAAAAGGAAATGAGCAAGCCATATTTTGGGGCATCCTGCAGCAGTACTCGACTGGTCGACAAAGCCGTGAATGACAGGAATGATCCACTCGTTGCGGCGCAGCGACGGGAAGGCCGACGCCCACAGGTAGTAGTTCCAAATGTACATGTCGTTGAGCAGCAGGCCGGCCGCGGGATGCGTCAGGTTGAACTGGAGCGTGTGCGTGAGGTCGTACGTGTAGCTAAAGTAAAAGTTGTGCCTGAGGTCGATGCCGTTCCAGCAGTCGAGGTACCTGTTTTCAAAAATTTTAAGCACTAGAAGGGTCGCATGAAAAAAAAAGTTTACTTTTGCTCGTCCGGATGCTTTAGCGAGTCTGATTTCTGGGCGATTGGGAGCACAACATAGTCGTCAATGTGAAAGACGGCATGGCCGCCGATCGAGGCGACGTGGCTCTTGCTTGTCACGAGGACCATGTAGTAGCCCTCGAGGAAGCGCATAAAGCCGAGCAGGCCGTCCGCCGTCGCGACCTTTTTGAGGCCGCCCGTGCTCTTGTTGCCCTCGTTCACCATCTCCAGCAGCTTGACCATCTGGCGGTGGTCGTACACGGTCTCGTCCTCGGTGAAGTTGAGCTCGTGCCCGCTCGTCCGGTCGATCTTGAGCACACGGTAGCACGTGTCGTCCAAATTGGCACCGACAAGGTAGAACCGCTGTTGCGAAAAAAAAAACCATTGAGAAAGGCGCAACCCTCCTCTTTTTTGTTTTTTTTACGGTCTTTGTCTCAAAGACAAGGAGCTTGCGCAACAGGATCGGTGCAGCCGTGCGTCCAGAGGCCATCGCGGTGTCCTGTGTTTGTTGCTCTTCGGCATCGTCGATTTCCGGCTTGTTATTTTGCGGCTGCTGCATCGGCTCCAGCGTGAAGGGATTGCTATCGCCGTTGCCGCCACTGCCGCCGCCACCACCACGGAGCACGCGCAGGGTCGGATCGTCGTTGGCCATGGCCGCCGCTGCGTCCTCGTTGTCCATCTCGTCGCTGTTGTTGCCGTCGTTCAAGCCGTCGTCGTCGTCGTCGTCGTCGTCGTCGTCATCGTCCTCGTTTGCGCCGATGAGAGCAGCGCCATTGCCACCGTCACCGAGGAGCATGCCACTGCTCCCATCGCGCACGGGCCGACCCAGCAGCGCCGGCTGCGTCCCAAGTTGGCGCTTCGACATGGGGACCGCACTTGAAATGATTGCTTCACGTGTCGCGTGGTTCGATCGTTTCGTCGTGCCGACGAAATGCGGGTGTTTTTTTGTTTGAGGTGTACGACAGCCATTGCAGCGTTGCTGTGTGTCGTTTCGGTGGCGTGATGGCGGCCGAGGTGTGCGCGTGTGTGCTCTACTGTCGCTACCAGAGTGCGTTGCTAGGCTGCGCTTTGTTTTTACGCGGCCTGGCTATCTCAAAAAGATCCGACGTAAAAACGGCGCGTGTGCTGTGGCCGTCCGGCGTGATTTTCAGATCCGCGTGGGAGCTATCTGTCTGACCGTCGGGACTGGTCGTGCTGTTGTTTTTTGTCGTTCCCCCCTCGTGGGTCTGGTGGCGGCGTTAAGGAGGACCCTTCATTGATGAAGCGTGTGCCTCATTAGTCCTACTCCTTGAACTAACTCCTGGTCACTTCCCCCCATCGTGCAGACGGAGGAGGCAGGCGAAAGGGGCTGGACGTGTCTATTTACTGAAAGTGGAGATATCGCCGCTCTTGCGCTGGTGATTCGAACAAAGAGAGAAAAAAAAAACCAGCAACCAAATGGAGGCCAGCGGTGATGGCGCGGCTGCGTCCGCTGCAGCAGGCGCCGCTGCTGGCACCGCCTCCGTGTCAGCCAAGAGCAGGCCCGTCATGGTGCCAGCAGTCAGCCAGGCAACCCCTACGCCCTACGAAGTGGTAATGGCCAACGGACCTGCATGTCCTGATCTCAACTTTTGTCATGGATGACACAGAGCGCCTCCAACATGAGGTTCTATGGCGAGTCTGCTGGGCGAGTAAGGATAAAACGCGCAATGTCGACCGGTGAGGTCGCGCCAGTGCCTGTACGCTTTGCATTGCTCTCTGAATGACCAAAATAACGTGTCTGATGTCCGCCCTTGTTTTCTTTTTTCTTGTTCATGATTGACTGCAGACCGCCCTTGAAGAAATGCACAGCAAGCTCCAGTCGATGCCATCGCTATTGGAGGACTCGGAGGAGATTTGGGGGGAAGGTACAGACTCGAATGCGGGAAAATGCATAACCATTTGTTGTTGCAGGTTTCCAAATACCACCTGTGCCAGATGAATTCAAATCGCCTGCCAGTTCAAGGAGGAACTCTGTCGACCTGCGCAACTTTTCTATTATAGCCCATGTGAAGGATAAGTCGATCGATTCCAGCCGGGTTCGTTTGTCTTCCCCTTTTTTCCCCCCCACTTCTCCTCATTTGTTTTTTCCATGTAGGACTTGGATGACATTGTTACTACGCCCATCATGCTGCTCGGAGGGTCGACGTCGTCGCTCCTGACCCCACCGTTGGTGACCCCTGTAAAGTCGATGAAGTCGTCGTCTTCCAAAGAAAAGCTGGAGCAACTACGGCATGACACCGATAGCCCCATCCTCAGGACGCCTCCGTTTGACAGCAGCAACATCCTCGACCCCAACCTCGCTCGGTACGGCAACGCTGCCGAGCCCGTCCTCGAGTTGGACCAGTTCATGCCGGAGAAAAACATGTAAGTGAGGCCAAAAATAAATAATCACATGATCTAATATTTTCCACGCAGTGAGCAATTGATGGAGGAGCTCGTGACGATCAAGAATATCACGGACCGCAACATCAGGCGTTTCTTACAGCAGCACATGCAAGAGGACATAAACTTCCGGTTCCCCTTGTCACAGTCGTACCCTCCCACGACCATTGCCGCGACGCAGCTGGCCGGCTTTGAGGACATCCTCCACCTGGGCATCGCCATCCTCAAGACCACGCCAAAGGCGCTTGTCCTGGGCGAAGCCAAGCGGATCATGATGCAGCTCTCCAAACTCATGGAGTACCAGCGGTCACGGCTGGTAAAGTACGTCGTCATTGAAGAGCTCGTCTCGACCATGTCGTTCCTCTTCGCGCCTTGCTCCCGTCTTGTCCAGTTTATTGTACGCACCCAAGGACAGCGGTAGTGGTTATTTTTAACGTGTATGTCTGCGCAGATCTCGGCACAGCAACGAGAGGCCGTCTCAACTAGCGCGTTCTACCGTGCCGCTATGGCTGGGAGCAGCCCCGTTTCGCGAAAGCACACACCAATACCAGGGGAGCTGACCGACCCCGAGTCCAACTCCTCCTCGTCGTCTACCGAGTCGAGCCCTGGCCATGTCGCCATCAAGGCCGCGACCCCTGAACTCGTTACCGTTGCCATTGCCGCTCCGTCGCCAAAGGAACCGCGCATTGTCGTGATCGCCCAGTCGACCTCTGACGGCTCGGTCATCGGTCCCAACGGACTCAAGGATACCTCCAGCAGCTCCATCAATTCCGTCCACGGATCTCCCGA
>Ga0302230_10000605_pt1 | contig 28825 bp, 45 predicted proteins | sample II_Palsa_N2_1_FD_193523 | JGI IMG/M metagenome (GOLD analysis project Ga0302230, IMG submission 193523) | Peat permafrost microbial communities from Stordalen Mire near Abisko, Sweden - II_Palsa_N2_1 | ecosystem: Environmental > Terrestrial > Soil > Palsa > Peat permafrost | place: Sweden... | reverse complement strand
TTTCATCACTGCCATCGATCCAATTCATTTCGGGGCCCCAAAATCCGTTTGTGATGAGGAGCATGCTCTTTGACTCTGCCGACGAGCCTGAGTGGGTCATTCAAGTACGAATAGATTTAAAAAAAAATTTATTTTTTTTCTCAAGTCCTCATTTCAGAACGCACGTCTGAGGATCTGGGGCCGTGGTGGAAGCGTGTTGGGTGTGGAACAAGGAGATGCACAAGAGGCCGCCGATCCCTGCAGCTCGGATGGGCGCAACTTGTCCCGGTTGTCGGTCGAGCGGCTGCTGTATGAGAACGTGTTCTCGGGTGCCTACATTTTCCGTATCGAAGTCGGTCTGGTACTGCTGGAGGGCCTTGCGAGGGGATCGACTACCGGCCTCCTCGTTGGCATCGTTCTTCTCGTTCTGGTCTTCCAGTGGCGTAAGCTTAAAAGCGCATCTGGTCAACCAGCGACCCTTCCCATTCACGGTAAAACGGGAACCGACGAGCCGTCCAATCTCCGCTGGCGTTCGTCCGATTGGCAGGCCCTCACTGGTTGGTGGAAGCGCACCACAGCTCCCGTCCCTTCACAACAGTTGCCTCGACAGCAAGGCCAAGACGACCAGGCAGAGGCGAAATTGACGCTAATCCAACTCAGTCTCTGCTTCGTCGGTTCGTGTGGAGGGTCGTGGATGGTTGGGATGAGCGTATCGTCCCTGGGCATTGGACTGGGTAGCGCAGAGGCCAGCGATGGGACCGAGATTGTGATGACCTTGGCCGTTCTGGCCCTCGTCGTTATGTCTGGACTGCGATGTCGCCGTTGGACAGGTGCGTTGAGTATGCTGCTTGCAGGCATCCTATGCGGTGCCTTTGGTTTTCTCTTTGGACACATCGCCTTCCCGCATCTCGTCAGCACCCAGATTGGTTCTTCGCCGTCGTCGTTTGTGTCAAGCAGCAGCAGCGGCCGCAGTGCAGCGGCAACGACCAGCTTTGTTCTCCTCGTTCGAGGTGCTGTTTCCGAGAGCGCGTTCATCTGGACCGTGTCGACCCCGCCGCACGCGCACACATCGGACGATGCACTGCACCCTACGACCGTCCACTATGCCGAGTCTTACCTGCTCTACCAGTCCGAGCCAATCGTGCGCGTGACCGTCCAGGGTCGGCCCAACGAGAACGCAGCCTCGTCCGTTCGCTTCCACACAGATCTCGTCAACAGGCGGTATTTTTGGACCGATGACGGTGCACAATGGACCCAGAGGCATTACTCGCACGCGGCAGCGATCACTGGCAATATCTACCCGAGCATCTCGCGTGCGGCAATTCGTGACGACGATCGAGAACTCCAGGTGAATATTCTCCCGGCAACAACACATGATTTTTTTTTATTGATATACGTTGAGGGCGCAGATTTTTCTGACCCAGAGTATGGGCGTAACGAGCGCTTGCACCGGATGCCTCGAGCTGTTGCTCCATCGGCGACCGATGCGCGATGACGGGCAAGGACTCGAGGAGGGCATTATCGACAAACGATGGCACGATGCTCACTTGTGGCTTTCGCTCGGCAAGCCTCTTGCAAAACAGGAGGCCGATGTCCTGGCTCTCCGCATCAAGCACCCTCTCGTTGCCATGATGCTTTCCGAGTCGTCCCCCGAGACAGCGATCCCCGAGGCGTGCTTGTCCATTGGAGAAGCGACGAGCCACCATCACTTGCTGTCGTTCTCGGCCCTTGACGCTGCCCGTTGCACCAACTCGGGGCTTTTTGCATACGAGGTGGATACGTCGGCCACCCTCGTCGCAGCTCGGGTCGAGAACGTCGATCGCATGTTCCTGCCCGTTGTCTCGTCGCTGTCGTTTTTGCCCAACTTTGTAGGCTGCCTGGAATTGTTGTCATTCACTAATTCCCTTTCTCTTGATTCAGGAGGACCTCTTCACCAGCGACAACGTCAAGGTGAAAGGCAAAGACTACGACTTGGCATGGAAGCGGCTTGCGGTCGCGATCGGCGAAGAAAACATGACTGTTACCAACGCGGCCATCGCCGTCAAGTCGTCCTCGGTAGAGTACTACAAGTCGGACCAAAGCAACATCAAGACGGGGGCGCTAAATCAGTGCTCAGACTTGCCCTGGCCATCTGCTACTCTGGACGTCTGTCACTGGCGTGACTTGCTGCACAACCCGTCCTGTGGCTGGGTCCTCGGGTCGCGAGGCTGGTGGACGTTTATTGTTCTTGGTATTTTCGAAAGTTGTTTTTTTCTTATTTTATGTTTATGTTTATGTTTACGTTTTATTTTATTTCAGGTGGCATTTTCCCTGCGGTATTCATTATTACCGGTGTGTACATAAGCATGCCCTCTTCGACATCTCAAGCCAAGAAACGCCACAATGATTAAGGATACGAATTATAGATTGTACAGTTTTTTACATGGAAAAAAATACCGTGACAGTGAAACAGCTAGAACCGCCTTCCCTTGGATGCGTAGGAGGAAGAAGAACGCGACGATGACGATTGCGAGGGCCGTGACTTCCGCGGGACGGACGCGTTCTCGGGGGCTGAGATGATCTTGACGTGCTTGCCGATGGGTCGTGCCCGCATCAAGCGCTCTGTCTCGACCTGGACGCGTGACTTGACTGCAGATCGAGGGGGCGGTTTCAAAGACCGTGAAAGGGCATCCTGCTCGCTTTTGGCTGTCGGCGAGTCGCTTTCTTCCACCTTCTGGGTCACCGGAGCCGTGACGACCACTGCTTCGTTAGGGAGGAGATCGTCCATGGACTCAATGCCGGGAAAGCAGTGGCTAAATATTCTCGAGCGCAGCTCATCCAGTCCTTCGCTCTTGTGCGAGCTCACGGCAAAGACAGGCTCGATCCACTTTGTCTGCCGCCTCAGCTTCATCTCCTTGGGCACGGTCTCCAGCAGGTGCTGGACCTGATGGGCTGAGACCTTGTCTGTCTTTGTGACGACCACCTGCAACAGAAAGATAAGCAAGTTTCACTTGAGGACAGAGGGCTGCACATACGAAATAGGGCACCTGTCCCTGGTCCAAGAGGTCGATGGTCTCCGCGTCGATTGGCATGATGCCGCGCCGGCTGTCGATCAGGAGGCAGGTCACCTTGAGCTGCTCGCGCCTGTTGAGGTAGTTGACCACCATCGGACCCCACTCGTAGCGGCTCCCAAAGCCATAGCCGGGCATGTCGGTCAGGGTCAGACGCTTGCCGAGGTCGAAAAAGTTGAGCATGGCCGTCTTGCCCTGCTCGTTCCACGACGGTCAGTAAGTCGATGTTGTTGGTTTTTATTCGCCTTCTTATACCGGCTGCTTGGCGGTCTTGACGAGGCTCTTTGTGTGGATCAGCGCGTTGATCAGCGTCGACTTGCCGCAATTGCTGCGACCCAGAAAGGCCACCTGAGGTGCACAATTTTATTTCCGCGGCCAATCAAAATCACACACCTCGGGCTGGATCGGCATCGCGGGTGCGAGCGACACCTTGGTCGCCGAGCCCACAAAGGCGGCAGGGTAGCGGAACAGCCGCAGCGCCGTCTCAATCGCGCCTTTTGACGGTCCCGCAGACATCAGGAGGGATCACTGTGTAAAATGGACTCCACTATTTTTGGCTGCCGCGTTGAAAGTAACGAATGCCGTGCTTTGACTCAACCGTCGCTATCGCTAATCTTCTGTGCTTGCGTAGTGGAGAGCGCCATTAGCAACCTCGGGGGCGCCGTGGACCAGGTGACCAGCAGCGTGGCCCAGATGAATGACGCATTGGAGCGTATCCTCAAGAACAAAGTGACCGTAGACTCGCTCGGGAAAACACTGGTACAAATAGACCACGTCCCAAAAAAAAACTAACGCGTCGTTTTGCACAGGAAGCACATCGCGACGTTGTAAAAAATCCATAGCAATGATGACTGTTTCTGTGCGCGCGATTTCCAAATAACGTATCTAACATGTTTTTTTATTCGCCATCCTGGAGTTTTCGCTTTTTGCTACCGCCGCCGCCGCTGCTGCTGCTGCTGTCGTCAACGTCGTGCTCAATTGTGTGACTGTCGCTGGGGTTGAGGCGCGAAGCAATCAGTGTCGCCGCAACTCTGCAATAATCAAGGGTCAATAAACCAGAACGAAACCACGCTGCCCGTACGTGTTATTGTCTGTCGCAATCTTGGGGATGACCGAGTCTTCGAGGATGATCGGAAGGAACAACTAGTGTTTGGAGGGAGGGATCGGTTAACTACTTGTGATGAATAAAATAATAAAGCCAAATACCAGATCTGGTTCCTCTTTGTCGTTCCCAGACGACACTTGGATGCCACCGACAACACCGTCGATCGTGTCGACGTCCAGAACGACGTCCTGTTCGTGCTCTGCGCGGCGCGAGATGTCGACCTCGGGCACAATATCAAACTCGTCCTCCCGCTCCTCGTACTCTACGTTCTCCTCGAGCTCCTTAAAGTCGGGCGCATACGCACTCCAGTTTTCCTGGTAGCGGATGCTCCACACAAACACGTTGCCCACCGTTCCGATGGACGCAATGATCGGTCTGATTGGGTGCCACTGTGCCAATTGTTATGGAAACGGGGAAAAATAAAAATAAAAATGGAGAAACGTACGGAGAAATCAATCAGGCCCTCACGCGTCCCCTCTCCCTCGAGAATCTTCATCAGGCTGCCGACAACAGAGTCCCAGATGTATATTTTGTGCTCGCCAGGCGACGCCGATCCAGCCACGACAAGGTCGCCATCCGCCGAAAAGCACGCCTGTGCCCAGGCGTACCTGTTAACGACCTCCTGGAACTCGTACAGGGGCGTTGGTGACGCCTGCAACTGCTTGGTGAACCCGTCGATCGCATACACCTTGATCTTGTGGTTTGCTCGATCGGCGACGTTGACGAGGAACTTGCTGCACCGGCTCTCTTGTTAGAGAAACGTTTGCACAATCTAAAAATAATACCTCGACGCATTGCTGCTCTTGCCCCCAGGGAACTTGATCGTTCGCACGGGGCCGGTGCTTATCCGGTACGAAGACAGCAGCTGGAGAGTGCTCGTGTCGACCAGGCTAATTGTCCCCTTTTGGTCGCCCAGAAGGAGGTAGTCGCCTGTTTTGTGTTTAGCATTAACTTTATCACGTTGCCCCTCTCGCCTACCGTTTGGGCTAAAGCAAGGCACATAGTAGTTTACAAAGGGCTGCTTGGAGCCCGAGGAGGCTGTTGCAGCGTTGGCGTCCTCTCCAGCGCCCGCCCCACCAGCACCGTCCGCCTGAGCGACCGACGAGATCGTCGTACGGAGCTCGCTGTATGACCCATCTGACAGCGGCAAAAGCTCAATCATCACCGGCAGGCTTTGCGCCGGGCAGGCCACAAAGACAAAGCTGCAAACAAGCAACAGGATTAGCGGGCCGCCTCTCTCCCAACGTGATTGAACCCCGTACTTTTTCCGTGGGTGCATGAGTGCCTGGTGCACGGGCGTCTCAAACTGGACCTCTGTCTTGGCGCCCGCGTGCGGCAGCCCATCCTGCAGGAGCAGGTCCCACAGGATGCAGCGCTTGTCGTACGACGCCGTCACCAACCGGCGTCCGCTGCACGACCAGCTCACGGCGATGATCGGCCGGACGTGGCCCACGAGCTCGCGCGACACGCCCTTGGTGTCAAAGTCCCACACGACGCACCGCCCGTCCGCGAGGCCCGTCGCGAGCATGGTGCCCCACCGGTTGAACGAGCACGTCACCGCGGGCGACGGCGGGGTCAGCACGACCTCGATTTTCTACACACATGGGCGGGATTGACGCATAGATTAATGTCTGAGCGCGTACCTCGGGATAGCTTTGACCAAACGGATCTGTGGTTGGAGAAGGGGAAAGTTTCAGTGAGCAGATGCACCGCCGTTGGGGGTCAGCGGCCCTTACCGAGCAGGCCAAGATTCATGGGCGAAGAGGCGCGCGTTTTTCAAAACAGGGAGTGCAGTGGTCACAAATATGGTCGTTTCTCCGGTCGACGCTGAACAGATGAACTTGGTTGGCTGTTCCTGTGTCTGGTGCCGGTGCTGCCCCATCATCCCCTGCTCCTCGCTCCTCCTCGCGCTGCTCTTGTTACCTTTTTATTTATTTATTTCGCATTGCTTTTTATAGAGCACAATGTCGTCCGGGTATGGTGCGTTTGGTGGTCGTGGCCGCTGCTTCCCACTGTTTGAGGACTTCCAAAAGTGCATGAGCAAGGTACGAGCCCGCGGAGCAGGCGTGCGCTGACCGTCCTGTTTGTTGTTGTTTTTTTTCCCCTCCCGTCCAAATAACACAGGCCGAGACACCGTTCGACTGCAAGTTGCCGCAGGAGGACTACTTTGAGTGCCTGCACCACAAGAAGGAGGTAACTAGACAGCGCGTCCTGCGTCGAAAATACTGATTGCCGTGGGAGTAGTTTACACGTCTTAACGAGATTAATGCCGCACGGGAAGCAAAGGCCGCCCACGACGCAAAACAGGCCCAGGAGGAGAAGATTGCCTCGCTAAAGGCAAAGTTTGCTGGAACAGCAGCACCCGCACCGGCTGCAGCAACTGCCGAAGCCCATTAAACTAGCTGATTAGAGAGAGAGAGAGAGAGAGAGACTACTGTGTCCTCTCTTTGTTTTGTCGACAAGGGGAGAGCCATTCATCGACTTTATCGATTGCGTTTTGAAAATATCACATTCATTTGTACTGTCCTAATCGTCGCCGTAGAAATCGTCGTCGTCGTCGTCCTCCACAAACTCGATATTGCGCGAGTCGATGACTGGGGTGTACGTCCTTTTTGGCTCTGATTGGCTGCTGTTTGCTCCTCCTTCGGCTGAGATTTGCTTGCTGGCGACCATGGCGAATGGCGACATTCCTTTGGCTGCAGGATTGAGTTGGGGTCAGAGAGAGACGGAGCCTCGACGAGGAAAAAAAAACACAGACATACAAAGGACGTCCTTGTAGAGCGTGTCGTAGCGATCAGCGACGACCTGGCGGAACGACGTCGATCGCGCATCCAGGGTGAGGATAAGACCAAGCAGCGTCGTCACGGGCTTGCCGGTAGATTTCTCGTTTTTGCGTGAAGCAATGGCGTAGCTGAGTGTCCTGTAGGCTGTATTTTATTAATTACATATTAATGTGTTTTTTAAAAAAATATTTTAACAACTCTGTACCGTGCTCAAAGCTCTTTTTAACGAGCGCAAAGTTGTACGAGCCCGCAGAGACGTCATTGCCCTTGTCGTGTGGGTCCTCAATCGACATGAAAATTGTGCTTCCGCTTCCGCTTCCGGACCCGCGGTCGCTGCTCTTTACCCATCCACGCTCTCGTTTTGAGAAATAGCTGCCCTCGTCCACGATGGACAGGCCCACTCGGTGAAAGTTGAAGTAGAGCCCGTACAACTCGAAAAATTCCATCAGCAGTACACCCAGATTTTCATTCGGGTCGATCGACTTGGTTTGGATCTGTGGGTGCAGCTAAGGAACGACCAGTTAGCTGCCGAGAAAGGAGGAGGAGGAAGACAGTAATGCTCACCTGCAAAAAGCTCAGCACCAGACAGAGAATCGAGAACGAGCTCACGCCGCCTGTGAAGACTTCGTTCAGTTGCCTTTGCAGAAGATACTAAGAGTAGCACGCGAGTTTAGTGTGTGCTTTTCGATCAGAAAGGGCTAGTGTACCTGCTTGACAACAAAGATGAGGGGCTTGAGGGCAGGCCACTCGACGAGTTTTTCCTGGACAAACTCTGCAGCCTTGACGCCGTTGCTGACGTTGAAGCTGACGTCGACGCGGATCCCGACGAGCGCAGCAGTAAACTTGATAATGGGCACACGAGCCTTCTCGATCAGCTGCATCGATTCCGCGATGCCAGACGATTTGAGTTTTTTCGAGAGGGTGCGCATGTGTTCGATCGAGAGAGGGGGATCGCGCAGCACGACCACGTCGATGTCGCTCGTGGGCAGGTACAGGTCTGTCGCACAGCTGCCAAACATCTTCACCTCGGCGTCGTCCCACAGGCTCTTGACAATGTTGGCGATCTCGTCCGTCACCAGTCTCCGCATCGACATCTCCGCGGGCGTTGGCTCCATGAACTTTACAAAGTCGCCAATCTCATTGTTTAACCTGTGCAACAACGAGCGGAACATTAATGAGCTGGAGGGGCGAGGACAAACGAGCCACAGGTACATTTCAATCAGCGACTCGGGGTACTCTTCGATGGGCCGTAGCCACGGGCGCACGTTGCGATCAGGCTCGGCAGAGTGCTTCTTCTTGGGCGTCGCGCTCTTGAGATGGTAGCTGCCCGTGCTTCCGGGCGTGTAGCGCGCAATCTCGTCGGCAAACTCTTCGTACCCGCCCCCGAGCGAGATAAAGTCCTCGGTGGACGCGGGGGTGGCGGGCGTGCCAGGCGTGGCGGCCTCCATCCTGTCCGCCTTTTGGCCCTTCCTGTTGTGCCTGTCCTTTTTGTTGTTCGGCTTCTTGCCCTGCAAAAACACTGTCGGTAAACCCGGGGGGGGTTATGCTGCCCCTTACCGCCAACTCGGCTCCTCCCCTCTTCCTCTTCATGCCCAGCACGGGCTTCTTCGACTTGGCCCGCATTGAGGCTGCCAGCAAAATGGCCATTTTCAGCACTGTTGTCCCGAGCTGTGACAAATCGGTGAAAGGTCGTTTGTGTCTGTCTCTCTCTCTCTCTCTCTCTCTGCTTGCTTGCTGATTTTGACTTACGATGTCACCAACCAGACAGAGTGAGAGCAATGGCAAAGGTGAACAAGAAGTGGGTCCTCGCGGAGCGTCCGGTCGGCAAAGGTAACACAAGATAATATCATAGCGGCAACGAGACCGATGCAATCCGCGATCAGTCAATCCGCAAAAGGTCTTCCGCCTCGAGACGGATCCGATCCCGCAAGCGACTGGCGAGCAGAACGTGGTTGTGCGAACGCTCGAGGTCAGCCTCGACCCTGCCATGCGCGGATGGATTGGCGCGGGCAAGACCTACCGAGACAACGTGCCGATCGGGGGCGTTATGGAGGGCGCCGTCACGGGTGTCGTCGTGCAGAGCAACTCTCCAAAGTTCAAGGCTGGAGATCACGTTTGGGGCACGTGGGGTGCGTAGTTCCTATTTTCTTGTAATCGGATATTTTTGTCGACTGATTTTTTGTCGCAGGCTGGCAGGAGTATGCCGCTGTGGCCGACAAGACTCTGGTCAAGCTGCCCGAGAACTTTGACACGTCGCTGTTCCTCGTACGCACTTTTGCTCTTTTCGCCCTTTGCTGCTGACCTCCATTTCAATCAAACTGTTTTTAGGGCGCAGCCGGCATGACCGGCTTCACGGCCTACTTTGGCCTGATCGACGTCGGCAAGCCCAAGGCTGGTGAGACCATCCTCGTCTCGGGTGCCGCCGGTGCGACTGGCTCGGTCGTTGGCCAGATTGCCGTAACGAAAAAAAGAAAAGAAAAGAAAAGAGAAATCTTGAACTTTTCGTAATCGTTAGAAACTCCTCGGCCTCCGCGTTGTTGGCACAGCTGGAGGTGAGGACAAGGTTGCTTGGCTCAAGTAATTGCAGGAGGATAGATATGTCAACAGATGCTTACTGCTGCTGCTGTTAGGTCCCTCGGCTTTGACGAAGCCATCAACTACAAGGGCAAAAACTACAAGGAGCTGCATGGGGCCATCAAAAAGGCGTGTCCCAAGGGCATCGACATTTACTTTGACAATGTCGGCGGCGACACCTTTGAAATTGCCTTGGACTTGATCAACGTCCACGTACGGAAACAAAATTTTCCTTTTTTTTTTTCAACTTTTTTTTTTCTTTCTTTTTTTGCTATAAAGGGCCGAGTGTGCTCGTGCGGCATGATCGCAGGCTACAATGCCGAGACCGCCACTCCTGGGCCGCGCAACATGTTTACGCTCATCACCAAGCGTATCCGCATTGAGGGTTTCCTCGTGACGGACTACCAACGCCGCTATGAGGAGGCACGCACCCAGCTCCTCAAGTGGATCAGCGAGGGCAAGCTCCAGAGTCGCGAGACCATCATCGAGGGCTTTGACAAGCTGCCCGAGGCCCTCGTCCTCCTGTTTGACGGCGCCAACACGGGCAAAATGGTTGTGCGTGCTAGCAAGCTCTAACCATTTTGTTTTTTTTCAATTGCATGGAAAACAATCACTGACCAATGGTCAGGTTGGTCGGTCGTCTTTTTTTCAATTCATCAGAACGCATCGAACTCAGTAACGTCTATAGAGAAGCCGCGGTCGTGCAGGATTTGGTGCCGAATCTTGTCCTGCTGCTCCTTCTCTTCGAGCTGTTGTCGTTGCAGCTCGAGGATCTCTTCAAAGGTGACCTTGTTCAGGGACGACAGGTCTTCTCTTGCGGGGTCCTGTAGGGCAGACCAGCATCAGCATAAGCACACGGTTTTTCTCTCTCACCACTTCGCCCAGCAGGACCACGCTCTCGCCACGCACCAGGAAGATCCCGCGGGAGATGTCGCCGTACTTGTCGCCGACGTGAATGCGCTCAATTGTGTTTTGTAATACGAGGTTGGCTACGAGCGACGAGTGTGCAATGTTTAGGGGAGGAAGCGCACGGCAAACACGACGATTACCAAACTGGTCATACGACCGCAGGACGCCTAGCAGCTTGCGGCCGTCGCGGAGCACAACCAGCATTTTCTCTGGTGGGTGGGTCTGGTATTAGCTAGCCCCCACACAGCAACCCCCTTGCCCTCGAAGCACGTACTGTCCAACTCGTCGACGAGGTTTGCTGTTCCATAGGGCAACAAGTCCATTCTTGCAATAAAATGGTCGCTCAACACTGAAAAAAAAAAGAAATCTGGCGCCAGCGTCAGACCTAATTACAACGTGGGTGGGTAGGAGAAACAAAGAAGGTGGTAAAGAAACTGAAAAGAGGGGGAGGGGGGAGGGGAGGGGGGAGGGAGCGAAGTTAAAGGTTGACGAAGAGGGTTGCGACAAATGCAAGGACGACCAGGGCAAGAGATGCAGAGGTCATGACGCCAGAGCTGGCAGCGACGCAGGCCGGGGGTTGATTTCCATTGGGGCAGGTGCAGCCAAGCTGGGATTTTTGATTTTTCGTCAATAATAATTTTGACAAAGGAAATAAGCTTACATCGCCACACGTTCCATAGCATGGCTGCTGGCAGGGGAGGGGGGTGACATAGAATGTATAGGTGGCCTGGCTGATGAAAACCGGCGGGGGACCTTGGGAGCAGTCATTGCCGGCGGTCACGCTTGTGCATGTCACCTGAACGGTTCCGTTTGCAAAGGCCGGGACAGGGAAAAACTGGACGTAGACTTCGTTCTCGGTGTTGATGTTGATTGATCCGGCCAAAAACGACGAGTTGACAGGCTGCGGTGGCTCGATAATATTGATAGTGCAGACAACGTTGTTGTCGGCAGCATAGGCGATCTGAACGCACCGTCAGTATAGCCACACACATAGAGGGTCATACCTGGTCGCCGATGCCGCCGCCGCTGCAGCACGTTCCCGTGCAGTTGGCAGGGTTGCAGATGAGGTCGCCGCCGGGCGTGACACACTGACTTTGGAGAGACACGCTGTAAACAGGCGAATGTGATGTGTTTACAGAAAAAAAATATATGATTGAATAAACTTGGGCAAGCAAACGGCAGAGACGGACTGAGCGTACCATGCAAAGACTTGGCCGAAAGAGAGGGCGGGGATAGTAGCGGAACCGCCGCTGAGGACGCAGTAGGCGTTCGCGTGAGAGGCTGCATGCGAACGTTTATTATTTTAGGGGGGTTGCAAGGCCGCCGCTGTAATTCAGGCACACCACAAGCCTCCCTTCCTCCTCCTCCTCCTATTCTTTCTCCCCTCCGCGATTTGCGCCGCCAACTACGTACCGAGCAGGGCCACAGCCAAAGCAGCGAGCACGGCAAAGGCGACGAAGGACTTGGCAGCCATGTTACGGGCAGAACACTTTCAAAATGATGGCGTCGCGTTTGGATTCGTCAACCCCTTTGAACGACGATTCCGAGGCTGAGCACCTGCCAGCGGTACGCAAACAACTTGGTGCATGGGCCTAATCGTCCTCTCCGCACGACAGGTGCCCGCTGTTGTCGATCCGCGGCTCGTTTGGGTAACCTTGCTCGTCATCAGAATTCAAACATTGTGTTAAATCATGACTAAAAACAAGGGCTCGGGATGGGAGACCACGCTCAACAAGTGCATCCCTGCGATCGTGTCGATGTACGTGCTTGCCAATTATTTTTTTTTAAAAAAAACTGTTTTTACTCATGCTGCTGTGTGGACACACAGCCACGTCACCGTCTGCTTCAACTTTGACACGCAAAAGGCGACCAACACCGAGGCCACGGGCTTCATCGTCGACGCACAACGCGGCATCATCCTCACCGTAGGCCAAGGATTGCATTTTGCGGGTTTTTTTCACCCTGATGGCATTACGTAGAATCGACATGTGGTCACGCCTGCGCCCATCATCGCGTACGCAAAGACGCACATGCGAGAGGAGATCGATTTGTGGCCTGTACAAACGACAATCTGATTGCGCTTTTCTAACCCGGAATGGAAAGATCTACAGAGACCCGGTCCACGACTTTGGATTTTTCAGATACGATCCGTCCAAGGTGCGCATGGGCCAGCTAGCCGAGATCCCGCTCGCTCCCGAGAATGCTCGCGTCGGTGTGGAGATTCGCGTTGTCGGCAACGACGCAGGCGAACATGTGCGCGCAAATTATCTTTGTTTTTATTTTTATTTACACCATTTGTCTACAAGCTCTCGATCCTGCCCGGAACTCTCGCGCGCCTGGACAGACAAGCGCCAAACTATGGTGTCGGAAAATACAACGGTATGGAGGGGGTGTTGTATGTCTGATTAAAAATCCTTGTGGCCTGCAGACTTCAACACGTTTTATTATCAGGCCGCATCGGCAACGTCTGGCGGATCATCCGGATCCCCCGTGATCGACATCGGAGGAAACGCCGTCGCGCTCAACGCAGGAGGACACCGCGATGCCAGCACCAGCTTCTACATCCCCCTCTTCCGTGTGCAGCGTGCACTCAAGTACGTCAGCGAAGGCCAACTTGTACCCAGGGGTACGATCCAGGCCATCTTTCTGTATGCCGATTGTTGGCCGTCTATTCCCTAACGACTTGTTCAGACACACCACGTTTGATGAGGTGCGCCGATTGGGCTTGAGCGAGAGCGTCGAGCAAGAAGTGCGCGAAGCAAACGGCGCCGATCTCAAGGGCATGCTGGTCGTCAACAAGGTGACGCCCCAGGGACCTTCGTACAAGTTCCTTGAGCCCGGTGATGTACTCTACAAGATTAACGGCTCCACCGTCGTCGATTTCGACCGCCTCAATACGTTTGTCGACGACAGCGTTGGGAATAGCTTGACGTACGCCCTTCGCCTTTTTTTTTCCCTTTCTGCAGAGTACTCAATGTGTCCCGACGCAGAATCACCATTGAGAGAGGAGGAAAAGTGCTCGAGTTTTCAGTGGAGGTGCAAGATCTGCATGGTACGCTCCTGGATTAAAAAAATTATCCAGTCACTTGATTTGCTGCCTTGTTTTGAAAAGCAATCACGCCCTCCAAGTTTGTGATCGTGTCTGGCTGCATCATCCACGAACTCTCCTACATGATGGCCGTCAACTACCAGGTGCCCGTTCTGGGCGGCGGTGTGTACGTCGCCTTGCCTGGCTACATGCTCAGTATGGCGGGCATCTCGCGCAACTGCATCATCAAGTCTGTCAATAACAAGCCCACGCCCAACTTGGACGAGTTTGCCAAGGTCATCGCCACTCTCGAAGACAGCGCCAAGGTGCCCGTGCGCTATTACTATCTCGTCGACGGTATTTTCGTAACCAAGCCAAAAAAAAAAAGTGAGTAATTTCAAACGACCGAACCCAGTCTCGTTGGAAAATGTTGCAACCGTTACCGTCGACCGGCACTGGCATCCTTGCAAGCAGGCATTGCGAAACGGTAATTCCTTTTTTTTTTTTTTTTTTGAAAAAAATCCAAAACAACAACCAAAAAAAAAACAACAACTCGATGCTAGATGCAACGGGCCTGTGGGACTTTGAGAACCTGCCCGATGCCGTTGGCACGTTTTCACCCAAACCTGCGACGACCTCGTTGCTGCACGTGTCCAACATGACGCCTGCTGTCGAGGCCGTTCTGCCGACGCTCTGCTCGGTCGAGTTTAACATCCCTTTCCAAATCGACGGTGTCCATACGACCCGATTTGTCGGCACTGGAATCATCCTTGATGTCAACCTCGGCCTTGTCCTCGTCGACTCAAACACGATCACCATTGTACGATACAAAAAGTTTTTTTGCTACTCATCTTGCACATCGACGACAGTCGATTGGTGACATCACGGTCACCTTTCAAGGCTCGATCACGATTCCAGCCAAGCAGGTTTACAAGCACCCGATCCACAACTTTTCGATCGTGTCATACGATCCGGCTCTGCTCGGAACTACGCCCGTCAAACCTGCCAAACTGTCCTCCACGTCGCTCGTCCAAGGCGACAGCGTGATCATGGTGGCCATTTCCGGCGAGGGCGTGGGTATTTGATGTTGTTTTTGTTTTTATTGCTTAATTTTTTTTTTTTTAAAAAAAAGTCTCGAGAGCAACAACTGTGACGTCTGTGCGCGAAACGTTTGTGAACGAGGCATCGCCTCCACGATTCCGCGCCATGAATGTGGACATTGTCGAAGTCGACAACCCGGTCGCTTGTGACGGCGGTGTCCTCGCAGACAAGGTTTGTGCTGCCCCCATGTTGTCTTCACTAAGTGGCCGGTCGGTAGGATGGCAATGTCCAAGCACTCTGGAGCAGCTTTTCGTACCAAGATCGCAGCTCCCGCAATACCGAGTTTTTCGCTGGCATCGACATCAAGACGATCCTGCCCGTCCTCGAGCCGTTGCAGGCCGGCAAGGTGCCCAACCTACGATCCATGCTTTTCGAATCTGCACCCAAAAACATCTCTGATGCCCGCGACCTCGGATTAAACGACGAATGGGTCCAAAAGCTCCAAGCGGCGAACCCGTCCAAGCGAAACGTTTTCCGTGTGCGCCGGACAATTCCAGGCACGCCCTCGAGCGCTGTCATGAAAGTCGGCGACATGGTGCTCAGCGCAAATGACAAGCTCATCACATCCTTCCGGGACTTTGACGCCGAGATCACGTCAGAGGTCGTCCGCTTGGTAAGTTGAGGCGGGGATAGGAAAGGATAAAAGAGTGAACCTTTTTTCTTTCTTTCTTTCTTTCTTTCTTTCTTTATTAGACCCTGCTGCGAGATTCCGTCGAAATGACTGTGGACGTTCCGACGGTACCCTTGGACGGCTTTGGAACGAATCGCGTGATTGGATGGGCAGGAGCAGGTGTCCAGATGCCACATCTCGCAGCATTGGAGCGTTCCAAGAAGATCCCAGAAGGTGTCTATGTGTCGTTTTGGAAATCAGGCTCGCCGGCACAGCAGAGTGGGCTCTTTGCAACGCTCAGTATCACAGAGGTCGATGGCAAATCGGTTCCCAACCTGGATGCGTAATAACCAAAACTGTTTATTGTTGATTTGCTTCCTTAATGATGTGGCCGCAACACAGTTTCCTGAGCGTCGTGAGCCAGATTGACGACTCTCGCTATGTCCGTGTCAAAACTGTGGACTTTTCCGATCGCGTACGCCGTTTCCTTTGCATAAAGAAAATATTTTTTTTTAAAGAAAATACTTTATGAAATTCATGAAATAAAGGTCTCGGTGCTCACACTGCGCCCAAACAAGCGATATTTCCCACTGTGGGAGCTCGTTCGAGACGAGTCTGTGCCAACAGGCTGGCGTTACATTGAGCACCAAAAATAAGTTTTTGTTTGAGAATTCGCTTTGTTACAGGCAGACGAAAAATTAGCATGCAAAACAAAAATGAAACAAAGGGCGCATGAAGGCATCTCCATCGGTCGTCGTTTTACTTCTCAGTGGGCTTCTCGTCCGCTTGCTCTTCCAGGCCCGCTTGCTCCATCAGGTTGCCAATAGACTTCTCGAGGTCGTCGATGCGTGTGCCCATCGTGTCAACTATTCGATCCAGATACGTCAGCCCAAGTCAGTCAGTGTGGGAGGGCGTACTCTTTGTTAGGATTTGCTTGGACATGTCCTCAAAGCGTTCTTGCTGTGTGGGTCAAAGAGAGAGTGGGGTTAGTAGGGTCTCAGACAGTCGCACTTGCCATCTTTGCGAGCAAGTTCTCCACCTGCCGTTGTCAGTCCATAAGCAGCGTGGTATGTGCGGGGTTGTGCGTTGTTGTTGGTGGTGGTGGTGGTTGGGTGGGGGGGCGCAGAGCAGCACAGCAACAACATTGACGACGGATATAAAAAGAGCACGCGCGTCAGAGGGTGGATCTCGCCACAGACACGCAACGAAAACAAGGGAAAACGTACAAAGTGGTTGAGCTCTTGAGGGTTCTGGGGCCCTTCTGCTGCCGCTGCGCTTGGTGCGTCTGCCATCGTGGAAGGGAGCTAGCTGCAAAGCGAGCGAGGCGGTCTGAGACAAAAAGCGGCCACATTTACGATACCTGGGTATGAAACTGAGAATACGGCACAGCTGTTGGCTGCTCCTCGTCCTCGTGTGCGGCTGCATGCTCGCCGTGGCGACAGAATCGCCGCCGCCCTCCGAAGGCCTTGTTGACAACGGCATCACCGAAGGAGGCAGTGGTGACAGTCCTTTGGCAACAGCAACAGCAACGGCGATGGCAGTAGCGGAGTTGGTCGGCAACCAACAGCGGACACAAAGCGAGGAGAACGAAGAGGGCCTCTCGGCTGCGCTGCTGGATCGGGAGCATCAGCCGCGTTACACGTCAAGTGCGCCAGCCGAGACGGACGAAGCGGAGGCTTTGGTGGATGCGATCGCTGCAACACTGCCGGCACTGGACGCTGACGATTTGGCTGACGTGGCAACAGCCCATCCTCTGTTGCCACCGCCTGAACAAGACTCAGAGGACGACAGTGGCGACGATGTCTGTTCAATTGGCGGGCAGCTAGTGGCGACCTGCCCTGTACGTGTCCTTCCGTGGTTGCACTTACAATTTGCTGCAATTACAGGTTCCGTTGTCAAATTACACCGCTGCCGGGCAGCAGCAGCAGCAGCACCAACACGATGATGAGCACGAGCGGCAACACCAGCATGAACAAGAGTACTACCCTGTGTTTGTGATCAAGTCGACGGAGAACGAGACCACGAGCAGCGCCCTGAGCACGCCAAGAAGCCTCCCGCTCATCCCCACCTTTGCCGACTGGAAGGCCGAGTTTGGACCAACCATGAGCGACAATACGCGACTGTCGAAACGCCAGCAGAAGCTTCGTGGGCAAACCAACGGCCGCATCAACAGCATTGCCCTCGAGTGCGGTGCAAAGATCCTCACGTTCAACCCCGAGGCCGCCAGTGTGACCTCGGTCCAAGTGGAGCTCTCCGATCGGTATGTCACGGTGTGCAAGCAAACTGCATGGAGCCTGACGTGATTTTGCCGGTAGGTACATGCTCAATTTGTGCTCTGCCCCGAAAAAATGGATCGATTTCGAGCTGTGCGACGAGATCCTGGTCGACACCGTTGTGCTCGCAAACTTTGAGCTGTTTTCGTCCTCTTTTAAAGACATTCGCATCTTGGCCTCGGCCACATACCCGCCTCGTGACTGGACCGTCCTCGGCTCCTTTGTGGCCAACAACACACGCTCGGTGCAGGTGTGTAACACTCTTTGAGCTCGTAATAGGACTCACGGCTATAAACTACAACAAGGTCTTCCCCATCGCCGACCCGATCATTTGGGCCCGATATGTGCGCATCGAATTCCACACGCACTATGGGCGCGAGTTCTACTGCCCTCTCAGCCTCGTTCGTGTTCACGGCATCACGATGATGGAGGATTACCGCGACGAGATCCTGGACATGCTCGTGGACAACGACGACGACGACGACGTGTCGCGGGCAGCAGCAGCAGAGGATGAACAGCAGCGAATGGAGTCGGAAACTCTAAAGATCGACGCCGTTGCCGAAATCGCTTCCGATTACATGCGCAACTTTGGCTTGATGAGGTCCGAGGCATTGCGTCTGCTTTCCCGAGCACTGCAAAGTGTCGCTGACTTGTTCGACATTGTGGACGGCACCGCCACGGCTGAACACGTGTTGGGCAAAGAGGCGGCAGCTCCGTCTCCCAAGCCATCCAATCAGCCGCCTCTGATTGGCTCTTCTCGACGCCAGAATCCTCCGCAGCCGCAAATGCAAACGCGATCGTCCAGTACGTCGAGCACACCAACAGTACCTCCTTCTGCTGCAACGGTGACGACATCTCCAAACGGCCAACACGAGCATCGGCCGTCAGGCACAAGCAACCCGAAGCGATCTGCAGCCATGAGCCCGTCGCTCGATCAATTGCGGCAGTTTGCAGCCTCCCCTCGTGCCCTGATCGAGTGTAATGTGCTGCACGTTCTATAAATATTTTTTTTTTGCGAGCTAATCTTTTTTTTTTTTTTCCCCCCAGTTATGGAGCAACCGCCGCCGGCAGGCTACGATCCGGCGACGACGACAGAGAGCTCGCCAACAGCATCCTCGCCCGAGTCGTCAGTGGCACATCAGCAGCAACAACAGCAGCAGCAGGAGGGAAACCGTGTAATCCCGCCACCTACATCGAGTGGCAGCCCTCAAGAGTCCCTTTTGGCTATGCTCATTCGTCGCGTGTCGATCCTAGAGTACAATGCAACCCTCTCGGAGGCCTTTCTGAAGCACCAGACGGTCCTCGTGTCCAATGCGCTGCTGCAGATTGACGACGACATACAGCTTTTGGCACAGCACGTGCACGTCGTCGAGTACCACATGCACAAGTTGAACGAGACGGTGCTTGCCCTGAGCAGCCAGAAAGCCAACATCACCCAGCTTGAGCACACGGTCGAGCAACTGCGGCAAAACTTTGTCATCGCCGTGGTTGTGTTTTCGGCTGTCTTTGTGATAACTCTTATGCTTGCTCTCTGCGGTCCCTTCCTTTGGCGTCTGGTCGCGCCGACAACGCCGTCCCTTTCGGTTCGTTCCTCTGTCACATCCCCGGTTACCGTAGCTTCGTCGATTGCGACTGTAAGCCATCCTGCGCAACAACACAGAGGCGGCGGTGGCGGAGGCAAGCACAAATCGCTCAAGCAGAAGACCCCGATTCCTCTTTCTGTGAACGATCAAGTCAGGCTCGCAAAGCTGGCCATGACAAAGTCAACCACTGCGAGCCCGCCCCAGAGCGCCCCGGCCTCAATGGTCCACCTGAACAATATGCTTCCGCGCAAGAAGAAGCACAAACATCGCAACAGCCTGGTGCAAAAGCATGCCGACGAGGTCCCCGAAGATCCGACGGTCTGACTAAAAACTGAGTTAGGTGTTTTTTTTTTAATGTTACAAATTAAAAATCCGTTAGTTGTAATAAAGACATCGAAAAAGAAATACAAAAATCACGAGTTCGATGGGCGGCCATAGCGACTGGCATCTGTTTGGCCCCGGGGTCGCTGACCACCTTGATTCGACCCACTGGCATTGGCGGCTGAGTTAGCGTTGCTTGCAGATCGCTGACGCTGCTGCTCTTCCGACGTAACGAGCGGGGCATGTGCAGCCTCCTGCTTTCGTCTCAGCTTGAATGCTGCACGCAAAAAAAAAAAAAAAAAAATCAACAATCGCTTCTTTTTATTGGAAATACCAATCAAAAGTTGACGCATGGACTCGCTCTTGGCCGCGAGTTCTTGGGGCGAGACGCCGGCGTGATTCTTCTTAGTGAGATCGGCACCTTGTTCGAGGAGGAGAAGGGTCATGTTTTTGTCCATCCGCAGAATAGCCCAATGCAACGGCGTGAGCCCGTTACTGAAACCAAAACATTGTTTGTCTGCAAAACCATTTTTTTTTAAAATACTTACTCGACATTGGCATAGTTGACATCGACCGTGCCCTTGACGAGGCCAAAGGCTCTGACGTGACCGTAGAGCAGCTTGGTTGCTCGGTTGAGATCGCCCTCTCGGGAGGCCTTGAGCAGCTGCTCGCTCAAGTCCCGATCAAAGGCCGAGAGCGAGCCTTTCGGCGGAGAGCCGACGACGGCTGCATGCCCGCGGTTGGACGTGTCAAACACGGCAATCGACGCCTTTGTCACGGTCGATGCTGGCTGGTCAGATGTGAGGTAGCTCGAGAAGCTCGGCTTGCGCATGAGATTGAACGATTTCGATCGCTGGAAGAACTGAACGGGTTTTTTTTTTTATTCAATGTAAAAAACAGTGGAAGTGGGAATCTTGAAATATACCAAACTACTCGTCTGCTCTCCACCTTCTTCTTCTCGCTCTCCTTCTTGCTCTGATTTGACAAAGATGTTTTTGACTCGCGCCTGGAGAACGAAACGATTTAGGCAATCACTGTCCGCCAACTTACGATAAACGGACGCTGCGAGTCTGTCGATGGACGCTCTGCTGCAGAAGACTCTCCGGCCTCCCTGTCCTGGAAGTTTGCAAACGACACGGGCTCCAGATCGACGGGCCCAGGCGGGTTCCTATTTAAAAACGATCTGGCGTGTTGCTCTTTATTTTGTCATAGTTACGATGCGTCGCTGTTGCTGCGTGGTTTCGTGCTTGCGCTTCGGACCGCCGTGTTGCTCCTGCTGGGGCCCGTGCTGGGCATGGGCAGGGTTGTGTCGAAATACATGTCCTGTTTTTATTTAGCACTGTGTTCAAGATAAACAAAGCAAAAACGTACAATGAGGGTCGAGTACACAACCGCTTCCGGACCAGTCCCTTTGGCGAGGCTCATCATCGACTTGCGCACGTCCTCGCTCGATGGCGATCGCTGCCTGCGGCCCTGCATTGTGGACGACGACGACGACGACGACGACGATGATGGCAACGCATTTTGTCCTTTGTTCACATTGAGCAACGCCAACTACGTAGTCACTTGCAGTTAAAAACAGGGGAGGCGGGTGAAAAAGGAAAACGTACCTGCTCGGCAGTGTGCGCGCGGATCGCCTCGATGCGCTCCTCGCCCTCGGTGAGCAGCACGAGGATCGAGTCGAATGTGTCCAATATTGGGGACGGCATATTGCAAAATGGCTGCCGTGCTGCGTGGTCGCTTGGTACGTCTCTCTCAAACCCAGTCCCTCTTCTTCAAAGGGCCTGTTTGCTCGTGTATTTCTGTAGGCCGCGGCTGCCGTCGTCAAGCGGGCAATGTCCTCGGGGCCAGTCTACGTTGCGAAGAAGCCTGGTGCGTTTGTGAACCTCTTTTTTTTCCCCTTCTTCTCAAAGGATGGGCCGTCCATGTAGCATGGCGGCCACTGCCAGACGAGCATGTGCCTGCGTGGGTCAAGGACTTCAAGACGGGCGAGAAGCTCGAGTTTGTGCAGTTGCGCAAGATCATCTGGGGCCTGCCCATCCGACGTGACATTCTTCAAAGGTAGTGCATGCTTCTTGTCTCTTTCGTGCTCGTGCTAAACGAAAGGGAACGCTTTGAAAGAGTCGTTGTGTGGCAGCTCGCCAGACGTCGTCAAGGGACACAGAAGACCAAGGGGCGCAGTGAAGTGCGCGGTTCCACCAAAAAGATGGGACCCCAAAAGGTAGCGTCTTGAAACAACCAACCCGGGCTGTTTTGTTTGATGTGCTGTTTGAAAGGGCTCTGGAGGCGCTCGCCACGGTACCAAGCGCGCCCCAATCTTTGTCAAGGGTATGGAGACCGTGAATGCATTGCGCTGAACTGAGCATGATCTCTCAGGTGGTGTTGCACACGGTCCCCGTCCTCGCAGCTATGCGTTTAAGCTCAACAAGAAGGTGCGTTCGCTGGGCGTTCGCGTCGCGCTCTCGTCCAAGTATTATCAGGCTGATGGATTGCACATCGTCGACGACGAGTCGCTCGAGGTCGAGAAGCCCAAGACAAGGCCAATGCTTGATATCCTCAGGCAAAATGGCTGGGCAGACAAGAAGACTCTGATCGTCACCACGGACAAACCCCCGGTCTTCTTTGAACGCTCCCTACGGTAACTCGATCTGCTCAAAAAAAAAAAAAACAATGACCGGTGCTCACTACTTTTTTTTTTCCGTCTAGTATCCTCCCGTACATTCAATTTGTGAGCGTCAAGGGGCTCAATGTGTACGACATCATTCGCGCACACCGTGTGATTATCACCAAGGGAGCCCTGCAAACGGTAGAGACTCGCTTCAGGGATACCTTTGAACCCAAGGTCTACGCAATGCCCACACGGCCTCTGGACCCTGTCTCGCCTCACCTCCAAACGGCCATCGAGGTCCTGCAAGCAGCCAAGGTCGGAGATTCAGCATTGGCCGCGGCTAAAGCAGCCACTTTGCCTCAGTGAGAAATCACGTTACAAAGGGAGAAAAAAAAAGGTTTTTCTTACAATTTTGTACAGATTCACAGGGTGCATAGAAAATTTTTCTCAATACAACCACCACATCGGAACCCAGGGCGCAGCTAAATGCACAAGGAATTGCATTGCGACCTTGAGGAACCAGCCTGCGAGGACGAGAAGAAAGGCCCGCCGATGCTGCACGTTGAGGAACACGGAGAGTGCCAGCATGTTTGACGAGGCCACAAAGACGTTGACGATCCAAAGATAGGCAAGATCGTGGTAGTCCCAGATGAGCATAGGTATGAGGATCGACTTTGCAAAGCTCGAGAGGGTGAGGGCCATCGTCACATAGTTGTACTTGACGATGGCGTAGCGGGTGCCGACCTCGAAGCGGATGGCAAGGAGGACACCAATGTGGAACGCAATCGTTTCCAGAACGAGAGCGCAAAATATCGCCGCCATTTGCAACAAGACGTCGTGTCCGTGGTCTTGCCAGCTCATGTGCTTTATGATGTGGTTTATGGAAGCCCCTCCGTACTCGTCCGCGTAGATCATTAGCCATCTAAACCCTGCGTCAAACACCAGCCAGAGCCCTTGCAGGAACGCGAGTGTCCCCTGTTGCGGTGGAGAGGGTTAAGCACACACACACACAGCCACAAAAGAAAGATCCTACGTACATCAAAGCCAGAGTCAAAGTAGTTGATCCTGTTGAACAGCAGATGCCGGTACACTTGCGGCTTGTGCAGCACCATGTCGATAAAGATGACCACAAACTCGTACTCGACGTAGCGGTCGGCAAACTGCGAGCATCGATGCTGATAAAAGAGCAGGTCAGTGAGAGTGATGACAAACGGCAAACCCAAAAAAAAAAAAAAGCCGTACACATTGCGTCAGGCGGATGTTGCCCTTGCTAAACTCGCGGTACAGGTCGCTCACGGCCGAGCCGCACTCGACACAAATCGGCATTGAGGACCCTAGGGAGTGCACTCGGCAAAATACAACAGTCCAGTGGCCACGTGGATATGGCTGGCTCGCCTGCGATGAAGCGCTCGTTCTCCGACTCGTTTGGGTCTGCAGAGGCCACGCCCGGGACTGGAGCGACGGCGACGACGTCCGTGTCCGCTGGCCAGGTGCCCGAGCAGCCTGTGTTCTTCACCGCGTCGCCGGCCAAGCACCGCCCCTTCACGTTCGCACTTGCGCAACTGATGACCCAGACAGCCTTGCGCCCTACTCTCCAGTACGTGGCCAGCACGTGAACCGACACTGACCCCCCTCCCCCCTCACTCACAACAGCAAAGTGGCGTGGTCCTCGCGCAACCTGATCGCGTTTGCGTGTCCGCATGCGAGCGAAACGACGGCACAGACAACCTTGGGCAGGATGCACAGCATCCTCATTGTCGATGCCAACGCCCCCTCCACTGCCGTGGCTGTGCTCGCATCGGTACCATCCCAACCCGTCTTCTGTTCTAACAACGAGTGTGAATGAAAAGGTCCACCAGAGTATGCCGACGATCCTGACGTTCCATCCGTCTGGCACGATTCTGCTCACTGGGGACGAACTCGGGCGGATCGTCGTTTGGAAGATGCAGTCCAGCGCAAGCGTGTGGGTTGCCGCGTATCAGGTCGATCTGCACGAGAGTGTGGCAGCCCTGACGTGGTTTCCTAATGAGAGGACAATGCACACGGCCCCCGTATCCATGGATGCCGTCAAAATGTACGCTGTCTTGTCGAAAACGGTGACAACTAATTTATCGTGCTTCAAGTGATGACGATCGACTCAAAGGGACCTACCCCACGGCTGTCGAAGGCGAAGATCTGGGACCAATAAACCCCTTTGGCAACATTGCGTTTGCTGCCTTGACAACGTCTTCAAAGCTCGCTATTGCAATGGAGTCACAGTTGAGCCCGAATCTCCTTGTGACCGAGCGCTACCTCGCGGGACAGAATAGCAAAATCATTGTTGCGCACGCCGATTTCTGCGTTATCCTGGGTAACTGGCCTCCTATCACGGAATACTAAACTTTTTTTTATCTTTTTAACGTACAAGGTCGCATCGTTGTCGCCATGCACATCCAGTCACGCATCAGTGCCGAGGAGGTAATTGTGTATGACATCTCAGCAAGCGTGACTGCGCACTGCTCCACCGTCTCCATTGATGCCGTCCCCAACGGTGCCATCCAATTCTCGCAGCATATCAACAACGGCGAACGAGTAACGTTCCTTCGAAGTAAATAAAAGAAGGAAATAACAAAGATTTGATACAGCTTGTCGGGCTCGGCTTTCTACGACGGAAATCGGTCGATTTGAGGCTTTACCTCGTTTTCTCCCAAGGAGGTGCCAATAAACTAGCTGCTCCCACTGAAGCATACAGTTCACGTCTCGTGCTGTACGAGAGCGTGTTCAAGTCTGTCCCGATCCATCCCGCCTTCTCGTTTGACAGCGTCGCGCCCGAGAAGACGTCCTGGAATCTCCAGTTTGAAGAGGTCATTACCTCGTCGTCCTTCTTTGTCGGTGCACAGTTGGACAGCGACTTTACTGCCCTGGGTCTCCTCTTTGCTGACGGCAGCGTGCAACTCCGCAATGCGTACAGTTCGAAAAAAGAAATTTGCTTCCAACTAAAATAAAATAAAAAACAGGGTCGATCTGATACTGGTCAGCTCTGTCTCAGCAACGGACGGGCCAACGCCTTGTGAGGGAAATATGTCGCTCACTTCAAGTAAAAAAAAGATTTAAAACAAATTTTTTTAAAAGAATTGTAATCTTTGATTGTTAGATGAACTCCCGGTCGTGTCGATTGCCTTTTCGCCAAATCACGGTGCGTTGGTGCAGGTGTTTGCGAGTGGTGAGCTGCGTGTGATACTTTTGCCCAACGTTGCACTGCTGCCATTCACGTCCTTGATGACCAAGACTCCTTTGCCCGAGCCAGGGACAGAGACCAACGAAATCGTCCTCGCGTACTCGTACACGCTGTTGGCAGCTCTGGAACGTGCAACAGACCCCTGGGACCTTCTCAAGCTGCTCAGTTATTACGCTTTCCAGTGTGACCTCACGCCGTCTGGTATATTTTTTTTTTTTGGTCATGTATTTTTTCAAACCTGGACACGTTTCAGACTTTGTGGACAGGGTTGCTGTACCCTTCTCGAGCTACTATCGCATGCACTACAGGGAAGTCGAATCACGCATGTTTTGGTCCATGCTTATGCGGATCTTTGGGTACGCATTTCTTTGTCAATTTTTTTTTTTTTGAAAATCCTAAAAAAAATTTTTTTAAAGATCTGTTCCTTCACTGGGTGTTTGTGCGATGGACTCGTATGCAGTCGTGCAAATCCTGTTCATACATGACGTCCTCCTCTCACACCTCCCGGATCCCGTGAGCTCGATCAACAGGACCAGAGGTATTTTGTTTATTTATCTTGCGGCTTGTAATACGTTTTTTTTAGAGCTCTTGGCGACGAAAAACAGTCCCATGGACTACTCAAAGCTCAACCCCAATGTCAAATTTGATCCGGCGCACTTCTGGTCTCTTATTCCCCTCGTTAGCTACGCTATCGACTACACCATCTTCGCCTGTTACAACGCCAACGCAGCTGTGATGAGGGTTATAGAGCGTACGTAACCCGTGCGCCTACTGTACTTTTTTTGTTAACTCCCTTGTTTCCTATTTTTGCAGCCATAGACGACGTAGTACAAGTCGACCGGTCTATTCCAGGGGTAAACTTTTGTTTTTATTTGATAATTCTAGTGCTCAATGTGACATAGATCGGAGTTCTCGTGTCTCTCGAGCCGCAGTTTGCCCTCTTCCACACGCTCGTCATGAGCTTTCATCTGCTGACACAGGTCCAACAGAAGAAGACTGAGACCACAAACCCAGCAGAGTACCAGCTCTACTCGAGTATGTCGAACGATAATTGGATTTTACCGCTAAAAAACGTAAAAAAAGATCTCGAACGCCTTCTCCATCGTCCAAATTTTTCGCTTCAGCTATTAATCGAAAAGCTGTACCATCTGCCTCAGCTTGAACGCGGCGCCATTTACTACCCTCTGAAATTGACTGCCGATCAAGTCAGGGGTGTTCGCGCTGCCCTCAGTTCAACGTATGTGCTTTGTTCTGTTTTTTCTTTCTACAATATCCTATTTGCAGTCTTCCCGTGGGTGCAGGAAACACCGCTCCTGCTCCCGCGCCATTCTCCAGGGAGGGCGTGGAGGGGAAGATCCACCTGATCCGTCAGCTGCAGGAACATCTCGAGCTGGCTTGGCAGGAGCCCGTTGACGGGAAGCCCAGGCTAGACGTGGCGTATGACTTTGTGAACGGCGCAGCACCGCATGCCTTTAGTGTCGAGGAGCCCAGTACGACCGCGGTCAGAGCATTGCCAAGCCTCCAACCCATGAGGAACGACGTCGTGCGCCACACAAAGTTCAACCCGATGAACTCGGAGGTTCAAAAGTCTCTCCAGTGTCTCCGCTGCTACCGCTTCAGCAGCGTGCAGGCCCCAAAAGCCTCCTTGCCGCACTCCACTGTGCGATACTCTGTCGCTCGTGAGTGTTGCATCTGCGGCGGACTTTGGTCAAGCGTCTAAAGGAGAGTAGCTCATGTAGTTGTTGCTTTGCCGTTTTAAAAAAATATTTTTCCCAAGTTCTCTCTTTTTCGGAAAGTCACCGTCACAAATGGGGAAAATTCCTGTTTGTCTCTGAATCCTTCAGTTTGGGACGGCAAAGGTCAAAAGGTTGGCGAGAATGGCCGAGGCCTCGAGCTGGAGCTGCTCAAAGTCGAGGTTGGTGATGACATCGTTGGGAGTGTGGTACTATCGACAATCGATTTATTTTTAACCGTGTGGTGAAAAGATTGAAAGGACTTACGGATGGGTAGTTGGACGCCGTGGTGGGGTTCTCGAAAAAACCAATGGCCGGGTAGCCACGCTCCCAGAAGCTGATATAGTCGGAGCAGCACGAGCTGCTGAGGGCCACGGGCAGTTGGGGGAGGTAGAGAGCGTCGATGGCGTACGAGACTTCGAGGAGCCAGGGCGTGATCGAGCGATCCTTCATGCCCATGGTGATGGCCGTGCCGGGGATACGGTAGCCAAGCATGTCGGCGTTGAACATTGCCACGATCTCGGTGCCCTCCGACAGGATCTGCTCTGCGTAGGCGTCCGAGCCAAGGAGTCCCTGCTCCTCGCCGGTGAAGAGGACAAAGCGGATCGAGTACACAAACGTCGCGTTGAGCGAGGTGATGACACGGGCGAGCTCAATGATGGCAGAGCTGCCGCTGCCGTTGTCGTCCGCGCCGGGTGCACGGCCAGTGTTGTCGTTGACGTTGGTGTTGCGCGAGTCATAGTGAGCGCTGAAAACAAAAATATACAAAATAAAGTAAAATAAAATAAAATAAAATCGTGTTGTATTACCCGACAATGACAAACTTTTCGGGCTCGACGGTGCCAGGAATCTCCGCAATGATGTTGGGGGCATAGTTGTCGTTGTAGGTGTGGGTGGTGACGTCCTCGATGCCTTTAAATTTTTTTATTTATTATTATTATTAATTTTTTTTTTTGAAGAGGATATTTTAGTATTTATTTATAGAAAGGGCCGCGATACAGTACCAAACGAAATGAATCGGTTCTGGAGGTACGTCGTGGCCTCGAGTGCGCCCTCGGACGCCGACTGGCGGGTGTAGATCGTCTCGCTAAGGTAGAGGTCGGTTGCGTACAGCTGGTCCTGGTTGACGAGTGCGATGGCCCGCTCGATGATGGCGTTCTTGGCCATGGCATGCACCGAGGGGATGTACTTGCTCACGGGGCTGTCCTTGAGCGAGGCCACGGTGGGGCGGATGGGGTTCACGGGCACGCGAATCAGCTGGATGGTGGCGGGCAGGTCGATCACGTGGTGCTTGGGCGTGAGCACAAAGTAGACGCCGGTGCTGGCCTCGGCAGCAACGTGGCGGTACTAAAATCGGGAGAGAGCTGCTGCGTAAGTACGATGAAGAAAACAAAACAAAACGGGGATACGATACGGAAGCAAGCAGCTCGGCAAGGGCCTTCTGCTCAGACACAGACGGCGTCGTGGGCATCTCGACGGCCCACAGGCGCGAGTGGGCGTCGGCCTGGACAATGTGGTCGAGGACGTTGATGAAGTGGTTGTTGTTCTAGGGGAAAGGAGGAGGATTGCATTTCAGGTGGGGTTGCACTACGAGGGTGCACGTACCAGTGCGCCACCAAGGACCATGGCCTCGTGGGGCGGGAGCGACATGAGGGCGACACGGCTCTCGCGCACACCGTAAACGCCGTGCAGCGAACGCGACTTGACGAGATCTGCCACAGCGACCTTGCCCGTCATTGTCACCCACACGTTCTCTGCGACGGATCCTTTTGGGATTAGTGCACGAGGGGAAGCCAAGGCCCGGAGGGCGGTACCTGTGCCGGCTGCCAATGCCGAGGCAAACAGCAGGGCGACACCAACCACCAGCAGAGCGACCTTCTGCATTACTGTCGTGTGAATTTTTTTTTTCAAACTTTTTTTTTTTTCCCTTCGCAAAACACACACACGACTA
>Ga0302230_10000603_pt1 | contig 28905 bp, 25 predicted proteins | sample II_Palsa_N2_1_FD_193523 | JGI IMG/M metagenome (GOLD analysis project Ga0302230, IMG submission 193523) | Peat permafrost microbial communities from Stordalen Mire near Abisko, Sweden - II_Palsa_N2_1 | ecosystem: Environmental > Terrestrial > Soil > Palsa > Peat permafrost | place: Sweden... | reverse complement strand
GCTGCCGTGTTCGCGCTGGATTGCGCATAGTTGCCGACGCTGGTGGTGACATTGGCCGGCGTTGATTCCTGGACTGGATTGACCAGCGACAGTAGAGGTAACCCGTTCCGGGTATAGCTCTGGTTATTGTAGTTTTCGTGCGACAGCTCGATACCGGTGATCAGCGTGTGCTGAATGCTGCCGGTGTCGAACTTGGTGATCAGGTCGGTCTGACTGTCCAGATTCTTTTGATGGATGACGCGATCGTGGCTGGCCAGCTGAACGTACAGGTCTTGCAGAGGCCGCGTGGTGGGATTGCCGGCATTCTTGTTCAAAGTCACGCCGGCGGCAGTCACCACGCTGTTTGCGGCTGTTTCGCGCGCATTGGTGGTGTACTGGCTGTATTGCAACTGGCTGCGCAGGCTGACATCCGGGCTGAACGTATGCTCCAGGCGTGCATTGAAGCTGTCGACGTCCTGGTTGGTATGGTCGTCCGTCAGGCCGTAGAAATTGTCATGGCTTACATGCGCCGGGCGACCGTTGATCGGCGGAAAGCCGTAGTCGGGTTGATCGTGATTGCGTTGCAGCAGCGCCGACAGGGTGATCTGGGTTGGTGTGCCGATGCCGAAGCGCACCGACGGCGCAAAACCGTAGTCCTTGTTTTTCAGAACATTGCGGGTGGACTGCATGTCCTGCCCGAAAACATTCAGGCGTACAGCGGCCGTATCCGACAGGGGCTGGTTGAAATCCGCCGTGGTGCGGTAGCGATCATCGGTTCCTACGGTGGCGGATACCTGGCCAAATGCCTTCAGCTCCGGCTCCTTGCTCACCTGATTGATCACGCCGCCAGTGGAGCCGCGGCCGAATAGCATCGACGACGGACCTTTGAGTACCTCGATCGCCGAAAGATCAAACGTGTCACGGTAGTACTGACCGGCATCACGAAAACCGTCGAGATAAATATCGGTACGTGCCGAGAAACCATGCAGATTGATGTTGTTGCCGATCTGGCCGCCCTCGGCACCGCCGATCGTGATGCCAGGCACGTTGCGCAGGGCATCCTGAAACGAGGTTGCTCCCTGCGCGTCGAGCAGATCGCGGTTGACCACCACCACCGACTGCGGAATATCGCGCAATGCCGCGGGAATCTTGGCGCCTACGCTTGAGCTGTCCGCATCGTAGTGATTGCCGATCACACTGCCGGTGACCGTCACGGTCTGCAGAGTCTGCGCCTTTTTGGGATGGCTGGTCTTCGAAGCATCATCGGTCGTGGCGCTTTGCGCGAAGGCGGAGACGGGGAGAGCGAGCACCGTCAGAAGCGCTGCGTGCAGCGATGTGATTCGGAATTGCGTAGGCATTTTTATGAAACCTTGTTGGAAAAGCGGCTAGCTAGCGCTGCCAGAGGGTCGGAGAGAGGCTGGCAACGGCTGCTTGCGTCTTTTCCTTAGCTTCTTTGCATCAAAAGACAAATACGAATCATTACTATTATCGCATTTAGTTACAGCATTGTGAAGTTACGTATCTGCTGCCATGAGCTTGCGCACGCACTTTCAATTCGCGGTGTGGCCACAGTTTTCGATGCTGTTGCTCATGAGGCGGCAAGGATCGATGCGGACGTGATGCATCGATAGCCGGCATTGCATCGAAATCAACCGGTCAATCGGCAATAAAAAGCCCCGCATTCGCATGCGGGGCTTTCCGTTTTCGTGCCGCTGGTGTCAGCGGTGTTCGATGGTGTGGCTTACCAGATCTTCACCTGCGTATCGGCTGGACGCACCATCGCGTCGCCGGCCTTGCACTCGAACGCCGCAGCGAATGCCGGCATGTTTGACGGCGCACCCATCGCGCGCAGCCCCATCGGTGCATGCGGGTCGGTGTTGATGCGCAGGATCGAGGTTTTCTCGCGCATGTTGCCGCGCCAGACGCGGGCCCAGTTGAGGAAGAAGCGCTGGTCTTCGGTATAGCCGTCGATCTTCTGGCTTGCCTCGGTCGGGTTGGCTTTCAACACTGTCTGCAAGGCGTCATAGGCGACGTTGAGGCCGCCCAGATCGGCGATGTTCTCACCCAAAGTTAGCTTGCCGTTGACGTGCAGGTCCGGCTTGTCCTTGAGCGGCGCATAGTCATCGAACTGCTTGACCAGTTTGTCGGTGCGTGCCTCGAACTTGGCCTTGTCATCCTTGGTCCACCAGTCTTTCTGATTGCCATCGCCATCGAACTGAGCACCCTGGTCGTCAAAACCGTGGCTGGATTCGTGACCGATCACGGCACCGATACCGCCGTAGTTGATCGCATCGTCGGCCTTGGCGTCGAAGAACGGCGGCTGCAGGATCGCGGCCGGGAAGTTGATCGTGTTGTCGCTCGGGTTGTAATACGCGTTGACCGTCTGCGGGGTCATGCCCCATTCCTTGCGGTCGGTCGGCTTGCCGATGTGGCCGATATCGTAGTCGTAGTTGAACTTGCCGGCGGCCAGAATGTTGGCGTAGTAGTTGTCCGGCTTGATATCCAGGCCAGACCAGTCACGCCACTTGTCGGGGTAGCCGATCTTTGGCAGGAACTTGTTCCACTTGTCGATCGCCTTGGCCTTGGTGTCGGCGCTCATCCAGTCGAGGTTCTCGATGCGTGCCTTCAGTGCGTTGCGTATGTTGGTCACCAGCTCCTCGGCGCGCTGTTTGGCTTCCGGGGTGAACTCCTTGGCGACATACAGCTGGCCCAGGGCTTCGCCCATGCTGGCGTTGACGGCGCCCAGCACGCGCTTCCACTGCGGCTTTTGCTGCGGCTGACCGGCCAGGGTGGTGCCGTAGAAGGCAAACTTGTTGTCCTGGAAATTCTTGCTCAGGTACGGCGAGGCATCGTCGATCGCGTGGAAGCGCAGGTAGGCCTGCCACTGATCGATCGGGGTGCTGGCCAGCATCTTGTCGAACTGGGCGAAGAACTTCGGCTGCGATAGCGAGAAGCCGTTGTCGATCTTCAGGCCCTGGGCGTCGAAGAATTTTGCCCAGCTGAAGTGTGGCGTGACCTTGTCGGCTTCCTTGACGCTGACGAAGTGGTACTCGTTCTTGATGTCGCGCTCTTCCACCGGCGACAGTGAGGCCGCGGCCAGCGCGGTTTCGAACTTCAGCACGTCATCCGCCTGCTTCTTGGCGTCGGCTTCGGACACGCCGGTCAGCTCAAGCGTCTTGGCGATATAGGCGACGTAGGCGTCGCGGATGTCCTTGTATTCCGGCTTGGTGTAATAGTCCTTGGTCGGCAGGCCCAGGCCGGCTTCGTTGGCGAAGCCGATCTGCATGTCGGCGTGCTTGAAGTCGCCGCCGGAACCGAACTGGAACACCTGCATATCGCCATCGGCGTAGCTCTTGGTGATGAAGTCCGCCACATCGGTACCATTCTTGAGGGTGGCAATGGCATCGAGCTTCGGCTTGACCGGATCGAAGCCGTTCTTCTCGATGGTCGCCTCGTCCATGCCGGAGTGGTACAGCCAGCCGATCTTCTGCTCGATTGAACCGGCCTTGGCAGAATCGGCGTTCTTGCTGGCGTCATCGACGATGTCGTGCTGGGTTTTCAGGCTCTTCTCATTGAGGATATTGAACGCGCCCCAGCTGCTCTGGTCGGCAGGAATCGGATTAGTCGCGATCCATTTGGCGTTGACGAAGCCGTTGAAGTCCGCGCAGGCTTTGAGGCTTGGGTCGAGTTCGCTGACGTCGAAGACGCTGGCGACTGCCGTGGTTGCGGCCGCAGCCGGCGCGGCGCTGGCACTTGGTGCTGGCGTGGTAGCTGCCGGAGCAGGGGCGGGTGCGGCGGCCTGTTCGTCGCTCTTGCCGCAGGCGCTGAGTGACAGGGCGAGGCTTACGGCCAGAGCCAGGGGCTTCAAGTACTGCTTCGTCATGGATTTCCCTCTGTAGTGGTATCGCCCGTTGGGCGAATAGCGTGGTGATTCACTGGCGGCGGGTTGCCTGATGTCTCGCAAAACGCAGCCGTAACTGCCGACGCTAGGCTAAACGTCATGGACGAGACAGTGTCAAAGGTCAGGGGTGGTCCCCTACCTATCAAAAGCGGCACATATTGGTGCTTTTTACGCTTTGGCCATCTGGCTGTTGCCGCCCCCCCTGTCATTTTGGGGTCTTTAATACCTGGTGTTGTCATTCGCATGCTCGGAGTCAGTGCTGGCTGGCAGCGAGTTTGGCCCTCTGACCTGGATCAAGCCGTATTACCGGATACGCGCCGACGTACTGCACGGCGTACCACGGTGAGCGTTCGAAGAAGAATTCCAGACGCTCCGTGGAGTCGGCTGCAAAGACCGGATCGTCGTGCAGTTTCTTGTCGAACTCGGCTTTCAGCGCCGGATCTTTTGCAAGCATCTCGCGCGCCAGTTTTTCGACCACTCGCGGCTCGCCATATTCCTTGGTTTCGAAGATCGCGTTGAGAAATCCCCAATGCAGCAGCGAATCCGGTGCCTGCGGTTCGAGCAGGTTGATCGCCACGTTGGCAGTGCGCTGGTCCAGCGGCACGATGACTGAGCCAACTGGCAGCGTCACGTCGCGGACTACGGTGCGCAGAGAGAAATCGCGCAGCATCAAATGCCCTTCGAACGGCTTGTCCGCCCACTTCGGATGATCAAGCTGATAGCTCTCGGCGTGGATCGTCAGCGCATGATCGAGGCGCTGATAGCGAATGCCGTGCGCGTCGAGCTTGTCGATGATCGCGGTCCACTGTGCGGGTATCGCATAGGCGGCTGGTGGCGTAATCGAAAGATCAGGTAACAGGCTGTTCCAGTTCTCGATGGCATACGTTTTTGGCTGGCTCGGGTCGTACTGGATCCAGTTGCTGTTGGAAATGTCGCTATGCGTGATGCTGAACGCGTAACCCTTCAGCTCGAACGGCGTGGGCTGCGGGTCGGGCTTGAAAGTCAGCGGCACGCTGGCTTTCGCCTCGTGCGCACGCGCGACGACATTCGCATCCGCTTTTGCTGTCGCGGCCAAGAGCGCGGAGGGGTGCTGGTTGATCTGCTCCAGCATCAGTTCGACCAGGTCGATGGTTGCCTGCACGCGGTTGCCGTAAGGCTTGAGCATGTGGGTTTCGATCAGCAGCGCAGGGCGGTTCTGCAGCGCTGCGTAGCCGGTGGAAAAGCGCGGACCCGAACCGAAGTTGGTGATGCCCTTGCGCGGATCGCGGCCGTCCTTGAACTCCAGGTAGATCGAGGCGAGGTGACCGTGCTTCTCGTACGCCGGCATCGCGTGATCGACAATGGCGTCGTGCTGCCAAGTGCTGATTGCCGGGTCGAGTTTGTGTGGGTCTTCGGTATACCAGGTCAGGTCGTACTGATAATCGGCACCGTCGGTAGTGTGCACATCGATCAGGAAATCAGGCAGCCACGTCTGCCACAGTTTCAGCCATGCCAGCATTTCCGGTGCGTCGGCCTTGATGTAATCGCGGTTGAGGTTGAGATACTGCGACTGGCCGCGAAAGCCCATGCTCGCCGGGCCGTTCTGGTTGATGCGGTTATACGGCGTCGAGTTCTCATGGCCGTCCACGCTGAATACCGGGATATAGACCAGCACCAGATGATCGAGCAGGTGCGGGTACTTGTGCGCGATCGCGATATCGCGCAGCAGCATCAGGCCGGCGTCCTTGCCCTCGATCTCGCCGGGATGGATGCCGGCCTGCAGCAGCACTACCGGTTTGTCGGCCTTGCGCGCGGCAGCGGGATCGAACGTGCCGTCGCCGCTGGCGATCACCACCGTCATCGGTCGACCTTCCGGCGTGGTGCCAAAGGTCTGTAGACGGATCACACCTGGCGCTGCCTGCTGCAGGCGCTGCAGGTAGGCCAGCGTGTCGGCGTAGCTCGGCGTCGTGTGGAACTTGGCGGCTTCGGCCGGCGTGGTCCAGTCGCCCGCATTTGTACGCGTGGCGTGCGTGGTCATGGTGACAATTCCCAACAGAATGGATAGCAGCATCAGACGTGCAGGCATGCGCGACATCATGGGTACTCACGTGCATCGTCATGCGGCAACGTGGCTGGTGACGCAGGCAGGGTCTCCGGGGCTACGGCACCGCCGGAAATGATGAAAGCCATCGCCTGATCCATCGTCCAGTCGGTCGGCGTCAGCTCGTCCAATGGCACCACCACCAGATAGCCGCCGGTGGGGTTGGGCGTGGTCGGGATAAAGACCGAGGCCATTTCACGACCGCTGCCGTCCTCGGCCATCACCCGGGTAACGAAGCCGACAACCTTCATGCCGCGGCGGGGAAACTCCACCAGTACCACGCGCTGCACGCCGGAAGGTTTGTTCTGCAGTACCGCCATCAGTTTCTTGGTGCCGCCGTAAATCGTCTGCACGACCGGGATTCGTGCCAGCAGTCCGTCGAAGGCGTTGATGAAGCGCTGGCCAATCACCCGGTTGGCCACAAAGCCCAGCAAGTAAAGCGCGCCCAGCGTGATCAGCAACGCGACGATGAACACCAGCCACTCGGCGTTGAGCGCGGTCGCGGCTTTCGGCGCCACCAGCGCCAGCGCGCCGAGCAAGGCGCTGACCATCGGTGCGCCGATGCCGGCCAAAAGGCTCAACACAAACTTGAACACCAGCCAGGTCACCCACAGCGGGATAAAGGTAAGCAGGCCGGTCAGCAGGTAACGTTTGACGCGCAGAGGGGGCATCGAAGGATTCGGTTAGCGGACGAGACTGGCATTGTAAGGGAGGTGCGCGTCCGGCACCGGCCATGCGTTTTCGATTCAATCAACGTCATGAATAGCGCCGCGGGTCGCAGGTCGCGTCAGAATTCCTGCCGTGCGCTGTGATTTTTTTTGCGCTCTCGCGAATCATGGATGGAACCTTGGGGAATATCCGCGTCGATGACCGCCAGACACCACCAGCAACGCTTTGAATTCCTGCTGCAACAGCATCGCGGCATCGTATTCAAGGTGGCAGCGCTTTACAGCCGTAGCGTGGTCGATCGCGATGATCTGATGCAGGAGATCAGTACGCAGCTGTGGCGCTCTTTCGGCAGCTACGACGAAGCGCGAGCGAAGTTCTCCACCTGGATGTATCGCATCGCGTTGAATGTGGCCATTTCGCAGGCGCGGCGCGAGCGTTGGTCCGAAGGCGAACGTTTCGAACCACTGGAGGCGCGCCATCTGGAAACGGTCGGCGGTGGTGAATCGATCGCGGAACCGGACGAACGCTTGACCGCGCTGTATGCCTTTATCGGCCAGCTCGATGAACTCAACCGCGCGCTGATCCTTCTGTATCTCGAAGACCGCAGCTACGACGAGATCGCCGACGTGCTCGGCATCAGCGAAACCAACGTGGCGACCAAGATCAATCGCATCAAACACAAGCTGCGTGGACAGATGACCGGCGCGGCAATCACTGGAGCATGACCATGGAACTCGACGAGATGAAATCGACTTGGCAGGCGCTTGATCGCAGGCTTGGACAGCAGCATGCGCTTAACCTTCAACTGTTTCGCGAGAGCATGCTGGACAAGACTCGGCGAGGGCTAAGGCCGCTGATCCTCGGTCAGATGATGCAAATCGCGGTAGGTGTCTGGGTGATGATACTTTTTGCGTCTTTCTGGGTTGCCCATCGTGACAGCGGGCACCTGATGTTTTGCGGTTTGCTGGCGCATGCCTACGGGTTACTGCTGGTGGTTTTTGCGGCACGCAATCTCCACCTCATCAATCGCATCGACTATGACGCGCCGGTGGTAGAAATTCAGCGACGTTTGGGCGAATTGCGAGCGTGGAGGATGTCCATCGAGGCCCCGGTTTTTGCTGTCAGTGGCTGCTTTATATGGATACCCGCCGTATTAGTGCTATTCCGAATGGCGGGTGCCGATGTGTGGATGAACGCGCCATCGGTCGTCTGGATTTTTATCGCCAGCGGGTTCGTTTGTCTGGCAGCCGTTTACGGCGTGGTGCACTGGTCTCGCCGGCCCGGTCGCGAGCGCATCAGGAAAGCGCTGGACAATGGCAATGTCGGTAGCAGCATCCGCCGCGCGCAGGCCGCAGCGGAGAACATTGCACGCTTCGAACAGGAATAGTTGCAACAGGGTTTCTGTTGACCGCCTCGCGATACGTACTTGCATCCCTCAATCACCGCGCGATCTGGCGTACGGCCGGTGAATCCTGCTGTCCGGATTTCGCTTCGAGACCACCATGACTTACTACTCTGCAACCGTCGTGGTTGCGCAACCCGCCTCGCAACGGAACATATCGCTGGGCTACCTGAGAGCCTTCCTTACCCTGCTCGTCGTGCTGCATCATTCGCTGCTTGCTTACATGCAGTTTGGACCGCAGAGGCAGCCGGCGATGGACGCGAGCTTGCTGTGGACGGCCTTTCCCATTGTAGATAGCCAACACTGGTCCGGTGCTGACCTAGTCGTCGGTTTCAACGATACATTCTTCATGTCGCTGATGTTTCTGATCTCCGGTGTATTCGTGTGGCCGAGTCTTCAACGCAAAGGTGGTCGCGCGTTCGTGCGTGATCGGCTTTTGCGACTGGGCTTGCCGTTTTTAGTGGCGGCCATGCTACTGGCGCCACTGGCATTTTTCCCGACATGGCTAGCATCGCCCACGCACGCTGGTTCGTTTTGGCAGCAGTGGCTGGGATTGGGTGTATGGCCTGCCGGGCCGGCATGGTTCCTGTGGGTGTTGTTGGCGTTCGGCATGATCGCCGCACTGATGTCGCTGGTCATGCCGACATGGGGGACTGTTCTGGGAAACATCGCGACACGCCTGGGCGAACGGCCGGTCCTATTCTTCATGCTGCTGCTGCTTATTTCGGCGGTTGTCTATTTGCCGATGGCGGCGGTGTTCGGTTCTTCGCGCTGGGTCAAGTTTGGGCCGTTTTTTGTGCAGATCAGTCGGCTGCCGCACTATCTGGTCTATTTTCTAGTTGGCGTCGCGATCGGCGCGCATGGGGCTTCGGGTGGTTTGCTGACGATCGATGGCCGCCTGGCCAGGCGTTGGCCGCTGTGGGTGCTGCTGACAATCGTGATGTTCGCTATGTCAGTGCTGGCCGCGATAACCATCGTTGGTACGCTGGCCCACGGAGGCCCCAGCGTGGGACTTGTTGCAATTAGCAACCTTACCTATGTGTTGACCTGTGCCAGCGCATCGCTCGCATTGCTGGCGCTGTTCACACGCTTTGCGCGCCGCGCCCGTAAAACAATGGATTCGCTGAATGCCAATGCTTATGGCATCTATCTGCTGCACTATATAGGCGTGATCTGGATGCAATACGCTTTGCTTCAGACGCATCTCCCTACGATTGCGAAGATTGTGCTTGTCTGGGCCGGGGCGGTTGGATTGAGTTGGGGCATTACTGCGATGTTGCGCCGTGTGCCTGCGGTTTCACGGATACTGTAGGACCGGTCAACGTGCTTTCGGTTTCAGCCGCACGTAGACCTGCTTGCGCACGCGGGCGATCACCTCGCCTGACGCGGTAACGACATCGGTCTCGAACCAGTGCAGCACCTTGCTGCCGTCGACGGCTTCGGCGCGCAGTTGGTCGACCACAGCCGGATCGAGTTTGAAATGGGCGTAGACGTCTTCACGACCCGGTGCGACGAAGTCGATCGCACCGGCCTTGTCCCAGACGAAGTAGTCGTTGCCGAGCTGGTGCATCACCAGCAGCATCCAGAACGGGTCGGTCATCGCGAACAGATTGCCGCCGAACTGGCTGCGGACGTAGTTGCGGTTCCACGGGCGCAGGCGCAGCACGACTTTAGCCTCGCTGTAGTCAGCGCTGATGCTCTGCACGCGGATGCTGTTGAAGAGGAACGGCGGCCACAGGTTGAGCACGCGGCGGAAGGTGGATGCTTTCATCGGGCCGTTCCAGGCAGATCATCGTGGATCGCCATCAAAACAGCATCGACGCCATCTTGCGACGATAGCGGCTGACCAGCTCGGCATCGTCGAGTGTGGTGAATGCGGCGATCAGACGTTTCTTGGCCTGATGGTCGTTCCACTCGCGCGCCCCCTTGAGGACGATCAGAAATTCGTCGAGCCCTGCTTCCGGATCATCTTCCAGCAGCAGGCGCACGCCGAGCAGATCGTGCGCGGCCCAGTCGCTGGCATCGGTGGCGATGCGCTGGCGCAGTTCCGCCATCGCTGGCGCTCCTTCCAGCGCGCGTGCCAGATCGAGCTGGCTGCGCAGGCGTTGTGCACGTGGGTCGATGGCCAGGTTGGCCGGCAGGGCGGTGAGCTCGGTTTCGGCGGCGTCGGCCTGGCCAGCGCCCATCAGCGCCAGCGCCAGTTCGAGTTTCAACTCGGCCTTGTCGGGCTCGGCGGCGATGGACTGCTGCAGTCGGATAAGAGCCTGCTCGGGCGTTTCCTGCTCGGCGTCATCGATGGCATCCGGTTCCGGCGAGGCCTCGAGCGGCTGCACGTGGCGTGAGAGGAATTCGCGCAGCTGGCCTTCGGGCAGCGCGCCGGCAAAGCCGTCCAGCACCTGGCCATCCTTCACCAACATCACGGTAGGGATACTACGGATGCCGAACATCCCGGCGAGTTCCTGCTGCGTGTCGACGTCGACCTTGCCCAGCCGGAACGCACCGTTGTATTCGACGGCGAGCTTTTCCAGCATCGGGCCGAGCGTCTTGCACGGCTCGCACCAGGTGGCCCAGAAATCCACCAGCACCGGCGTGGTCATGGAGGCTTGGAGCACCTCGGCCTCGAAGCGTTGCTGATCCACATCGAAAACATGGGAAGAGGCAGCAGTTTCAGTCACGGGAATTTCCATCTCGGCGGATACAGTTCAGTCAGTAGTAGTGTCAGATCGGGGCACCGCCAAGCATATCAAGCCCGTTGGGCGGTGCTTGCGGTTCAGCGCGAGTGCGCCAGATTTGCGAGAATCAGTCAGTCCACCAAGTCCAAGTCATGGCAAGAGCATCGAGTGCATGAGCACGACGTCACCTGAAGCACTGCAAATCTGCGAGGAGTGCGATACGGTCCACCGCCGTCGCGCGATGACGCATGGCGAAGTGGGCAAGTGTGCATGCTGCGGGGCGACGCTGGAGCATTATCACAGCCTCGATCCGAACACGATGCTGGCGTTGGTGCTGACGGCTTTTGTCGTATTCATTCAGGCCAACCTATGGCCGATCGTCACGCTGGGCCTAAACGGTCGTCAAAGCAGTACCACGCTGTGGGGCGCGATTATTGCGATGTGGCAGGAGCAGGCACAGGTCATCGCGGTGATAGCTGCGGCCACGCTGTTCTTTTTTCCACTGGTAAAGATGCTGTCGATCGGCTGGCTGCTGTGGTTCGCACGTCAGCATCGCTGCGCACCGGGTTTTGTGCCGATCATGGTGACCTTGCATTACATCGGACCCTGGACCATGAGCGAGGTGTTCGTTCTTGGAGCGCTGGTGGCGATCGTCAAGGCCAAGGTCTATTTCGACGTGATGGCGGACCCGGGCATCTACGCTTACGCCGTGTTGACGGTGTTGATCACCATCTTTGCCCGGGTCGATATGCGCGAGCTGTGGAATATGCGCATGAAGGAATCGGTATGAGCGCACCCGAAAAGGTGCCCGCGCTGCCGCGTGCGGCGGATCTGGGATTGATCGGCTGCCACGTCTGCCGGCTGGTTTGTCGTGAGGCGCCAGACGATGACGGCGGTATGGAATGCCCGCGCTGCGGCTCCGCACTGCATCGGCGCAAGCCGGCCAGTTACACGCGCACCTGGGCGCTGCTGCTGGCCGCCTTCATGATGTATGTGCCAGCCAACCTGCTGCCGATCATGCGTACGGCCAGCCTCAATGACGTGGACGACAACACCATCCTCAGCGGCGTAAAGGAGCTGTGGGTCAACGGTTCGGGGGATCTTGCGGTTATCGTCTTTGTCGCCAGCATCATGGTGCCCATGCTGAAATTCCTGGTGCTTGGCACGCTGCTGATCAGCAGCCAGCGCCGCACCGACTGGGCGCAGCTTCAGAGGGCCAAGTTGTACCGGCTGGTGGAATTCATCGGCTACTGGTCGATGCTGGATGTTTTTGTGGTGGCGCTGCTGTCGGCGCTAGTGCGTTTCAACGTGTTGAGCCGGGTCGAGCCTTTGCCTGGCGTGATTTTTTTCGGCCTGACCGTGGTATTGACCATGCTGGCTTCGATGAGCTTCGACCCCCGGCTGATATGGGATAGCAGAGATAGCGATGACTGACGAAAGCAGCAACGAACTGGGCAAGCCCGAACGCGATGAGCTGCCGCGTCCGGTGGTCAAGCGCCGCCGGCGCTTCAGCGCATCGCTGATCTGGCTGGTGCCGGCGCTGGCGGCGGTGATCGGTATTTCATTGATCATCAACAGCCTGCTGCAGGCCGGTCCGGAGATCACCATCACCTTCCTGACGGCCGAAGGCCTGGACGCCGGCAAGACGCCGGTGAAATACAAGAATGTGGTGATCGGCAAGGTCGACAAGATCAGCCTCAGCGAGGACCGTTCCCATGTGAAGGTTCGCGTGGCACTGGAGAAAAGTGCCAAGAGCTTTGCCACCGATGGCACGCGTTTCTGGGTTGTGCGGCCGCGTATCGGCATCGGTGGCGTGTCCGGCATTGATACTCTGCTGTCGGGTGCCTTCATCGGTGCCGACGTCGGCGATTCGCAGACGTCGCAGGAAGACTTCCAGGGCCTGGAGACACCGCCAGCGGTAAACCACAACGCGCCTGGTCGCAGTTTCGTGTTGCACAGCGATGATCTGGGTTCAATCGATATCGGTTCGCCGGTTTATTACCGGCGGATCCAGGTCGGTCGTGTCGTGTCGTATCGGCTGGACGTGGACGGCAAAGGCGTCTCGATGCAGATATTTATCGATGGGCCTAACGACAAGTTTGTAACGACTTCCACGCGCTTTTGGAATGCCAGCGGCGTGGATGTTTCGCTCGGTGCCGACGGGTTGAAACTCAATACCGAGTCGCTGGCAACCGTGATCGCCGGTGGCATGGCGTTTCAGGACCCCGCCGGCCCGCACGACAGCACGCCCGCGGGCCAGGATGCCCAGTTCCAGCTGTTTGCCGATCAGGGCACCGCCATGGCGCCGCCCGATGGCACGCCGCGTTACATCCGGATGCGCTTCGAGAAATCCATGCGCGGGCTCGATGTCAATGCGCCAGTGGAGTTCCTTGGCGTGAAGATCGGTAACGTGGTGTCGGTCCGCCTCGATTACGACGAGAAGACGCAGAGCTTCCCGCTGATCGTTGGCGCAGTGGTTTATCCGCAGCGCCTGGGCAGCGCGTACGACAAGCTGCAGGCGCTGGCAAAGGCACAGGGAGACAACCCGGACATGACGCAGATGATGAGTCGACTGGTCGATCACGGCCTGCGGGCGCAGGCGCGCACCGGCAACCTGCTCACCGGCCAACTCTATATCTCGATGGACTTCATAAAGAACACGCCCAAGGTGGCTTTCGACATGAATGCCCGGCCGTTGATGATCCCGACCGCAGCCGGCAGCTTCGACAAACTGCAGGAGCAGGCAGCCGAGATTGTCGACAAGATCGACAAGATCCCGTTTGAGGCGATCGGCAACAACCTCAACCAGACCCTGGCCGGGCTCAGCGCGACACTGAAACAGGTCAACGGCAAGACGCTGCCCGAGCTCGACACCACCATGAAGGGTGTGCAGAAAACCGTTAACACAGCAGGTGACGCACTCTCCGGCGATTCGCCGTTGCAGCAGAATTTGGGCAACACGCTGGAAGAAGTGCAGCGGACGGCGCGTTCGTTGCGTGTGCTGGTCGATTATCTGGGCGATCATCCCGAGGCGCTGATCCGCGGGCGTCGCCCCGATGCGAAGCCAGCCCCGTCGACCACGCCTACCCATCCACCGCAGCAAGGGAGCAAGCCATGATTCGTCCGGGTCTTATTCGTACCGGCCAGCGTCTGCTTGGCTTTGCCGTCGTGCTGACGCTGGCGGCCTGCGCTTCGGCGCCGCTGCATTACTACACCCTCGTCACACCGGCGACTGATCCAGTTGACGCTGCGTCGAACCCGGCGACGGCTTCGTTGCCGTTCGAGCTGCTGCCGGTCAGCGTGCCGGCGCAGGTCGACCAGCCGCAGCTGGTGGTGCGCGAGGGTAGTCAGGGCGTGGCGCTGCTCAACGGCGAACGCTGGATCGCGCCGCTTGGCGACGAGCTCCGCAGTGCGCTGTCGGCCGACCTTGCGCGCCAGCTGCATAGCCAGGATGTCAGCGGATTGCCGAGCAACGACAAACCGCTGTTGCGGATCAAGCTGGACGTGCGCCGTTTCGATTCGCAGCCCGGCAGCTATGCGCTGATCGATGGTGCCTGGAGCGTGCGGGTGATGCGCGGCGCCAATGCAAAGGGTGGCACACTGTCGTGTACCAGCCGCGTCAGCGAGACGGTCGGCGCCGGTTACGATGCTCTGGTCCAAGGTCATCAGCGCGCGATCGGTCAGCTGGCCGCGCAGATCGCGGCGGCGGCGCAGTCGCTTGGCAACGGCCAGACGCCGGTGTGTCCCAGCTCTTGATATAGGTCCATGAACTCGTCAAGGCTTGGCGCCGGGGCCGCGCTGGGCTAGTCTGATCCGTTAACCGCAGCCGGCTCCCGCCGGCTTGCGCTCACCGCACCACGGCGCCGGAATCATGCAGGACATTCAAGACCCCAACTCCCTGTCACAGGGGGCTGCCGAGTCGGGCCAGTTGCCGGAGCAGGGCTACGCCGCTGCGGCCGTAGAAAGCGCCGCGCAGCAGTACTGGGGCGAGCAGCACGCTTACGAGGTGAAGGAGGATTCCTCCAAGCCGAAGTTCTATTGCCTGTCGATGTTGCCGTATCCGTCCGGTGCGTTGCATATGGGCCACGTGCGCAATTACACCATCGGCGACGTGATCAGCCGCTTTCAGCGCATGCAGGGCAAGAACGTGCTGCAGCCGATGGGCTGGGACGCGTTCGGCCTGCCTGCCGAAAACGCCGCGATCAAGAACAAGACCGCACCAGCCAAGTGGACCTACGCCAACATCGAGCATATGCGCAGCCAGCTGCAGTCGATGGGCTACGCGATCGACTGGACCCGCGAGTTCGCCACATGTCGCCCCGACTATTACGTGCACGAACAGCGGATGTTCGTGCGACTGATGAAAAAGGGCCTGGCTTACCGTAAGAATTCGGTAGTGAACTGGGACCCGGTCGACCAGACCGTGCTGGCCAACGAGCAAGTGATCGACGGCCGTGGCTGGCGTACCGGCGCGCTGGTGGAGAAGCGCGAAATTCCGCAGTGGTTCCTCAAGATCACGGATTACGCGCAGGAACTGCTGCAGGGTTTGGACACGCTGCCGGGCTGGCCCGACGCGGTCAAGACGATGCAGCGCAACTGGATCGGCCGCAGCGAAGGTCTGGAGATCCGCTTCGCGGTGAAGGACGTGGATGGCCAGACGGTTGAGCTGCTGGATCAGCTCTCATTGGACGTGTTCACCACGCGCCCCGACACGCTGATGGGCGTCACCTTCGTATCCATCGCGGCCGAACACGCGCTGGCCGTGCATGCGGCGCAGAACAATTCGCAGCTGGCGGCGTTCATCGCCGAACTGCGCCAGGGTGGCGTGTCCGAAGCCGAGCTGGAGACACAGGAAAAGCGCGGCATGGACACCGGCCTGCGCGCGATCCACCCGATCAACGGCGAAGAGCTGCCAGTCTACGTGGCCAATTTCGTGTTGATGGGTTACGGCACCGGCGCGGTGATGGCTGTGCCGGGGCACGATCAGCGCGACTGGGAATTCGCCAAGAAATACAGCTTGCCGATCCGCATGGTGATCGTCGATGCGTCGGTGATCGATGCGCTGGGCGAAATTCAGCACGATCTGTCATTGGGCGTTGGTGTCGATCCGATGCAGGCCGCATTGAGCGGCCGCGATCTGAACGCGCAGGACATCTCCGCGCCGCTGCGCGTGGTCGAGGAATTCGAGCGTCGCATTCTTGAGGATGCCGCCTGGGGCCCGCGCGGCATCCTGGTCAATTCCGGCGAATACGACGGCATGGATTTCAGCCAGGCGCTGAATGCACTGGCCACGCGCTTCGAGCGTGACGGTACCGGTTCGCGTCGGGTCAATTACCGCCTGCGCGACTGGGGCGTCAGTCGCCAGCGTTACTGGGGCTGTCCGATTCCGGTGATCCGTTGCGAACATTGCGGCGACGTGCCGGTGCCCGAAGATCAGCTACCGGTGATCCTGCCGGAAGACGTGGCGGACGCGTATTCGAAAGTCGGCACTGTGCAGTCGCCGATCAAGGCTGATCCGGAGTGGCGCAAGACCATTTGCCCGCAGTGCGGCGGCGCGGCCGAGCGCGAAACGGATACCTTCGACACCTTCATGGAGTCGAGCTGGTACTACGCCCGTTACACCAGTCCAGGCGCCAGCACGCAGGTCGATCAGCGCGCCAATTACTGGTTGCCGGTCGACCAGTACATCGGTGGTATCGAGCACGCGATCCTGCACCTGCTGTACTTCCGCTTCTATCACAAGCTGATGCGCGACGAGGGGCTGGTGCTGAGCGACGAGCCGGCGACCAATCTGCTGTGCCAGGGCATGGTGATTGCCGAAACCTATTATCGCGACAACGCCGACGGCTCGAAGGACTGGATCAATCCGGCCGACGTCGAGATCGAGCGCGACGAGCGCGCACGGGTGATCGGTGCCCGCTTGAAAACGGACGGTCAGCCGGTGCAGATCGGTGGCATCGAAAAGATGTCCAAGTCCAAGAACAACGGCATCGATCCGCAGACCATGGTCGGCAAGTACGGCGCCGACACCGTGCGCCTGTTCTCGATGTTTGCCGCGCCGCCGGAGCAGTCGCTGGAATGGAGCGAGGCCGGTGTCGAAGGCATGTCGCGCTTCCTCAAGCGTGTATGGCGCGAAGTGACGTCGCACGTGGCCAATCCCGATCATCCGGTGGTCGATCCGGGCGCGCTGGATGCGGGGCAGAAAGCCATGCGCCGGCAGGTGCATGAAACCATCCAGAAGGTCAGCGACGATTTCGGTCGACGCCACGCGTTCAACACTGCCATCGCCGCGCTGATGGAGCTGCTGAACGCCCTGAACAAGTTCAGCGACCAGAGCGATCAGGGCCGTGCCGTGCGGCATGAGGCGCTGGAAGCGATGGTGCTGCTGCTCAATCCGGTGGTGCCACATATCAGCCACGCGCTGTGGCAGGTGCTGGGCCATCCGCAGACCGTGCTGGAAGATCAGCGCTGGCCGCAGGCCGACTCCGCGGCGCTGGTTCGCGATACGCTCACGCTCGCCGTTCAGATCAATGGCAAATTGCGCGCTACCATCGAGCTGCCGACCAGCGCCTCGAAGGAAGAAGCTGAGGCGATGGCGCGGGCGCAGCCGCAGGTAATGCATTTTCTGGAAGGTCTGAGCGTGCGCAAGGTCATCGTGGTACCGGGCAAGATCGTCAACATCGTCGCAGGATGAAATCCATGAGCTTCATGAAAATCGGCCGTCCGTTCCAGATTTCACTCGTTCAGGTTTCGCTGCTGCTGGTTTCCGCCGTTGCGCTGGCGGCCTGCGGTTTTCATCTGCGCGAAAACGTGAAGCTGCCGGCGTCGATCCAGAAGGTGCACATCGCTGCCGGCGTCGGCGATTTCCAGCGCATGCTGGCACGGGCGCTGGAGGTTGCCGGTGTTGACGTCAAGGATGAGAGCGGCCCGGGCATCGCCGAGCTGCGCGTGCCGGTGGCCACATTTTCGACCGATACGCTGACCGCCGGCGGCTATGCGCGCATCACCGAGTACGCGGTGCGTTACAACGTGCAGTTCAGCGTGATCGATGAGGTTGGCGACGTGGTCATACCGCCGCAGACCATCGGCATGCAGCGCGAATACAGTTATGACGCGACCAATACCATTGGTAATGCTTCGGAGGTGACGGAAATCCAGCGCAGCCTCAACGAAGACATGGTGCAGGCGATCCTGTTCCGCCTGCAGGCGGTCACCAAGCATCAGATGGCAGCGCAGGCTGCTGCTGCGAGTGCGACGAACGCTGCACCTGCGGCAGCCTCCAGCACGCACTGATGCCGCTCAGCTCCGGCCAGTGGCAGAAGGCGTTGGCGGCCGAGAGTCTGGCTTCCGTCTATCTGCTGGCGGGTGAAGAATTGCTGGTGCTGGAAGCGGCCGATGCGCTGCGCGCACGGGCAAAAAAACTCGGTTACCCCGAGCGCGAAGTACTTGAGGTCGGCCAGCATTTCGACTGGGATGATCTGGCTCGTGCCGCCGCCGGCATGTCGCTGTTTTCCACGCGGCTGTTCATCGATCTGCGACTGCCCACCGGCCGGCCGGGCATAGATGGCGCCAAGGCGATCAATGCCTTTTGCGCCGATCCACCGCCCGATGTGACCCTGCTGATTACCGCGATGGAATGGAGCAGCAAGCACGACGGTGCGTGGAGCAAGAAGCTCGATGCCAGCGGCAACATGGTGGTATTCAACGCGCCGCGCGCGAACGAGTGGGGTGCCTGGATCAGCGCGCGGCTTGCTACGCGCGGACTGTCCGCCACGCCTGACGCGGCCGCGCTGCTGGCCGAACGCGTCGAAGGCAACATGCTGGCCGCGGCGCAGGAAATCGACAAGCTTGCCGTGCTGCACGGGCAGGGCCGCATTGATGCCAGAGAGATGGAGAGTCTGGTCGCTGACAGCGCCCGCTACGACGCCTTCAAGCTCACCGACGCGGCGTTTGCGGGTGAGGGTGCCCGTGCGCTGCGTATTCTTGCTGGCTTGCGCGCCGAGGGCGATGAGCTGATCGCCCTGATGGGCTGGCTGGTCAACCAGCTGCAGCTTGCGCTGCGTCTGGCCAACGCCAACGATTTTGCGGCCCAGGCCAAGACCGAGCGGCTGTGGCAGGCGCGCGAACAGCTCTTTCGCAAGGCCCTGCGCCGCGCGCCGCGCGAGCACTGGCTGCAATGTCTCGCCCGCGCTGCGCGCATCGACCGCATGGCCAAGGGGCGCGAAGCCGGCAATCCGTGGCAGGAAGCCGAGCGGCTGATCGCCGCCATCGCCGAGCCACGCGCTGCTGCGACGCTGGCGCAGAGTCTGGCCTGATGGCAGCGCGACCGCTCGCGATTTTTGGCGGTACCTTCGATCCCGTGCATATCGGTCACCTCAGCGTGGCCTGGGAAGCGTCCGAGTTGCTCGACGCCGACGTGCATCTGATGCCGGCCAGCGTGCCACCGCACCGGCCGCCACCGACAGCAAGCGCCGATCAACGCGTCGCGATGCTGAGTGCCGCACTACAGGGCCAGTCACGGTTGATACTCGATAGCCGAGAGCTGCAGCGCAGTGGACCGTCCTACACCATCGATACGCTGATCGAACTGCGCGCGGAACAGGGTGATCGCCCGCTGGTACTGCTGATTGGCGCCGATGCTTTCGCCGGACTGCCCAGCTGGGATCGATGGCTGGAGATCTTCGATGTCGCTCACATCGGCGTACTGAGTCGGCCGGGTATCGATGCCACGTTGCCCGATGCTCTGCTTCAATTCATCAACGACCGGCGTGTGGAATCCAACGCTGAATGGCGTGGCACCCCGGCGGGCAAAGTCATCGAACTGACCGTCACCCCATTGGAAATTTCCGCCACCCGCATCCGCGAACTGCTCGCTGCGGGGCGCGATCCGCGTTATCTCTTACCCGCGGGTTTGTTTGATGATGCGCAGCTGCTGGCGCCGTATCGTTCGTGAGATCGGCCGGCATTTTGCGTTGAACGGTTGAACGTAGGTTGGGGTTCACTTGCGCTCATCCCAACCTACGCAAAAGGCATGATCAAGCTTTGGTGGAAGCGGGCTGACCTTCGGGAGCGCCGCGTTCAAGCACATCCGGTAGTGCGTGGCCGTTCTCGGTAAAGCTCAGCGAGATGGAGTTTAGGCAGTGGCGGTCGCCGGTAGGTTTGGGGCCATCGGGGAAGACATGGCCGAGATGGCTGCCGCAGCGGGTGCACACTTCCTCGGTACGGATCATGCCGTAGCTCGTATCGCGGATCAGCGTGATGTGCGCATCGTCATACGGCTGGAAGAAGCTGGGCCAGCCGGTGCCGGAATCGAATTTGGCATTAGAGCGGAACAGCGGCAGGCCGCAGAAACGGCAGGTGTAGACGCCATCTTTCTTGTTGTCGAGAAAAACCCCGCAGAACGCTGCCTCAGTGCCGTGTTCCAGCAACACGCGCTTCTCGTCGCGATCGAGTCCGGCGGTGATTTGCTTGCGCTGTGCGTCGGTAGGCGGCGTAAGGTCAAAGGCAGTCATGGCAGCTCCCAGGCATAGGATGACGAAGGCGTAAGTCGCCTCTTTCGATGTTGGGATGCGTTGCGCTCGATCCAACCCATGCGCTTACAAAGCCGGCTATGCATCGGGACACGATACCCAGCCTGTGCTTCGATGTCTCCGTTTCCCGCTAGAGCAACCCGGATAGTTCTACGTTCCCCAAATACCGGATTACATCGAACTCAACTGCCCACGGACGTCATTGATCGAGGCCCGAATCCGGGCGCTGAAAACCGAGTCCTCGTGATGGATCAGCAGCAGCCGCTCGGTAGCGCGGGTCATGGCGACATAGAGCAGACGTGCTTCGTGGGATTCGTCTTCGCCGGGTGCGGGCATCTGGCCGAGGCCGGGAATGATCACGACCGGAAATTCCAGGCCCTTGCTGGATTTCATACTGACGATGCGAAGGGCATCCTTGACCAGGAACAGCGAGGCCTTGCCCTTGTCATCGGCCAGCCGGCAGCTGATGCCGGCATGGTCCAGTGCGTCACGCCACTGCTCGCCCTGCTTGTTATGGCGAAACAGTATGGCGATATCGTCGAGGCGACGGCCATGCGCCTGTTCGTCGCGGATCTGGCTGATCAGGGTGGCGATCTCTTCGCTGGCGCTATTGACGCGGATCAGTTCGGGCACGGCGCCGCGGCGGCCAGCGCTTTCCGGTGCGATCAACGGCACGCCGTCGTCATCGCCGGCGTGTGCATCGAGCAGTTCGCTGGCGAAGCCGCGTGCGACAGCGAGAATTTCCAGCGTATTGCGATAGTTGAGCTTGAGGATGGTGGTGCGGCCCTGCGCCTGTACGCCGAGGCTTTTCCAGGTGAATTTGCGACGGTCAGTGCGGCCATTGATGTTCTGCGCATCGTCGTACAGCACCAGCAGCGAGTTGGTATTCGGATCGATCATCTGCACGATCAGCTTGTACCAGTCCGGCTCGAAATCATGGCCCTCGTCGATCAGCACAGCACCGTACTGGAAGCGTGGAATCTGGCCTTTCTCGACGCCGTCGATCACCTTCTGCACCATCTGTGCAAAGAAATCCTTGCTGCCTTGGGCCGGCAGGTCCACGTGGTAGGCCGTGAGCATCTTGTGGCACCACTTGTGGAAGTTGTACACCTGTACTTTTTCGCTGAGACCGCGCTCGCCAATCAGCTGGTCGAGCCGCGCGGCCAGCGTCTTGTTGTAGCAGAGCACCAGGATGGGCTTGGCCAGCTCGCGTGCCAGTTGCATTGCGCGAAAGCCCAGGATCATCGTTTTGCCTGATCCGGCGACGCCATGGATAACCCGGTGTTCGTCGCCTAGCGAGCGCGCCAGTTGCTCCTGCTGCGCATCCATCACCTTGACCAAGTCGGGAATCTCCAGCGGTCGCGTGATTGTGCCAGTGTTGTCGAACAGGCCGAATTGCCCCTCGCCCGGCGCTACCCGAATTTCCGGAAACAGGTGCCAGCGCACGCGATCGATCTGCGGCAGCGTGAGGGCGGTGGGAAACACCTGCGGAAACATCGCCCACAGCCGCTCCTGAAAGGCCTCGGAGTCGACTGTGTCGTAGATCTCGTCGCGGCAGATCGTCAGGTGGGCGGGGATCACCGCATCCAGACCGCCGTCGATGAACTGCTTGCGGCCGATATTGGCGAGCACCACGCCGTAGGCCCACGGCATGACCAGCTTGCCGGCATGGCGGCTGCTCGGCGGATGTCGCAATGCGGGGTCGCGCTCCAGTACCACGCCGATCTCCAGCGCATAGGCACGCGCCTGCAGCAGCGGGTTGGCTTCCTTCACCAGGCCGCGATCGGTAATCAGGGTGAACTGGGTGCTGTCGGCGTGCTGGATGGTTTCGGCTTTCCAGTCCTTGACCTCCAGCACCAGCATGCCGCGACGTGGATGGAACACCACGAAATCCGGGCGCCGCTGCTTCAGGCCGATCGGTACGTCGTACCACAGCAGGTAATCGTCTTCGAGCTTGCTTTCGAGTCGTTCGGAGAAGCGCTTTTCGCCGCCGGTCATTCGGGGCAGACAGCCATTGCGGGTCGGAGTAAGCGTGGCCATCCTGCGTCCAGAAAGTGTCTGTCGTCGAAAGTAGCGAAAAGCGCCGGCGTGTCAACGCTCACCTTTACGTGTCGCCGATCCCGTATCTTAGTACCCGCCAGGTTCGGGGGCGGTAGGAGTGGTACAAGGGGCAGGGGCGGCGCTTGAACATCGTGCGGTGATTTGGCCAAGGAATGATTGATGCCGTTTCAGATTGAAACGCTTTCACTGATAAGCGCTCTGCAGACGGCGTTTATGGCGCTGATGCTTTGGGCTGGGACTTACGGAGAGCCGGGTCGTGTCCGCCGTAGCCTGCGCATCCGGTCGGCGGCGCTGGCGGTGGAGGCGTTAGGTTGGGGGACTCTGGCAGCGCACGCTTATCTGCTGCCCACGATGCTGCTGCTGGGCGGCAATGCGTTTAATCTGCTTGCGCAAGGCATGAGTGTGATTGCCCTGCGCATGCTGCTTGGCGAAAGCCTGCGCGGTCGGCTGGTGCTTGCAGTGGGCGTGTTCGGCTGGCTTGGTGTGGCCTGGTTTGGCCTGATCGAGCCAAACTACCAGGCACGGGTGCTTTGGGGCTCGCTGGCCATTGCGATAAATATTCTGCTCAGCGTCGAGGCGCTGGTGGGTGTTACGGTGCGCCGCGGTTCGCGCGCGCGCTTCGTGCTGCTGAGCGTCTTTGCAATGGCGGCCGCGTTGTTGATATGGCGCAACGTCCAGCTGTGGCTGAACGACTACCCGTTGCATGGCATCACCGCGCCGAACAACACCAATTTCCTCTACGTGCTGCTTTCCGGCTTGCAACCGCTGTTTGCCGGTATCGGTTTTCTGCTGCTTTACAACGAAATCCTGCAGCAGGAACTGCATTTGCTGGCGCGTCTTGACCCGTTGACTGGCGTGAGCAATCGGCTGGCGATCAACGAAGCAACGACGCTGATGCTGGCCCACTCGTCCCGGTACCGCCAACCACTGGGTGTGCTGATGCTCGACGCCGACCACTTCAAGAGTGTCAACGATCGCTTCGGCCACAATGGCGGGGACAAGGTCTTGCGTTCGCTGGTATTGAGTATCCGTACCACGTTGCGTGAGTCTGACTTGATAGGCCGTGTTGGCGGCGAAGAGTTTGTGGTGTTGTCGCCTGGGGCGGATCTTGCGGGAACCCTGATGCTCGCCGAACGCGTCCGTGCCACGGTCGAAAAGACGCCGTTGACGATTGACGGCCAATCGGTGACGCTGACTGTGTCAGTGGGTGTAGCCAATGCGGCGCCAAGTGATCGCGACGGCAGTACATTGCTGCAGCGGGCCGACGCCGCACTGTACGCCGCCAAGCGGGCAGGCCGTAATCGGGTGGAAGCGGCGATGGCGGAAAAAAGCGTCGAGCCATCGAGCTGACTGCAATTTCAGGAGGCGACGCGCGCTTCGCCGGGCCAGTGGGCCAGCGTGCTCGCAGGTACGCCCACGCGTCGGCATGAGCGGCTGGCGATACCGTCTTTCAATGCGGCGCGGAATACCGGTGCGATCGACCACAAGGCATGCGCGGCCAACTTCGCCTGTCGTTGCTGCCACGGGGTGTGGCACAGCATCTGGCTGGCCCAGTCCGGCAACAAGGCGGCGCCGGCTAGCAGGAATAGATCGCGCGACAGTCCGGCTGCAGGTACCGGTAACTTCACCTGCGAAAGCAGCTGCAGCACTTCGCGCGACCGATCAGTAAAAGCCAGTTCCGGCTGAATACGTTTGAAGTAATCGGTGACGTCTTGCTCCGATGCGGGTACGTCGCGAGCCCCCAGTGCTTCGGCAATGCGGCGCACTTCGTTGTAGTAGCGGTCGGCGGCACCAACGGGCAGCGTGACGTGGCTATAGCGGCGATAGCCCTGCAAAAAACTGTAAGCCTCCGTGACGTGAACCCACGTCAGCAAATGTGGATCATCCGCAGCGTATGGACGTCCATCTTCGCCATGGCCTTTGACGTAGGCATGAATGCGGCGGACATGTGCGATCAGTGCGTCGGTGGCTGCCAGCGGCGCGTACGTTGTGGCACCTACAAACAGGGTGGTGCGTCGGAGTCGGCCAATCAGATCCTCGCGAAAATTGGAGTGGTCCCAGACGCCGGCGAGCGCCAGCGGATGCAGCGTCTGCAAGGTCAGCGCGGCGAGGCCACCGGACAACATGCCCGGGAAATCCGAGTGCACGCGCCACGTCGCGCTGTCCGGCCCGAACAAGCCAGGATCGCCGAGCGGCTGGTCATAATCGATACGGCTGCTGCCTTCGCTGGGCGGAAATGCACTGAGCACCCAGTGCCGGATCGCTGCGCGAACCGGACTGAGCGATCCGCCGGCGGCGCGGGCGAGTAGATGAAGAGAAGGTGGCATGTCTGAATCTTAGAGCCTGTTAGCAAGCTGCGCGTGGCTGGCATGGTCCATCGATAGCGTGTCGTTTACATCCGTAACGCGTTGGCTGCCGTTCTTCTCCAGGTCATTCCGGTGCAAGCTGCAATCCGGCTTGCAGTCGGCTCAAGTAGTCAGCGTCGTCGGATATTTGTTTGGCGCAGATGGCCGGAGCGGTATCGGATCTGGCGTCGTCCCGGGCAGGCAGGGTTTGATTTGGCTGCCTGATGTGCTATTTCTATAAACCCATGACATTTCCTTCCGCCCGCCTCTATTTCTGGTTTTATGGCTATCCGATGCCGCAGGCGGAGCCAAGGGTGCGATCGTAAGTTACCGATTAAGCGAATCCCGAAAGCCGCCAGCTCACCACTGGCGGCTTTTTTCATGGCCGCCAGTGAATCTCGATCAACCATATCTGGATCACCAAGGAATCACCGCATGAACGCTGCCATCACGAACAACCACAACGACGATCTTCGCATTCGCGAACTCAAGCGTCTGAGCACGCCCGCTGAGGTTATCGGTGACTGCGGCGGTAGCGACAGCGCCAGTGCCACCGTGGCGCAGACGCGGAGCAGGCTGCACGCCATTCTCGAGGGAAGGGACGACCGGCTTGCGGTAGTCATTGGCCCGTGTTCCATCCATGACACCGCTGCTGCGCTGGAATATGCCGAACGATTGCGGCAGCAGCGCGAGCTGCACGCCGACACGTTGGAAATCGTAATGCGCGTCTACTTCGAAAAACCGCGCACCACGGTGGGCTGGAAAGGCTTGATCAACGATCCCGGTCTGGACGGCAGCTTCCGGATCGATCGCGGCCTGCGCCTGGCGCGCGGTCTGCTGATCGGCATCAACGCGATCGGTGTGCCGGCTGGCTGCGAATTCCTCGACATGATCACGCCGCAATACATCGCCGATCTGGTCAGCTGGGGCGCGATCGGCGCACGCACCACGGAGAGCCAGGTGCATCGCGAGCTGGCGTCGGGTCTGTCGTGCCCGGTTGGTTTCAAGAATGGCACCGACGGCAACGTGAGGATCGCCGCCGATGCGGTGCAGGCGGCGTCGCAGCCGCATCATTTCCTGGCCGTGACCAAGGATGGCCGCACCGCGATTGCCGCCACCGCCGGCAACGAGGACTGCCACGCGATTCTGCGCGGCGGCAGCTCACCCAACTACGACGCCGACAGCGTCGAAGCGGCCTGCGCGGTGCTCGTCAAGGCGGGTTTGTCGCCGCGGTTGATGATCGATGCCAGTCACGCCAACAGCAGCAAGAAGCCGGAAAATCAGCCAGCAGTGATTGACGATATCGCCGGCCAGGTCGCGGCGGGTGAATCACGCATCATGGGCGTGATGGTGGAGAGTCACCTGGTCGGTGGCAGGCAGGATATCGAATCAGGCCAGCCGTTGGTTTACGGTCAAAGTATCACCGATGGATGTATCGACTGGGACAGCTCGGTGACGGTACTGGAGCGTCTTGCCGACGCGGTAAGACAGCGTCGCCGTCTCCACGCGAGGCACGCTGCTTGATTCAAGTGCTTGATGCCAAGATGAAGGTGGCGCCGGTGCGGGCGCCACTTCTACTTCGTCGGAAAGCTCAGCTCTCCAGCGTCGCATCCAGCGTGATCGTCGCCTTGAGTACTTTGGAAACCGGGCAACCCTCCTTTGTCGCCTGTGCAATCTTGGCAAAGGCTGCAGCATCGGCACCTGGCACCCTGGCTTTGCAGGTCAAATGCACGGCGGTGATCGAAAAGCCTTCGCCGTCTTTGTCCAGCGTCACCACCGCCTTGGTGTCGATGCTGTCAGCGGTCAGCTTGGCTTTGCCCAGCTCAAGCGACAGCGCCATTGAGTAGCAGCCGGCATGGGCTGCACCGATCAATTCTTCGGGATTGGTACCGGGACCGTCCTCGAAACGGGATTTGAAGCCATACGGCGCCTCGCGCAATACGCCAGTCTCGGTCGAAATACTCCCCTGGCCGTCCTTGATGCCGCCAGACCAGTGGGCGGATGCGGATTTCTTCATGGTGCTCTCCTGTCGGGTTGAATGCTTTGAGGAGGCAGCGTGTCAGACCATTCATGCAGATGGCGCGAATGGATTGATGGTCAGGCTTAACAAGCTGTTTCGGCTTTCAGGCCGTATGCTCGGGCATCAGGTGCAATGCCGAGGTTCTTATGCTGTTCGATATTCATCACGATCACGCTGCGCGACGCTTCGAAACAACGGTAGATGGTGTGCATTGTCTGTTGGACTACACCCTGGCCGATGGAGTCGCTACATGCGTAATGACGATTACCCATACCGACGTACCGGTCGAAGTCGGTGGTCGCGGTATTGCATCGGCCTTGGTAAAGGCGGCAATGGATGCCGCCCGCACCCGGGGGTGGAAGGTGATACCGGCCTGTTCCTATGCGGAGAACTGGATGAAGCGCCACGCCGACTACCACAATTTGCGCGCATGACGATCCAGCGGATCACGGCGTCCGGCTATCATCGGACCGTCCGCGGCAATGACGTCGCGCGTGCTGGAGCTATCCTTTGTCTGCATTCCCTGATGATTTCCACGGCTGGATTGCCAGCAGTTCATCCATCGCTATGTTGAAGCTGGCACGAGAATGAGCACGATGTCATCGAAATCCGCAAAAAGAACTTCGGCAAAAGCATCGTCGCCAATGCCTCCCGATGACACATCATCGCCGTCGAAGTCGTTCGAGCAGACGAGGCATCCGGTGAAACACCGATGGCGACCACTGCATTTCATCAGGGCACGGCCGCGAATGCTTATTGCGCTGGCGATTTTCGTTATCACCAGCGGCGTGCTGGTAGAAACCGGAGCGCGCGTCTCCAATGCGGTTCTGTTGGGTTTTGACCTTGGTGCCGTGGTGTTTCTGAGCATTTTGGCGCGTCTGTTCAACCAGTCCTCGCCGACACGCATGCGTCGGCAGGCACGTGCACAGGACACCGGGCGCTGGGGCATTCTGTGGAGTGGCATCGTGCTGTCATCAGTGGTGTTGGTGGCATTGAGCAACGAGTTGCACGCGGCGAAGAGCGGCGGCTTGCCGTCGCTGGTGGTTGGTGTGCTGAGTGTGGTGCTGACCTGGTTGTTCCTCAACGTCATGTTTGCCATGCATTACGCGCACGGGTTCTACGGCGACTACGGCGAGAAACATACCGGGCTCGATTTCCCCGATACGCCGGAGCCGGATTACTGGGATTTTGCGTATTTCGCGATTGTGATCGGCATGACATTCCAGGTCTCCGACGTGCAGATCACCAGCCGCTATCTGCGGCGGGTAGCGCTGCTGCACAGCATCATCGCGTTTTTTTTCAACGTGTTCATCATCGCGATCACGGTGAATATCGTGGCGGGGCAAAGCTAGGACCGTGCGCCAGGCTTCATCTAAGAAGCTGTTTAAAAACCTACTGCGCTCGGTATTTCGGGCGCGTACGGTGCTCGGAATCCTCATGTACCTCTACGTACACTCCGGTTCCTGCGCTCCGTGCGCACCCGAAATCCCTTCGCTCGCTACGGTTTTTAAACAGCTTCTAAGAAACGTTCGGCGGCGATGTAACTGTCGGCAAGCCATCGGCGAATAAGGTTATGGAGACATGACAAAACGTCTCCATCCCTCTTAATTCAAGGACTTTGCCATGAACGTACGTCTCGCAACCCTTCTTCTCGCCGGCATGACCTGTGGTTTTGCCGCCACCTCTGCGTTTGCGCAGGATGCGATGGCTCACAGCTCCAGCTCGGCGATGTCGCATGACTCGATGAAAGGTGACGCCATGAAAAGCGATTCCATGAAGCACGATTCAATGAAGAGTGATTCGATGAAGAATGGCGCCATGAAAGGTGATTCGATGAAACATGACTCCATGTCACACGATTCGATGAAAAGCGACTCGATGAAGCATGATTCAATGAAGGCTCCAGCCAGCGGCAGCAGCTCGGGCCACTAATCGCCGAGTGGGCTTGTTTTCGAGGGGTGTTGCGATGACGACGCTCCTTCGCTGTGATGTGCGGTATGCGTTGTTACGCGCTCAACAGCCGATGATCAACCGCGCATAATGGCTGGATATCCCGCTGGAGGCGGTCAGCCGTGAACGACTCGTTTGTCCGTGATCTTGGCATTCAACATCCACTGATCCAGGCACCTATGGCGGGTTCGACGACGCCGGATCTGGTCGCGGCCGTATCCAGTGCCGGTGGTTTGGGTTCGCTCGGCGCGGGTTACCTGGAGCCGCAGGCGATTCTGGATCAGGCCGCGCAGATT